>JGIcombinedJ30088_10000007_pt1 | contig 200770 bp, 197 predicted proteins | sample PinacodermPK_FD_30088 | JGI IMG/M metagenome (IMG submission 30088)
GGGGGGGGCCTGCCCTCACCCCGGCCCTCTCCCGCCGAGCGGGAGAGGGGGAGGCACCTCCCCTTCGCCCCGCGAAGGGGACGCGTGCAAGCGAAGCGCAGCACGCAGGGGATGCTCGAAATTCAACGAAACAACACCATCACACCACAACCGACACACCAAACCCACCTGCTACAACCAACCCCACGCGCTCCACGACCCTCCGAGCAGGACGCCGCGCTCCAACCTCGGGCATCCCCTGCGTGCTTCGCACGCGTCCCCTTCGCTCCGCGAAGGGGAGCTGTGCACAACCCTCCCCCTTGATGCCCAAGGGGGAATTAAAGGGGGTTTAGACTTGGCGTTTCGCTTTGCACTGCGTTGCCCGGCCCCTCTGGATTCCGGCTTTCGCCGGAATGACGGTAGTTGTGCACAGCACCCGAAGGGGAGGCTGTGCATAACCTCACTTACGACGGATTCACGGTCAGATCACGTGCGCCTCCCCGTTGCCCGTCCCCTCTGGATTCCGGCTTTCGCCGGAATGACGATGGTTATGCACAGCACCCGTGCGCGGGCATGACGTAGCACACTCGGCAACAATCCCCTCCCACAACAACCCATCATTCCAAATCATGCCCATCATAGTTCAAAGACGGGGGAGGGAGATGGCGTGGTTTGCTTTTCTCTGGTTACCCGCGTGCGCGGGTATGACGTAGGGTGGCGCGGGTATGACGGGCACGCGCCCCCTCTGGATTCCGGCTTTCGCCGGAATGACGGGGGGTGGCGGGGGGTTACTTGGTGGATGTGCGGATGGGGGTTCGGTTGCCTTTGCCTTCTTCGTTGACGGCTCGGACCCAGATCAGGTACTCGGTCGCTCGGTCTAGTCGTCGGAACTTGACCGTCGTCTTTTCGGCGCCGGGTCTAAAGGTGTGTCCGTCGCCGCCGCCTACCGGTCTGATGTGGGCTATGTATCCGGTGGGAGCTCCGCCTTCCGTCGGCGCTTCCCATGAGACGGTGATGCGGGTGTTGCGGGGCTCGGCGGTGAGGTTGGCAGAGGGGTTAGGTATGAGCGCGGTGATGTGATTCGTGTCGCACCTTATCGTCGTGCGGTGACCTTGGCTATCGAGTCTATGACTGCTGTGATGAAGAGAGCGAGTGTTGCGGGCAGGTATAGGGTACCGATAGATAAAAGGGTGATATAGCAGAGTCCAAAGAGGGCTAAGGCGAGGCCCCAGATCAGCACTATTCGCCACACGGTACCAATGTCGGCGCGATGGACCGTCAAGACTATGATCCCAGTCATTAGTATCGGGATGATCAGAACAAGGACTACCTGGAGACCGTTGGCTTCGATCAGCGTTTCTGTGTAGTGTGTCCAATCCTCGGGATTGAGAGTTGATGATGATGGTTCTGAACTTCCCTCTACGCCTGAGTAAGATACGCCTTGGTAAATGGGTCCGAAGGCGAGCCAGATGCTTGCCGCCCACGCTAGTAAGTGGGCGGCCCAAGCCATCACGACGGACAACATGTTGCTAATTTTCAACACGTTTGCAGTCTATACCCACCGATGGCATCAGCCAGAGATCGTCGACTGTTCGGGCGCCAGTTTGGGAAGACCTTGTTGGCCCAACCCCGATGGTTGGACGTTCCGTCCGCTGAAGCGTCGGTTCCGGAGGTCGCGTAACAGTCGCCGCGAGTTGAGGGCGCTGCGTCGGCGTAGGTGCGAGTTTGTCTGCGGCATTGCAATCAATAGGAACAAATATGAGATCTTCATGGTAGTTTCGATTCCACCTTAGTTGCCACTGTAGAAATCCTATGGCGTCGCATCGTGCGACTGATAGACTGCGATGATCCCGGCGATGTCCTGAGGACGCTGGTCGCAGTATCTCCGCGCCCTCCCCGGCTTCATAACCGAAACGTCGTGCTCTGCATGGCCGAAAGCTGGCGCGTGTCGGACTTCGTGCAGGGCGGTCTGGTGCAGTTGCGAACAGTTGACGGGTGAAGAGACATCGACGCAGCGACGAGCATCTCCGCGGTGTATCGCGTACCGCTCGCGACCTCGACCGTGTTCCAGTCGTTGGTGCCGGTCTTGTAGCACACCTGGTGCTTGGACGCGACGATTACTGATTTGGCACCAACATCGTCAACACATCGCAAGCCAAGATAGTTCCACGCGGAAGTTTTGGAAGTTCTGGTGGAGCTGACGGGATTCGAACCCGTGACTTCCTGCTTGCAAAGCAGGCGCTCTCCCACTGAGCTACAGCCCCACAACTTGAGTTTATAACGGTGTTTCAAGGGGTTCGGTTCGACGACGGTCAATGAAGTGTACCGACCTGACCCCCTAAATCGCTTCTGTGATTTGCTCGCTTGGTTATCATTCACAGAGGTTGACAGGAGATTTCGGCTTTATGCGTATCGACTTTCGTGAATTCTCGATCTACACCGCGATTGCCGGATTGGTTGCCGCAGTGGGGTTGTTGTCGGCTTGTGGAACTACCGAAAGCGGCGGTGAGGCTGCGGATGTCGGATTCCAACAAGTGATGGATGTGCAGACCTCGTTCTCGCCCGAGGATCTGGATGAGATCGGGTTCAAGAAGTCGCGGAGTTACGATTTGGAGGGTTTGCCGGGCGCTACCGCGGCGATATTTGGTTTCTGGCGCATCCCTTCGGGCGACCCGATCGATTACGAGGTCCGTTTCTACGAAAATCACTCCGACGCTGTCGAACTTGGTACCGACTTGGCGGAGGAGGGTTCCGGTGCCGATGCGGTGTTGGATGATGATGATGCGACCTACAAAGAGGGCGTCAAGGATCGCCGAATGATTGTTGGCTCTGGCGTCGGCGGCGGGGCGCGCAGCGGTATCGGTCCGCGCTACGGCGGTTACGTGATATACGGCAATGTGATCATGCTGTGCGGTGGTGCCGCAGGCGAACAGGCCTTGGAACGATGCGAACTGTTGGCGAACGCTCTCGAAGAAGCATCTGGACAATAAGGAAGATGTTCCGGTTTCTGGTTTTGACATCCTGCCTTCTCGCCTTCGTAACGGCGGCCTGCGGAAGTGACGTTGGCGATAGTGCTGGCAACGGTGAAAGTGAAGCTGGTGGCACGTCCAACAATGCGGAATCTCGAATATACGACCGTCCTGCGGTGTTGAATAGCGACGATCTGGTATCGGTGGGTTTAAAATCGGGCAAGAAGTACGACGTTTCGACACTGCCCGGCGGCGTCTCGTCGGGGGTGTTCTTCTGGCGAATCGACAACGTTGCGGTTCAGTTCGAGGCTCGTTTCTACGAATCACATTCGCAAGCGGTCGAACTCGGTACCGCGCCGGCCGAGGAAGGTAGCGGTGAAGACGCGATCCTCGATGAACGGGACGCCGTGTACAAAGAAGGTGTCAGAGACCGTCGCACGGTCTTCGATTTCCGCGGCACGCCAAGACCGAGATACGGCGCGTACGCGATCTACGCCAACATGGTATTGCTTTGTGAAGGAAAGGACGATGAAACGGCGTGGAACCAGTGCTCAGCAGTAATTCAGGCGCTTGAGAACCGATGAGGACTTTGTTAATTGCAACGGCGTTAGCGGTTTATGTCAACGGGATACGTCGGCTACGTGCCTAAATCCCATCTGCGCTCAAGGGAAAGGTTGGCACGCGATAACGCAAATTATCCAAATGGGTTACAATGAGTGGCAGCTCTAGCCGACACCGAGCATAGAGCGTTTAGGGCGAAGGGGGAAGCATCCAATTCTTTGTTAAGGGAGCCAGGATGCGACCAATTACGCTTCGTTAGAGCGACCTTCGCCCCTCTTATTCTAGGATGTGATGTCTGTGCGAAGGCAAGGACGATGCTGAGGGATGGGATCGATGTTCGGCGGTAATCCAAGAGCTTGAGAACCGATGAGGACTTTGTTAGTTGCAACGGCGATGTTTGGGGTGATGGTATTGGCGGTCGGTTGCGGGTCTAGTGGGAGTACGGGTGGAGATTCGGATAGCATCGAAGTTGCAAGTGACACCCGTATTTTCGACCGTGCGGCGGGTTTATCGAGTGACGATTTGATAGCTCTTGGCATGAAGTCAGGTAAGGAGTACGACGTTTCAACGCTGCCGGGCGGAGTTGAGGCGGGTCTTTTGTTTTGGCGCGTGAACGACGTGGCCGTGGAGTACGAGGCTCGTTTCTACGAGACGCATGAGGACGCGGTGACGTTGGGTACTGCCCCGGCGGAAGAAGGGAGCGGCGAAGATGCCATTATCGATGAGGATGTCGCGGTGTACAAGGAAGGGATTCGAGATCGCAGGAAGGTTTTCAAATACCCAAACTCGGTGCTGAGACCGAAGTACGGAGCATACGGGATATACGGCAACATGGTCGTTCTGTGCGAAGGCAAGGACGATGCAGAGGGATGGGATCGATGTTCCGCGCTGATCGAGGCGCTCGATAGTCGATGAGAGCCGGATTCGTAGTTTCAGCGCTTATTCCCGTGTCGCTATTCGCATTTGCTTGTGGCGGCGCGCCGGTGACGGAGGAATATTCCGAGCCAGAGGACACTGGTCCGGCGCTCCAGATCGTGAAGCCGTCCGATCGTGCATTCGCGGTCGAGGATTTGGAGTCTGCGGGCTTGAAGCATTCGAAAGACTACAAGGCTGATGGTCTCCCAGATGCTACTGGGGTTTCCCTTTTCTTTTGGAAGGTGGACGGTTCAGCGGTCCAGTTCGAAGTCCGGTTTTATTCCTCGCACGATGAAGCCGTTGGCTCAGGGCTGTCGTATGCCAAAGAAGGAGCGGGTCCCGATGCGGTGATCGACCCCGATTTCGCGCGCTACACCGAAGGATTGAGGGACCGCCGGACGATAGTCCACACGCGCGGCTCTCCCACGCCTCGATATGGCGATTTCGTTATCTACGGAAATATGATCGCCCTGTGCGAAGGTCGAGATTCCGAGCAAGGTGCCGAAAGGTGTGCCCGCCTCGTTGAAGCGTTGGATGCGACTAGCCAATAGACGTTCTTTGGGCTTGCCGACAATCGGGTACGCCCTTCGCTTGCGAGTTGTCGAGTTGATAACATATTTAGACATATATCGTGAAGTGTCATTCAACCGCGTCAGGTGGGCCGCGGCAATTGTCCACGATGAGGAGCATGAAGAGATGATCCTGCGAAGATTTACCCTGCTCGGACTCCGTAAGTTCGGGTTTGTCCTGTTGATATCCGCCTTCGCTTTCGCCTTCGCGTGCGGCAGCGCCGATACCGAAGACGAAGACAGTAGCGGCGGTGGAGCACCGGCGGCGGCAGTTGAAGAAGTAGCGAGTGGACCACCGGGCGTCGAAATCGTTTCGACGGATGCGGTCTTTACCGAGGACGACCTCATCAATACCCCAAACTTCAAGAAGAGCAAGAACTACAAGGTCGAAGGTGAAGTAGAAGGTGAAACCCTAGACGAAGCAACATCTGTCGTTTACGGTTTCTTTGGCCCGGACCCCTACGACCGCCAAGAGTTTGAAGCACGTTTCTACCCGGATCATGAGACTGCGATCACCGTCGGTGTAGATTTCGCCAATGAGGCGACCGGCCCGGATGCGGTAATCGCCAAGGACATCCAACGTTGGGACGAAGGTTTGGTCCAGCGGCGCGCATGTTCGGGCAACACCCGCGGTTCGCACCATTCTGGGAAATGCGACAACGCCAAGTATGGCGACTATGTCGTAGCCGGCAACTTGGTGCTGCTATGTCAAGGCAAAGACTCTGAGACGTCGCTGGACAACTGCGATGCGCTGATAGAAGCTCTGCAATCTCAGTGAGATCGGCCCGGGCATCGCAACGGCCCATTTCTTACTTTCGACGAAGCGTCATCGGCGCGGCGATTCTTTGCTGTGTGATGCTTTCAATTGCCTGTGGCAATGTCGGCTCACAAGATGCCATGAGTCGTGACGGCTACGAGATCGTCGGTCGGGCAACGTCAGTGCCCGCAACGGCAACGGCGGCACCGGTAGCCGCCGTGCAGGAACCGAAGTTGGAACGGCAGATCAACATTATGTCCGCCGAAGGTAAATACACTGATCGCGATTTTGAGGCGTTGGCCAATTTCAAACTGAGCAAGAGTTACGACGTGGAGGGATTGGAGAGTGCTGAGAACGCGATATACGGGTTCTTCGGTCCTGATCCGTACGATCGTCGAGAGTACGAAGCCCGCTTCTATCCTGACCACGAAACCGCAATCACGGTCGGTGTGGATTTTGCCAACGAGGCTACGGGACCGGATGCGGTGATTGCAAGCGCGGTTCAACGATGGGATGAAGGCCTTATCCAAAGGCGTGCGTGTGCGGCGAACACGCGTGGATCGCACCATTCCGGCAGATGCAACATCGCAAAATATGGCGACTACGTGGTCGCCGGCAATTTGGTGCTACTATGCCAAGGCAGGGATTCTGCTGCGGCGTTGGAGAATTGCGAAGCTCTTTACGCGGCCCTGCAATAGAGGATCCGCCCCACCATCGAGGTCAATATGTCATACTCCGCCCAATTACTTCGGCCTCCATTCGTCCTCTTACTGGGCTTCGTGTTGACGATATTGGTGGCGATAGGAGCGACAGTGGCCTGTGGTTCGGACACCGGCGGCGGTGATGCTGATGGCGGCGTACCGGCGGAAGGCAGCGGCGTTGATCCGCGCATCAAAAGTGCCGAGGGCACGTATACGATCGATGACTTGAAGGTGGCCGGTGTCAAAGCGAATAAGGAGTACGACGTCGAAGAACTGCCGGGTGCGGATGCGGCTTGGCGGATCATCTACAACCGCTTGGACTACGAGGTGCGCTTCTACCCCGATCACCAAACGCTATTGGACGAAGGCATCCCATACGTCGAACATGTCACTGGAGACGACGCGGTGGTGATCGGCGACGACGTTATCTGGGAAGAGGGTGCCAAAGATCGCCGACGATGCAGTCGGGACGCCAACACGCCGCATTCGGGGTGCGCCTACTCCCCGCGTTATTGGGACTACGTAGTTGTCGGGAACATGATCATGATGTGCGAGGGCCTCGAGAGCAAGCAGTCGATCGAAAATTGCGAGAAGCTGCTTGAGCAGATACCGTAGTCGATCAGCGGCGCCGATGTCGGGTGGGGCAACCAGCCGGACAACCATTACGCCCGCGCCGCGTTGTAACTGGATTCCTCAGCATCGCCGAATACACCGAACGGGTTGAGCGAACTCGGCACGTCGTAGACGTCCATCTTTTCGGTTCTCTTGAGCCAGTTCACAACTGCGTACGTCAAAGGTGTGGCTGCGATCTCGTAGACCGTCTTTGCCAACCACGCCAATATGGCACCGTTGATCGCGCCTTCCCATCCCCATATGCCGGAGAGTCCAAAGGCGATCGAGTAGAAGAGGATCGAATCTACACCTTGCCCGACGACTGTGGATGAAATTGTCCGCAGCCATAACATTCGGCCTTTGGTCCGGTTTTTGAGGACTACCATCACGATTGCATTTGAAAATTCGCCGACCAAGTATGCGACGAAGCTGCCGAGAAGCACCCACGCGGTCGCACCTAGGATCGTCTCGTATGCTTCTTGATCGCCCCAGAAGACTGCGCCGGGAATTCCAAGAACTAACCAGATGATGCAGACGACGAGGAGGTTGCAGGCAAATCCCAACCAGATCACTCCCCTGGCCACTCTGAAGCCGTACACCTCGGTGAGCACGTCGGAGATGATGTAACCGAGCGGGAAACAGATGACGGAGGCTGAGACGACGTAGAGGTTGCTGCCGAGAAATTCGAACGGCATCTCGAAAAGTGACACCGGTTTGATGGCAACGATGTTTGAGATGATCAAAATCGAAACCGCGAGTGCGGTGATGATGACCAATCTCCCAGAAAATTGCACGGCTGACCTCCCGATGGAAATTGCAATGATATGGATTTTGCCATCAATCCATGTTCTTCGCATAAGGGTGCTGTGCACAACCCTTCACCTTGACGCCCAAGGGGGAATTAACGGGCGTTTAGGCTTGATGTTTCATTCACTGTAATTGCGTTTCCCAAGTCTGCTCGTTACGGTGACGCAGTAGCTTCCGTAGCCTCGATGAGTTCAATGCAATCGTCGGTTGAAACCTCGCACATCATGACTAGGTTTCCGGCGACTAAGTACCCTCCGTACACCCTTCTGCTAGTGAATCCTGAACCGTCGTGAACTACACGTTCGATGGCCTCTTGGGCCGATTTGGCTCCGACATCCATTGCGTCTTCATGCGAAGGGTACCGGCGAATCTCGACGTCTCTACGGTTGAAAAAGCCGTAACGCGCATCGAGTGCTTTAGGGAGGGTGTCTACGTCGTAGATCTGAAATTGTTTCCAACCGGCTGCGATGAAGTCTTCGTAGGTGAACTCACTATTGCCGCGGGTCCAGGCGCTTATCTCAGGCCGGTCGCCGATCGCAGTGATTGCCGTCTCATCGATCGCCTCTGCCACATTGGATGCACTGTCTTCGGGAGCATCGCTGCCACACCTGACAAAAAACGCAATTGCAATCGAGATGACAATCGCGAACCAAGTACGTTTCACGAGAAATCCGAGAATTCGGTTCATTGCTTGATCTGGTCTAGAAGATCGGTACAGTCGGTAACCGAGATTTCACACAACATCACGACATTGCCGGCGACAACGTACGCGCCGTACAACGTTACGCTCGAGAACCCTGCACCACGACCAGACAGTTTTTCGGTCTCGATGGCGGTCTCGGCGGCATCCCTTCCGGCAGCCATGGCTACGTCGTGCGAGGGGTAAGTTCGGATCTCGATGTCTTTGCGATTGTAGAAGCCGAAATACGCGCCGGTCGCCTCGGGCAACGTGTCTAGCGGATATTCCTTGTTCTTCTTCCAACCGGCTGCGATGAATTCGTCGATGGTGAACGTGCTGTTCGGCCTGGTGGAGGCCCTTAATTCAGAACGATCTCCGATGGTCACCACGGCATTCTCGTCGACCGCCACAACGGCAGGGTCACCGCCTCCGCTCTCGGCCGGTTCGTCGATGGCACTACCGCAACCGATCACGAAACTGGCGATTACGACCACCAACAGTGAAACAAGGATCGATTTTGGATTGATTGACATAATCCGTCTCTGATCTTGGGTCGTCTTTTAAGAGTATCGTAGCGCAACCATATCGACCTCGGAGCTACGTCCTTTTTCGGATTTTCCTGACCGCTGACGCGGCGAAGCGGCCGGGTCTGGTTTCCCAGACCCGGCCGCTTCTTATCGACTTGGGTTGTTCGGCTACCTGACCATTACAGACATGGCAACCGATTCAACTCAGGTTGGTTAGCTCTTCTCGAGCTGGTGGATGACCAATGACCAGGTCAAGTGCCACCATGCCTCGTTAACGTAACCGGTAACGTCGACAGCACCGACTGAGGGGTCACCCTGGGGCCATCCGGTCCACCGTGCCTCATTCATGATGATGCGGTGGTAGAACTCGAGGATCGGGACGTCGGGCAACTCGGTCAGCCAAATAGTGGCTGCCTGTCGCCAGAGGTCGTACATCTGAGCGGTGTTGTCGGGCGAAGTCTTGGCGACTTCGTCGGTCAACTCGTCCCACTCTTCGTTTTCCCAGTGGTAGAAGTTCACCTGGTGACCGCCCGGAATGTTCACGGACGATGACTGGTAGAGCTTCATGGTGAAGTATGGGTCACGGACTGAACCGCCGTGTCCGAACATCAGGCATTCGAAGTTACCTTCGGCCATTCTGCTGGAGGCGTCGGTCGGCTGACCGTAGTCGGCCTGGATACCGTGGTTGGTAAGCTGCTGAGCGACTGCAGGACCGAGGTCAACCCAAGGGTTGAAGCCAACGATTTGGCAGTTGATGGTGTTTCCACCGGAGTCTTCCCAGAAACCGTCTGAGTTCTTGGTGAAGCCAGCCTCTGTTAGCAGTTGGTCACCGCGTTCGGGGTCGTAGTCGAGAGTCGAGCGTCCGATTTCTTCCATGACCTCGGTTGCGATGTCGAAGTACGGCTGCAAAGGCGGGTACTGCGGCATGGTCAGCGGGTTGAATGCCGCTGCGCCGTCGTATGCGAGTTCGCGCAGCTCGGCTCGGTCGAGGTAGAACGACACTGCCCAACGCACGTCAGGGTTGTCGTAGGGACCGAACTTACCGCTGGTGTTGAAGGCGATAGACACTGGCCACCAGTCGACGTAGCCGTAGGGTTCGTCTCGGCCGGAGTGAGTTATCAGGTCCGCGTTCTGGTCAAGAGTTTCCTTGATGAGCGAGGGAGTCGTCATCGCGGCACCGTCAACTTGGTCGGCGATCAGAGCCTGGGCACGTTGTTCCTGCGGGACACCTGGGATGTAGATGATCCGCTTCATACGCGGAAGCACTGCGTAGTCGCCAAGGTCGGCGTTGCCTTCGCCCCACCACGAGTCGCGGCGGTCGAAGATCTTCTGCTCGGTGGAGGTAGTTACCTGCCACGGACCAGTCGAAAGCGGCCAGCCCTTGTCGCGGTCGTAGTCACCAAACGTGGTCCAGTCGCGGCCTTCGTAGTGGTGCTGCGGAACGATGTACACACCGATGTCGAACTTGTAGGTCAGGAGGAAGAAGAAACGCGGGTCCGGTCGGAGCAGGTTCACCTTGGCGGTGTACTTGTCGACTAGCTCGGCATTGTCCATCGCGGCGTCAACGTCTTTACCCCATCGGACCTGTTCTTTGAGTTCCTTCAGGGTGTTGAGGGTGTAGACGACGTCTTCGCAGTCGAAGTCTTCCCCGTCACTCCAAGAAATGCCCTCTCGGCAGTTGATGGTGAGCTCGGTGAAGTCGTCGTTGTAGCTGTAGCTCTTGGCTAACCACATGATCTCCTCGTTAGCGAACGCGGAGAAGAAAGCGAGCGGCTCAAATATGAGGTTCGGACCTTGCTGGTGGTTTGCACCGATTGCGTACGGGTTCCAAAGCTCGTGGTCGATAAAGCGTCCCTCTGAACCGCCATGGAAAAGCGTCAGAGTGTCATCTGCGGCGACATCGCCCGGATCGAAGACCATGCCTTGGGCTTCCATCATGGCCTCTTCAGTAGCTGTAGGCTCTGGAGCGGTCGTCGCTGGAACTGCGGTCGCCGGGACAGCGGTCGCGGTCGGCGGGACGGGAGTGGCGGTGGGTTCTTCTTCACCACAAGCGATGACGACTGCGAGAGCCACCATGCTGGCGAGAATTGCCAACAAACCATAGCGCCCGAATTTTACGGGGAGATTCATTGTTCTATCTTCCTCAGTTTGAGTAACCTGCACGCCAAGCGTTGACCTCCGGATTTTTGGTGCGCAAGCAAAGCCGCGCACATTCCCGAATCGCTTGACAACGATCAACATTTCATTTTGTACTCTGACCAATCAAATGTCAACATGCTTCGATAGGTCGGTGCCAAGTGGCGTGATGTGCTTGATTGGGCCGCGATCTTGCGCTCGCCCAGGTTGCCGAAATAGATCGATACACCGGCAAATGAAGACACCGATTAGGCTCTAACACGGACCAGCAACCAGTGTGGGAAACGGTTGCGTAAAACATTGATCGCTGGGGGCGGCTCTTCTAGTCTGGACTTCCTCACAGAACCTCGGTTCCGCTCGAGATCACTGGGGGCGCGCAAGGCTCTTTTTGGTTGTGCGTTCGTCGTGTAAACTCAGCAACTGGTCAACCCGCCGTTAGCGGTCATTTGCGAATAACGGTTTTTGCGAGTAAAATCGCTTTGTCGGTTGAGCGGGGCCTTCCTTTGTGTTGCGTGCTCGCTTCGGTAGATTCAAACGACCCCAAGCACGATTAATTGACGACATCTGACAACGCACCTTCTACGCGAGCACGGTCCGTTGCCAACGCGCGGCCAGTACCTGTTATTTCGTTCGTCTCTGCCTTCTTTAGCAATTTCATCGTCCAGCGTTTCCTTTTGTTTCTGTTGACCGTTTGGGTCGCGGCGACGGTGATTTTCGTCTTGCCCCGACTAACCGGTCAAGATCCAGTGAAAGAAAAACTGCTTCTCGAAGCCCAACGCGGAGGTTCGGTGCAAGCGGGAATGAACGAGATGGCGAAGGAATATTCCTCTCGTCTCGGTTTGGACCTGCCGATCTACGAGCAGTACGTCAACTACATGACCGACTTGGCGCAGTTGGACTTTGGCTACTCGATTGCGTATTTCCCGCGGACGGTCAACGAAATCATCGCCGACTCGATTATTTGGTCGATCGGTCTGATGACGGTTACGCTCACGTTGGGGTTCGTTTTGGGAACCGGTGCAGGTGCGCTTCTGGGATGGTCTCGGTCTCCCGGGTGGTTAAGCTACGCGTTCATGCCACTGCTGACGTTGTCGGCCATTCCGCAGTACATGCTCGGCTTGGTTCTGATGTTCATCTTCGCAATCATGCTAAACCTGTTGCCGTTCTTCGGCGCCTACAGCCCAGGCAACCTTCCAGAGTGGAGTTTGGGATTCATCCTTGACGTGCTCAAGCACTCGATCCTGCCGGCCTTGTCAATACTTTTTTCGGCTGTCGGTTTCTGGGCAATCGGCATGCGTGGCATGATGATTAACACGCAGGGCGAAGATTTCATGGTCCAAGCAGATGCCAAAGGGCTCAACGGTGCCCGGATATTTGTCCGCTATGCGATCCGTAACGCGCTGCTTCCGCAGGTCACCGGTTTGGCGATCTCGTTCGGTACCCTCTTGACGGGCGCCGTGCTGGTCGAAGTCTTGTTTCAATTCCCGGGCCTCGGCAACACCTTGTTCTACGCCATCAGAGTTTCGGACTTCTTCCAAATCACTGGCATCGTCATGACGATCATCATCTCGCTGGCGTTGGCCACGATGGTCATCGACTTGGTTTACCCGCTCATCGACCCTCGCGTCAAATACACGCAAAACTGATATGGCCAGAGTCGCGAGCGCAAGAAACCTGACGATGCGGACCAGAGTTCGTTTGGCGCGCCGTCGTTTCGGGATTTTCTATCAAGAGCGCATCGAACCCATATTTTCGTATGGACGGCGCAACCCTTCGCTGATCGTCGGGCTTGGGATGTTGGGCGCGTTGTTGTTTTTTACCGTCATCGGAATGTTGGTCTACGGACGGACGGAACCTCACATAACTGGTCGCGCACAGGATTCGCGGCTGGATGCTTACGTAAGCGGGGGTGCGCCAGTTCAAGACAAACGTCTGCCGCCTTCGTGGTGCACGTGGTGTGAGGACATTGTTGAGCTAGAAGCAGACGAAAAACCCTCTTTGTTCCAATACCCAATGGGCACGGATACCCAATCTCGTGATCTATTTGCTACTAACCTCCGAGGCATTCCGCTGACGCTAGGAACGGGACTTATTGCGGGTTTGTTATCGGTAGGGATTGGCACTATCACGGCATTCGTTGCTGCGTACTACCGCGGGGTACCGGACGTCCTGATAAGGCTATTGACCGACGTTGGTATATCGATTCCAGGTCTACTGATATTGATCATCATTCGGATTCAGCTTGGAACCGAGCTTGTTTGGTGGCAGTTAGGAGCTGGACTTGCCGCGGTCGGTTGGGTATTCTCGTCGCGAACTGTGCGTTCGCAGGTACTCGTTCTCCGTGAGCAGCCTTACGTTGAGATTGCGCGCCAATCTGGCATGTCGGGCTTGGCAATCATCTTCCGCGAGATGATGCCGAACTTGATCCCCTATATCACCGCCAGTTTCGTGGCATCAGTGGCCGGATCGATCCTCGCATCGATCGGTTTGGAAGCGCTCGGCCTCGGCGACTTCTCGTCGCCCTCACTTGGCATGACCGTTTACTGGGTGATCCAGTTCGGCGCAATCACCCTAGGCATGTGGTGGTGGTGGCTGTTCCCGTTGGTTTTCATCGTGATCATCTTCGTGAGCCTGTTCCTGATTTCTGCCGGACTCGACGAGTGGTCGAACCCGCGACTGCGTAGGCAGGCATAATCCGTAGAACAACGAGCAATGGTAACGACTGAACAAGACACCCGACTCGACGTTGCGTCAAATGACGACTACGCGTTGCGGATCGAGGGTTTAAAGGTCTACTACGGCACGCCGCGGGGATTGGTGAAGGCGGTCGACGATGTGTCGTTCAACCTAAGACCGGGCGAACGCTTCGCACTGGTGGGCGAATCAGGCAGCGGCAAAAGCACCTTGGCGATGGCGATTATGCGATTGACGCGCGAGCCGGGTCACATCGCAGGAGGCCACATCTACCTCGGTGATCGCGATCTCGTCGAAATGGAAGAGAAGCAAATCCGATCCATTCGTTTGAGTGAGATGGCGCTCGTTCCGCAAGGTGCGATGAACTCTTTGAACCCGGTGATGCGTGTCGGCGATCAGATTATCGACGGAATTATGGACCATGTGCCACCCGGTGAGGGTGCTCCCAACCGGACGGAACTTAACACTAGGATTCACGACTTGCTTGTCCGAGTCGGACTCGATCCAACGGTCGCTCGTTTGCATCCGCACGAACTCAGTGGCGGCATGAAACAGCGCGTCGCCATGGCGATCGCAATCTCGCTGAACCCGCACATCATCGTTGCCGACGAGCCAACCAGCGCGTTGGACGTCGTCGTGCAGCGACAGATCATGCAGACGCTTGGGCGACTGCAAGAAGGATTGGACGCGGCGGTTCTCCTAGTCGGGCATGACATGGGCCTTGTGGCACAATTTGCCGACACCATCGGCGTCATGTACGCCGGCAAGCTGGTCGAGGTCGGTACGGTCCCCGACGTGTTCAAGGACCCGAAGCATCCTTACACCAAGCTATTGATTCAAAGTCTCCCGTCGTTCGACATCAGTCGGCAGTTCGTCGGGATTCCGGGGATGCAACCAGCGCTTTTGAACTTGCCTCCGGGATGTGCATTCAATCCGCGTTGCCCGTCTGTTCATGAACGGTGTTTCCGCGAAGTGCCCGAGTATCTCAACTTAGATGTTGGGCGTGGCGTAGCTTGTCACTTGTTCGACGAGGAGGCCACCAATTGAGCGATTTCATGCGACTCGAACACGTCACCAGAACGTTCGGTGGCGGTGCCTTGTCGACTAAACCACCGATCGTCGCAGTTGACGACGTATCGCTTTCGATCAACGAGGACGAGCCTAAGATCACGACGATCGCGGGCGAAAGCGGTTCCGGCAAGACGACGTTGGCACGTCTGTTGATGGGAACCATCACCCCTAGTTTTGGGTCGATGTATTACCGAGGCAAGGACTTCACCAAGCTCTCCCGTAAAGATTCGTGGAACTTCAAACAGGAAGTCCAGTCTATCTACCAGGATCCCTTCGGTTCGTACAACCCGTTTTACAAGGTCGACCACGTCCTCGAAACTCCGATTAACCGCTTCAAATTGGCGACCTCGCGACAAGCGAAGAACACGATGATCGAGGATGCGTTGGCGATGGTGGGTTTGCAACCGGGCGACACATTGGGTCGTTTCCCTCACCAGCTGAGCGGCGGACAACGCCAACGGGTCATGGTTGCCCGCGCGCTTTTGATTAAGCCGCGCCTTATCTTGGCCGACGAGCCCGTTTCGATGGTTGACGCATCTCTGCGAGCGACGATTTTGGATAGTATCCGGCGCCTGAACCGCGAGATTGGTATCTCGGTGGTCTACATCACCCACGATTTGACGACGGCACTTCAAATCAGCGACAACATCTTGGTGATGTACCGCGGCTCGGTGGTCGAATCTGGCGCTGTTGAACGAGTGATTCTTGAGCCCAAGCATCCGTATACGCAGCTGTTGATCGAGTCGATACCGCAGCCCGATCCCGACAATAAATGGGGCGACGAACCGCCGTCGGCTCGCTTCGAAGACTTCGATACGATGTTCGGTTGCAAATTCGCCGACCGATGTCCACACGTGATGGAAATGTGTGCGGATGAGCACCCTCCGCAGTTCCATCTTGAGCAACACCGCCAAGCGCAGTGTTACCTTTACCGGGACGAAGCCGATGTCATGGAGGATCCAGACTTGGCTACGATATTCCAGGACCGAAGAGCCGAACTTAACGTCTAGTTCGACCAATTGGTCGGTCAATTACTGGCATCTCTCTCTCGTAGCGGCGCGCCCCAACCCGCGTTGCGCTAAACTCTGTTTACGCAATTGAGGAATCGAAGATTCAGGAAAGCGACATGAAGATTACCGGTATTGACATCACGCCGCTAAAGAACGGCAGAGCTATCCTACAGGTGCGGACCAGCGCCGACATAACCGGTGTCGCGGAAGTCTCCCGACGCTCGGACGCCTTCCAGGCCTACGTCGATTCCACCGTCAAACCCCTTCTCGTCGGCCAAGACCCTCGCCAGATCGACCGTCACTGGGAAACGCTCTACCTAGGCGATGATGAACGCATCACCAAGCTTCCGCCACACGTCGTCGGCGCAGTCGATATCGCATTGTGGGACATTCTCGGCAAAGATGCCGGGATGCCCTGCCACGCGTTGATGGGCGGCGCGGCGCGCCTCGAAATCCCGTTGTACTGGAGCGTCGGTCTCGGCTGGATCAAGACGCCCGACCAGATGTTGGACGACGTAATGGACGGTTGGGAACAGGGTTACAAGGCGTACAAGATCCGAATGGACTGGCGATCTTACCGGCAGGACTCCAACCCGAGCAAGGACTTGCAGATGTTCAAGCTCGTGCGTGATTTTTTGCCGAACAACATCTATCTCGGATTCGACGCGAATAACGGCTATTCCGTTAGCACCGCGATCCAACAGGGTCGGGCGTTTGAAGACTACGGTCGCATCGACCACTTCGAGGAGCCGCTCCCGCAGTACGACCTGCCCGGACTTCGCCAAGTCGCTGACGCCCTCGATGTCGCGGTCTCGACCGGCGAGCAGGATTGGGACCGATGGCGATTCCGCGACGTCATCATGCTCGGAAACCCCGACATCCTCCAACCCGACATCTTGGGCGCTTCCGGTCCCTCCGAGATCCTCAAGATCTACACCTTGGCTACGACGCACAACAAGCCGGTCATGCCGCACTCCCCTAGCGCTGGCATCAACAGCATCGCGTCGTTGCACTGCTACTCGACGATCAAGAACGCGGTTCGACCCCACGAGTTCTCGATCGAGTTCGCACCACCCCTCGACGAAATCGCCGAACTCTACGGCGAGCACGTGGTTCCATCGAACGGAGTCATCACGCTCACCGACAAGCCGGGCCTCGGTATCGAAATGAGCGATGCCACATTAGCGAAGTTTGCGGCGTAGTTGCGAAGCGCGCAAACCACACACGAAAGTTCCCACATGAAGATAACCGGATTCGATCTCACACACCTGAAGAGGCGTAGGTCGATACTTCAGATCCGCACTGACGCGGGCATAACAGGCTTAGCGGAAGCGCCGGGTCGGACCTTCGAGGCGACACTCGAATCGACCATCGGCCCCCTACTGTTAGGCGAAGATCCTCGCCAAATCGATCGCCATTGGGAAACCCTCTACCTAGGCTCGCAGAAACAGATTCCCCGCGAATCCAAGCTGCCGCCACAAGTCGTCGGCGCTGTTGATATCGCCCTCTGGGATATTTTGGGGAAAGACGCAGGTCTGCCCTGCCACGCTCTGATGGGCGGCGCAGCACGGCGCGAGATTCCCTTGTACTGGAGTGTGGGAAGCGGTTGGAGGAAGACTCCGGATCAGATGCTCGACGACGTGATGAACGGATGGGATGCCGGATACAGATCCTTCAAGATCCGCATGGATTGGAAGTCGTACCGCCAAGACGCGAACCCGGCGAAGGACCTCGCCATCTTCAAACTCGTGCGGGACTTTCTGCCCAACAACATCTACCTCGGCTTCGACGCCAATAATGGCTATTCCGTTAGCACGGCGATCCAGCAAGGCCGGGCATTCGAAGATTACGGTCGGATTGACCATTTCGAGGAGCCGCTCCCGCAGTACGATCTTCCTGGTCTGCGACAGGTTTGCGACGCTTTGGACGTTGCCGTTTCTACGGGCGAACAGGATTGGGATCGATGGCGATTCCGAGACATCCTCATGCTCGGCAATCCGGACATCTTGCAGCCGGACATCCTCAACGCTGGTGGACCGTCGGAGATCTTGAAGATCTACACCCTGGCCACGACATTCAACAAGCCAGTAATGCCGCATTCGCCGAACGCGGGCATTAACAGCATCGCCTCGTTACACTGCTACTCGTCCATCAAGAACGCCATCCGGCCCCACGAATTCTCGACCGAGTTTGCCCCACCGCTCGACGAGATCGCAGAGCTCTACGGCGAACACGTGATCCCGTCGAACGGCTCGATCACGCTCACCGACAAACCGGGATTGGGTATCGAATTGAACGAGGCCGCTTTGGCGAAGCTTGCGGCCTGAACAAGATGGGTGTTTCTCGATTGACTGATTCGACAGTTCCGCGTCACTTCACGGCTACTGGTTTCGTCGTCAACGGCGACGCCACGCTGCTCCATTGGCATCAAAAAGTTCAAGCTTGGCTCCCGCCCGGAGGACACGTCGAAGCCGACGAAGATCCGGTTCAGGCCGTGTTGCGGGAAGTCAAGGAAGAGACGGGTTTTGACGTTGAACTCGTACCGACGCAGCAGGTACCCGAAATATCGAATTTGGATCAAGTCCCGTCACCACGGACAATACTCGTCGAAAATGTCTACGATCAGAAGGTCGGGGCGCATCAGCACATCGACATGATCTACTTTTGCCGAGTGCCGGGCCCCCGCCTGAGTGCGCCGGACGGCTGGGTTTGGTTTACGGCAGAAGACTTGACCAACGGGCGCGCGGCGGCTAATCCGGAAGGGGTACATAAAGCACCGCTGGAGGAAGTTGTGACGTTGGGGTTGGAGGGGATACGAGGAGTCAACGATGGGGCGTTGACCATAACTTCACTCCCCGGTAATCGTGCTGTCAGTGATCCGCACGACATGGTGAAAAACCTCGTTTAGAAACGCGTACCAACCCACACCATCGCGTATCACATCGTCTAACGTGAACACGCGTATCGTCCCGATCGCGTCCAGCCGGCGTTGCATTTCGGCAGTAATCACGCCGGCCACGAGAAAGTTCACGCAACTCGAAGGTGTATTGTCAAAACTCTTCGTCGCCGCGCCAAGTCGTTCCAATGCTCCCGCCGGATCACGACCGCCCTTGACTTCAACACTCGCGACCATCGTGTCGTCCAGCCAAAATTCAATATCCGGCTCAGAGCCATACCGCATCGAATAACCTTCTGCTAACTCAGTGAAGTCCTCAAACGGATCGCCGTCAATTACCAAACCATTTGCGGTCAACCAATCGAACACCCGCGTTTTCACCATGTTGTCTGCATCTTGACCGATGATATTGCGCATCGTGCCATCGAGCCCGATGCCCATGTTGGCGATCATGTTCCGGTAGCCGTTTTGCAGAGTCCAGTCGGTACGCCCTTCGATGATCGAGCAATTGACCACGTTATACAAGTGCGCAACTTTAGTCGCCCGTTCTTCGGTAACTCGCGCACTTTTGGTTGGCGATTCCCAGCTTTCCACACCGACCGCCAGATCCGAAACTCGCTTCAATGGCAGCATCGCCATGTTCCGGTAATACGCCGACGTCTCGGGTACCGCCATCAACATAACCGGGTGGGCGAAGACTTGTCGAGGCTCGTAATTCGAAGTGACCACATGGTTCCAGGCATTGCGGCTAATCATCAAATCTTCGATCGGTTCGAAATCCAACTTTCCATCGAATTGGTCAACCAAACTGCGCACGTATACGTCAGTGCGTCTAGTAATTCGATCTGACAGGATGATTGATCTGTTGATCGCTGAATCCAGATCAGCCACTCCGACGCCTCCACTGGTAAACGCATTTCCTGATTTCGGTCCGACCGTACCTACCCATCTGCTGAGATGAGTTGCCCTTGCCTCGCGGCAACATCCAAATGTTCTCGCATTGAAACCCAGATTCTTCTGCGAAATCAGAGAGGATCAAATCAACAGGCACTTGTTCCCCGTGGTACTGGACGTTGTCGTTGACCATCACAACCATGCCGCCCGGTCGAGTCACTCTAGCCAATTCTGCGACCACATAGGCCATTTCCAAGAAATACCCCTCAATCAACCTGATGACTTGACGATTGCTGAGTTCCTGTTCTCTGTTTTTCAACTCGCCTATTACTTCGTGCAAAGCCGACAGAGAATCGTAGTTCTTTACGGCCTGCGACCAGCACTCATCGTCTCCATGCCATTTGTCGAGCCAATCTCGTTTGGGTCGGTTCTCGACAGTCGCGGTCACCAATTCTTGCCGCAACCGAGAAAAACCAATCTGGTCCAACCCCAACCATGCCAACTCAAGCGCATAAGTTCGTGTGTAGTCGTATCTATTCGCGTACGGGGGAGACGTGAACACCATATCGAAAGATTCGTCATCCAAATCGCGCAGTTTTCGTAGACATGATCCTTGGACAAAGTTCGTAGTGCCTCCACCAAAAACATCACTTAACCGCCCGATGTCGTCCAACATCATTCTCAAGCGTTGATCTAAGGCATCCGACAACGTACTGATGGGCCCTTTATCTACTTTAGACCGCAATTTCCTACCTGATCGGTAATCCCATCGCAAGTACTGACCATCTTTTCGCGTATAGCTGATCTCTTCCAAGACGCTCATGCAGGCAAAATCCAACAACGCCGCAATCTGAGTATCTTCGACGCTAGAAATGAACTCACGTGCTTTGGCCAGTCCAGATTCTGTGAGATCTGAAAACGCTCTTTCGGTGATCCGGACATGCTTGAAACGGTGTTCGGCGGCGGTGGCCTGGCTCGACGATATTCGCTCAAGCAACCGATTGCCGGCGGCTTCAAATTCAGACAGGTTCAATCCATTTGCTGCCTCATTTAGCGCGCGTGCCGTAGTCACTCCAACCGGCATGACTTCAATCCCAACGCCGTGGGCTCCCATCCCTGCCGCAGTGAGCGGCGCGGTTCCGATACCGGCAAACGGGTCTAACACACTCTCTGGAGAGGATTCGTATACAAATGCTTCGACGAGCTTTCTAGTAAATCCTTCCTTGTACTTCATCCAGCGTAGGCCGGGTTCATCCTTGTTGCCTTGATAAGAAACCAAGCTGCGCGTCAACCCGGCGCCAACAGAGATGCGCGACTGATAGCGGTCCTGCAACGCTTGCCGGTGCGAGACCGATGCTCCGTGAGGCGAAGTCACATGAGTCAAGAGATTCAGATTGTCGTCAAGTCCCTCGCCAATCGCGTCGCCGAGCAAGTCTTTGTAACCCGAAATCGCGGAGGTTACGGTTGTCGTTTTTGTAGTCATTTTCAAAATTTCGTCATGTTGCTGTGATCATGGTTGATTTTAGAGCATGAGTTCTCGTTCCTCGTACCGGGCGTGTCACAAGAATCTACTTGATCACGAAATCACCACTTCCTCGCATCGCTAGACAGTCGTCGATGGTTTCGAGGTACATGGGCATGAGGTCTGATAGTGAGCGGAGTTCGTCAGGGGTAAACCACCGAGCATCATCCGTCTCATTCGTAGTTGTCTGCAACTCCCCGCTCCATTCGTCGACGCGGTAGGCAACGGTAAGGAGTTGGGCTTCTGGTCGGGTCGGCGCGGTAAAGCGCGGTTCGGAGTAGATGGCGAAGGCGGTTGAGGATTCGACGGTCAATCCCGTTTCTTCCCACACCTCACGGGCCATACAGTCGGTTACGGATTCGCCGGGTTCCATGCCGCCGGCCGGTAACGCCCACTGTTTGTTGTCACCTCGGCGGATGAGAAGGATGCGGCCTTGACCGTCGAAGATGACGGCGCGTGCGGCGGGCTGGATGTAACTGGGAGCCACGATGGTTTCTCCTGATGTGCGTCTACTTAAAATGGATACAACGATTCGACTGTAATTCACTGAGAGAACGGGATACATGGCTACGCAATCAACTCGACGGGCGGGCGGCAAGCGCAACGGGCGAGCGGCTGGCAAGTGGCGATCTTGGGAAACGACCGAGGGCGTGATCCGTGCGCCGCATCGCTCCATGATGCGGGCGATGGGGATGTCGGATGCCGACATCGACGCACCGTTCGTGGGGGTCGCTTCGACGCACAATGAGGTCACGCCGTGCAATGCCGGTATCAAGCCGCTGGTGGATGAGATCAAGGTTGGTGTGCGCGCGACGGGCGGTTCCCCGTTCGAATTCGGCACTATCACGGTGTCGGACGCGATATCGATGGGCACCGAGGGTATGCGCGGCTCATTGATCAGTCGGGAGATAATCGCCGACTCGATTGAGACGGTATGCTTCGCCGAACGCTACGACGGTCTGGTCGCCGCGGCTGGCTGCGACAAATCCCTCCCCGGTGCCATGATGGCCATGGCCCGCCTCGACATCCCATCCGTCTTCGTCTACGGCGGGTCGATCCTACCCGGACACTGGAAAGGCGAGGACATTCAGATTCAGACCGTCTTCGAAGCCGTCGGACAGATCCAAGCCGGTCAAATCGACGAAGAAGAACTCTACGGCATCGAAGCGAACGCTTGCCCTGGACCGGGTTCATGCGGCGGCATGTTCACCGCGAACACAATGTCATCGATCGGAGAAGCGCTGGGGTTGTCATTGCCCGGAGCGGCCTCGGAACCCAACGTCGACCAACGCAAAAGGGCATCATCCCGCGCGGCTGGTGCCGCGGTGATGAACCTCCTACGGGAAGGAATCTACCCGCGTCACATCCTGTCCCGAGAAGCATTCGAGAACGCCGTGACGCTCGTGGTAGCAATGGGCGGCTCTACCAATACCGCCCTTCACCTGCCAGCCATTGCGCACGAGGCAGGTATCGATCTGACGCTCGACGACATCCACGCCATCTCCATGCGCACACCGCTAATCGCCGACATGAAGCCGGGCGGCAAGTACGTAATGTTCGACCTCGACCGCGTCGGTGGCGTACCGCTCGTCTCGAAGCGACTCCTCGATGCCGGACTCCTCCACGGCGACTGCATGACAGTTACGGGCAAAACCATGGCGGAAAACCTCGCCAACGTAGACCCCAACCCAGACGAAAACGATGTCGTGCGCCTAGTCGAAGACCCGCTATCAGAGAGCGGCGGTTTAGTCGTGCTCCACGGTAACCTTGCACCCGAAGGTTGCGTCCTCAAAGTTGCCGGACACCAGTTCGGCGCTCGCTTCTCAGGCCCGGTCAAAGTATTCGACCAGGAAGAGGAAGTAATGGCCGCGCTCCAACGTCGAGAGATCGAAGCTGGCGACGTCGTCGTCATCCGCTACGAAGGCCCCAAAGGCGGCCCCGGCATGCGCGAGATGCTCGCCGTCACCGGCGCACTCGTCGGACAAGGCCTCGGCGAAAAGGTCTACCTCATCACCGACGGTCGCTTCTCCGGCGGCTCGCACGGTTCGATCATCGGACACGTCGGCCCCGAAGCGGCAGTCGGCGGCCCCATCGCCGCCGTCCAAGACGGCGACACCATCGAAATCAACCTCGACGATTTCGAACTCAACCTCAAGATCTCCGACGAAGAGATGCGGGATCGATTGAGCAAGTGGCAGCCGAAACCACCGACCTACACCCGGGGATCGCTGAGCAAGTACATCAAGCTGGTTGGGCCAGCGAGTGCGGGGGCGGTTACGGGGTGAAGGTACCGGAGTGACAATCGGCGGCTCAAACCACCGGCAAATCGTCGCCGACGTCTTCGGCGATCTACCCGACGCGCTGATAAATGAGCTGCTCACGCGCTCTGATGAAGTAACCAAACGGGCGCGAGAGAGTGTCGACGCCCGCATTGATGAACGCGACGGTTTACGCTCTCGCGCCCAGCAGTTAGGTCTGATCCACCAGATCGAAGACCCATCCGACCTGTCGCAGAAATCTGTCGCCGCAGTCGACGGATCAATCGCGTTGATCCGATTGGCTGCATTCGAAGTATCAGCCGCCGCCGCATTAGCTGTCGATGGCTTGGGCGGCGATGACTCAGAAGACAGACTACCTTACCACTTCGAAATCCACATTACAGATCCGATTGCTCGTGCTAGAGAAATCGTCTACGGGTTGATGTTCTGCTTGGAATACGAGACCGCCCGGAAAGTCGATCGTGACCTCGTACTGCTCGACGGCACGTTTTATACCGGCATGGTGGCGATCTCACTGGCTTTGGGATCGGCTGGGGAACTGCGCGACAAACTGTCAGAAGCCTTCAAGCGACGATGGACGGATTCGACGATGGAACTTGTTCCCGAAATTCTGTCCTCGGACAAAATCATCGCCATACCAAAACGCTCTTCGGCAAATGAGTTTGTAAGGACGGGGCTTTTTGGGAGGCGCGAGGTCGATTTCAACGGCAGGTCAACGGCTAGTTTGATCTTGGAAGCAGGAGAATACGCTGGACCGTTCCAGTTGGAAACTCATTCTTTCCATTTGGATTCTCCCGATTTTTACAGCGAATTCACAATTAAAATTCAATCGATGTTTTCCGAAATCAGTGTGGTTTACTACAAACCCCACGACTGGTCGCACGCATTCCGGATCGAACTGCCACCAACAATCGCCCATGATCACAACCTACTACACGAAACTCTTGAGGCTGTAAGACAACAGACCACCAACCCCGCAATGCTGGAACCTTACCCTCTCTACGTCGCGGACCGCTTCGCCAAGAGCCTCCAAAAAGGCGTAGCTGCCCTACTTGAGTCCATAAAAACCCGAGTCACCGCCAACGCGGCCGAACCCAACATCGCAGCAGACATGATGAACACCTACCGATCCGATCCTTCCTTTGAGGAGTCAGAGCCTTGAGTACCGAACAGGAAGTGCAACCCTCAAATGAAAGTCCGTCTTCGACCTCAGTCGCGGTGGTGGGAAGTCCTTCGACCAATACGGAGTTGACGCTCGATATCGTTGAAGAACGCGCGAATGACAAACTTGTCGGCGCCATGGTTGGTTTCACGTCCCTACAGGTTGAACCCGAAAGTCAATCCGGAACAACGCCCCAGACGGCGGTTTTGGGACAGATAACTTCGGTCGTAATGCGTAATCGTTGGCACGAAGATCAAACGTTTAAGAACATCATCAAGAAAGTAGGCGACCTTCCCGCCATCACCGGACAACAAGACACTCGTACCGCAATCATGAAAGTCGGGGGATGCTTCGTCAGGAATGATGGAAAAACGTTCTCTCATGGTGATTTAGGGAGTGTTCCAGCGACTGGAACCCAAGTGCATTTGATCCGACAGAGATTCTTGGAACGGGTGCTCTCGTTTTGTCGCGACGAACTGTTTTATCTGGGGAATGCTTACGGAAACAAAATCGCCTTCCCGATGTGGTTCAAGCATTTTGGGACGGGAGCACACGGGACTGGCGAGGCTTACCACATGGGAGTATTCGGAAAAACCGGTTCTGGCAAAACTGGGCTTTCAAAGATGCTCCTTGCGGCATATGCCCGGCATTCGGACATGGGAGTGCTGATCATCGATCCGCAAGGGGAATTTTCTCTGGAAATGCAAGGGTCCCGAGTAGGAGACCAAGGATTAAACCTAAACGACATCCTGCGAAATAAACTGCGCCGGAACGTTTCGCAACTGCCGATTTCCAGAATCCAACTCGATGATCCCGGTCTGTTCCAAGAATTGTTGGGACAAAGTGGGTTCTACGAACGGACACTTGGCATACGTACAAATGATCCGAGAGCCGTTGCCGAAAGCATCGTCGCAGCACATATCAAGGATTCTTTGAGCCTTTCTCAACTGTTTCGTAAAGAAGCAGCGCAGAGCGTTCTGCTGGAATTGAAATCCAAATCGGAGCGTATATATCGAACGGCAATGTACGCCGAACGGTTGGATAATGAAGTTGACCATTTGCTTGACAGAGATTTCGAATCGTTTTTTGAAGAACAGTGGCTTCCCGTCGCCGAATTGTTTGCAGCTGGCAATGGCAAAACTCGGGTATCAGAGATCATTAGTCGATTAGTCCACGGTGAACGAGGCGGCAAACCGGTGTTCGTGATCGATCTTTCGATGCAGTCGGGTTACACGCCCTGGGCTGACGTTCTACAAAAGCGAGTCATCTCTTATATCGCGCAGTCGCTGATTTCAGAATCTTCCTTGACCTTGTCCGACAATTCACGCTCCGCGAACACGTTAGTCATACTCGACGAAGCACATCGGTTCGTACCATCTGGCGGGCTTTGGAATTTGAACCAGCAAGAACGCGAACTGTTGAACGAACTCAAACGTGCGGTGCGTGAAACTCGGAAATACGGCGTCGGATGGATGTTTATCAGTCAAACGATGCAAGGTATCGACCCAGAGATATTGTTACAGCTAAGAGCGATGTTCTTCGGATATGGTCTTTCATTCGGTCTTGAGTTTCAACGCTTACGCGAGCTCGCGGGTGGAGACGACGAAGCGATGAACCTGTATCGAAGTTTCAGGGACCCCCAATCCGCCGTACACCCACAATTCAAACAGTTCCCCTTCATGGCTATCGGTCCCATCTCGCCCATGCCATTCGCCGGGCAACCCATGTTTTTCTCCGCTTTCAACGCTGCCGATTTCGAGGACAAAAATTTCGGGAGTCATTCGCTTTAACCGGTCGCCTTAACCGGCCAGCCCTACCGAAATGGATCAACCCCACCTGCTACACTCACCCCCTAGCAACACAACCACCGCTGCACACAACTACCGAGGTCCCCCATGCCCCTGAAAACCGTCGCTCCCGAAATCCTCGAAGGCCTTGCTGAGTTCGACTCGGCGACTGTGCAGAATGCAGCGGCGATTGTGTATGGCGGTTACATTTCCGAGCATATTGACTATACGGGGCCGGATCTGAACCCATATCTCTACGATCTCGATGGTTCTGGAAAGCCGACGGTGGGTTATGCGATGACTTCGACTTGGATGCCGCTGCATGAGCCAGTGCCAGAGGTCTCGGGTCGGCACGACTTCATGGACTCGATCGCCTACGCCAACGCACCCACAATCGTGGTGCAGCAAGATATCGATATGCCTGCACGCCGCGGCGCTATCATCGGCGACGGTATGGCGTACCAGATGGTCGCCCTAGGTGCCGTCGGTGCGGTAACCGACGGCAACGCACGTGATGTGCCGGGCATCAAGAAGGCTGGTCTGGCGCTTTGGGCGACGGGTCGAGTCCCCGGACACGGCCCCTTCAACATGATCGATCACGGCATCCCGGTTCACGTAGCCGGTTTGAGGATTTTACCGGGGGATATCTTGGTTTGCGACGGCGACGGCGTGACGCGGGTACCGGTGGATGTGGCGTCGGATGTATTGAAGACGGCTGCGGAGGTCCGGGCGAAGGAGGGTGCGGGTTTCAAGTATTTCTCGAAGCCTGGATTTACGATCCAGGATTGGGAAGACTATAAGACGAGTGTTGGGGGCTGACGGTCAGGCATCCCCTGCGAAAGTCGCTTCGCTTGCTCGCGTCCCCGGTGACCCTCTCCCTAACCCTCTCCCTAACCCTCTCCCATCGAGGGCGAGGAGATTCAGTTATCGGGTGAAGACGGGACCGCGCATGACTTTGGCTTCGTCGCTGGCCATGAAGGTGGCGATTTTGGCTACGTCGTCGGGGTCGGTCAGGTTGGCGACCTCTGTCTCGTAGTGTTCTCGGTCGCCGGTTTTTTCGAACTGTTGGCGGAGGTTATCGAGGACGAGCGGGGTGCGGACGCGGCCGGGGGCGATGTCTTGGACACGGATGTTTGTCATGTCGATGTGTCGTTGCATGACCATTGTGAATCCGTGAACCGCGCCTTTAGATGCTCCGTAAGCATATGAGGACGATCCTCCGGTAACGCCGGCGCCGGATGCGGTGGTGATGATGACGCCGCCGTTCGGTTGATCGTTCATGTGGGTGACGACCGCCTTGGCGATGAGGAAGGTTCCTTTGAGATTGATGTCGATTACGCGGTCCCAAGTTGCTTCTTCAAAGGACTCGATCGAAGCGTAAGCGCCGTGGAGGATGCCAGCGAAGTGAAGAAGCACATCGACGCTGCCCATCCACTCGACTGCCGCTGCCACGCTCCCTTCAACGCTCGCACGGTCCGCGACATCGACGTGCCAGCATTTGGCGACGGTGTCCCCGATTGCGGTGTTGATAACGTTTGCGGTATCTTGGGCTGCGGTGTCGTCAACGTCAAAGATGGCGACAGCTTGGGCGCCACATTCGGCGGCCATGATGGCGGTAGATCGTCCGATGCCCGTCGCGGCGCCGGTGATGATGATGCTTTTTGTCGACAGATCGGCGGGCATGATGAGATAGGTCTGCTTAGTCTTAATTTGGCTTCCCGCATCCGCAAGGATGACTCGGCAGTGCGGGATGAGGAGGTTGTTTCGCTCGTTGGATTGTAGGTGATGGTTGAGGGACGCGTTCATTTGGATTGCGCTGGAATTTGCGTTGTGTAGCGATCGTGCCTACGCGATTCCGGTGTTGTTTCGACTGTGATTCGGGGAAACGGGTGTTGCATACTTTAGGCATGGATTTCATGGAACGAGCGCTCGATCTCGCGGACCAGGTAGCCGGGGGAGTGGCGCCGAGGCCGCCGGTGGGTGCTGTGATCGTGGCGAGTGACGGCAAGAGTGTTGTCGGGGAAGGTGCTACGGAACCTCATCCAGGACACCATGCTGAGGCAATGGCGTTGGCGCAGGCTGGCGAGGCAGCAAGAGGTGGGACGATCTATTGCACTCTAGAGCCGCATCAGCATTTTGCGACTACTCCGCCGTGTAGCCGGGCGATAATCGACGCGGGAATCAAGAGGGTGGTCTGCCCTACTGTTGATCCAAACCCGGAGGTTGCCGGGCGCGGTTTTGAGGAGTTGACAACGGCCGGAATCGAGGTGGTTAGGGATGTTGACGAGATGGCGCAGCGGCGTGCCGACGAGTTGGTCGAAGGGTTCGCCAAACTTCTGAAAACAGGTTCGCCATTTGTAACTGCCAAGTGGGCGATGTCTCTTGATGGCAAGATCGCAACGCGGGACCGAGATTCACGGTGGATCACTGGCGAAGCGGCACGTTCGCACGCACACAGTTTGCGATACCGGTCCGACGCGGTGATGACCGGCATCGGCACCGTCCTTGCGGACGATCCGCGACTAACGGCGCGTGACCCCAACACCGGAGAGCGGGTCGGTAACCGTCCGTGTTTGCGCGTCGTAGTTGACAGCCATGGGAGGATTCCTGCTAATGCCGCGCTGTTGGCCGAAGCTGGAGAAGTGATGCAGGTGGTTGCGACCGAATCACCCGACAGCGATCGTTGCGAGGTGATACGGATCGCCGACGCGGGCGAAGACGCGGTTGATCTAGCAGCGCTCTTGCGACACCTGGGTGAACTCGGTTGCCACAACGTTTTGGTGGAGGCTGGAGAAAAGCTCAACGGTGCGCTGTTCGACATGAAACTGGTGGACAAAGTAGTTGCCTACATCTCAACATCCAAAGTCATTGGCGGCGAAGCCGCGCTGTCACCGATCGGGGGAAGCGGTTCCCGTTGGATGCGTGACACCGTAAATCTCAAGAATACTCACGTAGAATTTTGGGGAGATGACATTGCGGTGATCGGCTACGTCGACCATCGCGCGGAAAGGGAAATATGTTCAGCGGGATAGTCGAAGAGACTGGCACGGTAACCGAATACGGCAAAGACAATGGGAAACTCCTAATCGCCGCGGGACGGGTGGTAACAGGCAATGGAAAGCTTGGGGTATCGGACAGTATTTCGGTGAGTGGCGCCTGTTTAACGGTTACCGAGATTCAATCCAACTGGTTTTCGGTAGACGTGGTGCCTGAAACGATGCGCCAAACGTGGTTCTTCGACATGCGCGTAGGTTCGCACGTCAATCTAGAACGGGCTTTACGATACGGCGACCGCGTCGGTGGTCACATGGTCCAAGGTCACGTAGAGGGTGTTGGGCAAGTCGCATCCACGGAATCGGACCGCGACGCCAAACTCATCACTATCGAGTGTCCTGAAGAACTGTCGCGCTATATCGTTGAAAAGGGTTTCATCGCGGTTGATGGTGTGAGCCTGACCTGCTTCGATTGCACACCGACTAGTTTCACGTTCACGCTGATACCGTACACGGCGATTCACACTACACTGGGCGGATTACGAGCGGGTGACTTGGTAAATATCGAGACAGACATGACGGGCAAGTACGTCGAGCGATTCATTTCCAAATAGAATCGGCTTTACCCGATGTCTACTGAAGCAAGCCCATTAAGGCCCGATTCTGCAGCCGCTGTTGAGTTCGCCATCGAACGCGTTCGTGTTGGCGGGATGGTGATTATGGTGGATGACGAGGACCGCGAGAACGAGGGCGATTTTGTGATGGCGGCGGAGGACGCGACTGCGGAACAGATCAATTTCATGGCGATGCATGGCCGGGGCTTGATTTGCGTGCCGATGGAGGGTGATGACCTGGACCGTCTCGGGATGCCGATGATGGTGCGCCACAACACGTCGCCGCACTCGACGGCGATGACGGTCGCGGTGGACGCGGCGTACGGGATCACGACGGGGATCTCGTCAGCCGACCGGGCGCACACGATCCGGTTGCTCTCGGAACCGGAGGCAACTTCGGAGAATTTCGTTCAGCCGGGGCATGTCTTCCCGTTGCGCTATCAAGAAGGTGGCGTGTTGGTGCGGGCCGGGCACACCGAGGGTTCGATAGACCTTGTGCGGACTGCCGGCAAGCGACCTTCCGCGGTGGTGTGCGAGATCATGAACGAGGACGGCACCATGGCGCGCCGGCCTCAACTTGAATCGATGGCCAAGAAGCACGACATCCCGATCGTTTCGATTGCGGACATCATCGCCTACCGGTTAAGTCGCGAGTCGTTCGTGCGGCGGGTCACCGAGACTCATCTTCCGACCCGTTGGGGTGAGTTCAGGTGTGTGGCATATCAGAGCAACGTGGACCCGGCGGAGCACATTGCGCTGGTGATGGGTCGTATCGAGCCCGAGCAGGCAGCGTTGGTGCGCGTCCATTCGGAGTGTCTGACGGGCGATATATTCGGTAGCCAGCGGTGCGATTGTGGTGATCAGTTGGACGCGGCGATGTCGCAGATCGCGGAGGCCGGTGTTGGTGCTCTCGTCTACATGCGACAAGAGGGGCGTGGGATTGGATTGATCAACAAATTGAAGGCTTATCGTCTTCAGGACAACGGTCTGGACACAGTGGAGGCCAATAATGAGTTAGGTTTCCAGACCGATCTGCGTCACTACGGCGTTGGCGCGCAGATTTTGTTGGATCTTGGGATTCGGAAGTTCAAGTTTCTGACGAACAATCCGAAGAAGGTTGCTGGGTTGGAGGGATTCGGCTTGGAGATGGTGGAACAGATCCCCCTCTCCCCTCCTGCCAACGACCACAACCGGAAATATCTCGCAACCAAGCGTGATCGGATGATGCATCAGATCGAGTTGGGTGATGAAGAGCCGACAGGTACGGTCGCTAGTCGGCGAAGGACGCCTTTGGGCGGTTGAGTCTTAGGGAAATTCGATGGCTGAGATTGAAAAGAATGCTGGAGAAGCGTCGGCGGAGTTTCTGGATGGTACGGGTTTGAAGATCGGCATTGCGGTGGCGCGATTCAATTCAGATATCACATACAAGATGCGTGATCAGTGCCTGGCGCGGTTGGAGGAGTTGGGGGTCACGGTTCAGGATTCGCACGTGTTCGAGGTGCCGGGTTCGTTCGAGTTGCCGTTGGCGGCACGGGCGTTGCTAGATCCGCCAGTTCTAGCTGACGCAGTAGTCGCAATCGGTGCGGTCATTCGGGGTGAGACGGACCATTATGAGCACATCGCGAACGCTGCTTCGCAGGGATTGTTGAGGGTTTCGGAGGACTCGCTGAAGCCGGTGATATTTGGCGTTTTGACTACGGATACGGTGGACCAGGCGGTTGAGAGGATTGAGCACTCGAAGGGGTACGCGGAGTCGGCGGTGGAGATGGTTAATCGGTTGAAGGGGCTGAGGGAGAGGCGGCGAGGGATTGGGTTGGTATAGGGCTCTGAATCCGGATTATCCCATCCGCAAGGGTGATGGGAGGTGGACGTTGGGTGTGTTGGTGTTGGTTTCAGATTGCGTGGCTCGGCATCCTCCGCTCGACGGCGTTGCTGTTCACCGTGGGCATTGGAATAAGAGCTGCGCCAAGCGTCGTGTCGTTCACGCGGAACGTATCGAAACTGTAGGAGGCCATATCCTTGCCTTCGTCGAATTGGCCCTCAACGAAGACGTAGACGATTAAGAAGGCTACCGACTCGCTCACAGGAGCATACATCAGTTTCTGAGCCAGTCCACCGTCGAGTGTCACGTCAAACCAAGCCACCGAATTCCCCTGCGGCGTCAATCCAACCTTGGCTGTGACGTTCTCTCTACCGTGTTCTTCGACTAGATCAGACTCAAAGATACTGGCGAACAGCTCCAATGGGACCCCGCTCGAGTCAAACTTGGAAATAGATACTCCCCCTTGGAGATCGATGAATGTGAAGGTATCATCGGAACGCGGCTGAACTTCCCAGTCAGCCGGTACCTCCATTTGCATATAACCCCACGGGTCTTCGAAAACAACCATATTCCCAAAGGGGCTGCCCACTATTGGCACTTCAATCGGCGCGGGCGTTGCCTCCGCGGCCGTCGGTGCGGGACCAAGAATCTTGTAACCCTGGTTGTCGGTGGTTCTTTGGTTCGTGGTCAGAACCTGCAGGACGGCGTTGGCGAGACCGACGACCTCGCCCTGGCTGTCGAAGATGAACTCCTCTCCGATGACCCCGCTCCCGGTAATGTTGTAGAGACAGTCACGGAAGCCGTCGGCGTCTTGGTCGTCGTTCGTCAGTCTGAGGCACTCGGCGGCGATGTAGATGTCGTCGTATGCGGAGCCGATGTACCAAGGGAGCAACAAGTAGCCGTAGCGGTTCTGGAAGTTGGCGACAAACTCTTGTGCCACGGGGTTCGCGGGGTCAAGTTCTGTGGCGACAGCTTTGAGGCCAGTGGCGGCTTCGCCGGCGATCTCGAGCGCCATGGGGCCGATCGTCACGACTTCGGAGTATAGAGGTCCGTCGAAGCCGAGCTCCCTGATCTGTTTGACAATTGTGCCGCCCGCAACTTCTGACTGAGCGGCGATGTGAATCGCACCCGGGTTTGCGCTGATGAGCTTGGTTAGCTCGCTGGTGAAGTCGGTCTGATCCGATGCGTAGAGCTCCCCGGCGACCATTTCGCCCCCGAGTTTCTCGAACTGTGCGACGGTAGTGCGTCTCACGCCCTCGGCGTAGTCGGTGGAAGCTGTGATGGTGGCGAGTTTGCGGATGCCGTCGGCCCAGAGCAGATTGCCGGTGTCGATCCCGAGCTGGCTGTCGCTCAGCGCGGTCCGGAAGATGTAGTCGCCTGCTGTGGCAATGTCTGGATTGGTCGCCGATGCTGAGAGGAGAACGACACCGTCCTCCTCTGCCAGAGGAGCTACTCCGAGCATAGCTCCGCTGCAAGTGGGGCCAAGGATGATCTTCACGCCGTCCACATCGGTCAGCTGGTTGTATGCATTGATCGCTTCTTGCGCGTCGCACTTCGAGTCGGCAACGATGAGCTCAAGCGTTCGACCGTTGACACCGCCGGCTTCGTTGATCTCGTCCACCGCCATCTGCTTTGCGTGGACTCTTGACGTGCCATGGATCTCTATCAGACCCGTAACCGCCTCCATGACTCCGATCCGGAATGATGCGGCACCTTCAACATCGCAGAACGGCAGACCGCCGAGATCGGAATACTTCATGTCCAACTGGTCTCGAAGAATTCCTGGCACGCACCCGCTCAACTCGTTTCCGCTGAGGTTGAGGACCCCAAGGTTGGAAAGTCCGCCGAACTCAGCGGGAACCGATCCGGTCAAGTAGTTGCTACCGAGGTCCAGAACTGAGAGGTTGGCCAAGATGCCGAACTCAGGTGGAATCTCCCCGCTCAACCAATTCTCCCTCAGTCTCAGATTCTCGAGATTCTCGAGATTGGCAAGCTCGGTCGGGATGCTTCCGAAAAACTCGTTGGCATCGAGATTCAGTGTTTGGAGATTGGTGAACGTTCCAAGCCACCACGGGATTTCCCCGGTTAGTTGATTGTTATCCAGCACTAGTCCTACAAGGTTAGTGAGGTTGGCAAGCTCTTCGGGGATCTCGCCGGTCAGCTCGTTGCCGCTCATAAAAAGAATTTCGAGACTGGCGAGTCCGCCGAGCTCAGGGGGTATCTCGCCGCTCAGATTGTTGTGATACAGCCACAGTTCTACAAGGTTTGAGAGTCCGCCGAGCTCAGGGGGTATCTCGCCGCTCAGATCGTTGATGCTTAGGTCGAGCGCCGTGACGCTGCCATTGGCATCGGTTTGTACGCCGTACCATTCGGCGAGCGGCAAGTCGCTCAGCCAATTCGTGTTGTCTTTCCAACTCCAGCCATCGGTGGCGTTGTAGAGAGCGGTCAACGCTGCCCGCTCGGCGGGATAATCTTCTTGGCTCGGCGTCTGGAATGCAGGCCCCATACCGGTCCCTTCCTGCCCTCCATCTTCCAAGGAGGTTGGATCCCCAAGTTGGCAGTCGGATGCGTCGAGGATCGCCAGGGTCTCGTCGGAGAGCGTTTCTCGGGCCTCCGCGGCGGCTGACAACGCGTCGAAGTAATCGGGGCCGAAGAGTGCCCCGAGCTTCTGCGTCGTGATCTCTTCGATCAGACGTTCCTGCTCCTCCTCGGTCTTGGTCGTATCGACACCGATCTCAAACGCCTCGCCTAAGATATCTAACAAGATGATCACGAACTCTTCGCCGAACGAATCACTGCTGGGACGGGAATTGGCATGATCGCGAAGGGCTTCTACGGCACGCAGATTAGCGTCGTGATACGCCTGAAGCTCGGAAGGCGGGATCAGCTGACGGTATGCGACGACGATGGTGTCAGACATCTCTGCCATCTCGCCCCAAGTGATGTCTTCTCCAGCATCCAGATCGAACTCGAAGGCGCTCAATGGCACCGTCATTTCCTCGCATTGCTGCACGTAGGCGGCGACTCCAGCCTCCGCCGGGCGCGGCGAAGGAGTAGGAATCGGCGTCGGCGCAGGAGTAGCAACTGACGTCGACGCCGGTGTGGGGACTTCCGTCGGTGTGGGCTCTTCGGTGGCCTTGAAGAGGTCGGGAACGCAGCTAAGCAGGCCCAATGCTTCCATAAAAACGGCAGGGTCGCTGTCATCGGCGGTAGCCAAGACGCTCAAGTCCAGACCTTCGATCCGCTCTTGTAGACAGGACTTTTCGTCCTCGCTCAAATCTTCCACACTTATCCCGGTTCCCTCGAGGAAGGCGGCGAGGAACAGCTCGGGGACGCAACTCACCATGGCAATGCCTAACTCTGCAGACGTTGCAAGGTCGTCGCCAGCGGCCATCATGGCGGACACATCGATATCAGCCAACAATTCTCGCAGGCAGGAGGCTTCGTCGGCGCTCAATTCAACGACTTCGCCAGTCACGCTGGATATGAACAAGCTGGGAATGCAAGAAAACCATTCGAAGCCGAGCAGGGCGCCCACGGCCTCAAGGTCGCCACCAATCTCGTCCGGCAAGTCGAAGCTAGTTACCTTGTCTCTCATGCATGACTTTGCGTCCTCACTGAGATCTTCGAGCTGCACGTCGCCCTCGGCGAAGAATGCAGAGATGAACAGGTCAGGCGCACAGGTGAGGATGTCGATGAACATCTTGGCGGCGACCGATGGGTCTTCAGGTTCGTCCATCATGGCGGCAACTAGGGCTGGCACATCAGCGTCGGCGGCTATGCCGCGGACGCAAGATAATTCGGCGTCGCTAAACTCCAATTCATCGCTCTCTTGCATGCCGGCGATCATTATGGAGGCGAATGTCGCTTCCGCGGTCTGCTGGGAGAGACAGGAGAAGAGCGAAACGTGCCTAGGCTCCAGGTATTCGGTCTCCGCCAAGATGGGCTCGTTCAGCATCGACTCCAGCGTTTCAGCGTCCAAATTGTCGCGAACGCAAGACTGCTCCGGGACGGTGAGTAAGTCGAACAGTTCCTGCCAAACGGTTTCGCCGTCGATTTCGAGATCGGCGGCCGTAGCCTGTGGCGTGGCGGTCGGCGTGGGTGAAGATGGGACCGGTGTGGCGGTCGGCGGAATGGGCGTAGATGTAGGTGGGATCGGTGTGGGCGATGCTGTGGGAACAATAGTAGCGGTTGGAAGCGGAGTTGGTGTCGGCGTGGGACTGGGATCTTCAGAGCAGGCGAGCAGCAGTATGGAGAGTACTACAGCACATACCAGTACACTGATTGCAATGGATTTTGACACTTTCGCGGCTCCACGTCGAATTCGGATATTGAAGTTAAACTATACAGGAGTTTTGTGTGATGATGGCGTGATATTTGTATATTTTACGTGTCATATACATGACATCAGCGTAGATTCTTGGGCATAACCGGTATCAGATCTCGGGGTGCGTCGAATCCGGCCGCGGAAGCGGCCGTCTAGGATAGCAATGCGTGCCTTTAACACACTCTTGACGGAGATCCGTACCAACATTCTCCGCCATTACCCGCGCAGGCGAGAATGACAGTGGCACAAGAGGCGAAAACGACTCACGCCGGGAGTGTCAAGTGAATAATTGCCACTCTACTTGACGATCCGCAACAACCCACTGATCACGTCTGATATTTGGCGTTTTGACTACGGATACGGTAGAGCAGGCGGTTGAGAGGATTGAGCACTCGAAGGGGTATGCGGAGTCGGCGGTGGAGATGGTTAATCAGTTGAAGGGGCTAAGGGAGCGGCGGCGGGGTATTGGGTTGGTGTGAGAGTTTCACAACCGCACGGGCTACACCATCCTAAACTTTCGATTTTCGAAGTGTTGCGTTTGATCGGTTTGGGGGATTGTGTGCGCGATTGGCGTTCGTCCCGTCAGACGATGCGATCAATCGTCCCAAACAATTTCGGCAAATTCTGTTCGAGGATACGGAAACCCGTACCGTGGTTCCTTGCCGCTCCGCTCGGCCTTAAATACATCCGAATGTCGATTGTCACAATGCCGTTGGCGAATCCATCCCTGAAAGTCAGTGAACTTGGCTCCGACAAAATCTCCGCCTCGTTGTAGTGGAAATACTCCTTACCCTCTACTCTCTTCGAATCAGCATGCACAAACAACATTCTTTCGAATTTGGTAACGAATTTCCCTACGACGTAATACATGTCCCAAGTCGCTAGCAACGTGTCGCTCGGCGTGTGCGTCATGAAAAGTTGGGTAGCGTCTTCCGACACCGATAGCTGCAACCCGAAAGCGTTCGATTCAGTAGCCGATACAGTCGTGTAAAGCGCCGGGCGATCTCTCGACTCGTCAATATACCCCCATCTTTCGACGAGTTCTTTGTTTTTGAACTTCCAAACCGCACGGTTGAATGTGAAAAGAGTGATCAGGTTGTTGGTGTTCGATCTTGTTGCCTTAACCTCTACACGACCTCCGATATCCGGGATCGGCAGGTTGTTCTCGGCCAACCCCAATCGCGTTTCAAGAGTATGTCCGATTCCAGTCGGTCCGGATCTCTCTGAGGGAACAAATCCCTCAGCGTTGAGTTGCTGCAAGCGTTCGCGCAGTTCGGAGAGTCGCATGATCAACCAGATTTCCGACAGACCACGATGATCTCCGACTTCATCGTCTTGCCTAATTTGCCCGGAACATTCGATGGCGAATTCATCGAAGGCATTCGCTTGTTCGGAATATTGCGCTGGAACGTATCCACATGTTCAAAACCGTTCATCTCAAAGAACGCAGTTGTAGATTCCGCGGTAGGTATTTCCAATCCCTTTACGGTTCGATTCCCGACCACGTAACAAACGAAACCACCTGCCTTCACGATGTTGGCGACATTGCCAATCGACTTCCGATAATCAACGAAGAACGATGCAACTTCGCCAGCTCTCCGAGCATCCGCATCGGTAATCTCGCCGATCACATCGTCGAGTTCCTCGAATCCGAACCTGACGTCACCTGCAAGTTTGGCGCCTCCCATAAGCGAACTGTCCACCCGATTGGCGTTAACGTAGCCGAGCCATTGGGACGAAAGTCGCGAAAACTGCCCATACGCTACCGTCGTCTTCGAATCACCGTACGGCGGCGATGTCACGACGATATCCACTGATTGAGGACCGATTATCTCTGTCGGAATCCCAACTACGGTGTTGAATCCGTGAACTTCAGGAATTGCGGGTTCATCGCCAAGGGCATGGTCAAGGGATGCGAAGGCTCGTCTGTTGTCGTTCAGCACCCCAACCATCGTCGAAAACACATCGGGGTTGTGATCCTCGATGCGCTCGCGCTCCATACGCACGAGTTTGAATTCGGAGTTTTTCGTCCAAGACACCTTCCGCACCGTTAAGCTGTACGCCACTCTGAAGAAATCCGCTATACGCACCGATTCGATCAAGTCAATGTAGCCGCGCATCAATCCCAATTCACGTTGTACGCTTTCGCTGAACCAATAATCGACGTTCGGAATGTCTGGCTGTTCGGCATGACCATTGCGTGATCCGGCCCCATCAAGTCCAAATTCGATAAAGTTCTCTATCTCGCCGTCAAGACGACCGATGTCGATAGGCGCGGTCTTAGTCCTGGCGATGAGACGCGCCAGAGGGTTGAGGTCCGTACCCGTCGAATCAAGGTTCGCCAACATCCCTTCAAGTAGCGTCGTTCCGGTCCCGCAATACGGGTCGAGAAGAACACCCGCCTCCCGGCCATACTCGCCGATCAACCTCCGCGCCACCTGCGGGATCATCATCGCGGGATATGGATGGATACCGTGTGTATATTCCTTCGTGTTCGCGGTCCGATAGTCCCAATCATCCCCAAGCCGTTTTTGGTTTTTCAGCATCGACCACCTCTTGAGTCGTTGAACTTCATAACGTTCGGTATAACCAGGACAGCCGTGGTTCCCAACAACTTGCCCTTAAGGTGATGTTAGCGTCTATGTCCCGATTCGTCCCAACTGGCTGGCGAAGTACGTTTTATTGGTTTGGCGATCGCCTAACACGGTTGCGCGAAATCGAATAATCATCTCGCGAGGCTAGTTCTACGATCCGCGTTAGTTCCCACTCCCCGCCATCACATCCACCAACTCCTGCACGGCGTCCGCCGAAGCTTTCAATGCTGTGCTTTCGGCGTCCGTCAACTCAACCTGAATGATTTCCTCGACACCGCCCGCGCCCAACTTCACCGGAACACCAACATACAACCCTGAAATCCCATACTCGCCGTCCAGCATCGCCGCACATGGCAGAATCTCTTTGCGGTCTAGGAGGATGGCTTCGACCATCTGCGCGGCCGCGGCGGAGGGGGCGTAGTAGGCGGAGCCGGTCTTTAGGAGGGCTACGATTTCGGCGCCGCCGTCGCGGGTGCGTTGGATGATCTCTTCGAGGCGGTTGGCTTCGATGAGTTCGGATACGGGAACCCCGCCTACGGTGGTGGCTTTGATGAGGGGGACCATGGTGTCGCCATGGCCGCCTAGGACGTATGCGGAGACGTTGGTTACGGAGACTTCGAGTTCTTGGGCGAGGAAGGTGCGGAAGCGTGCGGTGTCGAGGATGCCGGCCATGCCGACGACACGCTCTTTAGGGAAGCCGCTGACTTTCTGGGCGAGTTGGACCATGGCGTCGAGCGGGTTGGAGACGACGACGAGAATCGAGTTGGGAGAGTATTTGACGACCTGCTCGGTGACAGACTGCATGATGCGCATGTTGGTGAGGAGGAGGTCGTCTCGGGACATGCCGGGGCGGCGGGCGATGCCGGCGGTTATGACTACCACGTCGGAGTCGGCGGTCGGTGCGTAGTCGTTGGCGCCGGAAATCTGGGCATCGGTACCGAGGACGGGTCCGGATTCGAGGATGTCGAGGGCTTTACCTTGTGGCATGTCTTCGACGACGTCAACGAGGACTACGTCGGCGTATCCGCGTTCGTATATGCGTTGTGCTGTGGTTGCGCCGACGTTTCCGGCGCCTACGACGGTTACTTTGAAGCGCATGTTGTTTGGTTACTCCGTTTCTGGTTGGTTTGTCGTTGTGGGGCCCTCACCCTAACCCTCTCCCGCCGAGCGGGAGAGGGGATTTTATCGCTCCCCTGCCGCAGTCGGTGGGTTCCGGCCTACGCCGGAATGACGGTTGTCAGTTACGATGCGTCGACGTAGGACTGCCACTTGGATTCGAGGTTGGGGTCGTTTACAGTGTCGGCTACGTAAGCTCCGTATTCGTCGCCGGTTGCACCGGTGTCGCGGCCAGTGGTGACGATTTTGCGCTCGTATTGTCCGCAGACTTCGAGGGCCATGTCGAGGCGTCGTCCGAGGTCGGCATAGCCGATGTGTTGGAGGAGCATGGCTGAGGCTTTGAGCATGGATGATGGGTCGGCGTATTGGGCGCGGCCCTCAGTGACCATGCGGGGGGCGGAGCCGTGAATGGCTTCGAACATGGCGTATCTGGTGCCGATATTGGCGGCACCGGCGGTTCCGACCCCGCCTTGAATCTCCGCGGCTTCGTCGGTGAGGATGTCGCCGTAGAGGTTGGGCATGACGAAGACTTGGAAATCGGAACGTCGTGCCGTATCGAGGAGCTTGGCGGTCATGATGTCGATGTACCAGCCGTCCCATTCGATGCCGGGGTACTCTTTGCCGATGCGTTCGGCTACCTGCAGGAAACGGCCGTCGCTGAGCTTTACGATGTTGGCCTTGGTGACGACCGTCACGCGGTCGCGGCCATTTTGCTTGGCGTGTTCGAAGGCAGCGCGGATGATGCGCTCGGAGCCGGGTTCCGAGATTAGGCGGAAGTCGATGGTGAAATCTTCGGTAACGTCGATGCCGTCGGAACCGAGGGCGTAGAGGTCTTCGGTGTTCTCCCGGAAGAACATCCAGTCGATGCCCTCGGATGGGACGCGGACGGGTCGGACGTTGGCGAAGAGGTCGAGTTCCTTCCTCATGCCGACATTTGCGGATTCGAGGTTCGGCCAGCCGTCACCTTTTTCGGGAGTGGTCGTCGGGCCTTTGAGAGTTACATCGCACTCTTTGATCTCGGATAGAACGGCGTCGGGGATTGACTGGAGGTGTTCGGCGCGATTCTCGATGGTTAGACCTTCGATATCGCGGAACTCGATCTTGCCACTGGCCACCGCGTCGGAAAGGAGTCGTTCTAGGACGCCACGAGCGGTGTCCGTGATTGCAGGACCGATACCGTCACCGCCAATGAGGCCGATCTTGATGGTGTCAAGCGCGTCATAGTCGACGAAATCGGCCGACTCCTTCATCGCGGCTACTCGTTCGATCTGTCGTTCGAGAAGTTCGCCGAAGTGATCCTTGGCGCGCTCGATTGCGGCGTTGGGGGCTACGTTTTGCATTCAGAGTTCCTCTGGGAAGGTGGGATCACTCCCACTTGTGTGGTTTGCCCTCTTTCGGCAGCAACTTTCCAGTGTCTTGCCGGATGGCGTGGGTTTGTTCCGTTTTGCGAGCGTTCTTGTTGGTGACGTAACGGACGCCGTCGAGGCCTTGGGTGCCGAGTGCCTCTATGTGGCCGATGGCAACGAAGAGGACATCGGCGGCTTCGTTGACGATGCCATCGGTGTCGTTTTCGTCGACGGCCTCGGCGAGTTCGCGAACCTCCTCGGCCAGGATGGCTTTGCGACGACTGATGATCTCTGCGGGGCTCGTATCTTCGAAGTGCCCGGAACCGAATCCCCAGCGGTTGTGGAAGTCCCAGACTTCGCGTGCCATATCGGAGACTGTATTGACGAATTCTTCTTCGCTTACGGCGTTTGGAGCGTAGCGCGGTCGGTCGGCGGTGCTCACAGGGGAATGTTTCCGTGTTTTTTCGGTGGAAGGTCGTCGACTTTGTTGGCGAGCATCTCAAGAGCGTCGATGACACGCGCACGGGTGTCGCGCGGGTCGATGACATCGTCGACGTATCCTCTGTTTGCCGCGACGTACGGGTTTGCGAATTGCGCCCGGTAGTCGGCTACGAGCTCTCGTCGTTTGGCGTCGGGGTCGTCCGCGGCGGCGATGTCTCGGCGGGCGATGACGTTCACGGCACCATCGGGACCCATGACGGCGATCTCGGCGGTGGGCCATGCGAGGTTGACATCGCAGCGGAGTTCTTTGCTGCCCATCACAATGTAGGCACCACCGTAAGCCTTGCGGAGAATTACGGTGATTTTCGGCACGGTGGCTTCGGAGTAGGCGTAGAGCATCTTTGCGCCGTGGCGAATGATACCGCCCTGTTCTTGTGCGGTGCCCGGCATGAAGCCCGGGACATCGACAAGGGTGAGGATCGGAATATTGAAGGCGTCGCAGAAACGGACGAAGCGCGCACCTTTGTCGGAGGCGTCGATGTCGAGCACACCGGCGAGTTCGTTCGGTTGGTTGGCGACGATGCCGACGGTCGAGCCTGCCATACGGCCGAAACCGACGACGATATTGCGGGCGAACTCGGCGTGGACCTGCATGAATTCGCCATCGTCGACGAGCTCTTCGACGATGTCCAAAACGTCGTAGGGCATATTGGGATCATCGGGTATGGCGGTGCCTAGTTTTCCAGACCGACGGTCGGTTGGGTCTTCGGCGGGGACGATTGGGGGTGAAGAGGCGTTGTTGGATGGGAGGAAGCAGAGAAGGCGTCGGACTTCGTTGAAGCAGGCATCTTCGTCGGTTGCGGCGTAGTGGGCTACGCCGGAGGTAGTGGCGTGCATTCCGGCACCACCGAGGTCTTCGTGGTTGACGTCCTCGCCGGTTACGGAGCGGACAACGTCGGGGCCAGTGATATACATCTGCCCTATCGACTCGACCATGAAGATGAAGTCGGTCATTGCGGGTGAATAGACAGCGCCGCCTGCGGAGGGTCCGGCGATGACGGTGATTTGGGGGATGACGCCGGATGCGAGCGTGTTCCGTCGGAATATCTCACCGTAGCCAGCGAGAGAGTCGATGCCTTCTTGGATGCGGGCGCCGCCGGAGTCGTTGATGCCCACCACTGGAGCACCGACCTTGATGGCGTGATCCATCACCTTAGAGATTTTTTGGGCGGCGATTTGGGAAAGGGAGCCGCCGAGGACCGTGAAGTCTTGGGCGTACGCGAAGACTGTTCGGCCTTCGACTTTGCCCCATGCGGTGACCACGGAGTCGCCTTCGAAGCGTTGGCGGTCTAGTCCGAGGTCGGTGGAGCGATGGGTGTTGAAGGTGTCGATCTCGGTGAACTTGCCGTCGTCGAAGAGTTTCGACAGGCGTTCGCGTGCGGTTAACTTACCGCGTTTTTGCTGCGATTCGATGCGTCGCTCGCCACCGCCGAGTTTGGCGGTTGCCCGTCGTGATTCGAGTGCCGAGAGACGACCTTCAAAGCCGTTTGACGCAGTTGATATGTCGGCTTGTTTGGTGATTTCTCTTCGCCTCCATGCAACCTTTCAATCGAGTATCGACGTTAGCGTCGATTTCATCCATGTGCCAACTTAGAATCCTAACTTATCGACGCAAATTCGCGGCGAGCGACAACTTAACCCGTGTGCTACTGGTAATGCCATTAGGGACAAACAAAACGCGGCACCGCCCTGCCCTGCAAATCGGTGGAAAGACCTTCGATTGGGGATCACGGACGTACATCATGGGAATCCTGAACGCCACTCCGGATTCTTTTTCTGGCGATGGCACGATGCGCAATGGTTTGGATTGGGTAGGTGCCTCGGTTGACTTTGGGCTTCGAATGGAAGACGAAGGCGCCGACATTATCGATATTGGCGGCGAATCGACGCGACCGGCGTCTGTATATCCCGACGCTCGTCCGGTTTCGGCCGACGAAGAACTTCAGCGGGTATTGCCGATCATCTCGGCGCTCAAAGTCCGTTGCGATGTCCCAATCAGCATCGACACACGCAAGTCGACTGTTGCCTATGCCGCGTTGTCAGAAGGTGCGAGCATGGCTAACGATGTCTCGATGCTCTCTGACCCGTTGATGGCGGATGTAGTTACGAAACACTCCGCGCCGATCGTGATTAGCCATATCCGTCCGCGCGCTCAATACGACGATGTCGTAGCCGAAATCAGTCTCGAATTATCTGGTGCGGTTGACCGCGCGCTTCAAGCGGGTGCCGACGATTCGCACATCATCATCGATCCGGGTATCGGATTTGCGAAAAACGCGGCGCATAGCCTCGAGGCACTGCGTAACCTCGGTGTCATCAAAAACAACCTAGCGAACCGTCCGATACTCGTCGGAGCGTCGCGCAAGTCATTTGTCGGTGCAATTCTGGATGCGGAGCCGGAAGATCGTGTAGACGGCAACGCAGCTTCGACGGCGCTCGCCGTCGCCTATGGCGTCGACATCGTTCGCGTCCACGAAGTGCGCGAGATGTCACGCGTCGCCAAAGTCGCCGATGCCATCGTACGCGGGTGGCAACCGGTGTCGGTTTCACAAACCAGTGAACGCGTACGCCGCGCGGTCGAAAGGGTAACCTGATTGGGTTCGCAAATCGACCCAGAGACCGTCTACATCGGATTGGGTAGCAATCTCGGTGATCGCATCGCCAACTTACGGTCTGCCATCAACGCTATTAAACAATTTGGTGATTCAATTGAGTTGTCAGCGGTCTACGAAACGGAGCCGTTCGGCGTCGACGAGGAACAGCCGAAATATCTAAACATGGTGGTCGTGATCCGAACGAACTTGTTACCGACGGTGATACTTTCCAAATTTCTGGGCATCGAACGGACCCACGGGCGCACACGAAACCGTCAGAACGAATCGCGGACGCTCGACATCGACATTCTGATGGTAGGAAGCCAAGTTCTCGAGACCCCCGAGCTGGCACTCCCGCATCCGCGGATGCATGAACGTGCCTTCGTGATGCTACCGCTCTCCGAAATCGCGCCCCAAGCAGTGCATCCGACGCTCAAGTTGACGGTGTCCGAAATCGCAAACCAATTCGGCCATCAAGGCGTTTATCGCGTTGGCGAGATCGACGAATTGGCGGGTTGGCGAAGTTAGCTAGTTATCCTTTTGCAGGGCTTGAATGAAGATGTATACAGCAATGGCGATGAAGATCGCCCAAATGAAGATGCGGGGACTAATGTTCTTGAACACCGATGAAACCTGCAACGTGGGAAGGCACGCCTGATGAGCGACGGGCCGTTCTCAGCAATCGTATCTGACATCGACGGCACGCTGTTGACGAGGGTGAATGACCGGATTTCGCCGAGGTTGAAGGCGGCGGTGGCTGAGGTTACCGCCCGGGGAATACCGTTCTCGTTGTCCACGGGTCGGATGCGACGTTCGGCTTGGATCGTGCATCAGGAGATCGGTGCCAACGCCACGATGATGTGCTACCAAGGCGCGATGGCGGTGGATGCCGAGACGAACACGTTGCTTAGGCATGAAAGGTTGGATGAATCGACCGCGGCAGAGGCGATCAGGTTCTTCAAGGGTCGAAGATTGGACATCCGTGTATATGTAGATGACGACGTCTTTGTTTCACACCAAAACGAAGAAGATTTCGACTATGCCCAGCGCAATCACGCGACGCTCGTGAAGGTTGACGATCTCTTCCCGCTTGCGAAGCGTGAACCTACCGTTGTGCTGGGAATATCCCCGCCAACCGAGATGGGAGAACACGTAGCTGATGTCGCAAAGCTTCTCGGTTCGGCGGCAGAGGTCACCCACTCGTTACCGCATTTCTGCGAGGTAGGTTCGCCAAACGCGGGCAAAGTCCGCGCGCTGCACTGGTTGGCAGAACGCTACGAACTCGAACCGTCGGACTACATAACCTTTGGCGACGGTCTGGGGGATTTGGAGATGATCAGGTGGTCCGGTCGCGGGTACGCGGTAGGTGACGCGCATCCGATGGTTATTGACGCTGCGGATGGTCATTTGGCGGGTCCGGCTGGCGAGGGTGTGGCGGAGGAGTTGGAGGGGTTGAGTGGGGGTGGGGGGTTGGCGAGATCGAGACGCTCCTAACTGTCGTCAGGATCCTCTATGGAGGTTGGATTGACGATCTCGGGCAAAGTGCGGGTTAACGTCATCGCGACGGTTGCGCTGCTTTGAGCATGGAGGCGTCGGATTTCGTCGATATGTTCTTCGAGCCGAATTTTATCGGGGCTTGATACCATCCGGTTGAATGCGTCTTCGATACCAAGCATCGAAACCAACATTGCGAGGCGAAACTGTTCGGTTGCGACGCGACGGGAAAGTTCATTGGGTTGCCTGGCCAAGAAATTCATGAAATGCGCGTTGTCGTAGTTGATGCCGTATAACTTGATGTCATCACCTAGATCTGTGACCCTGCCCCCATCTTGGTCTCCATAACTTTCGGGCCAAACATCAGTCTCTTCTCGGTCAATCCGTCTCCCATCTCGAGTCAACCATTTGGTTTGCGGCGGTTTCACATTGGGTGCGGTATCAACTGGTCGCGGTGGTCTTGGCGGACCTGGTGGGGCTGGCCGCCGTTCGGCAAGAATGTTGAATTCCACGTCTTCGAAGATCGGCTGAAACATGGAATCGTCTGTTAAACCTAATCTGCCAACCAACTTTGTACCAACCATATTTGGGTCATTAACGCATGAAAAATTGATAACGAGCCTACCGTTTGACAGCGAGCAATCGTAGCCTAGCCTTGACAGACCAGAATTTGTTAGGACATCGCCACGATTGTCCGGGCGATCGAGATAGTCGTTGACAACATCCGTCTCGAAGGTGACTCTTCGTCTACCACCCACCGCGATGTCGACACCGTTTTCGCGCAACGCATTGCCGACCAATCGCAGAACCGTCGGACTGAACTTGCCCACATACTCTTCGGGTCCTTGTGTCGGACCTCTAGGGGTTGTCACTAATTCTCCGTGCGGCAATAGCTGTGCGACATTGGGATCTTCGTTAACTAGGGATTGGAAAAGTTCCGTCGATCCTTGGCTTACGACGTTGTCAAGTTCCTCTTCGCGAAGACGATGTTGTAGGTCTTTGAGGTATTGAGAATTCCTGATGGTTTCGGTGACGGCATCGACGTACTGTCGTCCCTGACGTGTGTGTCTGATGTTCTCACGATCACCTTTCCACACATCGTTGTGAGCCGTGTCGGTCAATTCGCTTGCATCGACGATCAGGATGATCCGATCTTTGAGCCCGGGCAAACGACAACGGGTCGAAACGTAATTGCGGCCATCGGTAAACTGAACTTGGCCGTTGACCGAATGAAACACGCGCTCGCGCGTGTTTCGTGAATTCAGCCAACCCGGAAGGTTCTTAGGTAGAACGATCGCGCTGACGTTGATCCGCCCCAAATATGGGTCAGCAATCATTCCAATGTGGTTACGGTCGCCCTGAATGTCGTCTCGTTCATTGGGCGTAAATTCCGGGTCTTGGGCGTGGGTTTTCAGCAATTGATATTCGATGCCGTACAACGGGCGTTCGTCCACGCCAATGGCACGCCTACCCCCTCTTTTTCTCACAGCTGGATACCGGTAATCCATGAGACGGATTGGTAGCACGGTTGAGACGAGGTTCAAATTCAGGGCTTCGCGAAAGTTGCGGAACGAAACCGTGGATTCCATTTGGTAATCGTAGAGTTTGATTATTGTTCCCGAACGGGGCGCGACAACACCGTCTGGTTGACCAGAGTTCAGCATCAACGGCGATATCCTCTCGGCGTCGAATTCTTGGATCGCGCCGTCCAACGAGAAATATTCTGCAATCGGGGCACCACTTGTGGGCCGCCGTCGCACTAGAGTCCATCCCCAATTTCCGTCTCTTGAATAACGTTTCGAGATGATTAACTTGAACCAACGCTCCCCACAATAGCTAAGAACACCGGATGACCCCATGTTGTATTTGCCTTGCACGAAAGGTATGTCTGTTTTCGTGCCTGTGCTCAACGAAAGAAATGTCGCGTGGAAATCATTAGGGTGTTGTCCTTCGCCGTTGTCAACAAAAGTGAAGCAGAGAGGATCATTGCGTCGAGTGCCGCCAGTGACGCCGATCACCAAGTTCTGAGTAGCAAATTCGCGTAATGGTCGGTCAGAATCAGCATCAGAGAGCCTTCCCGTCATCGTTCCGGGTAGCGCCACCAGTGTCTTCACACCGTCCAAAACTGATTGAGGTGCGTCTGGTCCTTTCAACGGCACGTTCTGCTCAAGCGCATGCTTCATCAGAACTGCGTCTACCATGTTCGTACACAGTTCAGTCAACGCTTTACTGCCAGTTGATGCCTGGTTGGTTACAACATTGAAATTGGTTTCACGTCCGTCTATCGGTTGCCAATTGACCGGTTGTGACATCTCTGGCGTAGAGTCGATGACACTTTGAACATCTTGCTCAGACTCGCACCGAAGTAGTGCCATGCAGGTGTCTTGGCTATCCATTTCCCGTCCTTGGTTACGCGTGGGAGCGTTCTTGCCACTGATTGACGGCCCACTGAGACATAAATCTAGCCAACACGGGCGGTACAGCGTTTCCTATCATTCGTGCGATCGGGTCCATACCGGTGCCGTAGAACTGGTAGTCGTCGCTGAATGACTGGAGAGCAGCACCTTCGCGAAGCGAAATGGCGCGGACTTGCTGAGGTGCGTAGTGACCAAAACGGCCATTGGAGACGCTATGAAACCGAGTTGTGATCGTAGGCGAAGGTCTGTCAGGACGCATTCTTGTATAAACGTCTCCGAAACCTCGTTTGCCTTTGGCTTCGAGACGACGGTGGCAGTCCAAAGACAGATCGCCGAAATCGCTGTTTGCCAGATTGAAATTTGGTTCCCCAGGTTGAAGAGCCATCAAACGCTTCCGGTTAAGTTCGGTTAGGTTTCTGCAGACGTGGTTCGGCACGTCCATCGATTCATCGCCTGGGTCGAGAGACGGTAGGTGATCAATCGCTTGTTGCACAGTCTGCAATTCAGCGTCTACGTCCTGTTCAGGAATCAGGACAGGTTGTTCTTGCCGTCTGAGTTCTTGTCTTTTGATAGCAATCAGGATCGATCGACGACGACGTTGAGGTATCCCGAAATTAGAAGCGCAAACCCGACGATCATCGACATCGTATCCCATCAGTATTAAGGAATTGCGAAAATCCTGCCATACGTGTCGAAGTCTCCCAGTCTTGATGGAAGCAACGTTTTCGGACATCACCAACTCGGGTTCGAATTCGTCTATGAAGTCCAAAGTCTGCGCCAGCAGATTCTGGTCTCGCATTCGAGTCTCGGATCGTTTTTCCGTCATGTTCCTTTGTACAAACTTGGTAAACGATTGGCACGGCGCGCATATTGCAAACATCAACGGGAGATTAGGGAACCTGTTTCGGAATTGGGGGATTAAGCGTCTGAGTTGCTCCCAAACCTCCTGTTGTTGACCTTCAGGGTAATCATCCGATGCTTCGAACATGTCCAAAGCGAGGTACTGAGGGGGTTCGCGATCCAAAGAAGTGTTGGAATTGTTCCGGACATAAGTCTTCCAGCACGTCTCGTCCTTGTCGATGCCAGCAATGACGTACCCGCCCGCGTCGATCATCCCACGAGTCGTGCCCCCGGCGCCACAGTAGAAGTCGACGGCGAAAAATCCAGGATGTGGTACATCTTGTTGCATATCAGACATAATAATACATCCGTATGCACAGCTCTCGCGAACTCGGATCACAATTCAATACGCTGTCAACGGCGGTCAAGTCGGGTACAGGAAAATCAGCGGTTGTAATCGCGTTATATTGCCATCCTCTGTGAAAAGACCCGCACCGTCGCTCAAAAAAGATTCTTGGGCGGCATACCCGAAACTAGGACATGACACGTTCATTGAGGTATTTACGGCTCCACCAATATCTCTTTGTCATAACGCGCCCTTAGCCAAATATCTCCGTTGATGGCGTCGACGCCGACTACTCCGTAGCCGTGGTCTACTCGGTAGGGGTTGGGGGCGTTGGGGAAGGTGCCTCCGATTTGGATGGCCCAGATTTGGCGTTGCATGCCGGGGGAGTCGGGGGAGTAGAGATCGGAGTTTGCGAGGTCTTGGAGGTAGCTTAGGCGCATGTTCGCGGGTTGGGTTACAACCAGTATGCGGATGAGGTGGAGTGATTACATTGGTGCTGCCCCTTACCCCGGACACCCCCCTGCGTTCGCCGCGTTCCGCGCGTCCCCCTAGCTCATTCCTGAAGGAATGTGAAGGGAGGGATGTAAGGTGGCAAGGTGGGGATGACTGGGTAGGGGAAATCGATTTGCTTGTCGCACGAGCCGGTTGGCAGCCGTCGGTGTTGACGGCGTTCAATCGCAGTGAAAGTACACTTGAGACTAGGAGTGTAGTAGTGTAAGTTGAACCCCGTGGTTCGACCAACGATGTCTAATGATAGCGATAGACTCAATCATCAAATTGAACACATCCGTTGTGTTTGTAACTAGGAACGCTGAGGTTGGGCTGGGAGTTCCCGGGCTACTCCTCGGAGCGAATCCGTTGGGACTAAACCAGATAATCGAAGATCCAGACGCGCAACAATCGGCCGATGGACTTGTGCTTTCGAGCATGCGTAACCAGTTCGTGGCGACAATTAGTGCGAACAGATTGCAGTTTGATGATCGTAGCGAAGAGCGCCCTGCGCGGCAAGATTTTCCCGATCGCGTGACCCGTGCAGCCGAATTCATCGGCAGATCAAGCAATCAAGCCTATTCGGCGGTCGTAATCATTTTCGAGATTGAAGCCAGTCCTGCCATTAACGTGTTGCCAAGCGAAACAATGCTTAACCTTTTTGTTAAGCCAGATGTGCTCGCAGGCACAAGATACAATGCGATGGGTGCTGCCGCGAGATTGTGGTACTCAGCGGATGACCGGACGTACGAATTTCGACTTGAACCACGCGGGAATCAATATAATGGTCGAGACTATTTCGCGCACTTGAACATTGGAGTCATGCTTCCTGGTACAGTGCCTTCGCCAGCTTGGCTGTCGCGGGTTTTATACGAAGAGTACGAGGAGTTCAAAAGTTTTTTGTCCGAGATTCCCAAAATCAGTGAGAGGTCAAAACCATGGTGACGATCCCTGCTCTCAGCAACAAGCTGCCGGAAACAAACGAGCAAACGAGAACTTCCTTCGGTTATGACAGCATGACCGATGTCATGTACACCGAATTGTCATTGAGTTGGGGAGTACACCAAGGTCGGAACCCCGAGCCTGTTATACGCGGTCAGATCGATTTCCCTTCATTCATGCTCAGAATTGCCGATCTGTTGAAGTTGGAACGTCAGCACCGAGAACGCTTGGCGGCGGTTGCCTTGGATGAAGCCGCTCAAGGGTTGCTAAACGCTCTGGACCAAGAAACCTCGATCCGGTGGGAGGACCTTCTTGAAAAAACCGAGGGTGATTGGGGCGTGGCCTCAAGATCTGCCGCTCTGTTGGTGGGTGCCAACTTATGCGAAGTCAGTCCTACGCGAATCAGACTCAATGAATACGGCGACAAGTTGCTTGCCGAGTCGTCAATGACTGACGAGGCTCACACCGAAATTGCAAGCTGACCATTTCGCCACATACTTGCGGCGAGAGACCTTGAAGGTAGTAGTTCTAGGTCCCGGTGAGGCGCAACCATGCGATCTCAATAAGCGGAGACAGATCATATCTCGACTCAGAGATCATGGTTACACACAAGCAATATCCGGAGAAAAGTTACTTGGAACGCCCGAAGCTCCGTTGCATCTTGCCCTCCAGTCGGCGCTGGATGACATTGATCTCTTGCTCGTTTTGAACACAGGCGTGGCACCATTGGTGGAATTGACGACCATCAGTACTGACTATCGGGCCAGACAGATAACAAAGGTGTGGTCAAAACGAGAATACGTTGAAACAGGCAGGTCGACTCCCGCAGACGTTTTGTCAATGTTTGACAACTGGCCGTTCAGCCCCGATGAATTCGAAAGCTGCGAATTAGTCGAATCGATAATCGAGACTGCCGAGAGGTTCTGCATGAGTAGGGCCCAGCTCGAAGGACGTTTAACGAGCCTCGGGTTACCTCCGCCAAATGACGCGCCTACGTAATCGTTGCCATCGGCGCCTTCGCTATTCGGAGAGAATGTTATAGGCTATTGCAGGCGGCTTGGACTCTGCGGTCAATGTGTTCGTTGGCGTGGGCTGGGCTACTCTACGGCTCCACCAATATCTCTTTGTCGTACCGCGCTCGTAGCCAAATATCTCCGTTGATGGCGTCGATGCCGACTACTCCGTAGCCGTGGTCTACTCGGTATGGATTGGGGTCGTTGGGGAAGGTGCCTCCGATTTGGATGGCCCAGATTTGGCGTTGCATGCGGGGAGAGTCGGGGGAGTAGAGATCGGAGTTGGTGAGTTCTTGGAGGTAGCTTAGGCGCATGTTGCCGACGCGGACGCGGATCTGGTCGTAGCCGGCGAACTCTATGTCTTCGATTACCTCCACGAGGGAGTCTTTGGCGATGTCGATGGCTTCGGATTCAGAAAGTGGTGGGTCTGGGTCGAGGGTCGGAGGTGGTTCTTTGGCGTCGCTACACGCGATTGCGAGTGCGAAAACTGACAACGCAAAACACAGTGCGATAGACACGCGTTTGTCGACTCGAGTGTTATTCGAAGCCGGCTGTGCAGGCTTCATCAGCTGGCTACCGGTATCGACTCGACCTTGCCGATGATGTCTTTGGTGTTGACTAGGTGCTTGCCGAGTCCGAGTTCCTTGGCGTCCATTCCCATCGCGAGGCCGAGCAACTGCGGTAGGTGGATGATTGGCAGGTCGGCCTTGCCGCGGTTGTTCTGTCGGCGGGCTTTGGGTTGGTAGCCGTCGAGGTTGAGGTGGCAGAGGGGGCACGGGGTAACCATTGCGTCGGCGCCGAGTTCGCTGGCGGTTCCGGTGTGGTTGGCTACCATCCGCAGGGAGTTACGCTGGTTGATAAGCAGTATCGGGAAGCCGCAGCAGGCGGTCTTGCCGGGGAAGTCGACGACGTTGCCGCCGACCGACTCGATGACGGTTTCGAGCGAGGTCTGACGCTCCGGGTTTTCGTCGAAGCCCAATGCGTCGGACGGTCGAACGATGTAGCAGCCGTAGAAGGGCGCGAGGTTGACTCCCGAAAGCTCCTTGACGAACGTCTTTTTGAGCGTCTCAACGCCGATGTCTTCAACGAGCACCCAAAGCAGATGCTTGACCGTGGTGTTGCCGCTGTATGACAGTCCCTCTTCGGCGAGGTAGCCGTTAATCTCTTCGAGATAGTCGGCGTCCTTGCGAACACGGCGGTCCGCCTGCGCCATGACGCCTTGGCACGTCGAACAGATCGTCATGACCGGCAGTCCAAGCTGCTCGGCCATTGCGAGTGTGCGGATGTTGAGGATGTCGCCGAGTTTTTGGTCCTTTTCCTGCAACACGCCCGCGCCGGTGCACGAAGCGCCGGTCAACTCGACCCACTCGATGCCGAGTCGATCCATTACCGCGACCGCGGAGTCGAAGAGTTCGGGTCCCGCTCCGCGCGCGACACATCCTGGATAGAAGGCGAATTTCATGTGTTGCGCTCGCTCTCAACTCGTTCGAAGATTCGGGTTATCTTTTCGTTTTCGTCTGCCTTGTGCGGCACTATCGGTGGCATCTTGCCCTTCAGGACCGACTTTACACCGATCTCGGCGAGGTCGATCAGTCGCGGAATGTTGGTGTAGCCCGCAGATTCGACCGCAAGTCGCGCTTCGTCGAGACGGCCGTGTTTCTTGACCGATTTGCTGAATGATTCGGTGTGTCGGTACCCAGATGTATTTCGATTGCCGGCTTCGATGGCCATGTCTCGCATCTCCATGATGCGGTCCATCGGTGCCACGTCCTTGGGGCAGACCTCGACACACTTGAAGCAGCGGGTGCAGTCCCAAATGCCGCCTTCGACTTCGTTGAGTTCTTTTAGGCGTTCGTCACGTTGGTCGTCGCGCGGGTCCTCTACGAAACGCCACGCCTTAGCCAGCGCGGCGGGACCGATGAAGGCTTCGTCGACTTCCAGCACGGTGCAGTCGGAGACGCATGCGCCGCACATGATGCAGTTCATCGCCGTCAACAGATTCTCCATTGAATCGTTATTGACTACGAACTCGCCTTGCTCCGGTTCCGCGTCGGGTTGTAGATACGGATCGACTTGGCGGACTTTGTCAAAGAACGGGTCGAGAGAGACTACGAGGTCCTTGATGATGCCGTGGTTGCCCATAGGTTCAATGACTATCGTCGCGCCCTCTTCAGCGACGTCGGCGATGCGGGTCTTGCAGACGAGTTTGGCCTCACCGTTCACGCGCATTCCACAGGAGCCGCAGATTGAGGCCCGACATGCACAGCGCAGCGCCAGTGTGCCGTCTACTTCTTCCCGGATCTGGATCAGGGCGTCGAGAACGGTCGCGCTCGGGTGCAGATCCATTTCGAACTCGTCCCAACGCCGTTGGCCGGAGCCCATCGTCTCGGGATCGAATCTACTGACCTTTAGTTTCGAATTCATCAGTAGACCCTCTTCACTGGTTCCCACTTGGTAATCGTGACTGGCGATGTCTCAACTCGAACGCCGTCCTCGTTGTCTGGATCGTGATACGCGAGTGTGTGCTTGAGCCAGTTCTCATCGTCGCGCTCCGTGATGTCGGTGCGGAAATGCGCTCCCCTGCTCTCCTTGCGCGTCAACGCCGAATGCACAATTGCGTTGCCGACGTCCGCCATGAACTCCATTTCTAACGTGAAGATGAGGTCCGTGTTGAAGACTTTGCCCTTGTTCTGGATCGCGATCTTCGGCATGCGCTCATTGACGTTGCGAATGGCTTCTTTCGCACCCTCCATCGACGCTTGATCTCGGAACACGCCGATACCTTTGGTCATCTCGTTAGCCATATAGTTTCGGACTGCGGCCCAGTTTTCGTTCGGTTCGCGATCCATCAGCGATTGGATGCGCGCCTTGGTCGCGTTGAGATGCTCATCTGAACCGGAACCAGCGTCTACCGACTTAATGTATTCGGCAGCATGAACGGCTGATCGACGACCGAAAACTACGGTATCGAGCAATGAGTTGGCGCCCAATCGGTTGGCACCGTGGACGCTGACGTTGGCACATTCGCCAGCCGCGTAAAGGCCCGGCACGACGGTCGCACCATCCACATCGGTCTTGATACCGCCCATGATGTAGTGCACACCGGGACGCACAGGTACGGGTTGCTCAGCCAGATCGATCCCGAGGAACTCCACGGCGACCTCTTGGAGATAACCAAGGCGGTCTTCGATGAATTCGCGACCCAGATGTCGGAGGTCGAGGAGAACGTTTCCGTCGATTCCTCTGCCTTCGTTGATTTCCGTCTGCTCCGAGCGCGACACGACATCTCTGGACGCTAGCTCCTCGTATTGGGGAGCGTATTTCAACATGAAACGATCTCCCTCGGAGTTGAGGAGATACGCGCCCTCTCCGCGCGCGGCCTCGGAAAGCAGTATGCCGGTCCGCGCCAACGTCGTCGGATGGTACTGGACCATCTCCATATCCATCATCGGAACCCCAGCGCGCCATGCGAGAGCGAGGCCGTCGCCGGTGCAGATGATTGCATTGGTGGAAGGCTCGAATACTCGTCCGGCGCCACCCGCGGCCATGATCACTGTCTTCGCCCAGATCGAATGTAACGTGCCGGTCTTGATATCCAGCGCCACGACGCCGACGCAACGACCATCTTCGATGATTAAGTCGGTAACGAACCACTCCTCGTACACGTTCAATCCGTGCTTCAGGGCTTGCTCGTAGAGCACATGCAATATCGCGGAGCCTGTGATGGCGCCAACGAAGAACGTCCGGGCGACCAGCTGACCGCCGAAACGTCGCGTACCCAACCTGCCGTCCTCGCCACGACTGAAGATGACTCCCATTCGTTCGAGTTCGATAACGGCATCGCCAGCTTCGCTCGACATGATCTCAACGGCGTCTTGGTCAGCGAGATAGTCGCTTCCCTTGATCGTGTCTAAGGCATGCCCCTCCCAGTCGTCACCGCGGTCGGTGAGGGGTGCGTTGATGCCCCCCTGTGCGGCGTTCGAGTGGCTGCGAACCGGGTGAACTTTGCTGATAACCGCAACGTCCAATCCGAGCCGAGTAGCCTCGACGGCAGCACGCAAGCCGGCCAATCCGGCACCGATTATCAGGACATCATGCTTATACATCCGCTCTCCTAGCATCATCTAGAAATGCGGAGGCGCGGGTGACCGCCGCTATTGTCAGCGCATCATCAATTTCGCCATTCATGCACATATGCCGCAAATCGTCGACGGTCGTTTCTACAACCATGATGTCTTCAAGTTTATCTTGCGGTAATGGGTCGATCTCGAGGTCAGTTGCGACGTATCCGTGGCAGTATTCTTCGCTGTAACCCGATACGGGCACGAAGCCTCCGATCGGGGTGAAATTCGATGCCCGATAACCCGTCTCTTCACGCAACTCGCGAGCGGCGGTCATCTCCGGCGGTTCGTCAGCATCCCGGGTGCCCGAAGGTAGCTCTAAGGTGTAGCATCCCAGCGCCGCGCGCCACTGCTTTACCAGGAGCACGGTACCTCTCTCGGTTATCGGGATCATCACGGTCGATCCCGGATGGGCAATGATCTCTTTCGTCGCCGGTGGGCGGTCACCAATCTTGAGCGTATCTAGACGTAGGGTCAGCTTTTCGCCGCTAAAGATGGTTTTCGAGTCGACGGTCTCGGTTTTGAGCGGCAGGTTTTCTTCCGCGGGATCGGTCATCTTCCGAACCCCTCGCCACGGCGGACTGCACCGATCCTCATCCCAAGTCGATCCGATAATCCTTCCCAGTACGCGCTCTTGGGACCGCGTCGCAAAAACCTCGCGGAATGTTCACTGCGCGTCAACCGAACAGAGTCTCCGATATGCATCGTGCGGCTGATGTATCCGTCGATCGTCAACGTGGCGTCGGCGGTTGTGTCGAGCGTCAACTCAAGCGCGCTGATTGAATCGAGAACGACGCCGCCGAATTGGCTCATGTGCCCGGCGATCGGTTTGAGTAAGAACACCGACGAGTTCGGGTCGATCACCGGTCCACCAAGTTGAAGGTTGTATCCGGTGGACCCGGTTGAAGTGGCAACGATCACGCCGTCACCACGGAACGTAGACAGCTCCACATCGTCAATCACTGCCCTCACCTCGATCATTCGCAGTTCGGCGCCGCGGTGTACGGTCACGTCATTCAACGCGTGGTACGACGCCTTACCGCCTCCGAGTTTGGCCTCGAGCATCACCCGTTCGTCGATGCGCCCGTTGCCATCGAGATACCATGCGATTTCTTCAAGAGCATCGCCGGAATCGATTTCACTCATGAATCCAACTCGCCCCATATTCACGCCGAGGACTGGTATCCCGTGCGCGATGGCCGAATGCATCCCGCGCAAGATCGTACCGTCGCCGCCGATGGTGATGATCAGGTCTGTGTTGCGCAGTCGATCGCCCGTCTCGTCGCCAGCGACCGTAGCTTCGTTGGCGCTCCACCAACGACACCGACCTTTGTATTTCGCGGTGATTTGGGCGGCGAGGTCTGCAGCCCGGGGCAACAGGCTGTGATGGACAATACAGACTTCGTCGAAACTGTTCAAGTTACGCCATCCAGTAGGCGTGTTGACGGCGCGGCTTCATGCTCCCGGTCCGATCAAACGATCGTTAGGGAATCGTCGATCAACTGCAAGATCAACCACGGAACAACTCCGAGGACGATCGATCCAACGACTCCGATTGCCACCGCCGCCATTTCGCCGGTGCCGGGCTTGATCGGTTCGGTATCCTTCGTTTCACCGAACAAGATTAATCCTACGATTCGCAGATAGTAGTACGCGGCGATCACGGTGTTGATCACTGCAACGACCGCGAGCCACACTAAGCCTTGATCGACGGCGGTACTGAACACGACCGCTTTCGCCATGAATCCTACCGTTGGTGGCATGCCGAGCAGCGAAAGCAATCCAATCACCATCATCACCGCCAATAAGGGTGACCTCTTCACGAGTCCGCTCAATCCCTCGATTGTGTCGTCTCCGGTGCGGTGGATAATGGCAGTAAAGGCGAGGAAGACGGCGAGATTGGTGAAGGCATATCCGGCTAGGTAATACATGACGCTCTGCGGCCCGGATGTCGTGCTCCCGCTCGAAGACGCAACTGACACCGCGGCGAATCCGACCATGATGTATCCGGCTTGGGCGATAGTGGAATAAGCGAGCAAACGTTTCATGTTCGTTTGCGACAGAGCCATCAAGTTGCCGACCGTCATGCTCGCGGTCGCAATCACGGCGAACAGTATCTGCCAGTCCTGCGCTACCGTCTCAAATCCTGACAACGAGTAGAGCAACCGCATGAGCACGGCAAAAGCCGATGCCTTAGACGCCACAGATAGGAACGCGGCGACGGGGGTCGGTGCGCCTTGGTAAACGTCCGGCACCCACATGTGCCAAGGCGCGATAGCCATCTTGAAGCCGAAACCCGCGACGATCAATAGAACCGCAAACATTACGGCCAAGGACCCAAATGGCACTCCAGCTTCAAATGGAAGCGCGGCCAGTCGCACAACTATTTCGTCGATCCTAGTCGCGCCCGTGTAGCCATACAGAAAAACGAGTCCGAACAATAACAGGGCTGTGGACAGGGCAGACAGGATCAAGAACTTGGCGCCCGCCTCGATCGAGAAGCCGTCACGTCGCAATGCCGCGAGCGCGATCGCTGGCAAAGCGGTCGTTTCAAGCGCGACGTAGATAGTTATCAGTTCGCTCGCGCCTACTAACAGCATCATTCCCGCGGCCGCGATTAGTAGCAACGAGAAGAATTCTCCGAGCGAATCTTTGAACTGCTCCAGATACGGCACTGAGGCCAGAAGCACCGCAGCTGTTGCGCCAATGATCAGGAATTGGAAGAACAGCGTGAAGCGGTCGGCAGTGAAGCTGCCGTAGACGACCGGAGAAGAGGTCGAATCGCCGATCCAACCGAACCACAGATTTAGCGCGAAGAATGTGGGCGCCGCAAGTCCGATCACTGCGATCCAAGATAGTGCCCGCTTGCTACCCCATCGTCGTCCGCCAAACATGCGTTCGGCAAGGAGCGCGTCCGCTGACAGCAGCACTATTGCTAGTGTTGCCATGGCAATGACGGGCGATAACGCCCAGTAGTCCTGAGCAACCACTAGCGAAGTATCCCTTCAATGCCGATCTTGAAAACGTCGACGATAACCTTCGGCCAAATGCCAACGACGAATATCGGAATCGTCAAGGCCAGTATCGGTATCAGATCCAACGGTTCCGCGTCCGTCAACTCGTCGAACTTGTCATCCGGTATTCCACCCTCTGGAGGTTTAGATCCGAAGAACGTGCGCTGAATCATCCAAAGCACGTATCCGGCCGCCAGCACGACTCCGAACGCTGATATACTCGCCGCCCAAGGCCACACCGGGAATGCGTTGAGGAACACCATGATCTCGGAGACAAAGCCAGACAACGCGGGCAGCCCCAACGAAGCAAATCCGGCAACGAAGAAGAAGATTCCGATCACCGGCATCCTTCGCCACAATCCGCCCAAATGCGGAATGTGCCGGGTGTGCGTGCGATCGTAGGCCATTCCGACTACCAGGAAGGCCAATCCAGTGATCGTGCCGTGTGTGAACATCTGCAACGCGGCACCGTTTATGCCACCGAGTTGCGTGGCCGCCGTGCTGCCGCCAATGGCGGTCAAACCTAGAAGCACGAAGCCCATGTGACTCACAGATGAGTAAGCGATCAAGCGCTTCATGTCGGTCTGTCGGATGGTGACGATGGCACCGTAGACCACACTGACCGCGGCCACGACGGAAAGAATCCCGGCCGCGTCGTGCACCGTAAAGCCATTCGTCTCTTGGAAAAAGCCGATGTTAATGCGGATCATCCCGTAACCGGCCATCTTCAGAAGTACTCCGGCGAGCATTACGCTGACCGCAGTCGGGGCGTCGGTGTGGGCATCGGGAAGCCAGTTGTGGAGCGGCCAAACCGGCAATTTCACGGCGAACGCAATTAGGAAAAAGGCGAATATCAGAGATGCCGGTGCGATCAGGTCGACACCTGCAATCTGGTCTGCGATGCCAACGATCCCGAGTTCAGGTATCGGAACCATTGTCAAACTGTCTACCGCGCCGGTCAGATAGACAGCGAAGATGCCGACGAACATGAAGGCGCCGCCTGCAAGGGTGAAGAGCACGAACTTCATCGCCGAGTATCGCGGACGGCCGGAGCCCCAAACTGAGATGAGCATGAACATGGGAATGACTTCGAATTCAAAGAAGACGAAGAACAGCAACAGGTCGAGGCTGACGAAAACTCCCATCACCGCCGATTCCAGGAGCAATAGCCAAACAAAGTACTCCGACACTCGCAACCCGATGTTCCGTGAAGCAAATGCCGCGGCTAATCCCAATATTCCGGTCAAGAGAACAAGCGGAGCACTCAATCCGTCGACACCAAGAAGATACGAAGACTTGATGGTCTCGGCGGACAACCAGTTCAGGTGGTCGATGAACTGCACACCTCCAACATCGCGGTCGTACGCCAGGAAGACGACGAGTGAGAGGATGAACGCGGCGACGGTACTTAGGATGGCAAACCAGCGGATCACTCGATCCTCGAGATTGAGTGGACGGGCGAGCAGGATCACCAGCGCCGCCAACGCGGGCAGGAACACCGTTACTGTCAATATGCCGTTGAATTCACTCATTCGCTAGATTTCATCGATTTGTTACTGCGCCACCACCACGAAGATCACAATGGCCACGATCAGTCCCACGACCGAAACGATGCCGTATGTCTGGACTTGACCGTCTTGAACCTTGGCCAACGCTCGTCCTGCGCGATCGGTCCAGCGATAAAGCTGTACGTTCACGTTGTCGAATCCTGAAATATCGAGCCTGTCGATCAGCATCGCCAAATAGCTATAGAAGCCGCGGGAGACGATCAAATCTTCGTACAACTCGTCGAAGAAGTATTTGCGCTTCAACAGCGTCTGCAGCGGGCTTGTCGTCCGTTCGACCCAGATCGGCACGAGGTTCGGTTTGGTCAACAACCGCCATGCAAGGCCAATGCCTGAAACCGCCAATAAGGTCGACAGGAGCGCAATCAAAAAGTCGAATTCTGGTTCCGATCCGGCATGGACCTGCGCTTCGTGATCCGGGAAAACGTCGACGTTACGTTCCACGACGAACGTCGCGAACGCATGTTTTTTGACGATGCCCAGGTCGAACACCGGGTTCGTGAAGAAGCCGATGAATATCGCAAGAAACGCAAGTAGAGCGATCGGAACGATCATCGTGCGCGGCGATTCGCCCAGATGCACATGCTCCAAACCCTCCGGAACTTCTTCGCCCGACGCCTCGATATCCTCGCGTTCTTTTTCTCCGCCACCTCGGAACTCGCCATGGAAGGTCATGATGACCGCTCGGAACATATAGAACGCAGTCATCAATGCGGCGAGCAGACCCAACACCAGCGCGACCGTGCCGATCGGTGTCCCGGCGTGGAACGCGTGCGCCAATATCTCGTCTTTAGACCAGAATCCAGAGAGTGGGATGATTCCGGCTAGTGACAGGCTCGCGATCACCATCGCCCAATAGGTGATCTTCATGTGGTCCTTGAGGCCGCCCAAGTACCGCATATTGAACGTCCCACCTGCGTGGTGCACCGAACCGGCGGCAAGGAACAGACCGGCCTTGAAGAACGCGTGCGTGAAGAGATGAAACACCGCCGCTCCATAGGCACCGACGCCCAGCGCAAACATCATGTAGCCAAGCTGACTCACCGTCGAATACGCCAAGACTCGTTTTATGTCGTCCGCGACTAACGCCATCGACGCTGCAAACACCGCCGTAATCGCGCCCACCAAAGTCACTAAGAACATGATGTCGCTGTGCTCGAATAGCGGGAAGAACCGAGCCACAAGGAAGACGCCCGCGGTCACCATTGTCGCGGAGTGGATCAATGCCGAAACCGAGGTCGGCCCCTCCATCGCGTCGGGCAGCCAGGAATGTAATGGGAACTGCGCGGATTTACCGATTGCTCCCAATAGGAACCCTAGTGCTATCCACGAAGCAACTGAAACCGCCATCATTCCGCCCGCGATAGCGCCGTACATTTCGTGGATGTCGAGCCATGACGGATTGTTCGAATACAGGTAGAGGATCGCGAGTAAGAAACCAAAATCGCCGAAGCGCGTCATCAAGAATGCCTTCTTCGCCGCCGCGGCGGCCGTCGGTCGGTTCAGCCAAAAGCCGATGAGCAGATACGACGAGATTCCGACTAACTCCCAAAAAACGAACAGTTGAATGACGCTGCGCGCGGTCACCAATCCCAGCATCGACGCGGTGAAGAGTGCCATGTAGGCGAAGTAGCGGGTGTAGCCGTCGTCGCCATGCATATATCCGATGCCGTAGACCTGGACCAGGAAACTGACGCCGCTCACGACGATCAACATGATCGCCGTCAGCTGGTCGAGCATGATGCCGAAGCCGATGTCGACGCCACCCACCGCGATCCAAGTGTGCATCTCGAACTGTTGAGCACCATCCGAAACGACTTTGATCAGAGCCAGGAACGACAAGACGAATGAGACGCCAATCGCCGCGGCGGTCAACCAACCCGCGAGATCTGATTTCTTGCCGGTTATGCGATAGGGTCCGATGGCGAATTCCGGAATCCACCGAACCGCCACGCCGTTGATGACGAACGCGGATGCCGGCAGGAGGATAATCAGCCAAATTGTCAGTTCTGATGCCAAATCTAGATTCGCTTAGAGTTTCCTGATAATCTCATCGGCCACGTGTTCCCTACCCTTGGGAACCATGACCATGAACGGCACGTCTTCAGCCCAATCCAAGATGTCGCCGACCGGTAAGATCTTGGCTGGCAGTCCTTCGCCATCGAGCAGGTTTTTCCAGCTCTCGGCGATCTTCAAGGTCTTAGTCCTCTTGTATTCGACCCACATGTTCAGTTCTTCATATCCGTTGCGTCGGTAATCTCGACCGACTGCTTTACCCTGTAAAACGCGAAAACTAACGCCAGAGCCAATGCCGTTTCAGCCGCCGCGATGCTGATGACGAAGACCGCGAACATGTGCCCGGTCAGTGCGGACCTGACCGCGCTTTCGGTGATCGCTCCATCCACGCCGACTAACGCAGCCGGTGCCGTAAACCTAGAAAATCCGATCGCGGCCACGAGAACTCCGTTGAACATCAACTCGAGCGACATGATGACTGCGATGATGTTGCGTCGTGCCAGGACTCCAAACAGTCCGATCGAGAACAGCGCACCCGCTACTACAAGGACGATCTCGAGCGTCATGCCGCGTCGTCCTCCTGCGCGTCGTCCTCCTGGCGGCCACGGATTACGACCAACGCACCGATCAACGCCGCGATCAACAGTAGCCCCAGAGTTTCAAACGGCAACACAAATTCGCGGATCAATGCCGGCCCAATGTGGGAAGATCCGTCAACCAACGCGCCTCCGCGTGCGTCCTCGATTTCATCGCCAGCTGCGGCTATTGAGTTTTCGCCGGCCGACCCGTCCGTTACCTCGTAATGTCCGACAAGCCCCGCGACCGCATCTGGGTCGTCCACTTCATCGATCGCGGTCCAATCGGTGTTGTATGCCACGAATATGATGGACGCGAGCATTAACACGCCCGCGACCGCGGACACCAATCGACTTTGGGACAGGGTACCCGCATTGGCCAGATCGCCGATGAACATGACCGCGAACGCAATCAGGATCGAGATTGCGCCGACGTACACCAAGACCTGAACGACGCCGATAAACTCGGCATTCAAAATGAAATAGATCGCGGCAACACCAACAAACGACATCGCCAACGCGACGACCGCGCGCACCAGATCGCGCTGTGTGACGACGATGATCGCCGAAGCGATCGTCATCGCCGAGGCGACGAAGAATGCTAGCGTCGCGATCGGTCCTGAATCGAAAGCTCCGCTCATCGATCCTCGACCCAACGCTGGTCCAATGTCTCTTGATCCGGCATCTCGTGGCGTCCAGTCTTGTAATGGTCGTCCTCGGGGCCGTCGCGGAAGGGATCGTAGTCGCGTTCCTCGAACTGCGGTCTGAACCACGAGCTCGGTTGCCTCAATGCTTGACGTAACTCGTCGACCGGAATCACTAACGCGTCTCGCTCATACTTGCTCCGCTCGAATTGGCTGCCCATATGCAACGCATCGTAGGGACAAGCTTCAACACACAATCCACAGAACATGCACCTACCGATATCGATGTCAAACTTGTCGATCGCGTAGCTCTCGCCTTCCTGAACGTCGAAGCCGCCGGGACTGGTCACGATTTCGATTATTCCAAGCGGACAGTACTTCGCGCATGACGCGCATCCGGTACATCGATCTTCGTACCACGTGAACTCGTTGCCCCGGAAACGTCGGTTTTGCGGGATGTTGACGGGCACCGAATACATGCTAAGCGCGGCTTTGGCGGCGGTCACTGGTTGGGTGGCCATCAAACCTACGGTCGATTTACCCTCGTTCTTCGCCGCGCCAATGATGCCGACCTTGCGGTCGGGGTACTGGATCGTAAAGGGCGCCTTGAGGGCATTCTTCAACGTCACCTTCATCGCCTTCAATAGTCCGAGGCCGATCATCGCGTCGTACCTCCTGTGTAAGCAACCTCATCGGGTAGCTCGTCCGTTGCCACGGGATATGTCGGTCGGTCGGTTCGGGGCGCGGGCGCCGTGTAGTCGCCAGGACGCAGCAACTTGCTGACCAACCAGATCGAAATGAAGAACACCACCCAGTTGATCGCCGACATAATCAGCAACTCAGTGATGCCAGGATCGGGCCAGATAGCGATCAAGATCGCGGTCACGAAGATGTTGATCAACGTGAGTTCGAACAGGCCTTTCCAAGCCAAGGAGAGTATTTGGTCGACACGCAACCGCGGCCACGAAAATCGCATCCACATGATGAACAGCAATACTAGAACGGTCTTGCCCGCAAACCAGATCTGTGACGGTATCGGGTCCCATCCGCGCCAACCGCCGAGGAAGAGCGTCACGATCAACATCGAAGCCACGATCGTCGCCAGGAACTCCGCCAAGAAGAAGATGCCGAACTTCATGCTGCTGTAGTCGTTCAAGTAGCCAGCTGCCAGTTCTGACTCAGCCTCGATCAAGTCGAATGGTGTCCGGCTCGTTTCCGCCTGCGCGGCGATTAGGAACACGAATAGTCCGAGCGGTTGGACCAATATGAACGGGATGTCCTGGGCATCCACGATCTTCCCAAGGGACATCGATCCGGCGAGCATCAACACGCCGATGAGAGACAGCGCCATCGGTATCTCGTAGCTGATGAGCATCGCCACCGATCGCATCCCGGCGAAAATCGCGATCCTGTTGCCCGACGCCCATGACGCGAGAACCACCGAAATGCCGGACATTGACGTGATCGCGATCACGAACAAAATCCCGATGTTTAGGTCCACAACGAATGTCCCGACGCCGAATGGAATTACCGCGAGCACCGACAGCACCGGGAACACCATCAATATCGGTGCAAGATTGAATAGCCAACGGTCGGCTTCATCTGGAACGATGTCTTCTTTGAAGAGCGTCTTGATGGCGTCGGCAACTGACGTGAGTGAGCCAAACGGGCCCCAACGGTTCGGTCCGGTCCGGTTTTGGATTCGTCCCAAAATCCGGCGTTCGCCCCAGATATAGACGACCACGGCACCTAGACCTGCATTGATCACGATATTGATGATGAGGAAAGCAGTGATCGCAAATGCCAGCCATTCAAATCCGGCCGGCAAAAGCGTTGTGTCGTACCCGCGCTCGGCGCACGAATCACTGCTGCCTGCAAGATAACAGTAGATGTTGCGGAAGAGCGAGTTGTCCAAGAAGGCGGGATTCAACGATCTACCTCGCCCATGTTGATATCAACACTACCGAAACTCACGAACATGTCGGCCAACAACTCGCCTACCAGCATCTCGCGTAGCAGCGTCAAGTTGATCAACGACGGCGCTCGGACGTGGCATCGATATGGCGATATCGATCCATCGCTAACCAGATAGAAACCTAATTCGCCTTTGGAGTGCTCAATCGCCGCGTAGGCATCGCCAACTGGTGGACGCAGCAACCAAGGCACATCGTCGTGATCCGGTCGCACAGGTCCTGGCTCGATCAGCTTCTCGCATTGGCGAACAATTTTGATGCTCTCACGCATCTCCTGCACACGGACCCAGTACCGAGCGAAGTTGTCACCAGCGGTGTGAAGTGGGCGCTCGAAAGTTACCTGATCGTAGTAGTCATAAGGGTCGCGATGCCGCAGGTCCCAGTCGACTCCCGCGGCCCTAAGCATCGGCCCCGTAATCGACGCGTCTAGCATCTGCTCGGGCGTCAGCACCGACACGCCCTTCGTGCGCGAGAAAATGATGTCGTTGTCGGTAAGAAGATCATCCAGGTCGTCGATTCGAGGAGGCAGTTCGTCAAGCACGGCATTCATGGCCGGCCAGAACTCCTCGGGCGCGTCCATGAAAACGCCGCCGGGCCTTAGATATGAGTTTGTGATTCGAGCACCGCACAGCATCTCGAAGAGATCAAGTATCTTCTCCCGCTCGCGCATGGTGTAGATAAGCGGCGTGCCCCAGGCGCCTAGGTCCTGAATCAAGAATCCAACCGCCACCAAGTGGCTGGCGATCCGCTGCAACTCAGATGCAATCATCCGCAGCCACACACCCCTAGGAGAAGGCTCAACTCCGGCCAACTTCTCAACGGCAAGCATGTAAGCTTGGTTGTTCAGCATCGAACCGACGTAATCCATGCGATCCGTCAGCGTAACCACCTGCACATACGTCCGCTCCTCCGCCAACTTCTCCGAACCGCGATGCAGGTAGCCGAAAATGGGTTCGACGTCGATGATCTCCTCGCCGTCGAAAGTGACGCGCATCCGGAAAACACCGTGAGTCGACGGGTGTTGCGGGCCAAGGTTGACCGTGATCGGCTCTGTGCGGACCTGCGTTGTCACGATCCTTGCGCGCCTCCGTTTTCGGCGGATAGCTCATCGGCTAAAGCGGTCGGTACGCGCCATTCAGACTCAGGGACGATTGACTGTTCGTAAGTCGCGAAATCCTTCCGCAAAGGGTGGCCCGGGAAACCCTCCCAGAGCATGATTCGCTTGTGGTTCGGGTGCCCTTCGAAGATGATCCCCATCAGATCCCACACCTCTCGCTCCTGTAGATCAGCACCGCGCCAGATATCGAAAACGCTCGGTATTTTCGCTTCGTCTCGCCCGATTCCACACTTGGATTTCACAACTGCGGTGGCGTTCCTTGTCAATGAGGTCAGGTGATAGACCACTTCGAAATATGAGATGTAGTCTACGGCGGTCACGCTGCTGAGCAACTCAAAACGGAACTCCGAGTCATCTCGCAGCAAGCGCATGACCTCGACAACGGATCTAGGTGCGATCCAGATGTCGGTTCCGCGGGCGTCGACTACCGCGTCGGGAAGTGATTTTTGGATCGCTTCCGCCAACTTGGCGCCATCCCACGCCCTGCTCATACGCCACCTGCCGGATTGCTCGTCAACGAGTAACGACGGATCTTGTCATGCAGCTGCATGATCCCGTAAAGCAACGCGTCCGGCCTTGGCGGACATCCGGGCACGTACACATCCACCGGAACAATGTGGTTGACGCCGGGAACCACAGAATATGACTGGAAATAAGGGCCACCGCTGGTCGCGCACACACCCATCGAAATCACCCACTTTGGCTCCGCCATCTGCTCGTAAAGCCGACGCAGGGGGACCGCCATCTTCCAAGTCACTGTACCGGCTACGATCATCAGATCTGCCTGCCGGGGTGTCGCACGAAACGCCTCCATACCGAAACGCGATATGTCGAAGCGACCCATGGCGGACGCAATCATCTCGAAGGCGCAACACGCTAAACCGAATTGCAGGGGAAAGAGCGACGACTTACGCGCCCAGTTCAAGAGATAATCCACGGAGGTAACGATGACGTTGCGCGAGTGGTCATCATCCATGTGCATGATGGGTTCCGGCAACGGGCTCAACCGCGTCGCCTTCATCAAATTGACCTCGTCGCCCTCGTCCCGGTCCATGTCCCAAGTTACGTTGAACAGTGGATTGCGCGGGTCGTGCCCCAACGGGACTCCGTAGGCGTTTTCGATTTCGGAGGTCAATTGTCGGTGCTCCGTGTCCATTCGAGTGCGCCTTTTCGCCACGCGTATAGATAACCCAACGTGACCACAACCAAGAATACCAGCACCGCAAAGAAGGCGATCAGGCCGAACTCCTTCGACAGAACACCGTACTTGATGGCCCACGGAAACAGCAACACGGTCTCCACATCGAACACCACGAATAGGATGGCGTAGTAGTAGTAGCGAATGTTGAAGAGCCGCGGCTTGGGGCTGAAGGGTCGCAGACCACTCTCATAGGAGGTACGTTTCACCTTGGAGGTCTGCGCCGGTCGAACCCGAATAAACTCCGCCGCATACGACAAGAGCAACATCCCGATGGGGACGCCGATCGCGACCATGAGGAACATGACGAGTATCCCGTACTGGCGAAAGTAGTCTTCAAGCATCGGGAATGTTTGTCAGTCTCTTGATGTTAGTGGTCGTGCGCGCGCGTATCCATCGTCTAAGCGGGAACCACGCAACACGTTACGTTTCGATAGTTGATTTTACCCTGTCCGCGCGCTGATTGGCGATGCAGACTTCCTACCAGCACGAGAATCTGTCCGCGTCTCAGTTGACGCCTTCAAAAACGATAACGCCGCGCCCATCGGCTCCCCGTTCAAGGTCGTCGTAGGCCTCATTTATCTGGTCAAGGGAGTACTGTCGCAAAGCCAATCCACCGATTTCGAGTTTCCCAGACTGATAGAAATCGATCAAAGTCCTGAAAGTCTCGTGCGGAGACGCCGATCCGTAGTAACTGCCGACCATCGTTTTCTGATTGCGGACGATCTCGACCATCGGTATTTCAGCTTCCGAACCTTCCGGCGCAATACCGATAACCACGCACGTGCCACCCTTCCGCGTCGCATCGAACGCCGAGCGTGTCGTCATCGCATGACCAAACGCGTCGAACGCCATATCAACACCACCGTCCGTCAACTCCATAATCTTTTCAACGGCATCTTCCGCCCGGGAGTTGACAACATCCGTCGCGCCAAACCGATACGCAAACTCAAGCTTGTTGTCCAAAATATCGACCGCGATGACTTTCGAAGCGTTCAACAATCTCGCACCTTGCAGCACGTTAAGTCCGACACCTCCGACGCCGAATACCGCAACCGTCATCCCGGCCTTTGCGTTCGGTTGGTTGATAACGCCGCCGACACCAGTCGTCACCGAGCAACCGATCAGCGCCGCCACATCCATCGGGACATCGTCGGGAATCGGAAAAACCGCTTCCTGCGGACAGATGATGCTCTCAGCAAACACACCCACCTTGGCGAATTGATGAACCTCCACACCGTCCTCATCGAATAAGCGGAACGTATTGTCGTACTGCTTCGTTCCTGTCAACCGGTTGGTGTCGCAGATGTTTTGCAGTCCAGTCCGGCAAGATCGGCAGTGCCCGCAGCTCGGGACAAAAGACAATATGCAACGGTCGCCTGGTTTGAGGCCCGAAACGCCATCCCCTACTTCATCGACTACGCCCGCGCCCTCGTGTCCCAAAACGATCGGCATCGGGAAATTCGTCTGCCCCTTCATCACATGATGATCGGAAGCGCAAATCCCAGCCGCACCGATCTTCACCCGTACTTCGCCGTTGCGGGGCGGCAACTGCTCCAGATCTTTGATCGGCATCGGCTCGTTGGCCGCATACAAAACCGCTGCTCTAACCATGACTTCCCTTCGGGTTATTCGTCACCACCACAGCCAAACGCCCATAGCCAGTTGAAATTCGCGTGAAACCGACGTTACGCCCACGGACTTAGTAGTGACCCGCGGTAGGTGTCGGTTTGTCCCCTCTCCCGCTCGGCGGGAGAGGGTTAGGGTGAGGGCACCCAATCAGTTCATCTGGATCATCGCGCCAGACTGAATCATGTTCGCGACTTTGGCCTTGAGTTCTTTGACCTGCATGATTTCAGGTGACTTGCCTTGGACCTTCTTGTCCCAGAGGACCTCTCCGTCAACGGTCACCTTGAAGGCGCCGGAGTGACCCGGTGTCAAGCTGATCGCCAGCGCGGGGCCAGCGGCCTGAAATAGCTCGGCTGCCATGTAGGCGGCCAAGTTGGCGTACCCGCAAGGCACGCAGTATTCGATATCGGCTTCCATCTTCCAGTGGTCGGACATATTTGATGTCTCCTATGTTTTTGTGCCTACGCTTCGTAGGTCGCAATCTCAAACTCTATCGCACGGCAGGTAAATTCGGCAAAATACCCACCGTGCGATAATGAATCCATGCACTCGCGACGGAATATCGCTTCCGTTATCGCTTAACCAATGATCATCAGGGCTGTGTTCAGCCGAGGAGGACGCTCACTATGCCATCAAGATGTGAACTTCGCCCAGTCACCAGAGACGACGTCCAAAGAATCGCCGATTGGCTAAAAGACCCGGATGTCTCAGAAAGCTGGTTCGGACGCTACACCTACGGCGACGCGGCCCACCTCGGATATGAGCCTGAGGAGATGATTAACGCCACACAGGAGCAGTGGGACGAGGTCTTCGACGACCCGCATCACGAACCGCACCGCGACATATTCTCCATCTACTCCGAAGAAGGCGAACACATCGGTGAAGGCCAACTTTCAATCGACGAGCCCCTAGGCGACGCGCAGATCTCTGTTCTGATCGGCGACAAGACCAAATGGCACTCCGGATACGGCACCGCTGCAACGCTGGCCATGCTCGAACACATCTTCGACCACTTAGGTCTCTACCGCGGCTGGGTCGACGTACCCACTTACAACGAAGCCGCACGAACCATGTTCGAACACATCGGTTTCGTCCACGAAGGAACCCTACGAAGCAGCCGACCCCACGCCGGCGCACGCCACGACTCAGCGGTCCTCGGCATGCTCGTCGACGAGTATCACCAACGCTTCCCCGACGGTGTCAGCAGCCACGTCATCGGTTGGGAAGGGAACGTGTGAACGACGCACACCTACTCCCTTCTGTTACCGCACAAGGGTACGCTGAAACCGAGTGTCAGCATGCGAATCATCCGCACTGCCGATTAGGTAATGCGAAATCCCAACGCCTCAGCAACGTCTCTTTGTCGAATGTCGAGGGTCAAAAACGCCACATTCTCTGGTTCGGAGGCGAAATATAGCGCGGTGGCTACATGCCAAAGATCGGCTCCTCGCAAGTAACCAGCAGCCAACACCCTCACAATCTCTGGCGATATGGGCCGGTCCGGGAACAGCCAGACAATATCATTCATGAACGCCGTTACCAGCTCGATACTTTCGCGGGCACAAGCTGATTTGACTTCCGCTTCCACTAGATTTGAACACGTCAAGCGATCAAATCCGTTCAACCAATCTTCCAAATTGGCACTGCGTTCTTCTTGAAACGTGATCGCGACTAATACCGAACTGTCTACGTACGCGACCCTCAACCGTTACGCTCCTCCAAAAATCGTTTCAACGCGCCCGGTCGGTGCGCCGAAGGTTTGAAACCCATTCTTGGCTCACGCGCGGGAACCAGCACCCCCCGTCGTTCAAGTTCTGCCATGCGCTCCTCCATCGAGGTTTTCGGCGGTTTGATGGGTTTGATCTCGGCGACAGGGTCGCCGCGGTACGACACGATTACAGTTTCACCGTCTCGGACACGCCGCATCACCTCAGAGAATTTGGCTTTCGCATCGTAAGTTGAATATGTAGTGACCATGAAATGATTATAACTAGTCAGACTAGTCCATTCAATTCCGAATATGAGTCAGACCAGCGCAAGAAACGCCCCATGCTCTTCATCATGGAACGCGAGAATTTCATCGAAGCGGTCGCGGAGCAGCATTTCAATCTCCGAGGTTGAGCAATTTCCCCGTCGTATCCACACGACTTTAGGCGGATGTCCGAACGTGAAACTCAATTGTCTAAAGTCAGAATCTTTCGACACGACGACTAGACCGTGCTCTCTGGCATATGACCAGACCTCAACATCGTCCGCAGATTCAAGCCCTACTTCTCGTACATGAACGGTCCCTGGGTAGACATCATCCAAAGCCGATTTCAGCCTCGGAGAGAGGTTCTGGTCGAACAGAAGCCTCATACAGGCGGCAAGGACACCAATCGACGCTCACGATCAGCCGCGAAAGACAAGCAAGCTCGAATGTCTGCCAATTCAAGGTCGGGAAAATCTGACAGGATCTCCTCCTCGGACATCCCCGAGGCCATGTACTCCAGAACATCGTAGACAGTCACCCGAAGACCTCGGATGCACGGCTTCCCTCCACGCTTACCCGGTTCAACCGTGATTATGTCCGTATAGTTTGCCAACACAGCCTGCTTTCGAACAACGATGGCATCATCATACTACGCGCTACATCGGGGGAACGCACTTCGGACAATCTGTCAATCACCACACAAGCACCGGGCACCGTCGAATTTCAGATCATCCCCGCCGGCAACATATCCAAATACTTGTGCGCGTTCCCGGTAACGAGCAGCACGACCCGCTCGTCACGCGAAATCATTCCACCGTCGATCAATTTCCGCATCGCCGCCAAAGTTGCACCGCCCTCGGGCGCGGCGAACACGCCTTCCATCCGAGCCATCTCCACCATCCCATCAACCATTTCCTCGTCCGACACAGTGATGGCGGTTCCTCCGCTCTCCCGGACTGCGCGGATCACTAGAAAATCGCCAATGGCAGCCGGAACGCGCATTCCGGCAGCAAGAGTATGCGGGTCGGGAAACGGCTCGGCGAACTCCTCCCCCTTCTCGAACGCCGCAACCAATGGCGCGCAACCATCCGCCTGAACACAAACCATCCTCGGACGTTCTGATCCGATCCAACCCAACGCCTCCATCTCGTCCATCGCCTTCCATATGCCCACTATTCCAGTGCCGCCACCAGTCGGATAGACGATCACATCCGGCACCTCGAAGCCCATCTGCTCGACGATCTCATAACCCATCGTCTTCTTGCCCTCCGCGCGATACGGCTCCCGCAACGTCGACACGTCAAATAATCCCAACTCCTCCGCGGCTCGTTGCGACATCTGCCCGGCGTCGGTGATGAAGCCGTCAACCAGCGTCAACCTCGCTCCATAAGCCTCACACTCGACTTTGTTTGCGATCGGCGCGTCCTTCGGCATAAAGACGTGCGCCTCCATCCCGCCTGCGGCTGCGTACGCCGACATTGCACCCGCGGCATTGCCCGCGGAAGGCATCGTCAATCGCGTCAACCCCAACTCTTTCGCCTTCGATACCGCCGCACCAAGCCCCCGCGCTTTGAATGAACCCGTTGGGTTTACTCCCTCGTCCTTGATCAGGATCGTGTCCATATCCGTCGCAGCCGCTAGTCGATCTGCCTTGAGCAATGGTGTCCAGCCCTCGCCAAGCGTTATGATGTTGCCGTCGTCGATCACCGGCATGACTTCTCGATAACGCCACATGTTTGTTGGGCGATCCGATAGGGACTCTTTGGTCAAGGTTGTCTTTGCTCTGTCCAAGGCGTATCTTGCGAACAGAGGTTTCCCGTTAGCCGGGTTGGTCCGATGTGGCTCCGTGGAGTCGAAACGCTCGCCAGTCAATGTGCACTCTAGGTGCGTAATCGCGGATGGATACTTCACTCTTGAGTCCCGTCCTCTACGGTAGCCCGCATGATCCGATGCGGCGTTGCTCCGCTGGACAATCTGTCGATTTGCTCAAATCCCATCACAACGTCAAGCCCCTCGATGACCCGACCAAACACCGTGTAGCAAAGCTCGCTCGGATCTGAACAGTCTTTCAGTTCGCCGCCAACATAGGCGTCCCAATCCGGTTTCGGCTCCAAAGCGATCACGAACTCGGACGAACCACCGTTAACTACCTTCGAAACCATCGAAACCGTGCCCGACGAGTCATGCAACGCTTCCGCACTGAACTCCGATGGAATGTAATAACCGGCCGTCCCTCCAAAAGCATCAACGACGGATCCGCCAAAAACGGCCGACTCGGGTTCAACGGTATGAAATGTCAGCCCATCGTAATACCCGGCCTTGACGAGATTCACGAAATTCTCGACCGTCACCGGCGCGAGGTGATTGAAGAGGTCCAGTCGTACATCGCCACGGTCGGTTTCAATCAACACCTGATACGGTCCGACCGACCCGTGCATCGGATCGTCCACGCGGTCCAAACTCACGTTCCCAGTCGGAATCTTCAGTAGTTCGCTCCCCACCTCGCGTTCAATGGGCGTCGGCAACTGCAAGGGTTGCGGTCGCCATGCAGTGACCGTGGTCTGGAATTGTGCCCCAAGCGCGCGGCGCCTCCCAGTTCCATCAATGTCCATCAACCACAACTGGCCTTCACCCTCATCAACAAACGCGATCTCCGAACCATCGGGCGATATCGTCGCGATCGCCACATCCAATTCGCCGACGTCAATTTCCTCAAGTTCGCCCGTTGTGAGGTCACCGAGAGCGATCACGGTCTTCTCCTCACCATCCTCCGTGCGTTGCGCGGCGGACACAAGTATCCGATTCCCATCTGGGTGCCAAGCCAAACCACGCGCGCCACGTGCTTCGGCCACTGCGTTACCGAAATCATCCACCACGTCGGCAATGGTCGTGCGGAAACGAGCCTCCCCCGATGTCGAGGTGTACATCACAAATTTACCGTCCGGCGACCACGCCGGAAACAGGTGCTGCAATCCCGGTTCGGTCGACAACAAAGTCGCATCATCGAGCGTCACCACACCTGCTATCTCCCCATTCGCATCGAACTCGAAATCCGCTACATAAACACCTGTTGCATCCTCGCGGGTTTCGACAAAAGCTATTCGCTGGCCATCAGGCGATATCGACGGCATGAGGACACCATTCTCCGTCGAGACTAACAACCTGACGTCGTTCGTGAATGGATTAATATCCCAAATTTCGCGCCTCCCATTCACGTTGCTCGAATATGCGATACGGGATCCGTCCGGCCACCATGCCGGCGTATCCTCGATAAACTCGTTGGTCTCGATTTCCGCCGAAAGAGGGATCAAATCGCCGGTAGCAAGATTAATCAGATAGACCACTGCTCCCCGGGGTCCAACGATGTCAACGGCTAGGAAATCCGAACTCCGCTCACGGATCTCGATGTCCATCGTTGCCTCAAGCTGTTCTTCATTTCCGGCACCTTCGGCGACGATACGAGCTACTATCGCGTCTTCGAAAAAACCCGGTTCAAACCCTGCGTTGAACGCGTAGTTCGAGTTCAACTTACCGCCACTCGTCACTTCCAGAAACACGTCAACGTCGTTGATGGAATTTCCGTTCTCGTCAACAACCCGCAGCTGCACTGGCGAACTTGAACCCGCGGGAACCGAGTCGAACGGTGTCGAAAACTCGATCGCGACCGCTTTCGAGGGAAGAATCGAGAGTTGCACGTTTGCGAATGTCTGCACACCCTCCTTGGTTCCGCGCACCCGAACCGTGTTCTCGGGAAACTCACCCGACTTGGAACCCGCGGTGAAGACGCCGTCCTCGTTGAAACTCCCGATTTCGGGATCGGCGACCTCCCAACTCAGTTCGTCCAGCTCCAACTCATTGCCAAATCTGTCGTAGCCCTTGGCGGTCAACTGGATTTCGTCGCCGGTCTTCAAATCGAGCAATGATCCTTCGACCTCTACGCGGTCCAACGCCCCGGACTTGACAGTTCCCTTTACGATCCTCTCCAACGTAACGTCGTCAACGGTTGCCGTCACCAAAACCAGCGACGCGCCCTCTGCAGAGATGGCTTTGTTCGGCGTGTAGTGGCCAGTCTGATCTACGGCATCTCCCGGTCGCAAAACCTCCCAGGTGATCTCCGCCTCCTCGAGAATGTGACCGACGTGATCCAAGACCTCTGCATGTAGATCGACCTCCCACGTCACGCGGGTATCGATGATCTCGGGCGTAATCTCCAATGTCGTCGCTGGCCCATGCACCACCGTTACCGGGATTACGTAATTCGCGGTGAAATTACCCCGCGTGAAATCAACGCGCACTCCCTCCGCGGCGAAACCGATATTGGTGCTTGCCGTAAACAGTCCTTTTTCGTCAATGCTCCCAGTAATAGGATCCGCGTGCCAGGCTAAACCCGGGTCGTCGATCTGATTCCCGAGGTGATCGAATGCCTCGAATTCAAACTGAAACTCCTCGCCGCCCATGAGCGTCAATTCCGCGGCGTTCAATATCAGCCATCCCGCGTCGCCAGGTTGCACTGCAATCGTCGACTCCGTAGATGTGGTTTCGTCCCCCCGGGACGCCGTCAGCTTGACGGTGAATGTTCCCGCGTCAAGATAGCTGTGACGAGCCTTCGTTCCTGCCGCGGTGTTGCCGTCACCGAAATCCCAGAAATACGAGGCACCGTCGGTGAAGTTCATCGCCTCGAACTCAATATCGACCGGTGCCATCACCGTACTCGCCGTCATCCCGATATCGACCACTAATGGTGGCATCGGCGTTGCCGTGGCGGTCGGTTCTGATTCCTCGGCAGTGCAGGCCACCAAAACCAATGCGGCAAAAATCGCAGAGCCGAGTACGAACAGGGCGCGCGGGTGATAGGTCGTAATTCTCATGGTTCGCTATACGGAAACTGGCACATGTGCGGATTGAAATTCTGGAAACTGCGATGCCGGCCGCCACTCGACATCCAAAAACAGAACGTCAGCAAATAACTCCGCCCATTCGCGCCCTACGCGTTCAACGCTCACCTGCTGACCGGTCTCCCGCTCCATCGACGTAACATCCACTCCAGGCATCCCACATGGCACGATGTGCGAGTACAGGCTTAGATCTGTGCTCACGTTTAGCGACATTCCATGCATTGCAACGCCGCCGCTGATTCGCACGCCAATCGCGGCGATTTTACGACCCTCAGGGATATCGCCAACGGCCGGTTTGCTTCCCGGTTCTCCGCCGATCCAGACGCCACTCTTTCCAACCACTCGATGACCCGCAATCCCGTACCCACGTAACAATTGAATGATCGTCTCCTCTAAGATACGCACGTACGCGACTGGTCCGAACTTCAATTCGCGGATACTAATAATCGGGTACGCGACGAGTTGACCGGGGCCATGGTACGTCGCCTCGCCGCCCCGATCCGTCTCCACAATCTCGGCAACGTTAGCAGCCGCCAATCCTCCGCTCATCAACAGATGTGTCTGATCTGCCCGACGTCCCAAGGTGATAACGTTCTCATGCTCAAGCAGCAACAGCGTGTTCGGAATCTGATCCGCTTTGCGTTGCTCCACCAACGATCGCTGCAACTCATGCGTCGGACGATAGGGAACGCGCCCCAACCATGATGCGCGCATTACTGAACGATCAACGATCATCAGGAAACGTCGTCCTGGGAAATCGATTCGAGCCGATTCTTGATGTCGCCCAAGAACGCCAATGCCTCCGCACCGTCGATGATCCGATGGTCGAACGACAGGCACATGTTCATCATGGACCGGATCGCAATCGCCTCTCCGCCATCTTGAGTTCCGGTTACCACCGGACGCCTGATGATTGCCTCAGTCGTCAATATAGCTGCTTGCGGGTAGTTGATAATCGCGCCGCCAAGCACCGAACCCAGTGCACCCGTATTGTTCAGCGTAAACGTGCCGCCCTGAACATCACCCAGCTGCAACTTGCCAGCTCGGGCACCTTCGACGATTCTCGCCATCTCTGAAACCGTCTCTTCGAGAGTCAATTGATCGGCATTCTGCACCACTGGCACAACCAATCCCTGTTCGGCAGCCACCGCAACGCCGACGTTTACAGCACCCTTCAACACAACCTTTCCATCAACCCAGCTTGCGTTCAGTAATCGATGCTCGCTCAGCGCGCGTGCGACGTGGTGCAACACTATCGGCAGATACGTCAGCCGGTGACCCGTATTCGACCGGACTCGCTCGATATTCTGCGAGCGGTAACTCGCCAATTCGGTGACGTCCACCTCGATTGCGCCCCAAGCGTGAGGAATCTCCCGGAAGCTCTTCGCCATGTTCTCGGCGATCATTCGCCGGATCGGAGTAGGCTCTACAACCTCGTCGCCTCGCGCTTCAACCACGCTTGCAGGAGACGATTCCAGATATGCCTCGACATCTCGTCTCGTGACACGACCGCCGGCTCCGGTGCCGCTAACCGAGTTGACATCAATCCCGTGCCGCTCTGCCAACCGCCTCACGACTGGCGAAATGCGCGCGCCGCGATCGTCCCGTCCGCGGCGGCGCCGTCTTTGAGCGCCTGGCGAAGATACCGTAGGCTCCGCCTCGGCGACCGAATCCGCCTGCAAACTCGTATCCGTAAACTCGCCACCGGTCGGGCCGACATTCGCTCCAATGATCATCGAGCCAACACGACTCGCCGATTGGACCGGCGGGTTTGACGTCGCAACAGGTTCTTTGACTATCGGTGCAGGAACCGCTCCTTCGATCTCCATCTCGGCGATCGGAGCGCCCATCTGAACCGTGTCGCCTTCGCTCACCAACAACCCGGTAACTGTCCCATCCCGCGGCGCCGGGACTTCCATGTTCACTTTGTCAGTGATTACCTCCACGAGCGGATCGTAACGCCGTATAACATCGCCGGGCGTAACCAACCACTTGCCAATCACGGCCTCGGTGACCGACTCCCCGACGTGCGGCATCTCTATCTGCATCTTCGCCATCGTTCAGACTTCCGCCAACCGCCTTATAGCCGCGGCAATCTTCTCCGGCGACGGCATGTACTCCGCTTCCTGCAAGGGACTAAACGGCATCGGCGGTATCTCCGGCGCGGTAACTCGCATCACCGGCGCATCTAGATCGAAAAAGCCTTCCGATGCGATGATCGCCGCAACCTCCGACGACACACTCACCGCCCCAGTATCCTCCTGCACGATCATCGCTCTGCCGGTCTGCGACACCGAATCTAGTATCGTCTCACCATCGATCGGTCGCAACGTCCGCAGATCGACCACTTCCGTCTCGATCCCGTCTGACTGCGAAACCATCTCCGCCGCCTGCAACGAGTAGTGCAGCATCAAACCATAGGTGACCAACGTGACATCGCTTCCAGCGCGCTTCACATCCGCCTTCCCAATCGGCTCCGTGTACTCCTCGTCCGGCGCTTCACCACGCACCAATCGATAGGTTCGTTTGTGTTCTAGGAACACCGTCGGGTCGTTCGACCGAATCGCCGAACGCAGCAACCCACGCGCGTCCCACGGCGTTGCCGGAGCGATCACCTGCAAACCCGGCGTGTGCGCGAACAGCACTTCAATGCTCTGCGAATGATAGAGCCCTCCACGTACCCCTCCGCCGTATGGCACGCGGACCGTCATCGGCGCGAATTTCCCGCCATTCGTCCCGTATCTCACCCGCGCAGCCTCACCAACCAGTTGATTAATCGCTGGCCATACAAAGTCCGCAAATTGAATCTCCGCGACCGGCCGCATTCCGTTCACCGCTGCACCCAACGCGATACCGATGATCGACGACTCGGCCAACGGTGTGTTCATTATTCGACCCTCGCCGAATTCGTCCACAAACCCCTCGCTGGCGAGAAACACACCACCCCGAGGTCCAATGTCCTCGCCCATCATAAAGATGTCCGGATCCCTCCGCATCTCCATCCGCAACGTCTCCCGTACCGATTCGATCAACGTAATCTCAGGCATGAGAGTTGCCTCCCCTATCCGACTCCAACACCTTTTCGTACATGTCGCCAACCGGAGGAAATGGCATCGCTTCCGCTTCATCCGTCGCATCATCTACCTCACGCCTCGCCCACTCTTTGAAATCATCGTCCGTAGCCTGATCCAGAATTCCCTGGCGCTTCAACATCGCTTCCGTGATTGGCAACGGGTCCATACTCTTTATGCGCTCGATATCCTCTTTGGAACGATATCGTGTGTGATCATCGTCGGTGGTATGGGGCAACAATCGTTCGACCCGTAATTCCACCAAACTGGCACCACCTCCCGACCTGGCCCGATCCACAGCTTCTTTCACCGCCTCATAGGTCGCCACGACATCAGTCCCATCAACCTCGACACCCGGGATGCCATACGATGATGCCCGGCTCGCAATCGAATCCACCGGCATCTGCTGCTCCAACGGCACCGATATCGCGTACCGATTGTTCTCGCACAGGAACACCACCGGAACCTTGTGAATCCCAGCAAAGTTCATTGCCTCGTGGCAATCGCCCTGACTTGCCGCGCCATCGCCGAAGAACGAGATCGTCACCGCGTCCCTACCCTTCATCTTGTCGGCAAGCGCAACGCCGACAGCCTGCGGCAACTGCGTGCCGACGACATTGGAAAACGAAAACAGATCCACCCGCGGATGCGCCCCATGCAACGGGAATTGCCGCGCCGCGCTAAGGATTTCGCCATCCCGCGCCAAGAACTGCATCAGCATCTCCGTTGGCGTCGTTCCCAACGCCAGCATCGCGGTCAGCTGGCGGTAGTAGATCATGTAGCGATCTCGCGTCGGATCGGTGGCCAGCACCGTCCCCATCTGCGCCGCCTCATGCCCCTGCGCCGATGCCGCGATCGCCGCCTTCCCCTGCCGATTCAGTGTCCATATCCGAACGTCCAACGCCCGGCTCAAGCACATCGTCTTATACGCACCTAACAGACGCTCTCGCGTGAGTCCCGACGGCAGGCTCAATTTCGCTTCAACTGCAATATCACTCGGCGATTCGCTCATAACGCGGATTATAGTTTGTGCGCGCACCAAACAAGCCCCCGAAACGCTTAGCACCAACCCATCGTTTCTATGAATCGTGTCATTCCGAAGAAATCGGTCGCGTCAATCCGAATGGAGTCGATCGAGTCATTCTGAACGAAGCTCTTCTTGTCATTCTGAACGGAGCGAAGCGGAGTGAAGAATCTAACAACCCAACCCCATCGCCACGCGATCAGATTCCTCGCCGCGCTCGGAATGACAACCCAGGAGGCGCTCGGAATGACATCCCAATGGAAACCACTTTCCCTTTTGCTGAAGCAGATGTCGGCACGGAGAGCCGAAAGAGACGCCGGGGATCCACTCCCTGAACTCTCGCGGATATACTCAAATATCGTGAAACAGCATAGTGCTCTACGGTTCGATGTCCAACCGTAGTTCGAATGGATCGAGGAGACAATTCGCATGACGAATATCTTGAAGGCTTCGGCGTTGATCGCAAGTGCTACCACGGTCGCACTTTTCGGTGCATGCAGCAGTGGCGGCGGTGGCGACTATGATCCCAACGCCTCCTACTCCGTGACCATCAAGACCAATAAAGGCGACATCGAGGCCGATCTCTACAACGACATCGCCGGCATTTACGTCGAAAACTTCGTCAACCTCGCCAACGACGGCTTCTACACCAACTCGCCGTGGCACCGAGTCATCGCCGGCTTCGTCATCCAAGGCGGAACCAACGCCGACGGCAAACAAGCTGCCGAATTCGACGACGCCTTCCATCCCAACATGAAGCACGACTCCCCCGGCATCCTATCGATGGCGAACCGAGGATTCAACACCAACACCTCGCAATTCTTCGTAACCCATGCCGAAACTCCCCACCTCGACCCCTACGTTGACGGCCAGCTCAAGCCCTGCCAAGTTCAAGGCACCTCCTGCCACGCCGTCTTCGGCAAAGTCACCAGCGGCATGGACGTGGTCCTCGCCATCCAGCAAGGCGACGTGATGGAATCGGTCGAGATTCACAAGAAGTAGATTCCAAACACACCGCGTTCCGCTCGACTCATCTTTTTGAACCGCCAATCGGGCGTACGATGATCTCATCGTCCGTCACACTTCTCACGAATCTCCAGACTCCGCATCCGGAGGTGTAGAACGCGGCATCGGACGATGCTGTGCCCCTGTTATGCCGACTTCGCGTGCAACTCTTCTATGAGCAAGTTCCAATCTAACAAGATCTGTAAGGCTGCGGACTATCCAGACACCTATCCCGATGATTTGTAAGGCCACGATGAAAGCTAATACAATAATAATCATATCGACAATACCGTAAAATGTGTCCGTAACATGTAGATCGGTCGTCAAGGATGAGAAATCATCCTCATCCCAGAATTCCGAACCCGCAGCCTGAAAAGTTTCTATAGCTAGAAACGAGTATATCAAAGTGATCCATATCCAAACAGTTGTCAGCGCGAAAGGGGCAATGGAAATGCTATCTCGATAATCTTCATCCTTCAACAACGCTATTTTACGCTTCAGATCATTAGAACGCCAAAGCACAGCCGCCGAATATATGCACGGCACCATCACTACGATTGCTACTATAGCTACAGTTCGTTTAATTGTATTCGTCGCTGGGGAAAGTGGATCGAATCCGAAGTGCTGCAAGAGGGCCAACAATATAAAAGTGCCCGCGAAACCACACCCGACGAACCATGTGAGATGTGTATATACATAGCTTGCGGTCAGGCAGCCACGATGAGAACTTTTGACTGAATCGTTGCCGTCGCTCAGAATGAACGGCAATAGCATGCACAGCGATCGTAAAAAGTCCCGCGCGGCTATCGATACCGCCGAACCGGAAGAATTCCGATGATTAAGGTAGCTACTGATCGCAACGAAGGGTGATACTAGAAGCCCCAGTAACGCGATGATCACACTTGGCAACAGAATGATGATCCCCATAAATATAGACCCGCTATTTACCAGTCCAGTCGCCAATAAGATGTCGCCGATTATGAGCAGTGGATCGGGCAAGACGGGTGCTCCTTTCTATACTCAAAACGACATAGTCGGATGAAACTGTTACGAGACATCTTCTGCCTTCATCCTTCTCAGCATTGTTTCCCTATGTGCCCAGTTACGGGCCGTTACGCCGATCCATACCGCACCCGCGGCCGCAAGCGGTATGGCCAAGTAGTAGAAGGGAACCCCTCCCAAGATACCCGGTTCGGCAGCGACGAGGTCCGCGATCCCGAGCCAGAGCCACGCCGCAGTCCAGGCGAACGGAGCGATCGAGTGCTTGTTTCGATGCTCATGCTCACCTCCTACCTCGTCCGATATCAATCGCTCCACATGATCAGCACGCCATGTATAGACGACCGAATACAGACATGTCAATGACACCGCCGCAAACGCAATGAGGGTCACCGCCTCTTCATGGGTGCGGTGGGGCAACATTGAGGCGGTGAAGTATGCGACGGATTCCCGTTCCCGTACGGTTATGATGAATTCACCATACCTGATGTTTCTTAGATTGTAGAGCCACAACAGTGTCACTCCGAATAGCCACGTAGCATAAGTGAAGCCATAGCACCATAGCAACAATCGCCTGAACTCGCCTCTGCTCGATCCGACGCGTCTGCTCAACCAGTATGGCAACAGCAACGCGCAGGCACGGAGTGCTGCTATGACCGCTTGACGGACCGAGGTTTTGAGCGGACGCTGATGATGGCACAGCTCGCTCCAAGCACCCAACGGCGCAAACATTACTCCTATGATTGTCAAAATGGCGGCGACGATCGAAGTCGGCACTCCAAACATGAAAAAAAACAAAAGCAAATGGGAACCTTTTTCGTAGATCCCAAACGCCGTCCAATCGGTGAGCCAATCCATCACGGTCCCGAACGCCGTCCAATCGATCGAATAGATGAGCGCCTCTATCATGGTCCTCTCACGAATGTCCAGGTCCCGCATCCGGAGGTGTAGAACGCGGCGTCAGACGATGCGATCGAGACTTGCAGGCCTTGGCTCCATCCGCCGCTCTGGGCGACCTGGTCCGACGCGCCGTCGAGGCTGGAGATGCGCTCCCACTCGCACGTCGCGGCGTCGGATTCCGTGCCGACCGCGTAGGTTCCCGGCGCGATGTCCCCGCGCACGCTGTAGATCCCGTCGCCGAAGCTGGTCAGCAGCGGGTCGCGCGCCGCTATCGAGCAGGAGGTGCCGGGCAGCGAGCACTCGGTCTCGATGGAGACGCTGCGCGCGGAGCTCAGACGCCCGTCGCTCGCCTTGGTCTTGACGCTGAAGCGGTACGGAGTGCCGCGCTGAAGACCGCTGGCGAAGTAGGAGTTGCGAGTGACCGTGCTGCTGCGCCCGTCGAACGTGATCTGGAACGTGCTGTACCCCGAAGGCGCGTCCCACACGAAGTTCGCCCACGTCGTCCCGACGCTGTAGCGCAGGTTGGTGGGCGGCGGGACGAGGGTTACCCTGGGAGTAGGTGTCGGAGTAGGGGTGAACGTGGGCGTGGCTGTCGGAGTAGCCGTTGGAGTCGGAGTACGGGTCGGAGTCGGAGTCGGTGGATCGGTGACCCTGATGTAGACCCGATCGAGGTAGTCGCCGTCAGATGTTCTGAGCGTCACGTGCCCGGAACCGGAGCGGCATCCGTATATGTAGCGAGACTTCAATCTCGTATCCCCGCCCGTCGAGGAGCAGCTGGAGTAAAGCGACAGACCGCTGCTCAGCTCCATGCGGGTCGAGAGATTCGAAGGCGCGAGGTCGTGCGCCCAAACCCGCACCGAACGACTACGCCGAACCGACGAGCTCGACGCCGAGATCGAACCTTCCGGACGCAACACGTTGATCGTGATTATGGCGACCTCACGATCGTCGCTCGCCCTCAACAGCCACGCCGTGGCGACGCCGGGAGCGCAGCCGTGCAACGTCCAGTCAGCAGGCGCCAGCACCCCCGCAACTCGCTGCGCGGCAGACTCGGACGAAGACGACGAGCAGGAGCCGTAGAGCGGACGCGTTATCCGAAGCTTCACCAGAGTGTCCGAAGGGCGCACGTTCCGGGCGTACAGCGTGACACTCTGACCCACGTAGATGCTGTAGGACGATGCCGTGAGATCACCGGTCACCACGTCCGGCGTAGACGTGGGCGTCGGGGTCCGCGTCGGGGTATGAGTGGCAGTCGGCGTAGACGTGGGAGTCGGGGTTGGAGACGGTGTGGGTGTCCAAGTCGGCGTCGCAGTCGGAGTAGGAGTTGCGGTGGGAGTGGGAGTCGGGGTGGGAGTCAGTGTCGGGGTGGACGTGGGAGTAGATGTAGGCGTAGAAGTCGAGGTTGGCATCGGCGTGGGAGACAACGTCGGCAGCTGCGCGAAGCCCCAGCCCCAGACGTTGTTGGGAGTGTCGGAGGGACGAGTGCCGGATGCGACTGTCAGCCCCTCCGACGTGGCGTTTCCTTTAAGGACGGTGACCACCGCTTCGGGTGTCACAGTTGTCAATCCGGGCGTCGCTGTCCTGAAGTGCTGTATCAAAAGCGCGGCCAGACCCGCGACGTGCGGCGCAGCCTGGCTAGTGCCCTTCCAAGCACCGGAGGATGAAGGTTCGTTGTCCACTCCGACAATTTCGGGCTTGATCCGACCCTCTGGCGCCGGGCCTCTGCTGCTGATTGTTTCCATGGTGTAGGTTATGGTGTCTCTGGATTCCGTCGCGTCAGCCGCTCCGACCGCTAGCATGCCGGATGAACTGCTCTCCGCCGGATTGCGAATGCTCCCAAAGGAGGTGGAGTACCCTAGATTGCGAGCACCGTCGAATATCCCCAACTGCACCCAGTCCGGTTCTGGACCGTTTTTGAGGCACACTCGCAGGTAGGTTTTTCCGCTGTCCGTGCTAATTGCCTGCTCGATGCGGTAGGTTTCCAAGCCCGGGTATGCATTGGCTGGATCGACGTTTCCGTTGCATTCGGAGTTATCGCAGAGATACAGATCGAGATCAGTAGCACCACTGTTTCCCCAACGCAATATAAATGTGGAGTGTGGATAATGGCCTCGTGCAAGATCGGCTTCGTTGTAACGCACTGTCGTGGAATCCGTAGAAAAATTCAGCCATCCGTCGCTATCCCATCGGTCTTCGTCATTTGCTTCCGAACTGCTGTAGAACATTCCTCCCATTGCTTCATTGCCGGCGGAGTTGATCCAGACGATTCCTTCGCTCACCGCGGACTCCACAGCCTTCAAAGCCAAGTCATCGAATTTGGCGATGCCGTCTCCCGGCCCCTCCCACGCGTAACCCAGCGAAGCGTTGATTACATGCACATCACGCTCTATCATCCAGTCCGTTGCTTGATGGAGACTTCTGGGGTCCCAGGCTCGGGCGATGTAGAGATCGGCGTCGGGTGCAACGTCTATCACCGCCTCGGCGACTCGGGTCCCGTGTTTCCGGATATCGTCGCTTTCGCTGGTGTAGTTTTCACAACGTCGATCGAATTCTGGTGGAGTAGGGGTCGTAGTTCCGCCCAGAAAGCACCTAGAGACTACTGTGGACGGCAGGTCGTCCCCATCGCCTTGCTGCTTCGTGAAACCGACGAAATTCACGTCGATGATGCCGACCTTGACACTATCTCCGGCTATTCCCGCCTTATGCCAGGTTTCGGCGCCGTGCCACCTCGCCGCGTCGGTTTCCGTAGACGTTCCAGCAGCGCTTGGCAAAGCTATCTCTTCGACGCCGTCTGACTGTGTTTGTTTTTTTGGTTTTGCGTACTTAGAGCCAGGTGGGTCACCATTAGGCGCAACGTCCAGTTGATTCGGATTTGGCGGACTACTTGTCAGAGTCACGAGATGGACTCCCGGAACATCTGACAAGCGTCCGAGCAATGATATCGGGACGAATGCTTGCATTGCGTCTGGAATGTTCCCGTACTCAACCCCATACTCATACCGGGCAAATATGCTGATCTGGTTTCGTGTAAGAAATTCGATTATGTTGTATGGATCTCCAAAGTAGGAAATATCTGCAAATACTTCTCTACCGCAGTAGCCGGGGCGATCGCTTCCGATAGGATTTTCACACTCGCATACATCATCTTCGAGACTAGGAATAAGTTTCGGATGATCACAGGCCGGTTCTGAAGACTGCCCTCCCAGGAACGCTTGATCTCTGGGAGCAGCCAACCGGCTGCAAGCACGGAGGCCTGTGTCATTTGGGGTCGGTGTAGCTGTCGGTGTGGGAGTATTGGTAGCTGTGGGCGTAGGCGTGGCCGTCGGAGTAGGCGTGCTCGTGGGAGTGGGTGTCGGCGTGGGTGGATCGCTCCCGCCCGGCGGCACCGTCGCCGTAGGCGTGGATGTGTTGGTTGCTGTCGCTGTCGGAGTGTTAGTGACCGTCGGTGTGTTTGTAGGAGTAGGAGTGTTCGTCGGAGTAGGCGTGCTCGTGGGAGTGGGTGTCGGCGTGGGCGGGTCGCTCCCGCCTGACGATGCCGCCGTCAACGTGTAGGTCTTCGTCGTCGAACCGTCCGGAGCAACCACCTTCACCGAAATCACCAACGGAGATGGGAAGTTCGCAGTTTGCACGTAGAAGAAGCCGTCGGCGGCGCCACCGACGGCCCTGAGGCCGTTGACCGTCACACGCGCCCCGGATGCCGAACGCGACACCTGCAAGATGATCCAAGCACTGGTGCGAAACTCGTTTCCCGGACGGACGCGGTACTCCGTCACGGACGGCGAGAATGCCGGGTCCAGCGAGCGACCGCCTCGGATTAATGAGATGCCGCTAAGGTCCGCGTTCGAAGACCCGCTCTGCGCTGAAGCCGGAGCCCGGTGCACTAAGACCAACGCCGCTAGCAACGACACGGCAAGTACTAGCGACATTAGAATCGCAAACTCCCAACGATCTGACATCGATTCACCTTAACACGTACGCACCACAGCGCCGACGTTTACGTCGAGGTCGACAAAAGTTAGACCTCACATCCAACGGCTAAAACACAGCCTCAATAACGCCGCCGCGTAGGTCGCGCGCTCGAAGGCGCGTCCCAAGTCATGGGGTCCAATGCAAAGTTATCGAGGTCTTCGTGGCGCGTCCGTTGCGATCCGGTGAGTCTTTCCGAAACGCGCACGCCCTCGCCGATTGCCGCTCGATCAAACACGAACGACTCTGAGCCGATCTGGAATTCCTCACCATCGAGGATCGGGGTCTGCCCCGGTTGCAACGGTTCGCCGCGGATCGTCATTCTAAGCAAACCATCCGAATCTGGCCGATATCTAAAGGCGATGCCTCGACCTCTAAAAACAAATCTCCCACCGAGCAAGGGAACGCCGGGCATCGCCGCCGCGGGTACGACCGGTTTGTTCATCAGCCAATCCCACGGCGAGCGGGAATATTCGCGGAAATTCGCCACCAACTCACGTTCCCCTTGCGAGTCGACGCGGTAGAGAGACCCGTAGGGTGACGATTGGAACAATGCCCTCAACAACAGCAAGAAAATCAGGAAGCCGATAAATGCGGCGATACCGGTCGCAGCCAGCAAAGGTATCGAAACCGGGTTCGTAACTTCGATGCTGGCCGTCTGCTCAACAGCTACAACCTCGAACTGCCGCTCAAGGTGAGTGCTGTTCAACTTGGCGTTCACAACGTAATCACCGTCCAACGTCAATGCGCTGAAAACCTTCACCTGGTAGACCTTTTCATCGACTATTTCCGTCGGTTCAAGTTCAATCTCCACAGCCATGCCATCGGCAGCGTTGACGATTGACACCTCGATATCGCCTTGGTCGGCCAAGAAGGCGGCGTCTGCGAACTTCAGGTCGACAGTCGCTATGTGTGTTCTCGCGCCTTCAACCACTGTTCCATCGCCCGCGATCTCGATCTCGATCGTGGGAAACGGCTCCACTACGAACACGCCGTCGCCGTCGATTGTCGGCGCAAGATTCGGCCATCGCATGCTGAACCTGACATTGCTCACGCCAGCCAACTCGTGTGCCGCCACCGTGGCCGAGAACACCCCATCCTCTCCAAACTCATCACCATCCTCGCCCAAATCGTTCAACACATAAGCGAGCTCGGCACCGTCCGGCCCCGTGATGAAGGCATCGACTAAAGCTGAGGAGTCGATCAACGGAGATTCGCCGGACCGGGCATCGACGGTCAAAACGAACGGCTCACCGATCGGAAACGGCGGTTGCGGTTCCATCACGACGCTCAGGTTGTTGACCACGTCGCTGTAGATAGTCAAGGGACCCGAACCGACCGCAGACTTCAAAGACCATACACCGGGTTGAGGGTTCCGCACCGTAAAGAACTTCATCCCAGATATCGAGAATGCGTTCACCGAACCGACTGAATCCGAGAGTTCCTGTCCGTTCGGTTCTCTAATTACGTTGAGTGTTTCGGGGTCCTCGAACGAGTAACCTGCCACGAGATATGACGAATGAGGAGGTACACCGACGTCGATGGTCTCGCCTGCGGTGCCCAGTGAGTCGGTCTGCAGAGTCGGCGTCAACACGACACCCAACTCGCCGTTGATGAACTCAAGGACGCCGTCCAAGAATCCGAGGTCGTATGCGGTGCCGCCACCTGCTGAACTGATCACCGAAAGAACATCACGGTCAGCCGATGGAGTCGTCGCCAATGAGATCGTGTCAATCGTGACGCCGCTGGCCGCGAGATTTGAAGCCTCGGTTTCGAGCCCGCCAACACCTGTTGATTCGTGAAAGGTAAAACCCCCGGCTGAAAGTATGTACAGCTTCCCATTCTCGCCAAGCTGCGTGATGAACGAAGCATAACTTTCGAGCATTTCGGAAAGGTCGGCGGGCGTCGAGTCGTCACCAATCTGCGCCTTCATCGCATCGATCGCTTCATCGACCGCCGTCTTCGCCAGATCGCCAGTGGCAAAGCTCTGCGGCTCATTTGCGTGGTCCGCGTACTGACCCAACAAAATCAGCCCCTCGTCGGCGTTCGACAACACCATCTTCGCCGCGAGCCCAGCCGCCTCGATGTCTTCAATCTTCAATAGCGAAGTGTCGAACGCAACCAGCGTGAAACCGACCGTGTCTGGCGGCCCGTTTTGCGCCTCAACCACCCGCGCATTTTCTGACGCGAAAACCACTATTGCGACCAGCGCTACGAAAGCGAGCACGGTCGACAACGTGTGGTTTGGAAATGTGTTGAACATGCGTGTATTTCGGCGAAACGACACTAAGCCATAGCATCGGCTAGTTGACTTTCTGATTTTAACGGACTTAGTCCCATCGCCCTCGCTTGGGGACGATGCATACTCTTGATACGACAATTCGCATCGTATGGTTGACATTGCGCTTCGAAAGTGTGCAAGAATCAACGCTTGACGTGACGCCTTTGGGTTCTGTTTCCCATTTGGCGGTTCGGCCGGATGTTGAGAGTCAATATCGAAAGGTCAAAATGAAGATCACCGGAGTATCCTCTACGCTCTTCCAGTACCCCATGCCCCGCCGGATGGGCGATGCCAACTCGCCGATGGGGCGCGCCCGCGCGAGCGGCTGCATAATCGAGCTGCACACAGACACCGAACTCACCGGAATCTCGATGGGCGGCGGTGGTGCAATCGGCATCATCAACTCCCTCGTCGAGGGCGTCCTCATCGGTCAAGACCCGCGACGCGTCACCGGCCTCTGGCAACGAATGGTCAATAAGCATTTCAAAGGCGGACACGACGGAATCGCAAACGATGCCATCTCCGCCCTCGATATCGCTCTGTGGGACCTCAAAGCAAAATCCAACGACGAGCCGTTATGGAAAACCCTTGGCGGAGTTAAACAGCCAATCAACGCCTACGCCAGCGGCCTTGACATGCCCTTGTCCGACGAAGAGATCTTCGATTTCTACCGCGGGATGGCCGAGGACTACGGCTTCAAAGACGGAAAGCTCAAAGTCGGCCTCGACCAAGACTCCGATCTCCGTCGCATCGGCATCATGAAGGATGCGCTAAGCATCAACACCGACGAACCCGGTCTGATGGTCGATGCCAACGAATATTGGTCTCCTAAGCAAGCCATCCGCAAAGTCCGCGAGATGGAAGAGCAGTTCGATCTCATGTGGATCGAAGAACCGGCCCGTCGTTGGGATTTCCTCGGTCTTCGCCGAATTTGCGACGCGGTCAAAACTCCCGTCTGCGCCGGCGAAAACCTTGACACGCTCGGTGATTTCCTCCCGTATTTCCACAACCGCTCCGCCGATATAATCCAAGTCGGCTCCGGAATGACCGGAATCACCTGCGCTCTCCAGATCGCCGATGCCGCGCACGGCTTCAACCTGCCGGTCACCCTCGGCGGTTCTGCCGGACACCACCACGCTCACCTCGCAACCGTGATTCCCAACTACGTCACCATCGAAGTGGGCAATGCAGAATCCGAAAATCGCGTCGCGTCGATCGACATCACATTCGAGAACGGAAAAGCCATCCTCGGAGACAAACCCGGACTCGGCATCGAAATCGACCACGAGGAGCTGGCGAAAGCACAGGTCGACGCGATCCCACCCGGTGCCGGCCCAAGCCCGTTCGGACGTCGCCCCGGCGCCGGACTGTATGAAGTTCCGCCAACCGAAGAGGAAAAAGTAGAAGCCGTACGCGGCATCACCGGACAATCCGAAGGCCGCCACGCCTATTGATGCACTGACCCTCCTGGTTGTGACGTAGGGGCGGGNTTCAAACCCGCCCCTACACGCCGGGCACGAACAAACCGTCCAAACACCACAAGAAAATCCTCAACCATGAAAATCACCGGATACCGCGTAGAACAATACGAGATGAAGATGGATCGTCCCATCGGCGACGCCAACGGAGTGGTCGGCGAGGACATCGCCGGCGGTTCGGTCCTCTGGATCGAGACCGATGAAGGAATCACCGGCGTCGCACCCGGCGGCAATCCAGCTGTCGGGCGTCTTTTCCACTTGATTGAAGGCGAAGACCCTCGATCCGTCGTCGGACTATGGATGCGGCTCGTCGACTTCGTATTCAAGGGCGGAAACGAAGGCGAGATGAACGGCGCCATCAACGCCATTGACACTGCGCTCTGGGACCTCAAAGCCAAGATTGCGGACGAACCCTTGTGGCAAACCTTTGGCGCACGCGAAGGAATGACAAAGGCCTACGCCAGCGGCATCGACCTCTGCCTCGACGACGACGCCATCTTCGCCTTTTATCGCCGAATGGCCGAGCACGGTGTCGACGGTGGCAAACTCAAAGTCGGACTCGACATGAAGACCGACCTGCGGCGAATCGGCATCATGAAGGAAGCGCTCAGCATCGCCGCCGACCGTCCTCGGCTGCTGATCGACAGCAACGAATACTGGTCCGCCAAAGAGGCCATCATCCGTATCCAACGCATCGAAGAGGATTTCGACATCACTTGGGCAGAAGAACCCGCCCGACGCTGGGACTTCGACGGCCTCCGACAGGTCTCACGCAACATCTCCGCAGCCGTAGCCTCCGGCGAAAACCTCAACCACATCGGCGACTTCTACCCCCTCGTCTCACAGCAAGCCGTAGACGTCGTAAACATCTCCGCAGGCCACAGCGGTTTCACCGGGTGCAGGCAAGTGGCCAACCTCTGCTACGCATACGAACTACCCGTGACGATGATGAACTGCCAAGCAAACTACGCCGCACACCTCGCCGCAGCTCTCCCCAACCACATGATCATGGAGGTCGTAGACCCGGGTCGCGAACAGTGCATCAACTTCAACCACACAATCGAAGACGGCTTCATCCACCTTTCCGACGAACCCGGCCTAGGCATCACCATCGATGAAGAGGCGCTAGCGCAGCTTCAAGCAAATCCGCCGGAGCCGGAACGACGGCGCCGGAATCCGTTTCCCAGGCGGGAAGGGGCGGGAAGGTTCATTGTGCCGCCTTCGAAGGAAGAGGCGGGTTGGTTGGTGGGTTAATCCCCATTAACGGGGATGGGTTTACCACCGGAAAGAACCACGTCGCCACGCTTGTAAACCGCTTTGCCGCGTAGTTTCGTCGCCGGTCGGTGAAGGCCAAATGTGTGGGTTCTGCCCCCCTGTTCAGGTCCTGCGCGGCTCGATTCGTATTTCCAATCCGATTCCTCAACAAATGCAATGTCTACTCGCCACACGATGACAGGTTTGCCCGCTTCCAGCGACTCAGTCGAGTCGACTAGATATCGCCATATGATGTACCAACCGGGGTGATTGTAGTGGGATTGGACGGCCCATGGTCGTTTGCTTGCTTTACTCTCTAACGAATCATCAGGAGAAGGGTCGGGGCCGGACCCACGCCGAATCAAATCGGGAAACCGTTGTTGCGCAGTGTCGACGTTTCGATGTTTTTCGTAGTTGCTGACAGAATCTAGTGCTTTGGTTCCGTAAATCCCGACGATAGCGCTGAACACGTTCATCTGTTCGTGGTAAATGTCGACCAATTCGGAGAGTTCTCGCTCGATATAATCGACCGCTCTTCGGATCGCCGATACCGTCAAGCCGGGTGGCAAGGGCACAGACAAATCGAACCATTCATCCCGATCCAATTGGTCTCGTCCTTTTGGGTTCGTACATGGCGAGTTGTGGAATCGCGGATTTTGCGAGTTCGAAGTACTCCGAGTCGATTTCGATCCCGATGCTGTCGAGCCCACATGACGTAGCGGCCGCGACGGTTGAACCCGAACCCATGAACGGGTCCAAAATCGATCCTTCGCTCAGCGGTAGGGATGCTCGCACTATCTGTCGCATGAAATCTTGAGGTTTCAGTGAAGGGTGCGGCGCTGCTTGTTTTTCAAATCCTCTAGCGGGTGACGAGTAGATGAGGTCGCGAAAAGGTTCCGAATCGGACAGGCGCATCAACCCCCCGGTCTTCCATTTGCGCAGATTATCTTGCACTCGACCCTCACAAGGTTTGCGAAACAGTCCCCAAGGTTCCCAACAAGAGCGAGGCATCACCGAGACTGAATCGAATTCCTCGTGTGCGTTTTTTGGTCGATCTCCGCCTCGTAGCGTTTGCACAACTCTGACGATCTCCCCACGCTTCTCAAAACCGGCTCGAATGAACGGGAGATACACGAAATGGGAAACCAGTGGGTTAGTGGCGATGAAAACATGCGCACCTGGCACCAATGCCGGCAACAGCAGATTTGCCAGGCGGTCGAAAAACTGTTCGAGGCGCTCCTTGTCGCCGTCCTTGAGCACCGTGAACCGAGGCAATGGTTTTCGGACGGCGTTGTCAAACGCAGGTGGGATGCGCCAAACGCCTCCTCGACCACTGCGGAGCTTCTCAATTTCACGCGGTGTGTATTCGATCAACCCGTATGGCGGATCCGTCACCACCGCGTGGATCGAGTTCGGTCGCGCTTTCTCTAACCAATCAAAGGCATCGCCGTGGATAATTTGTGGCGTTTCCTTGACGAGTGAGCGAATCGGAAGAGCAGTTTCAAGAGCAGTCATTACAAGCTCAGACTACCATCACCCGACCAAGGTCCGGTTCGCAAATGGCGAACCTCACGGATGGTTACCGATCCCAAAGGATGGCGGGTTGGAGGCAAACGCACTCATCCAAAATCAACCCGAACGGTTGACAACTTTCTCGATGTGGTTGCCTACTCCCCCGAATGCCCTTGCAACAAATAACCGCCCGTAGCTCCCGATACCACGATGATCATGATGTCCACAACTACCCACACCACATCATGCATCACCTCCACGCCGACATCGTTTGCCCCGTTGACCAGCAGGTTTAACCAGTTGAAGAGGAACAACGCAGCCAATATCATCGTCGAGAAATACAGCACGTTCGACTCTATGTACTCACGGGTGACGCCTGCTTCACCGCTCGCTTCGTTCTTATATTTTCGCTCCCAGTTGAAGTAGAAGGCCAAGGCGATCGCCACCAACGATATGTAGTTCACGATCGTCCACACGTCGCCTGAGTCGTACAGTCGCCACGCAATGAACTGTACGGCGACCACCAACGACACCAAGATGAGCGCGGCTCCAATAATCCGTCGTATTCCTGCCATCTTTTCAGCCCTCCCTTGGACTTCTTTAGATTGAATTTGACTTCATTCGCGCCTAAGACCTCGACGCCTTAAGCCACAGGTGATAGCCCGTGATGCCCGAAACCAAGATGAAATAAGGGTTGATGAACCACCAGTAGATGAAATGCCGGGTCCTGGACTCATCCGAAGCATCGCCGAAATCCCACAACATGTAGAACCAATTGCTGAAAAAGATCATCGTCAAGATGATCGACGCGTAAAACAGCACGTTCACTTCGAGATACATCCGGCTTACCCGGTCATCCTCCGGCAACGAGATCTTCCGCCGCAGATTTACCAACAAACTGATCACCACGGCGATGCCCATGATCGGGTTGATGTAATCCCACAATGAACCCGTGTTCCAAAGCTGCGCATGCCCGGACAACACATTCACAAATACAACGGCAGCCGCCAATACGTTGAACATCCCGAGAATCCGAACCACGATAGCCATCGGCAAACCTCAATTTCCTGCGTTCGAGCCGCGCAAAAGATAGCGGCCCACAAATAGGTTCACGATCACGAACAAGACGTCGATCCCGTACCACATTAGCAATCGAAACTCGTAAGGCGGTTTCTCGTCAGATTCGAATAATTGGGAGCTAAAGAACAACCGGAAAAACAGAAGAGACAGCGCGATTGTGGCGATTAACATGACCCGTGAACCCCAATCTCCAGACTCAGATTCCTCACGCATCCGAATCGCCGCGAACACCGAAGCCGCCACAACCCCAACCGCCATCATGATGCTCACCGCATCCCAAATCTCGCCGTTCAGATCACCGCCATACATCGGCGACGCCAAAAACTGAACGGCCACAATCAACGCCATCGCAATGTGGACGTAGCCAAATACCCGCTTGATCACTTCCATATATCGGTGTTAGACCCCCTATTCCGTCGACGCGCCGGGGCTCATACCGACGCTCCTCAACAAGTAGCTCCCGACAATAACGTTCACTATCGGGAAAATTACATCGACGGCTGTCCAAATCAAAGAGCGGAAATCGCCTATCTCATCAGCTGCATCCTTGAACACCGTCCACGCGAACCACTGCTCGAAATACAGCAGGAACAGCGCCGCCGACGCGATCAACATCGCGCTAGCGGAGATCCATTCCTGTAGATCCGACTTGTCCGCCGACTTAGCCCGGAGAAAACTAAAAACCAATGCCGCAATCGCCCCAACCGCCATGAAGTAGTTGAGAATATCCCAAACCTGAATTACCGCATCGTCGTCGTAGACCTCGCTTAGCACGAACTGCGCCGCCACCAATAAACCCAAGATTACGTGGATGTACCCGAACAGCCTCTTGATTCCATCCATCTGAAAACCTCCAAGCAGCCTGCGCGTCGCATCCCACAACGCGTAGAGATCGTATCGATTAACCGTGCCTTTCAAATCTAGTTATACGCGTAATCACCAAAACTCGCTTGAAATCAATCTCGCAATTGACCTCCGAATTTCCCAATCTTCAACCCTCAGCAAGTGCGAACGTGTTAAAACCATCTTGAGCAACACAACGTGCGACAGCCACCCGCGTCCGCGTACACAGAGACAGGATTACCAAATGAAGGTCACCGAAGTAAAGAACGTCCCCGTCCGAAACGACAACGGCGGAGTCTCACTCTTCGTCCGCATCGAAACCGACGCCGGCATCCACGGCCTCGGCGAAGTCGGAATTGCCAGCATGGGGCGCGCCATCATGGAGGCCGTTGACCACCTCGCAGAAGTCGTCGTCGGATCCGACCCTTGGGAAACCGAACGCCTATGGCAGCTCATGTTCCGTGGCAACTTCTTCCCGGCAGACCGCGTTTACGGATGCGCCATCAGCGCCATCGACATTGCCCTTTGGGACATCAAGGGAAAATCCGTCGACATGCCCGTCTATAAACTCCTCGGCGGACCCGTCCGCGACAAAGTCGTCTCCTACCCACACACCCAAGGCGCAACCACCGAAGATCTCGTACGGAATTGCCTCGACCGCGTAGAAGAAGGTTGGAAATTCGTCCGCTGGGGACAACCCGAAACCTCTGGCCGATTCGAAGACAGCGGAACCTCCTTGCTCGAACCCGTGGAGTCGATGCGACTAGCCGTCGATCAGATGGCCAAGGTCCGAGAAGCCGTCGGGCCCGAAATCCAGATCCTCCTCGACGCACACACCCGGCTCGACACCGCGCACATCGTCCAGATGGGCAAAGACCTCGAAGAGTTCAAGCCCTATTTCATCGAAGACCCACTCCGCTCCGAAAACCCCGCCTCATACCGCAACCTCCGCAACCAATTTAACCTGCCCATCGCCGCCGGAGAACAATGGGTCTCCAAGTGGCCATTCCGGCAGGTCATCGAAGAAGAACTGATCGACTACGCACGCATCGACCTTTGCATCGCCGGAGGCATCACCGAAGCCGCCAAGATTACCCATTGGGCCGAAACGCATTACATCGACATCGTCCCCCATAACCCACTCGGCCCCGTCTCCGCCGCCGCCTGCGTCTCCCTCTGCATGGCATCCACCAACGTCGGCGTCCAAGAAATGCCACGCCAACCCGGCACCGTCCTAACCGACCTCTTCCCGGTCCAAATCGGCTGGGAAGACGGCTACTCCTTCTGCAACGACGCACCCGGACTCGGCATCGAGATGGACATGGACGTCGCCGAAGCCCGAGCCGGCGACCCCCACGGCTGGCCACCCCAACTCCGCCGCAACGACGGCGCATTCACCAACTGGTAAACCCGTCATTCCGGCGAATGCCGGAATCCAGAAGCCGACGAAGGCTTGCCCTCGTTTACGGGGGAATGTCCGAAGGACAAAGGGGGCAATCCCACCAAATGAAAGTAACCCAAATCCGATCCCTACCCATCCGTGACGACTCCGGACGTGTCTACTTCTTCGTCCGCGTCGACACCGATGCCAGCATCTACGGACTCGGTGAGGTCGGAACCTTGGGCCAGGGTCGCGCTATTGTTCAGGCCATCCACCACCTCGCAGAAGTCGTCGTCGGTTCCGATCCCTGGGAGACCGAACGCCTATGGCAGCTGATGTTCCGAGGCAACTTCTTCCCTGCCGAGCGCACGTACGGGTGTGCAATCAGCGCCATCGACATCGCACTCTGGGACATCAAAGGCAAATCGGTCGGCAGACCCGTCTACAACCTCTTGGGCGGTCCCACCCGCAATAAAGTCGTTTGCTACGCGCACACACAAGGCGACACCATCGAAGCCCTCGTCGACAACTCCGTTCAGCGCGTCGACGAAGGTTGGAAATTCGTCCGATGGCACCAACCCGAGACATCCGACACCGATCAAATCGAAAACACAGGTCGCCTCGAACCGGTCGAATCGATGCGCATCGCCGTCGAAGGAATGGCGCGGGTGCGCGAGGCCGTCGGCCCTGACATCCAGATCTGCCTCGATGTCCACACCCGTCTCGATCCCACTCACGTAATCCAGATGTGCCGGGACCTCGAAGAGTTCAGACCCTACTTCATTGAAGACCCGATCCGATCCGAAAACCCGGGGTCATACCAGAACCTCCGCAACCAGATACGTCTACCGATCGCCGCCGGGGAGCAATGGGTTTCAAAGTGGCCATTTCGGCAGGTCATCGAAGAGGAACTCATCGACTACGCCCGCATCGATCTCTGCATCGTCGGAGGCATCACCGAAGCCGCAAAGGTCACTCACTGGGCCGAAACTCACTACATCGATATCGTCCCACACAACCCGCTTGGCCCCGTCTCAACCGCCGCCTGCGTCGCACTCTGCATGGCATCCACCAACGTCGGCGTCCAAGAAATGCCCATTGAACCCGGCACTTACCTTAACGACCTCTTCCCCGTCCAAGCCGGATTCGAAGACGGATACGCCTTCTGCCAAGACGCCCCAGGACTGGGCATCGAGATCGACATGGACGTCGCCGAAGCCCGGGCCGCCGACCCACACGGTTGGTTACCCCAACTAAGACGCAACGACGGAGCATTTACCAACTGGTAAACCACCGTCATGCCAGCAACCTACATCCCTCCGACGAACTCCGTCATCCCAGAAACTACGTCATTCCGGCTGCCTACGTCATTCCGGCGAAAGCCGGAATCCAGAGGGGCAGGACGATCGGGGCATCACTCGAAAGCTAAGCAACCCGAACAATCATCCAGAACAGCAACCATTCTAGGTTTCCCCCGTTGACGGGGGAAATGTCCGAAGAAAAAAGGGGGCAATCCCGCACATGAAAGTAACCCAAATCCGATCCTTCCCCGTCCGTGACGACTCCGGGCGCTTATATTTCATCGTCCGCGTCGACACCGACGCCGGTATCTACGGCCTCGGCGAAGTCGGCGTCGCCCGTCTCGGACGCTCCATCGCATTAGCCATCGACCACCTCTCCGAAATCGTCATCGGCTCTGACCCGTGGGAAACCGAACGCCTCTGGCAGCAGATGTTCCGCGGCCTATTCTTCCCTGCCGAACGCGTATACGCCTGCGCCATCAGCGGTATCGACATCGCCCTCTGGGACATCAAAGCCAAATCAGTCGGGATGCCTTTGTACAAGATCCTCGGCGGGCCGACGCGCGACAAAGTAGTCTGCTACCCCCACGTTGGCGGCGAGACGACCCAAGACATCGTCGACGACGCCATGAAACACGTCGACGAAGGTTGGAAGTTCGTCCGCACCGGGCAGCCGACAACCACTCCCCTGGTCGGCGACTACGGCGGCCGCCACGCCGCGACCGCCGAACTCGACCCGCTCAAGTCGATGCGCATGGCAACCGAACAGTTTGGCGCCCTCCGCGATGCCGTCGGACCCGACATCCAGATCTGCACCGACTTCCACACCCGCCTCGATCCCACTCACTCCATCGCCCTCTGCCGAGAACTCGAACCGTTCAAACCATTCTTCATCGAAGATGCCGTGCGCTCCGAAAACCCGGCTTCCTACCGCAACGTCCGACGCCAGACCAACGTCCCCCTCGCCGCCGGAGAACACTGGTGGTCCAAGTGGCCATTCCGCGAAGTCATCGAAGACGAGAGCATCGACTACTTGCGCATCGACCTCTGCATCGTGGGCGGCATCACCGAAACCCTCAAGATCACCCACTGGGCCGAAGCCCACTACATCGACATCGTTCCGCACAACCCCCTCGGCCCCGTCTCCGCCGCCGCCTGCGTCTCCGTCTGCATGGCATCCACCAACGTCGGCGTCCAAGAGATGCCCCGCCAACCCGGCACCTTCGCCACCGACCTCTTCCCCCAGCAGATCGAGTGGGAAGACGGCTACGCCTGGTGCCCCGACACACCCGGCATGGGCGTAGACATGGACCTAGAAGTAGCCGAACAACGCCTCTCCGACCCCCGAGGCTGGTCGCCCAGACTGCACCGACCGGATGGGGCGTTTACGAATAACTGATCATGAGCAGGTCAGTTTACGGCCGAATAGTGAATCGAGTAGCTTATGAATTACATCGTCAATGTAGACACTCCAACTAGGAAAGCCAAGGTACACAAAGTGGATTGTTACTCGCTGCAACGCCATCGCGAAAACCCGGAAAACGGATACCGAAAACCATTCACTGACCTCCAATCAGCGAGTGCTTACGTACAAAAATACGTTGACCGAGGTTGGGACGCTGGAGTGTGCGGTTTAACGAATTGCCAACCATAGGCTCCCCCTACCCAATACTCATCCCACCATCCACAATCACGTGCGCGCCGGTCATATACGAAGCATCGTCCGACGCCAAGAACGCCACGACCGCAGCAATCTCCCGCGGCTCGCCCATCCGCTTCATCAGCGCATCTTGACCGAAGTCGATGTAGGACTGCTCGCGGTCCAGACCTAACGAATCGATGTGCATATCGGTAGCTCGGGTCTTGATCGAGCCGGGACATACAGCATTCACCCGGATGTTATCCGGCGCCAGATCCATCGCCAGACACCGCGTCAGTTGAGCAACGGCACCTTTGGACGAGTTGTACGGAACGAACTCCGGTTGCGCGATGAAAGAGCTTACCGAAGCGATATTCACCACCGCGCCACCGCCGGCGCTCCTGAAGGTCGGCAGCACCTCGCGTACACAGTTCGCATAACCGATCACGTTCACGCCGAACACTCGCGCCCAATCGGCATCCGTAACCTCCTCCACCTTTCCGAACACGAAAGTAGCGGCATTGTTGACCAGAATATCTATCGTCCCAAACTTGTCGACCGCGTACGCGATCATCGAACGAACCGATTCCGAGTTCGATGTGTCTGTCTGACAGAACACCGCGTTTCCGCCGTTGCCATTGATATCGGCAGCCGTGCCCTCACCATTGTCTGACTCCAACTCCGCGATCACCACATTTGCACCATCATCCGCGAAGCGATGACATATTGCCTCGCCGATGCCGGTCCCGCCGCCGGTCACAATCACCGTCTTGCCTTCGAATCGCTTCATCGTAGTTCGCCTTTCCAAGCTAGTTCGGACGCCGCCCCAGACGCCGCCGTGTCTATCGGCAGCGAAACTTTCGGGTCGCATGCTGCGTATTAACATTATGCGCAGTTTGTGCGGCATGGGAACAGTTGAGAGCATGGGAGTGCATCGATGGGAATAATCACCAGAGGCTTCTTCGGTCGACGACGGCAGGAAGAGGAAGATGAGAACGCAGGACGCGTCCCGCCAGGGCAGTATGTAGACCGAGGATTTCCCGTCCTTTCAGCAGGGCCGACACCGCGGGTAGACACCGCTACTTGGACCTTCCGCATCGATTACAACGGCGAAGACATCGGCGTCTGGGACTGGGACCAGATGATGGCCCTGCCGCAGACCGACATCCACACCGACATCCACTGCGTAACCAAGTGGAGCAAGCTCGACACCGACTGGCGCGGCGTCTTAATCGACGACTTCCTAGCCGATGCCGGGCTAGACGAGCCGCCCGCCGACTTCCTGATGGCCTACAGCGACGGCGGCTACACCACCAACCTGCCGACCGCCGATGTCATCGACGGCAAAGGCTTCCTCGGCCACACCTTCGACGGTGCCCCCCTCGAAGCATCCCACGGCGGCCCTATCCGAATGGTAGTCCCTCACCTCTACTTCTGGAAATCCGCCAAATGGGTCCGCGGCATCCGCTTCATGGACTCCGACGCCCCCGGATTCTGGGAAGCCTACGGCTACCACATGTACGGCGACCCCTGGCGGGAACAGCGCTACCACTACGACTAAGTCATCTGCCCCTTTCGCAGAGCGAAAGGGGTGCGAGCGGGGTATGCCCTGGGAGTGGTGAAATGGGCGACGTCATTCACGCCTTCGCGGGAATCCAAAGAGCAGTACAGGGTTTCCCCCGCTCGCGGGGGAAATGCCGTCAGGCAAAGGGGGTATGCCGGGGAGAGAAGACGGGGGCGACGTCGATCCCGAGCACGAGAGCGTCGTGTGATGCACTCAAACCTCTGCGAGCGTACCGTTCGCCTTGGCTTCCAACGCTTCGGTTACTAGGAAATCGAGCTTACCCGCGTCCGAGTCGGCTTCAATCTGCTCGTCCCACTCCTCCCAGCGACGTTCCGCCTCCAGCCCGGACAACCACTTCTTCAATTTGGCAAATTCAGACTCGTGCAACGCCAATATGGCTTCCTGTATCTCACTGATCGTCAACATAAAAAAGAACAGATTTGCCCATCATCGGGTGTCTGATATTTGCCTCGCTCAACGCATACATTGAAGTTCAAGCTCGTCCAGTTTCGCATGAATGTCCTGAGTAAACTGGCGGATGTATTTTTCATCGTAGTAGTCCAACATGCCGTCGGCTGCATCTGCTGAAATGTCCAACATTACAGTTCCGGCGGTGTTGAAGAACGGAGCATGTTCACGACCGTCAATGTCGCCGCCAGCAACGCATCGGGCGATTATGGGATTCAACGCTTCCATACGCCATGTTACCGCCTGAATGTCGTTGAGCAACCCGGAAGGCATGATCGCGGGGGCGGGCATGGTGGATTATCGGCTCGGAACGTCGCCGTTACCGCCTGATTAGCTTCCCTTGTGGCCCTAGCAATTCTCATCTTCTCTACAACGGCAGTCTGTAACGCTCGCCGCGCCTCAGTGGTCGCAGTGATGATTTCAGGCGCAACCGTAGACGTAGGAATGTGGGTGGCTGTCGGTGTGGGTGGCTGCCGGTGCGGGTGTCAGCGTCGGCGTGGAAGGGTGGGCTTGAGCACAGGCAGTCACGACGACAGACAACAACAAAGACCCGACAATAATAGAAACTCCGATCGTCGATAGAACGTTCCTACACACTTTGGCATCCCATCCTTTTTATCGCGAATCTGCGAAATCTTAGCCTTTTCAAAACGTCGATCCTGCCTTAACCACCCCATCCCCGCGCACTCAGACAGCTCAAACACCCCAGTCACCTGCTCTATCGGCATCAGGCGCGGCACTTGAAGTCCTTTTATGGTGCATTCTGTATCCAGACGGCTACGACCAATCATCGAACCGTCACCCGCCGATCGGGTCTCGCGTCTTGAGTTCTGGGAATAGCGAGAAGTCGCGGTCCCGGGTCAGAAGTGCTTCGACTCCATGGGCGAAACATATCGCGGCTATCCTGGCATCGTGTACAACTCCTCCTATGACTCTGGGTCGCCGCACAAAACTCTCCAAAATCCCCATGAAGTCCTCGGTCTCACCAATCAGCCGCATCGAAGGAGAGGCGGTCCAGGCGGAGAGCTGACGCCACGCTTGTTCTTGACTTGTGGCGCTGTCCCTCCAGATGCGAGGGTTCGTTACCACGCTGAGGAACTCGTAGCAGCAGGGCCAGGGAATGGCCCAGGCATCGTCGCCTTCCACCAAATCGCGTATGATCGACGCTGCCGCATCGTGGTGCCTCGATTCGCGACGGTTTGCATATCCCAGCAGATCCGTGTCAACGGCCCATCACCGAGATCCCGGCTCTCCGTAAATCACCCCTCGGAGGTCCTGCCAAGAGTACGCCTCCAGATGATCCTTCCCGCCCGCTCGACCAACGCTGTGGTCGGGCAACCGGTAACGTCGGTGGGTGGCCGCAGTGGGCAGTACCTGTCGCAGCCCCTCTTCGACCACGGCACGCAACGGGCGTCCCGTACGCCGTGCATGCCGCTTCGCGCGCAACAGCAATTCATCTTGGATGTCAAGCGTTGTCTTCATAACACCCATGCTAGCCATACAGTCTCAGACGGTCAATCCAAATCGTAATGTCCCAAATCACATGAGTACCAATCTGCATTAAGCCTCAAAACGTCAACGCCACCTTCACAACCCCATCCCCACGGGACTCAGACAACTCAAACGCTTCGGTAACCTGCTCGATCGGCATCAGGTGCGTAACGATCGGCGCCATATCGATCTCGCCCTCCACGATCCACGATAAGGCTCGCCGGAACGTCTTCAACCCCGGCTCCTCTTGCGCTCCGAGTATCGAGTAGGCGTTGGCGCGCTTCTTGAACATCTCCGTGTAATCGAACGGTTGCGGGTCGTTGCTGTCCGGCAATCCGAACAGAACGCAAAGTCCTTCATCCTTGACCAAATGGAACGCGTTGCTCAGTGTCGGCGTTGAGCCGACCGCTTCGATCACAACGTCAGCGCCTTTGCCATCGGTCAGATCGTAGACCGCATCCTTCGCTGCGTCGCCAGTTACATCAACCGTCTCGTCGGCCCCGTATCTCGCGGATAGGCTGCGCCGACTGTCAACAGGTTCAATCGAAATCACTCGGGACGCGCCCCTACGTTTAAGCACGAAGTCCCAGAACAATCCGGCGCTCCCCTGCCCCAACACCGCGCACGTCAAACCCTCCAGCGACTCGGGCAACCTCTGCGTGGCAAATATCACCGTACCCAACTGCTGCGTCATCAACACATGCTCAACGGGCGCGCCCGCCGGCATCTTCAGCATGTGCGCAGCGTCGACGGCCTGATACTCGGCAAAACACTTCGCGTACCAGATGTGCGGAACCGTCAGGACCAAGTCGCCCGGTGCGAGGATGTCGATGCCTTCGCCGTCGGGGTATCGCTGCGGTGGCTCTTCGACTATGCCGACGCCTTCGTGCCCGGGATGTCCGGGTGGCGCCGGATACTCCGGCATCTGCCAACCCTTGCCAACCATGTGCAGATCGGAGCCGCACAGCGACGCCATCTCCGTCTTCACGATCGCATCAGTCTCAAACGGTTCAGGATCTGGAGCATCGGCGACAAATCGAATGTCGTCAACACCGAACGATTGGGCTGCTCTCATCAACGCTTCCTTCCGTGTCTATGAGCGAACGCGTCGATACGCGATCAGTTGTACTCCGCCAACTCGTCGCCATGTGCTTCCCACATCTCATCGAACATCTCGCGGATCTGTTCGAGCGATAAGATCGCACCTGTCAGCGGATCAAGTGCTACGGCATGGAACGCCGCTTCGCGCGACCGTTCCAGCACTGCGGTCACACCCATCTCCTGCACCGCGACGTTTGCTCGCGAAAGAGACGCGCACTGCGGTGGGAGTTCGCCGACCGGCATTGGATGGAAACCGAGTTCGTCGATCAGTATGGGCACTTCGACGCACGAGCCGTAAGGCAGGTTGTCGATCAGACCGTCATTCGGCACGTTGCCGTTGATGACGATCTTGTCATCCGTCTCCATCGCCTCCATGATCCGACAGGCGTATTCGTCCGAACGGATCGGGCCGATAGGGTCGTCGGAGTACGCATCACGCTCAAGCTGTGTCATATGGTCATCGACCCGTTTCACACGCCGTTGAAGGTCTTGCCGTATCTCGTTCAGCCTGAACTCGTCCATAACCTTGTCATCAGTCCGGAAATAAGGAACATACTCCGACATGTGCCGAGTCGACTCGGTGACGAAATACCCGAAATGCTTCATCACCTCGAAGCGCACGGTGTCGAGCGCGAAGATCTCAGGATTGTTCATCGCTTCCCGCAACGCCGGGTAAGCATCCTCGCCTTTTTGCTCGAATCGCATGAACCACGCGAGGTGATTGATACCGGCAACCCAAGCCGACACATCACCACGCGGCGCGCCGATGTAGTCAGCTAGGTCTTGCGTCGTTCGCTGGACGCTGTGGCAAAGCCCGATCGTCGGGACATCGGCTTCAGACGTAATCCCCCAACACGCCATCGCCATCGGATTCGTGTAGTTAAGCAGAGTCGCGTTCGGGGCAACATCGTCGATGTCGAGCGCCATATCGATCAGCACAGGCATCGTACGAAGCGCTTTGAACACACCACCCGGCCCAACCGTGTCGCCTACGGCCTGATCGATACCGTACTTTCTGGGAATATCGATGTCGCGTTCAAACGTATCGCCGACCCGGATCGTTGTCAGCACATAGTCGGCATCGGTGAGCGACCCGCGACGATCCGTCGTCGTCTCGATCCGGGCGTCAGAACCAACTTCCGCGAATAGCTTCTTCGCAAAGTCGCCGATTACAGTCAACCGTTCCTCATCGATATCCATCAGCGAGATATAGGAATCCTTTAGCGAAGGCGTGCAAGCGACATCCTGCAACAGCCGGCGCGCGAAGACGACGCTCCCGGCACCAATCAACGATATTTTGGGAGGCATGGTACGTTGGCCTATCCAGTTTCAGGCGCTCATCAACCGAGCGTCGAAGCAATAGTAACGTATGGTGTCCAAATGAACACGCCCAAACACACGTCGCCTAGAGTTGATCGAACGGCGTAATCTCAATCACCCCTTCATCCTCAACCATCATCCTTAACTCGCTACCACGGAGCAATGCCATGCCGATAAGCGGATGTCCTTCAAGGCTCGCCACCTCCACTGTTCTCAATTCGCCTTGCCACTCTAGTCGAAGCAAATATACCGAGCATTCAGCACTTCGACCATCGGCAAAGAACGCGCGAATCGAACTGATCTGCGTCAATCCGAGTTCATTAATGATGTTCTGTCGCAGGGTTAAGTAACCTGCGAATCCAGTGTCCACGACAGCTTCTACACGCGCCGGTACACCATTGTCACCGATCGGATAAACGATGCAAGTCCCCTGAAGCTGCTCACCAAATTCGCGAACAACGCCTCGTTCGACCATCACTCAGAATCGGGGATGTACCCACCAAATGTCAAGACCGGCATCCCACCGTGTCGCATGACATACACGTCAGCATCATCAACACGGTCATGCAGTTTAAGCGTCACAGACATCGAGGATTTCCCGATCTCGTACTCGCCAGTATTTGTATCGATGGCCAAGAACATTCCCAGCTGATCATCGCTCAGCTGATCTTTGATCGAAGCGTCATAGATCGCTTCACCGCGATCTACCGTTCGCTTTATCTCGCTTTGAGGTCTAACCATCTTCACGTCTCCCGAAGTTCAGTCGCCTCCCAGTCACTCACTAATGGTACTTTCAACCGATTGAGAGGCCCGATCTTCATTCCGACGGAGTCATTCGCCCGGTCCTAGAGTCAAGTAAGAGCGAGTTGGGTACCCGTCTTCATTCCACGATGCAGGCGGCATCGACGAGAAGCGCCGCCACATCCGTTGCCATCGCCGCGCGAGCTGCTTCGACCGCCTGGAAGTTGGGGATCAACGCAAAGAACTTCGATTGATCAAGCTGATCACTCGCCGGCTCCGCGTCGACGATCTCTTTTACAGCTTCAAACAACGCCAACTGCGCATTGTGCCACTCCTGCACAACTTCTGGAGCCGACCAAGTGCTCATAAGTCCGATGATCAAGCCGACCCCCTCTGAGGTCTCGCCGTATGTGGCACCTTCAGGAGGCCCCGCGGCCAGCTGTCCGAGTCCCGAGCATCCAGCGGCGTACATCCGCACTTCGGCCAGCACATCAGCAGGTGTCTCCGCGCTCGGTTGAGGCTCCGTCATCAGCGGTTCTTCGACCGACGTCTCTTCCAAATCGACAAAAGAACCGGTACAACCAGCGGCGTTCAGTCGATCCATCAGATCCTGGTCCAATTGAAGGCTGATTAGTGCCTCAAGGTTGGCGAAAACAGGTTCTAATAGCACGATCGGGTTTAACAGTTCGTCTTTCGGTTGTCGATCCAGTGCCTCCACCATCGCCATCCAGATGTCCAGCTGCAAGTCGTGCCAACCAACGATCTCTGGCGGCGGGTTCAACCCGCTAAACTGCGCATGGTAGTTCCCGATAAGCTCGGACACCGCCCCGTTCGTTATGTCAGGGGGCAATCCAGTCGATGCAATAGGGGCAACCGACGTTGAGCAAAACTCGAGGTACTGGTCAATGGTTAGCGCAGTTTCGACCGGCGTCGGTGCCGCTTCTGGTGCCACCGGAACTGGAGTACTCGTGGGATCCGGGATCGGAGTGTTAGTAGGCTCTGGTACCGGCGTGTCCGTTGGCTCCGGCACCGGGGTATCTGTTGGGACCGGAATACTCGTTGGCGCCGGAACGGGAGTGTCGGTGGGAACTGGGACTGGAGTGTCAGTCGGAACCGGAACAGGCGTGTCCGTTGGTGCCGGCTCGGGAGTGTCCGTCGGGACGGGTACCGGGGTGTCGGTCGCCCTTGGCGGTTGCGTTGGGACAGGAGTCGGTGTCGATACCGGTTCTTCGGAGCAGGCTTGCACCGCCATGAGTGCCGAAACGGCGACCAACAGCGTGACGGACACAATTTTATTGCGAATCAACACGTCGACCTTCCAAATCTAGCGTACGAGCATCGAACGACTATTACCGCGCCGATTCTTCGATCGCCCCTACACCTTCGGAGTCTATGGTTATGCGCAACGCGGTTTTACACGAAACCGCGCAGGATTCCCGGGATACCAATCCGACCGGAGTGTCGCTCAAATGTAAGAAGCCGACCTAAACGTCTGGCTCAGTGGAACACCACCATCTTCAACTCAGTCATCTCGTCGATGGCGTATGGTGGGCCTTCTTTGCCGAAACCGCTGTCCTTCAATCCGCCGTAGGGCATCATGTCGGCGCGGAATTGCGTGCCTGAGTTGATGTTCAGGTTGCCAGCCTCGGCTTCGAGAGCGAACCGCATGGCGTGATCGACGTTCTGCGTGAAGATCGCGGCGGCTAGACCGAAGTTGGTGTCGTTGGCCAACTCGATCGCTTGGTCGATATCGGCCGCCGGTGTGATCGCCACTGCCGGTCCGAACACCTCTTCTCGAGAAATCCGCATGTCAGGATCGACGTCAGCAAGAATTGTCGGTGCCATGATCGCACCGTTCCGAGTCCCGCCGGAAATCAGGTTTGCGCCACCTTCGACCGCTTCGTTGACCCAACTCTCGACTCGCGCGGCATCTGTCTCGCGAACCAATGGACCCATGTTCATCGCGTCCTGTTTGGGATCGCCAACCGCCAACGCCTCAACCTGTGGCTTCAACGCATCGATGTAGTCACCATAGGCGGACTCTTGGACGATGACGCGCTGCGTCGAGATGCAGACCTGTCCTGCATTTGCGTATCCGCTCTGCGCGGTTGCCGCCGCGACCTTGTCCATGTCCGCATCTGGCATCACGATCAATGGCGAGTTCGAACCCAGCTCCATCGTTACCTTCTTAAGTCCCGCCATCTTGGTTATGCGCTCACCGATTTCGCGTGATCCCGTGAACGTGACCTTCCGAACATTCGGTTGGGACACCAGAGCATCGCCAATCGTTCGGCCCGAACCGGTGATGCATTGGATCGCCATATCGGGCACACCAGCCTCAAGCAAGATCTTGGTCAGCTTCAACGCTGATAACGGCGTGTCAGACGCGGGTTTGATGATCACCGAGTTGCCTGCGGCTATAGCAGGTCCGACCTTATGGGCGACCAGGTTAAGCGGGAAATTGAAAGGTGCGATCGCTGCTACGATTCCGACCGGAACACGTACCGTAAACCCGAACTTACCCGCGTTGCCCGGCGATGCGTCGAGGGGGATAGTCTCGCCGCGCAATCGCTTCGCCTCTTCCGCCGACCACGTCATCGTCTGCACCGCACGGTCGACTTCCAACCGACCTTCGGAAATGACCTTGCCTTCTTCGCGAGTGATCGTCTGCCCAAGGTCTTCTTTGCGATCATTCATGATCTCGACCGCACGAGTGAGAATCTCGTAGCGATCCATACCCGTCAGCGCAGCCATTTGCGCTCGACCTTCTTCTGCGGCGCGCGAAGACAGCACCACATCCTCGACAGACGCCGCGGGCACGGTGTCAAACGGTTCGCCTACAAAAGGATCGATCACATCCATCCGGTGGTCGCGATCCACCCATTCGCCAGCTAAATACATCTTCATTTTGGGGTCCCTGATTGACTAGTTTTGGTTCACTGCATGTATGCGTGCAGGTTAACACTCACGGTGAGAAGTCCAAAATTCTCGCTTCGCTAAGCGTGGTAGACGCGGTCTACGAATCGAACGAGTCGGAGAAATCCAGCTGCGTCATTCAGAACTGATCGCATTCTCACATTCATGTCATTCCGAACAGGTCGCACCAGCAATGTCATTCTGAACGAAGCGCAGCGGAGTGAAGAATCTCATACGGCGCTATCGATCTGAGGCGATGAGATTCCTCGCTACCCTCGGAACGACAGATCTGCCTCAGAATAAGAAATCTGCGAAACCAGAAAATGAAGCACCCCAACCGTCTCATTCCGAACAGGCCGCACCAACAATGTCATTCTGAACGGAGCGCAGCGGAGTGAAGAATCTCATACGGCGCTATCGATCTGAGGCGGTGAGATTCCTCGCTACCCTCGGAATGACAGTTACGCTCGGTCGGAACGACAAACACGCTCCGCATGACAACTCTACGAAACCAAAAATGCGATTGATGCGCCGAAGCGTACGATAAACTTCGCACAGCACTTAAACGGGCGGCTTCGAATCATGCCGCAAATGATCTGGCCACGCACAAAAGGGAGTTGGTTCAAATGTCAGGCCCCTTCGAAATCTACGCAGACGAGTTCCGAAAGATAATCGGAAATTCTCCCGAGTTGACCCTCCTTTCGAGCGACCTCGTGTTCGCAGAGGGCGTGTGTTGGCTCCCGTCTAGAAACTACGTCATAGTCTCCGACTTCCCGAACAACCGCATCATGAAGTGGGACGAAACGTCCGGATTGGGCATCTTCCGCCAACCCTCGGACTGCGCCAACGGCAACACGGTCGATGCGGAAGGACGCGTTCTCTCGTGCCTGACGCGCGGCCGCACGGTTGTTCGACTCGAGCATGACGGAACGCTCGCGCCGGTCGCAGATAGCTTCATGGGCGGAAAACTAACCTCGCCGAACGATGTCGTGGTCAAATCCGACGGTTCGATCTGGTTCACCGACCCGGACTACGGTTTTCTGCATCCCGAGTTCGGACACGGCGACAAACCGGAGCAAGACCGAAACCGCGTGTTTCGCGTCGATGGCGACACCATGGCGATCACGGTGGTATCCGAGGACTTTGACAAACCGAACGGCATCGCTTTTTCGCCTGACGAATCGGTTCTCTACATCGGCGATACCGGAAGAACCCACGGCGAGTTCCGCAACCACCGCATCATGCGTTTCGACGTCACGCCCGGCGGAGAATCGCTAGTCAACCCGACCATCTTCGCAGATATCGAACCCGGAGTGCCCGACGGATTCCGATGCGACACCGACGGCAACCTCTACGTCTCCGCGGGCGACGGCATCCAAGTCTTCAACGCTACAGGCGACCTAATCGGCAAGATTCTCACCCCCGAAGTCGCCGCGAACTGCTCATTCGGCATGTCGGACCGGCAACGTCTATTTATCGGCGCCACCTCTTCCCTGTGGTCAATCGACCTCAACGCGCAGGGGGCATAGATCGGGTTGCCCCCGCTCGCGGGGGAAATGTCCGAAGGACAAAGGGGGCAAGGCGCGCATCCCCTCTCCCTCGATGAGAGCGCGTGAGCGTGAACGGGAACGACGGGGCGGTTTGCGCTCCAACCAACCCAAAACCGCCGCCTGAGAATCTTCACTCCGCTACGCTCCGTTCAGAATGACAAGGACGTGGGCGCCGCATTCAGAATTGCAAGGACGGGAGCGGCATCTTCAGAATGACAGGAGCCAGACGCATAAAGCGTCCCAAATATCCACCGCGTGAAATTCCCTTACACCTCAATACCGAAGAGTCAGAACCTGCACCGGACTTGATCCGGGGGCGAGAGTGCGAACCAATGAACCACATCAAAGCGATCGTCTTCGATTTCGATGGACTGATTCTCGATACCGAGACGACCGACTATCAAGCTTGGCAGTCCCTATATCGAAAACACGGCTCGGAGCTCCCGCTTTCGACTTGGTTGCCTTCAGTTGGCAACACGACCATCGAATTCAATTTCGACCAAGAAATCGCCGAATTGACGGGCAATCAGATCGATCGGATCGAGGTCCGGAAACAGCAAAAAACGATCCACCTAGACATGCTCGAAGGCGTAGATCCGATGCCCGGAGTCGAGGACTACCTTTGCGCCGCTGAGCGGCTAGGCATCCGTGTCGGCGTCGCCTCCGGTTCTCGTCGATGGTGGGTCGTTGAGCGACTCGATCAGATCGGTCTACTTGATCGCTTTGAAACCATCGTATGTCGCGACGACGTCGGTGAAAGAGCCAAACCCGATCCAGCCGCGTACGTCACAGCCGTCTCAAACCTCGGCGTCACCGCCGATCAAGCATTCGCATTCGAAGACTCGTTGACGGGAGTCGCCGCCGCTAAAAGTGCCGGGCTATACTGCATCGCAGTTCCCGGACCGATGACAAAAAACCAATCGTTTGACGACGCGGATATGCGGCTGGAGTCTCTTACTGACATGCCTTTGCCAGAGCTCTTGGTAACGCTGGCGAATCCCTGACGTCGGTGGATTAAGGTAATGTGGGTCGACATCAGAATTAAGAAGCAACGGTAGATCTCCTATGTCACCTGCACCGAACAAAACTTGGTCCAATCGCAACCAGTTCCGACCCGAAAGCGAACTGCGTTCCGGCGCTGTCATCGTCAATCCAGCATTCCGCGACCTCATCGGCGGCGATGACGTCGAAGTCCGCAAGCACTACACCGGAACCGAATGGGCCGAAGGACCCGCATACGTCCCAGCGCGCAACGGTTCTGACGGCTTCGTAGTCTTCTCCGACGTTCCGAATAACCGGATGCTGAAATATGACCCCGGTAGCGGCGAAACAACGACGTTCCGGGAACCCAGCCACTTCAGCAACGGCAACACCGTCGACAATGAAGGCCGCCTAGTCACCTGCGAACACCTCCGACACGCCATCAGCCGATTGGAACACGACGGCACGCACCACGTTCTGGTCGACAGCTTCGAAGGCAAAAAACTCAACTCGCCCAACGACCTCGTCGTCAAATCCGACGGGAGCATTTGGTTCACCGATCCACCGTACGGAATCTTGAGCGGACGCGAAGGAAACGCACGCGAATCCGAACTCGACGGAAATTACGTCTACCGCCTAGTGCCAGACACCGGCGAAATCTCGATAGTAGTTAACGAACTCGACCGCCCCAACGGTCTCGCCTTCTCTCCCGACGAAACGATCCTCTACGTAGCCGACAGCGGCGAGCCGCGCAACGTGGCCGCATTCGACGTGAACTCAGACGGCAAATCGCTGAGCAACTTCCGCATCTTCGCAGTCGTCAGACCCGGCATCGCCGACGGCTTCCGCTGCGACGAACTCGGGAACATGTGGACGAGCGCTCATGACGGAATCCACTGCTTCACCCCCGAAGGCGAGCTGATCGGCAAAATTCTCGTCCCAGAACAGCGAACCGCCAACTGCACCTTCGGCGATGAAGACCTCAAAACCCTCTATATCTGCGGCGACGTTTCGCTCTACTCTGTACGGCTTAATGTGGCGGGCGCATGACCACGTAGCGAAGCATAGAACCTAATACAATCACTTAGGACAATCACTTAGGTTGCCGATTTCGCAATTCGGCCCGCCCAAATCGCGAACACACCCACACCGCCCAGCCTTGTCAAACGCCCACACTATCTCCGAATCCGCCATTAACAGCGATGTGGCATGGCGGTCGATAAATGCCATCCGCTTCCTCTCGATCGACGCGGTCGAGAAAGCGAACAGCGGGCACCCTGGTGCGCCAATGGGTTTGGCTCCAACCGCGTACGCTTTGTGGCAGCACGCTCTAAAACACGCTCCCGGGACGCCTGATTGGGCCGATAGAGATCGCGTCGTCCTTTCTGCGGGTCATGCATCGATGCTTCTCTACTCGATGCTCCACCTCACCGGATACGACCTACCTATTGACGAAATCAAAGACTTCCGTCAGTGGGACAGCAAAACGCCCGGACACCCGGAATACGGGCTGACTGCCGGGGTGGAAGCGACCACCGGACCGCTTGGTCAAGGTCTGGGTAACGCAGTCGGATTCGCTCTCGCTGAGAAAATCTTGGCGAACACTTTTAACCGTCCCGGCCACGAAATCGTCAATCATCGAACCTACGCCATCTGCTCTGATGGCGACATGATGGAGGGAGTCGCATCGGAAGCGGCATCGTTGGCTGGCACCCTCCAACTCGGCAAGCTAATCGTCATCTACGACGACAACCAAATATCTATCGAAGGCGACACCGACAAAGCGTTCCGAGAAGACGTCGCCGCTCGATATGAAGCCTATGGTTTCCAAATCATCGAACCGGTTGACGGCAATGATCTGGCCGGCATCGTGAATGCCCTTAACGCATCGGACGATGAGCCGGACAAGCCGTCGCTCGTCACGGTGCGATCCGTTATCGGCTTCGGAAGTCCAAACTTTGCGGGCACTGGCGCCGTGCACGGTAAGGCACTAGGAGGTGATGAAGTTGCGGCCACTAGAGCGCAGCTGGGCTGGGAATATGATCCCTTCGACGTGCCGTCGGATGTATACGAACACATGCGGTCCGCGGTTGAACGCGGCGAAACATTGTCGAACAAATGGCATGCTCGATTCGACGCATACAAAGCGGAATACCCGGAGCTTGCCGATCGGTTCCTCCAAGATCTGCGCGGATTGCTGCCGGATGGTTGGGACGACGGTTTGAATCGACTGATCGGTTCAGTCGACGGTGCGATTGCCACCCGAGCCGTGTCCGGCCAAGCGTTGCACGCCATCACACCTAGCATCCCCCGATTGATAGGCGGATCAGCCGACTTGGCTGAATCTAACAACACCGAGGTCGATGGCCGTGGATCGTTCTCGCCGGAAATGCCCGATGGACGGAATCTCCACTTCGGCGTGCGGGAACATGGTATGGGCGCTGTCTGCAACGGCATGGCATTACATGGCGGCGTCATACCGTACGCCGCAACGTTCCTCATCTTCTCCGACTACCTCCGTCCCGCCATCCGTGTTGGTGCGCTTTCACACGCACCGTGCGTCTGGATATTCACCCACGACTCGATCGGACTGGGCGAAGACGGTCCCACGCACCAACCGATTTCGCAGTTGATGGGCTTGCGAATGATCCCGAACTTGACGGTCATCAGGCCAGCCGATGCCGCCGAGACGTTCGAAGCATGGAGAATCGCCATCGAAAACCGGTCCGGTCCGACCGCGCTCATCCTCACTCGCCAGAATCTCCCGCAACTCCCCGCCATTGGCGGACAGGGTTTCGCGCGCGGTTACGTCCAACGCGGAGCGTATGTTATCGCCGACACCGAAAAAGAGCCGGAAGTGATCATCATCGGCACTGGTTCGGAGACGCAGATCGCACTCGGCGCGGCATTGAAGCTCCAATCCGAAGGGGTCGCCGCAAGAGCAGTTTCGATGCCATCGTGGGAGCTGTTTCAAGCGGAATCCGATGAATACCGAGAATCCGTTCTGCCGTCATCGGTTCGGTCCCGAGTCTCCGTAGAAGCGGGCACGACCATCGGTTGGGAACGCTACACCGGTTTCGACGGTGCAACCATCGGAATCGACCGATATGGTGCATCAGCACCCGGCGACGTCGTCATGGCCAATCTGGGTTTCACGATAGACAACGTAGCCGAAACAGCGCGTTCGCTTCTCTGATTCGTCAATTCACCGAAGGCGGTGGATCGTCGCCTGATCGCCTCCAATGTTGTTGGGAGTGAAAATCGGCGGTTGTATCATTACCGCGTAGTTGGCACGCTTGACGATTGTGCTTGGACGCAGCCTTGGGATTGAACCACCTATGCGAGTAGCGGTTGGAGCAGATCACGCAGGATTTAACCTGCGCGAAACAGTGATTTCCACGATCAAATCGGCGGGGCACGAAGTCATCGACCTTGGGGCACATTCCTACGACGCCGAAGACGACTATCCTGATCGCGCTGCTCCTGTCGCCGAAGCAGTGATGAAGGGCGATTCCGATCGCGGCATCATCGTTTGCGGCAGCGGTATCGGTGCCGCGGTCACCGCCAACAAATTCCGAGGCGTCCGGGCGTCGATCTGTCACGACACTTACTCGGCGGCGCAAGGCGTAGTACACGATGATATGAACGTGTTGTGTATCGGCGGAAGAGTGGTTGGCGACGCAATCGCAACCGAGCTAGTGCGGGCGTTCCTATCGGCGACGATGGGCGATGAGGTCCGATTTCAGCGTCGCTTAGACAAACTCAACGCCATCGAACAATCCAACTTCGCACCTGAATAACACGATTTCACTTCAGATCAGAGTTACCAAAATCGACTTGGACAAGGCAAGCATCAGCAATGGATAACGGACAAAACAACAACATCACAAGAGCCGCGGAGCTTGGGCAGGCAGTTTGGTTGGACCAGATCAGCCGAGACATGATTGATGGCGGAGAGATTCAGGCGTTGGTCGACACCGGGTTGCGAGGCATCACCACCAACCCGACGATCTTCGACGGCGCGATCGCTGGCAGCGATGTCTACGACGACCGTCTCGCCGAATATGCCAAGGACGGTAGTTCCGCCGAGGTTGTGTTTGAACGGGTCGCAGTCGAAGATGTTCGCGACGCTGCGGACATCCTCTTGCCCACCTATGAAGCATTGAATCATCGCGACGGTTTCGTGTCGATCGAGGTCAACCCACATCTCGCCCATGACACTGATCGCACAGTCGCCGAGGCGCGGAGGTTGTGGGCAGCGGTCGGTCGGCCCAATGTGATGATTAAGGTTCCCGGCACGCCAGAAGGTGCGCCCGCGATCACTACCCTGATCTCTGAGGGAATCAACGTGAACGTCACGTTGCTTTTCTCACTCGACGCGTACACCACAGCGGCTAACGCGTATCTCGACGGCATTTCCAACTACGTCAGCACCGGCAACGGATCGCCTGACCGCATCGCATCGGTGGCTTCGTTCTTCGTCAGCCGGGTTGATACTCTCGCCGACGAAAAGTTGCCGGACGATAGCGATTTGGTTGGCAAGATCGGCATCGCAAACGCTAAACTGGCCTATCGCGAATACCAGCGACTCTTCGCCCGCAAACCAGATGGCAACTCTCGCTTTGCTTCGCTCGATGAGATCGGGGCTCAACCGCAACGCCCGCTATGGGCATCAACGAGCGTCAAAAACCCCGAATACGCGCCGACGCTCTATTTCGACAGCCTATTGGGACCGGAAACCGTCAACACGCTGCCGTTGCCGACGGTTCAAGACGTGCTTGAAACCGGAACCATTGCTGAAACCTTGACTAGCAGAGTCGACGTGGCGGAGGCCCAATTCGCCCAACTCGCCGATGAAGGCGTGTCGTACGAGGCGGTTACCGCCCAACTGTTAGTCGAAGGAGTCGAGAAATTCGCCGACTCTTGGGATAGCTTGATGGCGCGAATCGATGCCAAGATCTCGGCTTTGGCTAGTGTCGGATAACCACCGGAACGCGAGTGAAGCTTGACGTCGGGTTCTGACAACAAGAGCGACCTCGGCATCGCTGACATCGTGCGACGGATTTGGGCACGCAACTATTCGATTTGGCCTGAACCCTCGACTGGTGGCGGTGGCGATTGGATGGGTTGGCTGGATCTTCCCGCTTCTATGCACTCTGGCATCGGATTCGCGGAACACGCCCACCGAGATTTGATGGAAGGAATCACTTCGTTCAACATCTTGGGTATGGGTGGGAGCAGTCTGACTCCAGAAGTGTTGAGTTCGGTATTCCCGGAAACTGCACTAAAGCTGAAGGTCTTCGATACCGTCAATCCAGTCACTATCCGTAATGTGCTGACGACGATGGACATCTCGACCGCAGCCTTTGCTGTCGCCAGCAAATCCGGCACCACCGTTGAACCTTTGTCCCTCGAAAGCGTGTTCCGAGCGGCGTTGAGTGATGCCGGAATAACCGATGTTGCAGATCACTTCGTCGCCCTTTCAGATCCGGGTACGCCTTTGGCCCATCGCGCCACCGATAAAGAGTTTGCGTTCCATATTCCTACACCGCCAAACGTGGGCGGCAGATTTTCCGCATTGTCAGGTTTCGGTATGTTGCCGGCTTCGGTCTGCGGCATGCCAACGGATGAGATGACGCGTAGTGCGTTGGCGATGGCCGATCGATGTCGGCGGGAAGATGCAAGCAATCCGGGTGCCGACCTCGGGATCGTCATGGCTACTAACGCGTTGCGCGGGCGTGACAAAGTTACCTTCGCTATGTCGCCAAGTCTGGAGCGACTCGGACTTTGGTTGGAGCAATTGTTGGCCGAGTCGACTGGCAAGAACGGGCGCGGGCTCGTTCCGATTGCGGGAGAGGCCGTGTTGCCACCTCAGGCCTATGGCGATGATCGTCAATTCGTGTGCATCGCTTTGGAAGGCGAAGACATTCCGGCCAACCCCGCGCGCGACGACCACCCGACTTACCGGATCGACGTTCCTGACCGAGCTTCAATAGCAGGCGAGTTGTTCAGATGGGAGTTCGCAACGACCGTAGCCGCGTGTGCTATTGGGGTCTATCCGTTCGACCAACCCGATGTCGAAGCTGCAAAACAACTCGCGAGAGCAGCCCTTGAGTCCAACTCCGCACCCAATCAAGCGCCAAGGGACCTGGAGAGTGCCGTCCTATCAATTGCCAACAGCGGCGACGAAGGCGGCTACGTCGCGATCGTCGCCTATCTGCCAGAATCGATTGAATTGACTAACCAGATTTCAGCGTTGCGAGTCGCCATCAGCAATGCAACCGGAATGGCGACAACTTTCGGTTACGGCCCTCGTTACCTGCATTCCACCGGGCAACTACACAAAGGCGGTCCAAATTCGGTTCGATTGCTCGCCATCACCGAGAATACAGATGTTGACGTCGCGGTTCCCGGTCAGACATATTCTTTAGGTGACCTCTTGCATTCACAAGCAGTCGGCGATGTGCAAGCTTGCCGCGAAAACGGCCGGCGTGCGGAATTTGTTCAGACAGAAGGCAACGTCATCTCTGAACTCAAGTCGGTTACCGCCAAGATCACTTGAGTTTGGTCACCCATGAGAAAGCGCAATATTGAACCCTGAATTCATACTTAACGCGACGGATGTTGAGCACGGCTTGGGTTTGGATCGAAACGACCCCGAAGATCGCGCGTGTCTCGTAGGGCTGATCCACACTTTGATCGATGCACTCGAAATCTCGTTTGAACGCGGTCTTCCACGATCCCACTCGCTGATCTGGTTGGACTCCGACATTGGCGAGGGTTCCTTATTTCGCGCACTGTCAGCCAACATTCCCACGATGTTGACGTTCGCGTTCGATGTCCGCAACTATCTCGAGGCCGCGATCGAGGAGATGAACGAAGTCACGACCAAGTTCAAACCGGATGTCTTGTTGTTACCGGTTTTGAACGCGGCGCAAGACATGGGTGAGATCAGCGCACCAAGCAACGCGAGTCAGGTCGCGAGGTCGATGTCTCCGATCGACAAACACATCGGCATCTATGATTTCGCCAACACGTTCGAGGCCACTGTCGCTTGGGACATCCGAAAACCGAGGGGCGAGTGGCCCGATCCAATGCTTCAGTCCGAAAACGCTCTGCGCATCATCTCGTTGTTCCAAGATGCCGGCCTAGATCCGCATTTCTGGGTAATGAACTTGCCATCGGTGCGTATCGTTGCAGAAACGTTGAGCGCGCGAACTCACATCGATGATAGGGCCGACGTGATGCCGTGTTTCACGCTGGACACGATCTTCCCGCTCGCGGTCGGCGACAATGTCACACCCGGTTCGCTACCGCGTTCTGTCGCATCGGCAACCACAGTCGTTTCAGAGATGCCGGGCAAAGCGAAAATCATCATCGGCGCCGAAACCTATATGACCTGTCTGCGCGAGCTTACCGACGGTAACGCGGACGTTGAGGTGGTCGCCGAAGCGATTGCCAGCCGGTTGTCGGCGGTTTCAGAAGCGTTGCAAGTTGAGCGCGTATCCGCATAAGGAGCAAAACAATGCAAATCGGGATCGTTGGACTTGGCAGAATGGGTGGCAACATGGCGCGTCGCTTGTTGCAAGACGGCCACGCAGTCGTCGGTTTCGATCTAGATGCCGGGGCGCGCGATGAATTGGAGACTTACGGCGGAACCGGCAAATCATCACTCGCTGACTTGGTGAATGCGCTCGAAACGCCGCGTACTGTATGGGTGATGGTTCCATCCGGTGATATCACCCAATCGACGGTTGACGAGTTGGCCGGATGCATGTCGACGGGCGACACATTGATCGACGGTGGGAACTCAAACTACAAGGAATCGATGCGCCGTGCGGAAGAATTGGCTAAACTCGGCATCGATATGTTGGACAGCGGGACCAGCGGCGGTATCTGGGGTCTGGAAAATGGTTACTGCCTGACCATCGGTGGAAACAAAGACGCGTATGAACGGAATCTACCGATATTCAAATCTCTCGCTCCACCAGAATCCGACGGCAACCTGTACGTCGGTCCTAGCGGCTCTGGCCACTACGTCAAAATGATCCACAACGGCATCGAATACGGCATGATGCAGGCCTTCGCCGAGGGACTTGAACTCCTCGAAGCCAAGAGCGAGTTCAGCCTCAACCTCGCCGAGATTTGTGAAAACTGGCGCTACGGCAGCGTCATCCGTTCGTGGCTGCTCGACCTCACCGCCGACGAACTCAAAGAAGATCCGGGATTGGACCAGTTGTCGTCTTATGTCGAGGACTCCGGTGAGGGACGTTGGACGGTCGATGCATCGGTCGAGTTGGCGGTGCCCGCGCCGGTCATAACAGCGGCGCTCCAAATGCGATTTCGTTCACGCCAAGACAACCCAATGGGAGGGCGTGCGCTGGCCGCAATGCGCAACGCGTTCGGCGGCCACAGCGTAAGACGCACCGATGCCGACTAGCGACCAACGGCAATTCACGATCGTTATCTTCGGCGCGTCCGGAGACCTGACACAACGCAAACTCGCCCCTGCGTTGTTCCATCTGCACTCGATCGGCGCGCTACCGGAAAAATGTCGATTCGTCGCCTGTGCGCGATCGGACTTTGACGACGAGTCGTACCGAAGGCTGCTATTCGAGGAGGCGTCGGACAGCTACTCCTCAGATGCTCAACACTGGATCGACTTCGCGAATCAGATAAATTACGTCCGAGGGTCGTCCAATGACATCGCATCGTTGAAACGACTCGACGACTTCATCAAAACAGACTCCGACGGCGAAGCGAAGGACGACCGTCTCTACTACCTGGCTCTCTCCCCCACTCTCTACGAAAGCACTGTCGATGCCTTGGGCGATGCCGGCATGTTGGACGAAACCAACGGCGTCAGGCGTCTGGTTGTCGAAAAACCGTTTGGTACCGACCTCGAATCGGCGCGCCTCCTCAACGAGGCGATACATACGCGCGCCGCCGAGCACCAGCTCTTCCGGATCGACCACTACCTCGGCAAGGACACGGTTCAGAACCTGATCGTGTTCCGGTTCGGCAACACCATATTCGAACCGCTCTGGAACCGAAACTATATCGACCACGTCCAGATCTCCGTCCTTGAAGACTTGGACGTCGCCGACCGCGCAGCATATTACGAACACTCCGGCGTGCTCAGGGACATGTTCCAGAGCCACATCCTACAGTTGCTCGCTCTTGTCGCGATGGAGCCACCGGCGACCAATCACGCCAACTCTCTCCGTGACGAAAAGGCGAAAGTGTTGAGCGCGGTCCGCAGACCCAATCGCCAACAAGCCGCGGCTAACTCGATCCGAGGCCAGTACAACGGTTATCGAGATCACGACGGAGTCTCGCAGGCTTCGGCGATCTCGACATACGGTGCGCTGCGTCTCTTTGTCGACAACTGGCGATGGCAAGGTGTCCCGTTCTACATGCGGTCAGGCAAGGCGTTGAAAAGTAAGTTCACCGAGATCGCGATCCAGTTCCGCCAACCCCCGCATCGGATTTTCGATGTCGAAGACGCGTCCGGGTTGGTCCCGAATATGCTGAGGATCGTCATTCAGCCGGACGAAGCGATTCGTCTCACAATCGACAACAAACGCCCAGGACCGGAGCTACGCGCCCAGGCCCAAGAACTCGAATACCGTTTTCCAGTTGGCATGCGTGACGCCTACGAGCGGTTGTTGCTCGACGCAGTAAGCGGCGATGCCTCCCTCTTCACCCGCGCCGACGAGATCGAACTGTCGTGGGCAGTAATCGACCCCTACGTTGAAGCTTGGGAGACCGAGCTCGCCTCGCAACTCTACCCCTACGCCCGCGGCAGCTGGGGCCCGATAGCCGCCGCCCAATTCATTGGCCCTGGGCGGTATTGGTCAAATCCGGTCTAATCCGGCGTGATCTATCGGTTTTCCCCGCTCGGGTGCTGTGCACAACCCTCCCACTTGGTGCCCTAAGGGTTCTTTGCACAACTTCCGTCATTCCGGCGAAAGCCGGAATCCAGAGGGGCCGGACGACGGAGTGCAAAGAACCCGCTCGCTGGGGAAATGTCCGAAGGACAAAGGGGACACGCAACTTCGTCCTAGCACCACATACATCATTCCCGACTACATCACCCCGACCGCAACAACGCGTTGAATCCCGCCTGCACGAAGTCGATGTCATGAGCCAGCGCGTCGTGGATGCCCCGTTCTTCCATCAGCACGAAACTTGAGCAGTCCACCAAGCTCCAACTCTGATCCAAACGACTGCTGTATCGATCAAAAGCCTTTGCGAACTGCGCGCTAGTTTGTGCAACAATCTCTACATCTGAGTCGTGATTGAGGTCTCTGACTGCTGCTACGGCAGCGCTACGGGCCCGGTCACCACCTCGGGCAAAGAAATTCAAGACCTCAACCAACACCATTTCGCTTGTCACGACTTGGCAAGCGCCGATTTCACCCGCTATCCGGTCTACAGCGTCGCGCAAAATGTCGTCGGAACTGATCATCGCCACCCAATAACCGGTGTCCGCAAACACCTCTCTCATTCCTCATCAACTTTCGGATGACCGTACAAATAATGCTTGTAGTTAATCGAACCGTCCTTAGGAACGTTCTCCCACGCTGATTCAGGCACTGATTCTCGAATCTTCCGAAACCTCTCGAGTAACGCTGGAATGTCAGTTCCCTTGTGGCTCGCCGACTCAACGTCCGCCCCATTGTCAGCTCTGTTCCCACCAACCGACTCCGATGCCGACACCTCCCCATCTTCCCCGCCACCCTCAACCGATATCGACAACGTCACCTCATCGCCATCCTCAAGATCAAGCGATTCCGAAGGCTTCAAAACCCCGTCCTCATAAGTTGCCTTCACAGATTGAACCATCGTTACTCCTCCATCTCACCAACCATCACTACCGAACATTGTACGACGCATGATCAACAAGCCCCCTTTGCTGGCGACAAGGACGGTAGGGGCAGGTTTCAAACCTGCCCAGCGAGCGGGGGATGCCCAGGGAAGAGACGCGCGGCCCACACCAAACAACTCGACCACCAATTCCGAAAAATATAATCAGAAACGCGGCAATCTACCACCGCCGCTACAAAATCAACTACTTGAACCTAGCAAAAGGAGACTGATAGTTTGACTGGAAGAAACGACGACAACCACGCAAACCAGATGAATTCCAACAACGATGCATTCTGGCAAAGCCGTGGTTACGACGAGCGTCCCGACGATTGGGAAGAGCCATCTGATCCGGCAAACGCCGACGCAGGCGCCGGTTCCGACGGCGGGCCGTTGTCCGTCGACTACTACTAAAAACAAACACAGACCAACGTTTCACCTGCGGCACCAATCTTCGGTGTCGCAGGTTTTCTTTTATGCTCCTTTCGCGCAGCGAAGGGGGCGCGAGCAATCGAAGCGACGCGAGCGAGGGATGCCCGAGGCAGTCCGCTGTCATTCCGGCGAAAGCCGGAATCTAGAAGTTAACTTGAAACAAACGTCTCTATCCCTCATGAGAGAGGGTACGAGATCTGATCGCCGCGTCGCTCAAAATAGATTTTGGCACACACGATCCTATTCGCCATTTTTTCTCTACGACGAGATTGATGCCACCTAACGCCATCATCCCGTACATCGCTAGTGCCATAGCACCCGCTGAAATCAGCATTGTTTTAATGGCCCATCCAGGATCGTAAGGCACGGCAATCCAAGCCAACAATGGCAACAAAAACATCGGTGTAATGCCACCTTCAAAACTCCCGATAAGTTTCGGATTTATGTTTATCGGTTCACCCGAGAAAGTCGAAATCGCGACATCAACTGGAACTAATACATGAGTCTCAAACCAAGGTAGAGGCGCATCTAACAACCAACCCAAAGAAAGTCTGAAATTCACCGCCGGCGCGACGTTGAATATGACAATCCAAAACTCACCTAGGGAAATCACCACGATCAAGAACACGGCAAAAGCAAACAACGTCCAGGTCGCACCCTTGATGGATTCTGAAGTGGCTGGATTTGCCCGAAAGACATCGCCGAGATTTTTCGCCGCATTGACCTCGACCATAGCCAACCCGAAAATCGGGTATTGTGTCAAGAACCCGGCTAGCGCGGCAATTGTCAAAACCGAAACCGTGATCGATGAACGAGACAGTCTTTTCGAGTACTCACGCGCGACTGTGCACGAAAACTTGACGCTATCTTCTAAACCTCGCAAATCTATCATGCCAAAATCTTATCTTTGTCGTTACAACCTGTCAACGTCGCGAACTTGTGCGAGAGGTTGCTAGCACGCCCTACAAATTCAATCTAGACCGCCTAAGCAACACTTTTAGTCCTTGCAAAAATCAGCGCAATCAGCGGTTCAACCCCCTTCCGAACCACCACGGCCGCCCCTCGCGACGAAACGACCAGTCGAAAACCCCACGATCGCACCAATCGCCAACTTAACCATCCAGTCCGCAGTCGTCCGCACAATGGCATACGTGCTGTTCAACTCTCCATCGCCTTGAATGTCGCCAAGCCAGATCAACAGCCCGAGTCCCGTCCCCGCTACACTCATCAGTGCCAAGTAGGCCCCAAAAGGCTCGACTCAAGATCGATTCATCGACTTCTCTATCCCAACCCGACCATGCACAATCAAACAGGGCGTCCTCGAAATATCATCACCATCCCTATCACTATCCCCACCAACCCGACAAACGTCAAAAGCGGACCGATCAACTGTGTAAAGAAATCCATCTCGTCCTACCTTTCGTCTTAAACGGCATCCGAGACCAACAACGTTACTTACAAGATACCACGCCCCGGCATCCCATCCCTTATCAAAAACCGCGCAATCCCCAGTTCACACTATCCCCGCCAACAATTCCCCACAACCTCTTCCACACGCTGCCCGTCAGCCGACTCCCGCAACCGCGTCATTCCAGCGATCAAACAGGAGTTTTCAGCGTCTCTTCGAACTCTTCTGGACTGGACCAACGAGCTATCGCTGACACATTCTCCAAGAGTACGAAATCCTCATCGCGCCACACGTCGATTGTGTCATCGAACAACGATACCAGCTGCCATCTAGAATTTCGCGGCCGTGATGCTTTGAGATCAGAACATCCGGTATAAATTCGATCCGTAATCCTGTGAACTGCACCGCGCGAACCCGTTGCCAACAAGAAAACTAAAGAAGTGTGTGTAGGAGCGGTGGTTTTGTAATCTACTGTCCAGTTTCGTCCCGATTTCCCAACCGTTGACACTCTTCGCTCGAAAGTGATTTCCCTGTTTTGAAGCCACTCGTTGACCTCGTCGCCGACCGTTTCCCATCCTTGAGTACGGAATGTGAACCACAAATCCGTCACTCGTACTACCGATTGCCCTATACGATGGACGGCTTCGGCAATCTCATTGAGTTCGCCGACTCGCAACAACAGCTGGCCCCTTTCCAACTCGATGCCCAGTGTCATGCAGATGTCCTTCAACAAATCCCTTTGTCTTGGAGTCAGCTTTCCCCGGATCGACTGAGTGCGCAACCATCCCAGCGCATCTCCAAAGTCTGTGACGACATAACCGCCGCTTCGCTCAACGACGAATACATCCACGATATCGCCGTCGGGCAACGCGAACGGTGTCCTTATCTTGACACCTTCGATCGGTGCTGGCGAACACTCGAAAAGGGCAGAGGTCGACTCCCTTAAACTTGTGCACAGTTCCTGGGTATTCATATCGGTAGATTTAGTCGTACTGGCGGGTCGTGTAGCATTCCTTGATGATCGATGCGGGCCTCTGCACAGAACTGATGCCAAACCTCAACTGGACGGTCAACTGGTGCTGTGATGTCGGGAGGCTCGTAGATATCTTTGTCCTTCCTCGCTTCGCTCCAGCGGTGCTTATGTTTGGCGTACATCCCAGTAGGATTCTGTCTGCCGTGACTTACCCCGAGGTCAAGACCATAGATCCTGCCCGTGCCCTGTCTCAACAACGTGAAAGAAAGCTTGCCGGAGTACGCGTTGTAGCGACCGTTGATCTGGAGCGGTTCACCAGTATACGAGTGCACCGCAACACGAAACTCGCGGGCATGTGAGTAGTATTCATCCTCAGACCACGAGATGTCGCCCTCAATCCGCTTGCTATCATCGTCGATGATCGCTTGAAACTCCTGGTCAGTGATCATTTCAACTAGATGTTAACAAGACGCACCGATTCCGTTAACCGACTCTGGCGAAGCGCCATCCAATCCACAAAACCTAATCTTGTACCCCACCCCCCAACAACGCCCCCACAACCTCCTCCACCCGCTGCCCCTCCGCCGACTCCCGCAACCACTTCCGAACCTCACGACGCGCAATCGTAACTGTGAACCCCGGACGCTCCTCTCCCAACCTCTCCAACTCCCGCTCAACACCAACCGCCGTCTGTCGACCGGCATCCGCTATCGACACATGCAACGAATTCCCACCATCAAACTCCGGTATCGGCAATCGCCAAAGATGCTTTTGCAGGTGCCGTGAGCCAAACTGACCTTTTGGCATCAAAGGCTTAACCGCGGCGAACAACTGATCGCTGTTGATGATTGCCGCCAAGTAATGCGCTTCAGATAAGTCTCTACAACCGACCCAGTACAGCGTGTAATCCACGATTGCTTCATCGTCGCCCAAGATTGCGGCCGTCGGTGCACCCGATTGGTTATAGACGATCCTGACCGGGCGATCGCCTTTATCGCGTTGCCAACCAAGTTGCGACGACAAATTCCCGTAGTAATCGATTCGTTCGATTGAGGAGAGTTCATTGCCCGATCGTTTGTGGTTCTCCCATGCCCGATTGATTTCGCTCCACCTAGTGCGCATTCGCCGTTCCAACGAGGTGCCAGCAACGCCGTAACGCGTTCCAGATTCGTACTCAATAGCCTCTGAACCACGTTTGAACGGCATTATGACCTTCAACGGATCCAGCGTTGCGTACGGGGTCAACGTTTCGCCTAGATGTGCATCGAACATGTGGTTTTTCTCGATCGTGTTACCGTTCAATGCTGGCAAGTCCAAAGATTTCCAAGGTTCTTTGTCGTAAACACCGCGCCGTGGACTCGTAGTAATCGTGTTGCCTAACCTGACAGTTGTCGGATTGGGAATTTCATTTACGAAGAAAAGCACCCGAGGAACCATTGTCGACCCTTGTCGAGTCTGGCTCGCATAGGAAGATAGGATTCCTTGACTAGTATCCGATATCTCCATATCCACACGCCGAACATTCGCCGAACCAGTTGCCCCAACCCACTGCCTGACCGTCCCCGCCAACGCACGCGCCTTACCTTCCTCCCCTAGTCGCTTGGCAAACACAACCGACGATGGTACTGGGAAGAAATCGTTAGGCTCCAACCGTTCCAAGTCCCAAGCCTTCCGCACTCGAAAATCCACATGCAAAGTCCCAGGCCCGCGGCGTGACTTCCACTCTCCCGTCCGCCACTTCGTGTGCTGACCAGCCTGCAACGCACTGTGCGGCATCACCATACCGATTAACCCGCCGTCCCGCAGATAAAGATCGACGCTACGCGTGTAAAAAAGGGACGCTACATCCTGATGCGTCGCATATCGACCACCAGCCCAAATCCCGTACTCGTTCCGGCTCTGATTCACCAACTCGTCACGCAACACATCCGTCGTCTGGTTGTAGTTGATCCACGGCGGATTGCCCACGATCACATCAACCTTGTTGCGTGCCAGCGTGATCGGACGCACCAAGTTCCGCGTGTAGTACGCCCAGATGTGGTCCCGACCCTTCGCATGTAGATCTGCCAGGTTGTCGATGGTCGCGGACAGCGTTGCCGACTCGCCGTCCGTGAGCCCAACTACATCCTCCATCGCCAACTTCGGGTCCTCGCCACGCTCGATGTAATCGGCAACATCCACCATGAGCTGGTCGAAATTTTCCGCATCGTTCACCAGTGAAATCGGAAACAGCAACTCTGTGTTGTCGTCATCACCCACTCCAATCGTCACGGTGTTCGCTCCGAATAGGTCACGGCTCTGATACCGCAACTGCAATGAGTCGCCGAGATAGATCGGCACTGTAACCGCCGTGCTCGCGCTGTGAGCTATCGCTGGCTTCGCCGCGATCACCCACGCCGCACGCGCCAAGTGTGTAGCCACGGGATGCACGTCGATGCCCGTAACCGATTCACGCAGCAGTTCGAACAGCTTCGTATCCGGTACATTCTGCTGCTTTGCCGCCTTGAGAAAATGCTCGACGCACTCCGCCAAGAACGTACCCGAACCGCACGACGGATCGAGCACCCGCTGATTGACCGGATCAGTTACGATCTCTTCGACAATCGCCTTCGCCAACCAGCGCGGCGTGTAGTACTCGCCGAGGTCACGACGCTCCTGCGCCGGTATCACTGTCTGGTAAAGCGTCGCCGCAATGTCCGACGGCGGCGATGACCAGTCGAAGCGAGCAACCCGGCGCGCTATCGTTCTGACCAACGCCGTCGCACCAACCTCCACCGGCCACGCGAAGAAGTCAGACTCCACCACGCCGTGCAACCCCGTGTTCTCCGCAAACTGACGACCCGTGACTAAATCCTCAGGATCGTTCTCCGCTATCTGGCTCACATCCATCCCGAAAGTCGCCTGAACCACGATGCCCACCACAATCGTCAGATACGTGTGCCGCACGAAAAGATCATCGAACTCTTCGCTCTCAACTACCTCTCCCAGCGCCGTCCGCAGAAGATCGTGCCACAGTCGACGCTTCACCGCCACCGTCTCGTAGCTTGAGAACTTTGCGTAGAGAGCTCGCAATTCGTCAATATCGCGCTCGTATGACGGGCTGTTAGGGCCAAAATTCTTCAGCAACTCATCGTGAGTCGGAGCGATGTTCTCACGCGCAACCAACGCATGGTCTCGCAGCCACTCGTGCAACTTGAACCAACGATCAGCGTCGGGCAAAGTGAACGCATACGGCGGCGAGGTATTGACTCGCGAAGCGTTCGACCATCTAAGCACCCAGTACTTGCCGTCGGTGAGTATCCCCATCCGGACGCCGTTGCGAATTTCCGCCGACGCTTCAAGATAATCGTCGAGCTGTTGGACGTATTCCGGGTTAGGCTCGATCCCGTTCCCGATCAACCTCTTGAACTCGATAAACGTATCCAACGCCGTTAAATCCACCGCACGACGTGAACCCTCAGATGGCGGATTCTCTTCCACCATCTCGTCCACCTTCGCAAGCCCGGCAACTACCAGAAAATCGCGCACTGCCGAAGTGATGTTCGCCTCCGCGGCACCTTCCTCATGTCGGCGCAATATCTCAGCCGCCGCCGCTTTGCAGTTAGGATCGTCGTAACTCAAAACCATCGTTTCCATTATCGTCTACCGACGCCGAACAACCTCTCGTGCGAGGCATTGAGATTCCTCGCTGCGCTCGGAATGACACAGTGCTGCGCTCGGAAGGACACAGTAAAACTCAACCCACCATACAATCCAACCCATGACCACCTACTCCCTCCTTACTGCCGATCGCGTCGTCGATGCCAGAGGCGGGCCGCCCATTGAACGAGGCGCGGTCCTGATCCATGACTCCGAAATCGTGAGCGTCGGCCCGGCCCACGAAGTACGCGCCCCCGACGGTGCATCGGTCAACCATCACCACTACCCCGGCGCATCGATCCTTCCCGGCATGGTCGATTGCCACACTCACAACAACGGGTTCGGCGATGGTCGCAACGGTGAAGACTTGGCGGCTTTGGAGGACGAAATCCTGACCGTCCAAGCCGCTGGCAATGCGCGTCGCAGCCTCTTCTCGGGGGTGACCACGATCAGGGAGAACGGTCCGAAGAACATGACGATGTTCCGCTTGCGCGACGCAATCAACGAGGGGTTGGTGATCGGTCCGCGCATGATGCTTTGCGGTCGGCCGGTGTCGATTATCGGTGGGCACATGGGATACTTCGGCGGCGAGGTCACGGGCACGCAACAATGCCGGGCGTTCACGCGGCAGCTGATCAAGGAAGGTGGCGATTACATCAAAATCACTGCCACCGGCGGCAGCACCCCATCATCTTTTCCCCTACGCCCGGCCTTCAACCTCGATGAACTGCAAGCCGTCACCGACGAAGCGCACAAGTTCGGCATGTTAACCGCCACGCACAGCACGTCTACGCAAGGCGTTATCAACTCTCTCGACGCCGAAGTCGACATGATCATTCACTGCACCTACAACGAACCGGACGGCGAGGTTAACTTCCGAACGGACGTCGCCGAGCGTATCGGCGAACAAGGCGCATACGTCAATCCGACGTTGCAAGTCGGTCGAGCGCGTGTGTGGTCGCTGATTCAGAAGGGACGAAAATCCGGTCTTACAGATCAAGAGCGCATCGGCTTGGATGAAGCGAAACGCGAGTTGGATGTCCGCCTCGATCACAACCGCCGAATGATCGAGATGGGCGTAAAGGTCATCACCGGCTCGGATTCTTCATGGGGCGATTACCAACTCGGCAACACGGTCTACGAAGCCGAGTTGTTGGTTCACGCCGGATACTCCCACATGCAAGGCTTGATGTCCGTAACCAGCCGCGCAGCAGAAGCTCTCGGCGTCAACAACATCGTCGGTACACTCGAACCCGGCAAACAAGCCGACATCTTGGTCGTCAACGGTGATCCTTCAAATGACGTCAACGACCTATGGAATGTCGCCGATGTGTTCTTCAAAGGCGAGAAGGTAGAGCGTGGCTCGGAAGAATCGCTCGCTGCCGTGCGTCAACAACCCGAAGAAATTAATCTGGGTAGTCAACATTCGCACGGAGGTTAAACATGAGCGTCGGCAACCCGCAATTCACGCTGCTAAAGGCCGCGAGACTAGTCGACGGCAACGGCGGTCCAGTAGCCGAACAACCCGCCGTCTTGCTGGAAGGTGACACGATCAAGCAGATCGGCACTAGAGAGACCGTGCAATCACCGGAAGGAGCGTCGGTTCTCGAAATCGACTACGGCGACGCAACGATACTGCCGGGACTGGTCGATTGTCACGTTCACTTGATCGGCATCGGCGATGGGCGCGCTGGCGATGACCTTGTTACGTTGCCCGACGAAGTTCTGACCGTCCAGGCCGCTCAGAACGTCAGAAAGCACCTCTACTCTGGGGTAACAACCGTCAGAGATTGCGGAGCCAAGAATCGCACGACGTTCCTCCTGCGCGAAGCTGTCGAGATGGGCATCGTCCCATCGCCACGCCTGATCCTCGCCGGCAGACCCATTGCGATCATCGGTGGTCACCTCTCCTATTTCGGAACTACTGCCACGGGATCGACTGAGTGCCGCGCCGCGGTCAGACAGCTCATCAAGGAAGGTGCCGACTTCATCAAGGTAACCGCGACCGGCGGCAGCACCCGTACCAGTCACCCGACTAGGCCATCTTTCAACGTTGATGAATTCTCCGCTATCACCGATGAGGCGCATAAATTCGGAAAACATGTATGTGCTCACTGCACATCGTCGGGCGGGATGGAAAACGCTCTTGAAGCAGGCATCGACACCATGATCCACGGCGTCCACAAGGATCACGATGGTTCGGACAGCTACCGTTCCGACATCTCGGACCGGATCGCGGAACAAGGGGTATTCGTGAACCCGACCCTCGGTCAAGGTTTGGCGCGAATCCGTCAACTTGAGGACGATCCAGATCTCGCCTTGGAAACCGAGGATGTAAACGTTATGCGAGCCGGCATCGAAGGTCGCATGGATCATGTCGCGCGGATGCGAGATGCGGGAGTGGTTATGGTCGCCGGTTCGGACTCTGCTTGGTCAAACTATCCGATGGGCGATTTCCAAACCGAGATTGAAGCGCATGTAATGGCTGGAATGTCGAACATGGAAGCGATCGTTTCCGCCACCCGCGACTCTGCGATGTCCAGCTGCGTCGACGATGTGGTGGGCACGCTAGAACTCGGCAAGCAAGCCGACATCCTAGTAGTTGATGGCGATCCGACCCGCGATATCGCCGACCTCCGCAAAGTCAGCGACGTGTTCTTGGCGGGTTCGAAGATTGACCGCCACAATCTTGTCTGAACCGAAGTGTTGGCATAATGGAAGAATGGCTGTCGAAATCACAATCTACAACGTACCCGAAGATCTTCGGGACAAACTGGCGAAACACGCATCGATCCGCAATCAATCGATCGAGGATTTTCTTCGCGGCGAGCTCGAACACATCGCGTCAGTGCCGGCGATGACCAAGCAGGAGCGAATCGAGCATAATCGCAAGATTATGAAACGCGCGCGCGAACGCCTCAAGAACAGCGACTCACGCGTCACCTCCGAAATGATCGTTGAATCGATAAGACGTGGGCGCGGGGTTTATGACGATTGACCATCGTCGTTGATGCGTCCGTATTTGTAGCGGCGGCGGTCGACGAAGAGGACGATGCCCATTGGGTATCCCGAGGAGATTCGAGTGCGAGATTTAGCTTGCCCAGCGATTGTATATGCCGATGCACCCAGTCACTTATGCGGATAGAGTGGATCGGTGAAGTATCAGGGCGCAAGCAGAGGTTACACCCTGCGAAATTTGGCTGCGATTCCTGTAGTACACCGACGCATGTGCATGTCGCGCAACTGCTGGAGCACAGTTTCAATGCACCATCCGGCTACACGAGTTGCAGTTGCAACTCCGCAACGTCCCGAGATGCAGCGGTGTAGTGAAACAGCTTCTTGATCGTCCTTTGCCCGATCCCTTTTATCGACGACAGTCGCATGATCGAACGCACCGCCGGGTTATTTTTGATTTCATCGCGGATCCTTGCGACATCTGAGATACTTAACCCCATCCCATCGGCCAGTTCAGCGTCGGTCTGCGAGGCAAGCGCCGTCTTTAATTGATAGAAACGGTCATCCGAAGCGGTAGGATCGTAACTGTAGATCTCAATCGGAATATCACACGCATCGAGGCGATCGATCATCAATCGAGATACTACGTTCTCCCCCAACCTGCCATGCGTCGCACCGAGCAATGGGAAAGCTGCCGAAGTTATACCCTGATCTTCGTACGTCGCTACGAAATTTGCGAGCCCAACTTCCAGATACTCGACCTTGGACGGGTTCTTCCAACGAAATTTCGTAGGGAAGTTGAGCACCCAGCGACGTTCGTAGGACGACGGCGGTGGCCTGTAAACCCACGACTTACCGATTTCGATCCGCCCATTCGCGCAGTGGGCGACGTATTGCTCAAACATCTCGGGCAACCTCAGTTTGAACTCCAACGCTATTCCAGCCCCCATTACACCCTCGCAGTTCACTGTATTGACCAGCGTTTGGCACTCGCTTGAGAAAATGTTGCCGTGGATGATTTTTGTATTCAAATGTACCACCTAGGTTGAATCGACGCTTCCTTATCTACCAGTGAAATCAGGTTAGACACACGATGTTTCGTCTCGTTGGAACGCACGATGATTTTTTCGATTTCTGAGAATTCAACCGGCCTCGGCACGAGCACCTCGGCGCAACGTATTCTGCCTCCATCCGGAAATTCGCTCCAATACTCAGCGCGAATACATTCCCAGTTGATCTTGGACAGATCGCTCGAGCGGGAGAAATAACGCGAAGCACTAGCCGCAGCATTGCCATCAGTGAACCGCACACCATCCTCGTTGATCACTTTGCCGTTGATGCACAGGATCACGATTTCATCCTGTATCGCCCGTCGCCTCGACAACATCGGGTTCTTGGGATTGAAATAAAGTGGCACGTAGTCGTGTAGCGAACGGCCGAACGGCCTCTTCAAGCCGCGCCTGTGTATCACGTCAGCATCCGCAATGTCGCGACCCAGATGTTCCAGTTTCATCGCGCGGTTGCGGGGCAAGATTCCATAGGTCTGAATAGACGCGATATTGTCGACGTGCACCATGTAGTAAAGCGTAATATCAGCAACGGTTACCATCTGTCTTACGGGGACTAGATCCAATTATGCCTACAACTCTCAAAGCCGTACCGAGATGATACAACAGGTGGCACGACATCGTAGCAGCGCGTTACTTGCAACCAACCGCACATCTCCACAAATTTGCTATGCCTTTACCACCACCCGCATCCATCTACGCCGACTTCTCCTCGATGAACGCCAAGGAACTCCGAATGGCCCAGGAGGAGATCTGGGTGTGGATTTCCGCCGCCGAGTCGGCATCTTACGACGACGCTCCGGACGACGACCTTTTGGACTCGGCTCGCGACGCACTCAATGACATCATCGCCGAGCGACGAGCGCTTCACAGCGACGAATCCGCACCGCGAGGCGGATAGCTGCTGGTACCTCGCGCATCGTTAAGGCGATTAACATCGGTTTGATAGACTTGCCAACAAGCAGCGACTTCTTCGATTGCACTCCCTCACGGAGGTTTGCACAATGGCACAAACATCCAACGCCGTAACCAAAGATCAGGTATACGAAGCCCTCAAAGACGTCTATGACCCCGAGATCCCGGTCAACGTCGTAGATCTCGGACTCATCTATGATGTCGATGTTGAAGAAAACGAAGTATTTGTGGAGATGACGCTCACGGCCCAGGGGTGCGGAATGGGACCCTACATCGCGCAACAGGCTGAGTGGCGCATCGCCGAGATTGAATACGTCGAGGACGTCGAGGTCGACCTAGTGTTCGACCCGCCATGGAACCCCGACATGATCACCGAAGATGGCAAGCGCCTCCTCGGCATCGACTAATCAGCTCCGGTTTCTACCAACCGATAACCTTCATCTCACGGGACATCTGTGACCACGCCCCGCAAGACAACTCCTGCCGAAGAGGCGCGGCTCGCACAAGCACGGCGACAGTTCCAGGAACGGAAACGCATCGCCGATTCGCTAAAATCGATCGGCAAGCGCATTGGCGTCTACAGCGGAAAAGGGGGTGTCGGAAAGACGACCGTCGCCGTCAACCTCGCCGCAACACTTGCGAAACAGGATCACGATGTCGCTCTTTTTGATTGCGACATCGACTGCCCAAACGTTACCCGAGTCTTACGCATCTCTGAAGGTCCGGTCGAACGCGAAGGCCGCATGGTTCCATCGCAGCGTTTCGGCGTCAAAGTGATGTCAATGGCTTTTTTCCAGGAAAACGAGGAAGAAGCGATCATCTGGCGCGGTCCGATGATCCACAATGCCATAAACCAGTTCCTGCAGATGACCGATTGGGGTGAGCCCGACTACATGGTCGTCGATCTACCGCCTGGCACCTCGGACGCCCCGTTGACGGTGATGCAGACGTTGAACCTGGACGGATTTGTGATCGTGAGCACGCCGCAAGAACTGGCGGCTCTAGACGCCAAACGCTCGATCAACATGATTCGCAAGATGAATTTGGACGTGCTGGGGGTAGTGGAGAATATGTCTGGTGGAATGTTCGGACGAGGCGCGGCCGAAGATCTGGCATACGAGATGAGTTTGCCGTTCTTGGGGGCAGTGAACTTGCGCCCGGACTATCTGGACGCGTTGGAACCGCCAGTGTTGGCGAACGATGAGGTCGCGGCGGAGTTCGATTATATTGCGCTGGGTGTTACGCGCCAGTTAGCTGGCGTCAGCGTCTGATCTGTTCGCTAACAACTCCACCGTCTCGCGTAGTGATCGAGATGTGTCGACCGTCTCCGGCCTCTCGTGGCCGATTGGTGAGGAGTTGACTAGCCGGAAGATGTCGGCGGCGCCTTTGTGGATGTGAGGGGTTGCTCCTGCGGCGCCGAAGGTTGCGGAGATTTGCTCCATCTCATCGATCCATCGGAAGGCTTTTGCACTTAGGCTTTTGACGCCTTGCATATTGTTTAAGACGCCTTGTTGGCTCGACTCCATCTCGTGTATGAACTCGTCGTAGATGCCAAGATTCATCGCTGAGATTAACGCCGATGCGTTCAATGCCGCGGCGCCTTTGCTGAGCGAGGCATAGCACATCTTGATCGCCGAGGCACGACCGACTTCACCACCCATCATGGGAACCGATATGCCTCGCCCGTCCAATTGACCCATGATGGCTTCGTGTGGTCCTGAGGCGTAAAAGCGTGGCGGCTCTCCCCTGCCCGGAGGACTCCCAATGATGCCGCCGTCGATGTACTTGCCGCCTGCCGCGTCAATTGTCTCGCTCATCTCGATGGCCACGGCCGGTGCGACCGGGTTGCAGTCGGCGAAGGGTAGCGGTTTCCCAGAATCAGCGATGACCGCCGCAACTTGCCGCGCCACGTCAACCGCACGTTCTGGAACCAGGACCGACAAGACGATGTCGGCGCGATCAATCATCTCTGCGAAGTCGGGAACGTCTACGATGCCGGCGATTTCGGACAGTTCGCGAGTTCGGGCGCTGCGCTCGGTGAGGCAGGTGATTACTTCCAAGCCGTTTTCTCGCAATGCACGACCGACGTTTGATCCCATGTCGCCAGGGCTAAGGATGGCTACTGTATTGACGGTTTCCATGGGTGGTTCGCTCCTAGTGGGCTCACTTCCCGGGCGCGCCTGTCTGACACTGCCGAAAAGCGCGTTACCCCTATATGCCTTAGCGGGAACGCATTTTTTACTTTTTGAGTTCCGGTCTTTAGTGGAATGACGGAGTCGAAGACTGGATTGACGCGGGGAGGATCAACCTCGGACCGAGGCGGCGATCGACTCTCCGACGATGCTCGCTTCACCCGGGTTGAGACCGAATACGTGGATCATCAACGGAGCATTGTCTGTCGTGCGGGTCCAGATCGGAGGATCGCCGTCCTTAAGCTTGACTACGAGATCTTCGTTGTTGAAACCGACCACGTCCTCATCGACGCCGATGGTGACTCCGAAAGGTTGGTGGGCGATGATGTTGTCGATCATTTCGGCCTTGACGCCGGGGATGCCTTGTAGCGGTTTGATGATCTCCAAGCTCTCCTGCTCGGCGGCAGCCAGTCTAGTCTCGTGGTCCAACTTGAACCAGCGCTGGACGGCCGTAACGCAACCCATTATCTCTTGACGATCGACCTTGTGCGGACGGCCGATGCCTCGGATGCGCCGTGACTCGTAACCCACGAACGAATGACGACTGATTGCGTCGATGATTTCCTCAGTGCCGAGCGCCAGACCGGTCGAGTGGGGTGCAAACATGTACTTCGCCGCGATGCACTGGAAATCGGCACCCATGCGTACGTATTTGCCAAAGTTCTCGAGCGGGAAGATCTGTCCAGCCGCATCGACGGATGCGTAAACGCCGGCATCCTTGGCGATCTGGATGACCTTGTCGAGTGGAACGACGTTGGGGTCTTTCGGCGCCTGTTCAACAACCGGGACGTGAATTGCACAGGTCTTGTCGGTGATGGCGGCTCGAATGTCATCCTCGGAGGTGCCGTTTTCGTCGCCCGCAAAAACGAGTTTGGCTCCGGCGAGTTGAAGGCATCGGTCGTACCAATACTGCTCGCGGTGCTGCATCACGATCTCGTCCTTCAAACCCGAAGTATCGGGTAGCTGTTGGATGAGATCATCATCGGCACCAGCCATGTACGCGGCGGTTGCGAGTGTCAGAGCCGAACCTGCACCCGAGGTGATGTATGCCGCCGGAACGCCCGCCAATCTCGCGATCTCGTCGCCCGCGGCCTTTTCCAGTTCGATAAGGGGTATGAATGCGCTATCGGCGCGATCCATCGCCTCTTTCACTTCCGGTACCGGTGTCGAGCCACCTAGTAAAGTCACGCTGCCAGTCGCGTTGATGACGGGCTGGGCTCCGAGCTCCTTGTAGATCGCTCCCCACTCCGATGTAACCATTTGAATCCTCCGAATCGGGTCAAAGTTGCAAACCACCACTCTCGTCGTCAAAAGGTGGTCTGTCGGTTTTGTATTCTAACGTTGATTCACTGATTGCACACCGTTGACCGAACGGTTAAGACGAGCAATATCGACTACTGCGGAGTACCCAAAAATATGTTGACTGAGACAACGGAGATAACGTTAGTTACCGAGGCAACGGTTGGAGCCAAGCAATGGTCGCCGGTTTCCGAGAACGGTTCACCGAGAAACGCACCGTTGCTCCTCGTTTCGTCGAAATCAGATTCGTCTCAGTGGTCGGAGTTCGCGGACGCGGTGTCGGCGTCGGGAGATGTGTATGCGACTTGGGACGTCTCGACCTACACCTTGATTCAGACGATATGGGCGATTGGCGAACCCGTCTCGGTTATCGCCCAAGGGAAAGAGACTGGGACCATTGCGCTGCAGGCGGCGAAGTACGCCAAAGGTGCAGTGCGCGCGCTCGCGCTTGTCGACTACGGCTTAGGCGAAGGAGAAACGCCACCGGTCAACGTAACAACTTGCCCGTTGGTTTTGGTACGCGGCAGGCAGAGTGAGATTGCCGATCATCAGGAAGTGGTTGCCGCTAGGGCGGCGTTAGGTAACAAGTGCAAGCTGGTAGAGCTTGAAAATTGTGGCAGCCACGCGGCTGAGTCGTGCCCGCAGGATTTCGCAGCCACTATTGAGTGGTTTCTGGGGACCGCCTCGGAGTAACGGCTGGCGTCCTTCGATTCCCTACTGTCGTCGATTGGCGCGGCGGCGGTTTGCCGTTGGGATTAGCCAAGCACCTATCAACGCCGAAGCGATTCCAAGCGACAACGCAGCCATCGACCAAGCGGCGCCAATCGTTGAGCCGCCCGTATCGGGAAGGCCATCCGGTCCGATTCCTGGAGTACCTGGTTCCGCGGTAGGTTCAGGTGTTGGCGTCTCGGTCGGCACCGGTTCAGGTGTTGCGACCGGTTCGGCGACTTCGACCTTGTTATGAGTGGTCAAGGTTGCGGTTTCGTCAGCGCTCCAACCATGGGTTTCCGGATTCAGATCCGCGTTGCCTTCGATGCCGGGGTGCTCACGACGCTGATTTTCTCCGTTGCCTTCTGAGAATGCAGCCGCATCACCGCCTAGGCAGGGCACGGTGTCGGTAGTCTCATCGTTGTTTTCTGCACCTGAGTCGAAGACTGAGGCGATTGCTGAATCGGTCATGACTTGGATTGAAGAACCTTTAACCTCGGCCGAGGCGACGATATAGGCGTCGTTGGTGCAAGCGAACATGCCAAGGGCCGTGATGTTGGTGCCGATGAATGCGCGAGCGTTACCGCTGTAAGAATCGCCGGGTGCAATCGGTCCGTCGGTGTGCCACTGTGTGACTGACACAACGCCTGGTTCGGCTGCGAGGGTGTCAAGCAGGACGGCACCGTCGCCGCCTTCTGAAAGCCTATCGATTCCGTTGAGTTCAATCGGGCGGGTGTAATTGATCACGTCTACGTTTTTGTCGTGAACCACTACTACGGGAGGCGTAATCGGTTGGCCATTCGTATTGTTGCTGAGCGTTGCTCCGACATCAAATGCTCGCTTCGGTAGAGTGCCCCGAGTGTCGACAACGAACTCCATCGCCGTGCGATTCCAACCGAAGACCGCTCCGAGGTCACCGACGACTTTGATGCCGGGATGCGGCGAGGTTATGGTTCCCTCTCCGTCGGCTGTATCGAGATCGGCCGCACCGGTGCCCTCCAAACAAGGAACGTTTCGACGCGACTCATCGTTTTCCTCGGTACCAGCGTCAATCACGATACCCGACCCAAATGCCGGACTGGCTTCATCGGTAAGAATCGCGGTCCCGACCGTAACTGCATCATTCGTGCACAGCAACATACCGATGACGCTGATGTGGTCGCCCGGTTCTGCACTCACGTTGATGATGGTCTTTTGACTTTGTGGATCGATGACGCCACCGAACCTGGTCACACTCTTGACTCCAGTTCGGTCGCTAAGCGATTCCATCAGTGCAGGTTGTGCCCCGGATTCGGCGAACTCTTCCAGTCCGTCAAGTCGGTCCGCACTCTTGGGAAAGAGACGGGCGTTCTGATGTACGACGACGATCGGCGGACTTATCGGTTGACGATCGGTGACGTTTCGAACCGTGAGTTGGTACAGTTGAGATTGAGCTTGTAGGGGATGATTTTCGAGCGAAATTGCCGCCGAGACAAGTGCTGCAGCGACCAAGGTTATGGCAACTATGCGATTCAAGAATGCACCTCTTTGTGACGTGCCACGGTTCGGTGGATTTGCGGTTGTTTACTCAAATAGATACGAATCAATCGCAGAGAACGTTCTGCGATTTGTGTAACCACAAGGCTAAAACACCCGCGCCGTTGGTCACAACATGTCGCTCCCTTTGAACCAGCTGCTCGGGTGAAACTGCGATCTGGTGTTGGGGCTTCAGAACATGATGACTGAGCGAGCGACTTCGCCGGCCTTCATCGCGCGGAAGGCTTCATTGATGTCGGTTAGTTCTAGGCGGCGAGTCACCATTTCGTCCAACAGTAGTCGGCCTTGGCGATAGAACTCAACGTATCGAGGCATGTCGACCTTAAAGCGATTGGAGCCCATCGAGCAACCTTGGATTTTCCGTTCTCTCATTCCGGTGGTTGGGATTTCGATGTTGGTTCCTTCGGGGATCATTCCGATGAGGGTAGCGGTACCGCCGGTTCCTAGTGCGTGCCAACAGGCTTCGGCGGTGTCTTTCAGGCCGATAGCTTCGAAGGTGTAGTCGGCGCCGCCATCGGTAAGGTTGATGATTGCTTCAACCGGGTCGTTGTCGGAGGCGTCGACGATATCCGTTGCTCCGAGGTCCATTGCGGTCTTGAGTTTGTTTTCGGAGATGTCGACGGCGATGACGCGGAGTGCTCCGGCGAGGCGCGCGCCTTGGATGACGCCAAGTCCGACGCCACCCGCTCCGAAGACTGCGACGGTTGATCCGGGTTCGACTTTTGCGGTGTTTAGGGCCGCACCGACGCCGGTTGTGACGCCGCATCCGATCAGGGCTGCGCCTTCAAAGGGCATGTCTTCTCGGATTTTGACGACGCTGTTTTCGTGCACGAGCATCTTCTCGGCGTAGGTGGCGAGGTTTGCCATCTGGACCAAGGGTTCGCCGTTCCAGGAGATGCGGGGTGCTTCGTTTTCACCGCGCATCGGCTTGGTCTGGCAACGCGCCGGGTGGCCGGTTATGCAGTGCCTGCATCGGCCGCAGTAGACGGAGAGGCAGAGGATGACGTGGTCTCCGGGGGCGACATCTTGGACTAGATCGCCAACCTTTTCGACGATTCCTGCACCTTCGTGACCCATCACGGCTGGGGTGGCCATCGTGTAGAGGCCTTCCACGAAGTGGAGGTCGGAGTGGCACACTCCGGTGGCCATCGTTTTGACGAGTACCTCGTAGGGTCCCGGATCGTCGACGTAGATATCCTCGACGGTCAGAGGTTCATTGACCTTGTTAAATACTGCTGCGTCGGGCATTTCACTGGCCTTTCGTACTTCGCACTGCTGGCGATGAGGTTGGGGTTAGTCGTCTTCGAGGGTCGAGGTATCGCCTTCTGGCAGTCCGAGTTCTCGCGCCTTCAACAGGCGGCGCATGATTTTGCCAGACCGTGTCTTCGGCATGATGTCGATGAAGTCGATCTCGCGTGGTGCGACTCCAGCGGAAAGGCGGTCGCGGGCGAACCGCATAAGTTCGCGTCGGAGCTGGGGGCCGGCTTCGTGGCCCGGATTAAGGGTGACGAATGCCTTGACGACCTCCATGGCGATAGGATCGGGTTTACCGATAACACCAGCTTCGGCGACGGCTTCGTGCTCGATGAGTGCAGATTCGACTTCAAACGGGCCAACAAGATGACCTGCGGTATTGATAACGTCGTCGGCGCGTCCTTGGAACCAGAAGTAGCCGTCTTCGTCGATGCTGGCTTGGTCGCCAGTGATGTACCAGCCTTTTTTGAAGCGAGAGTTGTACATCTCGTCCTGCTGCCAGTACGTGTACATCATTGATGGCCAGCCAGGCCGAACGGCGAGGCTACCTGCGTTACCTGGACCCATCTCGTTGAACTGGTCGTCAAGGACGCCCATTGTGATGCCGGGGAACGGTCGTCCCATGGAACCGGGACGGACCGCCATCGACGGATAGTTGGCGCACATGATCGCACCGGTTTCGGTCTGCCACCAGTTGTCGTGGATCGGCATGTTGAAATGTCGATTGCCCCAAACGACGGCTTCGGGATTCAAGGGCTCCCCGACCGAACCGATGAATCGCAGGGAAGACATGTCGTACTGGTCGACGACGTCGCCACCGGCACGCATGAGGAGGCGGACCGCGGTCGGTGCGGTGTACCAGACAGTGACGTCGTAGTCCTGAATGACCTTGTACCAACCCGACGCGCTGAAACCGCCCTCGTAGATGATCTGCATCACACCGTTTGTCCACGGCGCCATCATTCCGTAAGACGTTCCGGTGACCCATCCGGGATCGGCAGTGCAAAAATAGACATCGTCGAACTTGAAGTCGAGTGCCCAATGGCCGGTTATCCATTGCTGAATGACCGCTTGGTGCCGGTGCAAGACGCCTTTTGGTTTGCCGGTTGAGCCGGACGTGTAGTGCATGATGGCGAAGTCGTACTGTGTCGTCTCGGCCATGGTGAAGGAGTCAGGGTCAGCGGCTGACATCAACTCGTAATAGTCAAGATCACCTTCCACCGGCGGGTCGTCGGATCGCCCGTCTTTGTTGACGATGATGACGTTTTTCAGCGTCTTGATGTCGGGCAGCATTTCGGAGATCTTAGCGCGGAGATCCGGGCTGGTGACGAGGTATTTTGCGCCTGCGTCAAGCATGCGGTCACGAACCGGATCGGGACCGAAAGCGGAGAATAGTGGTGCGATGACGCCGCCCGCTTTTAGGATGCCCATGGCCGCGATGTAGAGCTCGGGCAATCGATCCATGAAGATGAATACTCGGTCGCCCAACCCGATGCCGAGGTTTTGCATCACAGCGCCGAAGCGATCGGATTCGCGTTTGAACTCGGCGTAGGTGTAACGCTCCTCTTCGCCGTTCTTCCCAAGCCAGATCATTGCGAGTTTGTCGCCATGACCGTGCGCAACGTGTCGATCAACGGCCTCGTAAGCGTTGTTTAGACCGCCACCCGGCAGCCAATCCATCTTCTCGAATGCATCTCGCCACCAATCGAAATTGGCGCGCGTCGACGCGTAATCTTCGAGATTGGGCTGTTTCGCTGGATCAGTTACCGCGGTCTTATTGATCTGATCGAATTCCAAGTTTCGTACTCCCAGAGTATGGCTTCTTCGATATGTCGAGATTGGTTATGCGGAAATCTTACCGCGTGAACTTCATCTTCGCATCTTTTTGGCGCGACTGAGGCCCTCACCATTACCCAATCTCGCCGAGCGGGATGGGTGACATGAGGTGTATGAGTGTTGGGACCGCGGAATACTCGGATTGCGCTGATTTCCTCTGGTGAGCGGGAGAGGGATTGGTGTTGTAGGGCGTTTGAACTAGGGTGGAAAGGATGTGGTGTTGTGTTGTCCGAGTATTGTTGTGTTGTCCGAGTATTGGTGTGTTGCGGTGGGGTGTGAGGGCCTGTTGTTGACCGTGTTATAAGTGGGGTAGACGAGTTTCATTGCAGAAGGAGTTTCGAGTCGGCATGGAATTGACGCCGGTATTTGTCAAGGCGCTTGATGGGTTCAAGATTTGGATCGAGTTCAACGATGGTGTGAACGGCGAGATCGATTTGTCGCGTTTTGCTGAACAGGTGTGGTTTGAGCCGTGGAAGGATCGCGGTGTTTTCGAGAGTGTTCGTATTATTCCGTATGAAGCAGTGGTTTGGGGTGATGATGACGAGACAGATATGGGTCTTTGCGTGGATGCGCTTTATTTGGAGTTGACGGGGAAGAGTTGGGAAGAGATTCCAGGGGTCAAGTGAACGGCATTGCCGGCGTGATATTCTGTAATTTAATCTCGCAGACCATGATGTTGCCCCAAGACAAAAAGCGCTCTTATATGCCGCAATGAGAAATTCCCCCCTCCCAAGACTTGATGCTTCGCCCGGCGTTAGGAAACAGTTGCTTCCTTACTGTCGACTGCAACCCGGCGAGATATGGACTGATCCTGTTCGGGGACATCGTGTCGGATGCCTTGATGCCGCCGATCCTCATTCGATACACCGCCTCATGAACGCAGAACGGGCTCAATTAGCTATCCATGACCCTCCATACAATCTTGCAGCTTTCGAATTTCGATCAATCAAATCTTTCATCGATTGGTGCGAAAAATGGATTTCGATCACTGAATCTGTATTGACGACAGATTCGTCTTTGTATATTTGGATCGGTGCCGATCAAAACAATGGATTTCAACCGTTACCAGATTTTATGATCATGATGCGCGCCCATCCGTTCAACACTCGTAGCTTAGTTACCATGCGCAATCAACGAGGATATGGAACTCAGAAAAACTGGATGGCTGTGAGACAAGAATTACTATACTATATCAAAGGAAATCCCTGTTTCAACGTATCAGCGGAATATACTGACATTCCTAAAATACTGAGAGGTTATTACAAAAAAGTAAACGGCAAGTTGACCGAAAACGTTCAAAGAAGCCATTCCAATACGATTAGAGCTGGAAACGTTTGGGTCGATGTTCAACAAGTTTTCTACAGAATGGAAGAAAATGTTTCAGGATGCTACGCCCAAAAACCTTTCAAGAGCATCGAACGAATAATCAAAGCGAGTTCTAACGATTCTGATCTTGTAATTGACTTCTTCTCTCACTCGGGGACTACATTGCTAGCGTCTGAACTGCTAGGTCGAAGGTGTTTCACGGTCGATATTGATCCAATTTATGCCGAGATCACGATACGCAGACTGGAGCACTTCAGATCATCCTTCCGCAAAGGGTGGCAAAACGGTCATCCATTCCAAGATGAAATTCCATCATTTGACTTAGATGATTCAATTGACCCGAAGGACTCACATCAGAAAGCGTTGATTTAAGCATCATGGAACGTTTACAACAAGAATTGGAAGAGCTAATTGCGCTCCTTCCAAATGAAAGACAAGTGCGTGACAGGTTAGCTAATCTTGTCTCCGTTTACCCATTCAATGAATACGAATATGTAATTTCTAATCTGCTCGCGATGGATGTGTTAGATATAGAAAGTTACTATGAGTTACGTGATGACTATATAGCTCGCAATCTTTATCTGTATATTTTCGAAATAAGTGCACCTCGAACGTTCGGCGAATCGTGGGCGCAAGGCCATCTGAAAGGATTAGTGCCTGATCTGCAAAAACCATCCAAGAAATTAGATTCTGAATATTCAGGTCAATACGATTTCTTTCTTGACGGGATTAAAATCGAAGTTAAGGCATCGAGAGCGGTTGATGCAGATATTGATGCTCCTTTGTATGTTAAAGCGTTATCTTCGGATTCCACAAAGAATTTCTGGATGAATTTCCAACAGGTCAAACCCGGCTGTTGTGATGTATTTGTTTGGATTGCTGTATGGCGTGACATTGTTAGATATTGGGTACTATCGTCGGATGAGGTTGCGAGCCATCCGTACTACTCGAAAGGGCAGCATCGCGGTAACATTGGAGAAGGTCAATTACATATTCGCCAAGACAACATTGCCGATTTCATTCAATTTGAAGTGAAATCGAATCGAATCGAAGAGGCGATCCGCAGCGCACATCGTAGATAGATTGCAGCATCAATCATTCGCGTGCTTCAACAGTGGCTATGTAACCGTCATCGGTTTCACTGCAGAGTTGTGGGGGTTGAAGGGTCAGGTGCCGCATTTGGCACGGATGGGTAGGACGGCTTTACGAATCCAGGACTTGCAGCACGGCGGTGATGCCTATGGGGATGTCTACGATGATGTGGAGGATGGAGGCGGACGAGGTTGCTTCGCCGGTGGTAGTGTCGATCCTTCGGGTGGTGGTTTCGATGACCTCTTCGTGGACGGATTGCGATGCGCTGGGGTCTGTGATTTCTACCGAACACGTATCGCCAGCAGGTACGACGACGGCGTTTTCGTAGTGGTCGCCGAAGTAATCGGCGTGTTTGATGCGGACGGTGGTGTCTTTTGAGACGGGAGTGCGGGTTGAGATTTCACGTCTGAGGTGCGGATTGATCTGCCAATCCGGGTGTTGGCATTCATGCCATATCGTGTGTAGAGACAGTTCCTCCGCATGTTGTTCAGTTCTAGCAACGTCGATCCATTCGTTCATCTGAATCCCTCTCATTCGCCACTATGGGGAAACTACCATTCTGGGACGCCGTTCGTGGTTCACGGCGTCATCTTTAGGGAGCGGCGGTCATGAGATTCTAACTTGAGGGGATGAGGCATCCCCTGTGTTCGCTGCGCGAAAGGATGCTGTGCACAAAGGGAAACGCTTGTTACTCGATTAGTGCTTCAACGCGTGCGATATAGCCGGTGTTGTTAGCAGTTGGGTGACGATTTGATGTATGCTAGGGGGTGAGACCCGCCCCTCGGCGAATCTCAATCGGTCGGAGGGTGGCATTGCATCCGTTCCTTCTTTGGCCCCGTAAAGGTGTCGCCTGGATGCGTTGCCAATTACGTTTGTCAGACGACCTCCGACCATGCTCAATCCTATCCGTTTCTATTGGCCTTGTCCGTGAGAAATGAGGCGGCTTAATCGGTTGGTGCTTCTACGTGTGCGATGTAACCGTTGTCAGTTTTGACGGATACGTATCCGATCTCTGTGGCACCTCCAGCGTCGGATACGTCGTTCTCGACCAGTTTTAGTTGGGTTAGTTGGTCGTCTGTGGCGGACAACTCTAGTTTGGCTAGGGGTTTTCCTAGGCCGATTTGGGCTTCGTGTTTTGCTTTTCGGACGGCGGCTATGGCTCGGCAGGCGGTTTGGAAGGAGGTGGGTGATTCGGGTTTGGGTACGGGGGGTAGTTGGTAGCGGTCGGGCATCCCCCTTTGTCCTTCGGACATTTCCCCCGCGAGCGGGGGAAACCCGTCCTCGTCCCGGCCCCTCTGGATTCCGGCTTTCGCCGGAATGACGTCATTTGACGCCGGATTGACGGTTGTTGGCCAGGGGGTTTGGTGAATCGATTCATAGCCGGTCTCTTGGGCGTAGGTCCAGGACCAGATTTCGTCGGTGATTGTTGGTACGAAGGGGGCGAAGAGGCGGAGGAGGGTGTTTAGGGCCAGGCGGAGGGTGGCTACTGCTGAGGCTCTGCCCTGCTTGTCGGTTTCGCTGCGGGCTCGGCGTTTTACTAGTTCGATGTAGTTGTCGGCGAAGGCGTCCCAGAAGAAGGTTTCGGTGATCTGGAGGGCGTGTGCGAACTCGAAGTTCTCGAAGGCGTTGGTGGCGCGGTGGACGGTGTCTCGGAGGTCGTTGACGAATGCTCGGTCGAGTTCGGTGGTGATTTCGCCGTGTTCGGCTTCTTGCATGAGGACGAATTTGCCGGCGTTGTAGAGCTTGGTAACGAGTTTGCCGCCGATGGTGAATACGGTGGGGTCGAAGGCCATGTCCATGCCGGGGCGTCCGTTGGATGCCCAGTATCGGACAGCGTCGGCGCCGTATTGGTTGACGAGCGGCATGGGCGTGACGGGAGCGCCTCGGGATTTGGACATCTTCTTGCGGTCGGGGTCGACGATGAAGCCGGAGATCATGGCTTTGTGCCAGGGGACGTTGTCGTTGTGGAGCGCGGACTTGACGATGGTGTAGAAAGCCCAGGTGCGGATGATGTCGTGGGCTTGTGGGCGCAGGTCGGCTGGGTAGAGGTTGGACATGCGGTCGCCGTCTTCGCCCCAGCGGGCTAGGATCTGGGGGGTCATGGATGATGTGAACCAGGTGTCGAAGACGTCTTGCTCGCCGATGAAGCCGTTAGGTTGGTTGCGCTGGGACTCGTCGTAACCGGGCGCGGGCGTAAGAGTGGGATCGACGGGGAGCATATCGTCGGTGGCGACGATGTAGCTGTCGTACTTGATGTCGCCGTTTTCGTCGATGGGGTACCAAACGGGTATGGCGACGCCGAAGTATCGCTGTCGGGAGATGGCCCAGTCGTGTCCGAGGCCGTCGGTCCAGTCGGCGTAACGTTTTTCCATGAATTCAGGCAGCCATTGGACCTTGGCACCGACTTCTTGGAGGTAGGGTTTCTTGTCCATGAGGCGGACGAACCACTGGCGGGATGGGATGTATTCGATGGGTGTCGTGCCCTTCTCGTAGTAGCGGACGACGTGCTCGATTGGGCGCGGCGGTGATTGGAGGGGGTTGCTGGTTTCGACTTCGTCCTCTGGACCGAGCATCGTCATGGCCGATGTGCCGGGGCAGTTGAGTTGTTCGACGATCTTGGTGCGGACATCCTCGAGGGGCATCCCGAGCAATTGGTCGTAGAAGAATTGGGCGCGTGTCGGGTCTAGGGAACCCCAGCCCGGATCGTCGGAGCCGTAGGGGACGAAGGTGCGCGGTGCGGCCTCGCCGTTGCGGGAGATCATAGGTCGGAGTTCGAGGTCATGGGTTCGCCACCACTCGACGTCGTTGTCGTCTCCGAACGTGCAGAGCATCAGGATGCCGGTGCCCTTCTCGGGATCGGCCTTTTCGCTGGGGAATATGGGGACTTTGGCGAAGAAGCCAGGGGTGATGGCGTGCTTGCCGAAGAGTGGCTTAAAGCGTTCGTCGTCGGGATGAGCGGTGACGGCAACGCAGGCGGGGATCATTTCGGGTCGCGTAGTTGAGATAACGAAGGATTCGGGTACGCCCTGCTCTCCGTCGATGAGGGATTCGTAGACGCCGAATTCGATGTCGTGGTATGCGCCTGGGGTTGGTCGGTCTTCGACTTCGGCTTGTGCGACGGCGGTCTGGAAGTCGACATCCCACATGGTTGGGAGTTCGGCGGTGTAGACGTGTCCGCGCTGGTCTAGGTCGAGGAATGATCGCTGGGCGATGGCGCGGCAGCGGTCGTCGATGGTGGCGTACTCCTCGTCCCAGTCGATGGAGAATCCGAGGCGGTTGAAGAGCTCTTTGTAGGTCTTCTCGTCTTCGGCGGTGACGATGTGGCAGAGCTCGATAAAATTGCCACGGGAGATTACGAGTTGCTCGTCTTTGTCGAGGCCGAGTTCTTTGCGGCGTTTGCGGACGTTCAGGTCCGGGATGTAGGGGACGTTCGGTTCGGCTCGGACGCCGAAGTAGTTTTGGACGCGGCGCTCGGTGGGGAGTCCGTTGTCGTCCCAACCCATGGGGTATACGACGTTCCATCCGGTCATTCGTCGGTAGCGTGCGATGACGTCTTGGTGGGTATAGGAAAAGACGTGGCCGGGATGGAGGGAACCGCTGGCAGTAGGCGGGGGCGAGTCGATGACGAAGCTCTGTTCTCGGGAGGCGGTTTTGTCGTGTTTTGAAATGCCGAGGGCTTCCCACTGGGTACGCCAATATGCTTCGCGCTCTTTCACGTCGAAGCGTCGGGGAAGGTCTCGGGGGTTTATGGAGATTACTTTGTTGTTGGAGATGGTTTGGGTTGTCATGTGGTGTCCTTTGTCTGAACTGGGAATCATGGGATTGGTGGGATTCTCGGGACCAGGGTTTTGGGGTTGGGGTTTGCTGCGTTGGTTGGGGTTTTGGATTATTCTTCGCAGACAATTTCTGTTGGGACTTCGCCGACGAAATTGTTGCCAAGCAAACCGATCCTATTCTCTACAGAACAAAGGTTGCCGAGTTCCGGCGGTACCGCGCCAGTTAACTGGTTAAGTTGGAGGTGTAGCCAAGTCAACTGGCGCAAGTTGCCAATTTCTGGGGGTATTTCTCCTTCAAGGACGTTATGTGATAGATCCAAACGCCATAGGTTTTGCAATCTTCCTAATTCGGGCGGAATTGGACCCGTTAATCGATTTTCCGTCAACAAGAGCACTTTCAATTGTTGTAGATTTTCCAGTTCCAAAGGGATCTCTCCTTCGAGCTGGTTGAAGTCGAGGGCCAACTCTCGCAAATTCTCGACCTCGCCTAGTTCGGCGGGGATCGAACCTGACAATTGGTTATTACTGAGGTCGAGATACTCCAAACGGTGCAAATTCCCTAATTCTGGCGGGATTTCTCCTGTCAGGTAGTTTTCACCGAGATACAGGTATTGCAGGAGTGGAAGATAACCCAGTTCTGGTGGGATTTCACCTGTGAGTCGATTCGTCCTCGCATCAAAATTTTCTAAAAGTCTGAGTCTTCCGATTGTAGCTGGAACTCTCCCGCTCAGTTTGTTTACGCTGAGCCCCAACGTCTCCAGTTTGGTCAAATCGCCGATGACGTTCGGAATCGATCCTGTCATCCCGTTGTTGTAGAGGTGCATAGATTTGACTCTGCCGTTTGTGTAGGTTTGGATTCCTATCCATTCGTCTAGCGGGGCGTCGGTGAGCCAGTTGTCGTTGTTTTTCCAGTTTTCGCCGTCGGTGGCTTCGTATAGTGCGATCAAAGCCTGTCGGTCGGTTTCGGGGGAAAATGGGTCTACGCAAACCTGTGATTTGAAGAACGGTTGATCCGATTCGACACGGGTCCATTCTTCCGGCCAACAGTCTGACCAATCGTCTTTGGGATTTGCAAGTTGATTGCCGCCGATATACATAACGCGTAAAGGCATCATCCTGTGGATATCATACGGTTTTAAATCTTTGAGATTGTTGTTCCTTACGTATAGCTCGTGCAGATATCCCAGATCGTTGAATTGAACAGGTATGGATCCGTTCAAGCCGTTCTGGTCCAAAAACAACGTCTCCACCCGCCCGGAGGAATAAACTCCGTACCACATTCCGATGGGGGCCTCAGTTAGCCAGTTGTCGGTGTTGACCCAATTTGGTCCGTCGGTGGAATGGTAGAGCGCCGTTAAGGCCGTCCGTTCTTGAGGCCACATTTCTTTCCTGTCGTCGATTCGTGAACCGGAACAGGTTTTCAATCCGAGCGTTGCGAGATCGTGCAATCTCGTCACTTCCAAAAGGTGATCGGGGACGCAGCCGGCAAAATCGTTGCCTCCTCCGAGGTAAAGTTCTCGGATGATATACGTGACGCTACCATGTTGACGGTTGGTACCGATGGTTTCGGGTATGGTACCGTTCAAACGATTTCCCCAGAGGATGATCGTGCCCAAACGATCTAGTTTGCCAAGTTCAGGCGGGATGCTGCCCTGAAGCCTGTTGTTGGACAGGTTGAGGTGCCCCAAGTTCTCAAGTTGGGCAAATTCGGGTGGTATCGATCCTTCGAGCGCGTTCGACTGAACGCTCAAGCGGAATAGCTGCTTTAGGTTTCCAAGCTCCGGCGGCAGATAGCCGGACAGATTGTTGTACGCCAAGTTCAGTAGGTACAGATTGATCAGATTGCCAAGTTGATTGGGGACTCTACCGTCGAGTTGGTTTTCTGAAAGATCGAGTTCCGCGAGCGAATTGAGATTTCCGAGAGTCGACGGTACGGTTCCGGTCAGACGGTTCTTTTGCAGGTGCAACAACTCCATATTCTGGAGATCGCCGAGTTCGGAAGGGATCGGGCCGATTAACTGGTTGAACGATAGCTGCAATGTCTTCAGCGTATCAATCACCCCAAATTGGGACGGGATCGGACCATCCAATTGATTGCCGGTCAATCTGATGATTTCCAGTTTGGAAAGGTCTCCGATATCTTGCGGTATCGGTCCCGAAAGTTGGTTCCAATCCAGCTCGATTTGTTGCATTTGTTTTAATGTTGTGAAATCCGGAGGGATCACGCCATTCAAGCGATTATCGCTGAGGTCGAGCTTTGTCAATTCCGTAAGGTGTGTAATTTCGGGTGGCAGTTCGCCGTTCAGGTTGTTGCCTGGGAGAATTATCTCTGTGACCCTTCCCCTTCCATTGATCAACACGCCTCCCCAATCGCCGACCGGGTAGTCGCTGTTCCAATCGTGGGCGCCGAACCAATTTGGTCCATCGGTCGCGTTGTAAAACGCGGTAAGTGCTGCGAGATCAGATTCTGCTGATCCGGTTTCGTCGCAAAACAACATTGTCGGAACGTCGTGTAGATCGCTGAAGCGATCCGTGTCATGGTCATAAAACGAAGATTCTGCTGATCTGAGGTGGCTGGGTATGCAACCCTCTAAATCGTTCCCGCCGATGGACATTTGCATCAACGGCACCGATCGTCCTAAGTCTTCCGGCACTACGCCATACAAGTAATTCGAATGTAGGTACAAGCCGCGCAAGTTTTGAAGTGACCCCAGAATAGTTGGGATCTGGCCGCTCAATGAATTTCCGCCGAGGCCCAACACCTGAAGCGAAGAAAGGGATCCGATCTCTTCGGGTATCGGGCCACCGAGATTGTTGCGGAAGAGATTAAGCCCGATAACGTTGCCGCAATCGTCGGTCTGCACGCCGTACCACTCAGCGAGGGGGGCGTCGCTCAACCAGTTTTGGTTGTCGGTCCAGTTGTCTCCATCGGTCGCTCTGTAGAGTGCAACGAGGGCATTCCGTTCAAGGTCCATCAATCCGCGCGCAGAGCAATGAGGTACGAGCACGATATCGGATACCGGCGGGGGTAATACGATCTCGGTCGCTTCATTATCGGGTTTGTTGCAGGCGATCGTTGCAGTTATGGCTATACCAACGAGTATGGATAAGCCTAGAGTTGTTGTCTGGCTTCTTGGGTTTGATTTGCGATGCGTAGTGGACATCGGTTGGGGATTGTGCGCGGTTGATTTTGGTTGTTGCCGGGATACAAAAAAGCCCGTCCTATCAAAGGACGGGGCCATTGTCGGGTGACACGTGCCTCGCGGTACCACCTTTGTTGCCGCCGCATGGTTGGTGCGGTGGCCTCTCGATGACGCTTGGTAACGGGCGTTTTCCGACTGCGCTTAGTTGCCTTTGCTCTTGCCTATGTGGTTTCCCGCTTACGCGGGAATGACGAAGAGCTGGTTTCGGCGCAGTTGCTCGGGGGCGACTTCACGGGTTGACGCTTCCGATTTTTCAGCTGTGATCGGATCTCTGGCGAGCGTCAGGGGCCGTTACTACTCCCCTTCATTGCGTTTGATTTGTTTTGCTGGATTTGATTTTAATCGAGGTTGATCTTTGAATGGGCTAGGAGGGCGTCGAGTTTCTGATCGAGGCGTGACAACCCGAAGTCGATTTTCTGGTCAAGGCGTTGAAATCCCGCTGATTGCTACTCATCGGATTGACTACCTGATGCAAGGACGCGATATCACAATTGTTGCATATCCGCAACATCCGGTACACCGATCGGATTAAGCAGAGAGTGAATCGGGATCAGCGATGGCGTGTTCGGTTGATGCTTGAACGTAGTTGATGAGAATTTGTCGGTTGGCGTCGGATACTTCGTAGACCTTGATGTGACGGAGGCGTTTGCCAATGCCTTCGAGGAGGTTGTCGGGGTCGGGCATGGTTGCGCCGTTGAAGAATCCGAGGCGGACGTAGTTGTTATGGTGCTGGAACCAGATGATGTTGCGACGGGAGATTTCGGGTAGCCAGTAACAGGGGGAGCCCCATTTGATGCCTTCGGTGAAGTTGTGACCGGTCGCTACGACGATGTCTCTTATTTCGGTTAGGAGCTGGCGCGCGTCAGATGGTTGTTCTGCCAGCCATTCGTCAAACGCTTCTAGGTTGAAGCGTGTGGTGCTCATTTAGTGAGGGTTTTGACTTTGCGCGGCGGAATGAGTTTGAATTCGAGGATCGTGCCGCCGTTTTGATCTTTAAGCATGCGTGTTCTTTTTTCGTGGGCCGAGTTGATTCGACTCAACATTTCGAGGGCACGGCGGGTTTCGTCCGCCACCTGAGCGGCGTTGGTGTTTTCGATCCGACGTTTGAACAGCCAGTAGGTAAACTCCTCATCAAGACCGATGGTCCGGGTATTTTCGGGAGATTCGGCGACCAGGTCTGCTAGTCGGAGTGAGTTTTCGTCGAGAAATTGTTGCCAAAGCGTCTTTTCGGTCTCCTCGTATAGGCCGAGGTAGGCGAGATCGGAGGAGTCGTCTGAGGGTGGTAGGCCGTTTCCGTAACGGCGTTTTTGGATGCGCGATTGGATGGCGGCGATGAGGCATTGCTCAATGTGGACGCCGTAGAAATAGTTGAGGTGTGCACGCCAGCCATCGACTCCGAGAATGCGTCGGAACTGCTCCTCCCCGAGACGGCCGAATACGCCAGTGTCTCCGAGCCAATCGAAGATATCTTCGGACGGAATGGATGATTGACCTTCCGCGTTAAGCTGGGTAGCGATTCGTTCGGCGAGTCGTTTCCAGTTGAAGGCTTCGCCGCCGATGAAATAGTGAAATGTCTCGTCGTATGCCCGTTCGTTTTCTTTTGGCCAAGCGGCTACGGTGTTGAGGAGATTGGGTTGCCAGTCGGTTGGGTTTTCGGCGAACCGTTGGATTAGGTCGTCCAACAGGCGACGTCGATTCGCTGCGAGTTCGTCGTCGGCACGGATGTGGTTTGCCGCGGTGGTCATGGAGTTACCGGGCTGCGCCTGAACGTTGTTTCTTTTTGTTTTCGCGTTCGATGGCGCGCCGCTCGCGACGAGATAGGCGACGTCCGTCGGCGGCGTGAGTTGGAGCGTTCACGGATGCGACGGTGGTGGTGGCGCCCGTTCCTTGCTGGGTGTTGGCAGAGGACATGACGCTTTGTTGACTGGCTTGGGCGAGGGCTATGCGCTGCGCCGCGGCCAAGGCATCGGCCTTCAGCGGCGTGGCGTTCGATGGTGCGAGTCGGGTTGACTGGTGGGGCGCGTGGGGTGCCAGGTGGAAGATGGTTCTAGCGACTTCGTTGCGGATCTCCTCGTTCATCTCGTTGAACATCTGAAACGACATCGTTCGGTATTGGACGAGCGGGTCGCGTTGCCCGATGGCTTGCAAACCGATGGATTGGCGCATGTTCTCCATGCGGGTGAGATGTCCGACCCAGTGGCGATCGAGAACGCGCAGAAGTACGCTGTGTTCGATCATCTTAAGGCTTTCGTCGCCAAAGAGAGTCTCGCGTTGGTTGTAGACGGTGTCGACGTAGTCGTGAAGTTCCTTTTCGATTTCGGGTTGAGTCTTGCCGATGAGGTCGTCTTCGGAGGAGAGGACTTCGGGGATGGGGAAGTAGCGACTGAGGTCGTCTTCGGAGGAGAGGTCTTTGGGGATGGGGAAGTAGCGACGGATTTCGCGTTGAAATCCTTGGGTGTCCCAGATTGTTGCGTCGCCCTCGAGGAAGGTTTCTACGGCTCTTGTGAGCGCGTTCTTGATGTAGTCGGCGATTTCTTCTCGGAAGTTGCCGCCGTCGACTATGCGGTCGCGCAACTTGTATATGACATCGCGTTGGGTGTTTGCGACATCGTCGTAGTCAACGAGTTGCTTGCGGATTTCGAAGTTGATGCCCTCGACTTTTTGTTGGGCGTTTTCGACGGATTTGACGAGAACGGAGTTTTCGACGGGGATGTTCTCGTCCCACTTGAACATCTCGAGGGTGCCCTTGATCCGGTCGCCACCGAATCGTCGGACGAGGTCGTCCTCGACGGAGAGGAAGAACTGAGTTTCGCCGGGGTCACCTTGTCGGGCGCAACGGCCTCGGAGCTGGTTGTCGATGCGGCGGGATTCGTGGCGTTCGGTTCCGAGAACGAATAGTCCACCCTTCGCGATCACGCCGTCATGACGTTCCTGCCAAGTTTCGGGCTGGTCTTCGGCGTCGTGGCCGTTGTTCGATTGCCGACCGTTACGCTTGGAGTTTTTGCGATTGGATGATTCGTTGGTAGCGGTTTCGGGGTTGCCACCGAGAATGATGTCGGTTCCACGACCGGCCATGTTGGTTGCGACGGTGACGCCACCGGGGATGCCGGCTTGTGCGATCACATGGGACTCGGATTCATGCATTTTAGCGTTTAGGACCTGATGTCTGACGCCACGGCTTTTCAAGAGGTCGGCGATTTTCTGGGACTTTTCGATGGTGGTGGTCCCGACGAGGACGGGCCTTCCAGCTTCGCTAAGTTCCTGGATCTTCTGGGCGGCGGCGGTCCACTTGGCCTCTTCGGTCATGTAGATGAGGTCTTGGTGGTCGATGCGCTTGTCTTCGCGGTTGGTGGGAATGGCGACAACTTCGAGTTTGTAGATCTTGGAAAACTCTTCCGCTTCGGTAGTGGCGGTACCGGTCATTCCGCTGAGCTTGGAGTACATGCGGAAGTAGTTTTGGAGCGTGATGGTGGCGTAAGTTGCGGATTCGGCTCGGACTCGGACGCGTTCCTTTGCTTCAAGTGCTTGGTGCAGACCGTCGGAGAATCGTCGGCCTTCCATGAGCCGGCCAGTAAATTCGTCGACGAGGACGATATCGCCGTCACGGACTACATACTCGCGGTCGCGGAGAAAGACGTGTTCAGCACGAATGGCGTTTTCGACGAGGTGCGGCAGTTCGTTGTCTTCGCCGGTTTCGCTGTAGAGAGTTTCGACTCCGAGCATTCGTTCGGCTTTTTCGCTGCCGACTTCGGTTAGCGAGACGTTACGCCGCTTATGGTCGACCTCGAAATCTGTTTCTGGTTTTAATCGAGAGGCAACCGATGCGAAGCGAGAGTAATTGCGTTCGGTTTCGATACCGGGGCCGCTGATGAGGAGCGGTGTCCGGGCTTCATCGATCAGGATGTTGTCAACCTCGTCGACGATCGCGTAGGATAGGCCCACTTGGACGCGTTCTTCGGTCTGACCCACCATGTGGTCTCGCAGGTAGTCGAAGCCGAGTTCGTTGTTGGTTGCGTAAAGGATGTCGCAGGCGTAGGCATCGACTTTGGTGGATGGTCGCAGATGTTTTCCAACGACGGAAGCGAATTTAGTCGATGCATCTTCGCGGTCGATGGGCGCGCCGTCTTCCTGGTAGTTTTCGTCGTAGACATAGGATGCGGGACTGGCGTGGGTATCCATCCTGTTTTGCTGCAGGCAGCCCACAGAGAGTCCCATGAATTGGTATACGGGGCCCATCCACTCGGCATCACGTTTCGCGAGGTAGTCGTTGACGGTGACGACGTGGACGGATTTACCGTCAAGTGCGTTCAGGTAGGCAGCTAGCGTGGCGACGAGGGTCTTGCCTTCGCCGGTACGCATTTCCGCGATCTTGCCTTGGTGGAGTACAACGCCGCCGATCATCTGGACGTCGAAATGGCGCATGCCGAGGACGCGAGATGAGGCTTCTCTGACCGCAGCGAAAGCTTCCGGGAGGATGTCATCGAGCGATTCACCGGCGTTGATGCGCGCCTTGAACTCGTATGTCATCGCAGCGAGGTCGTCATCGGTCAAACCTCGCATGTGATTTTCGTGGGCGTTAACCTGTTCGGCGATCGGGCGCAGCTGGTTGAGCTGCTTCTCGTTCGGATCGCCGACTAATTTTCCTAGCAGTTTTCCGATCATGATTCTCTTTTTATCATCACGTAATTTGAACTGCGATTCCTGTGATGGAAGTGATTGCCGTGATGAGTTGTGTTTGTTTGAGCGGTGTGCGGGGGAGATGGGGAGCGTAGAATCTGTAGTAAGGTGTGCCGTAAATTCAAGACACCCGGTTGCATTGGAATGTTAGCGCAGAGGATGAACCGATGGAAAAGATGGCATTTTTGGTAAAGATCGAGCCTGGAGAGGACGGCTACTTCGTGGCATCGTGCCCGTCTCTTCCGGGCTGTTTCTCACAAGGCGATACGTTTGACGAGGCGATTGAGAACATCACCGAGGCCATCGAGGCTTATACCGAATGTTTAGCGCAGGAGCAGACTGGGGACGATTTGTCGGTGCGGTTGGTGAACGTTCCTTCGGGGCTCGTCATTGCTTAGTCTCAGTAAAGAAAGGATAGGACATGGCAGAACCTAAAGAGTTGGTAGGAGAACTGATTGAACTGACTGAGAGCGGTCACATCAGTTGGGAGGGAAGCATTTACAACTGGCAAACGCGCACTGGCGATTGCGATTTCAGCGTGTATCCGAGCGGCCTACTGGTTGCAAGGTATCCATTCGAAAACAGTTCATTACAGGTTCGCATTGATGGGTATGAACAGATTATGAACCCGCTCATTGAGTTGTTGCATCGCAAATTTCCTGTTGAGCGATTGCCTAGCGAAGAGGAACGGTTGCAGCACGTGCTTGATTGTGTAAAAAACCAGGTGTCCACCAATGGCCGCTGAACCATCGATCAGCATTCACGAAGTTCAGGTGGAGATTGACCGATCGCTTGAACATTACGCAAGTAAAGCGGAGTTAAATGAAGCTGTTGGTAGACTTGACGCCAAGATTTCAGAGACTGAAACAAGGCTCATCAGATGGATGGTCGGAACGGTCGTTGGGGTAGGTGCACTGGTTGTGGGAGCGGTAGCGGTGTTGTTGAACGTGATCGATTGAGGATGTGGGATGGTATACCCCCTGCGAGTTTCGTTGTGCTTTGCTAGATGACCCCCTATTAATCTCCCCTAGGAGGAGACCTTTGCAAAAACCCGTGATCAGCGATACGACGCGATCGTTTCGGTGACTGTGCCCCGATTGCACCGCCCCTCTGGATTCCGGCTTTCGCCGGAATGACGGAGTTTTGCAAAGGTCTCCCTAGGAGGGGGAGGGAAAGAGGGCGGAAATGGGCGTGCCTCACCCACCACACCCCTGGGTGCCCGCCTTCGCGGAAATGACGGAAGGACGATGGAATGGGGCGTGGGTTAGTTGGGGAAGAGCGCTCCCACAGATCTGCCCTTGTGGATGCGGTCGATGGCTTCACCGATTAGCGGTGCGATCGAGAGTACCTTGATTTTTTCGTGTTGTTTGTGTGGTGGCAATGGTACCGTGTCGGCGATCACGATCTCCGAAATTTCTTGCATTTCGGCAAGGTTGTGAGCGGCGTTGTCTGGGAAAACGCCGTGGGCAGCAGCGACGTAGACTTCCCGAGCTCCATTTTGCCGCAGACCCGTCGCGGCGGCCATCATCGTGCCGCCAGTGGCGATTTCGTCGTCGATCAAGATGGCGTTACGCCCATTGACATCCCCAATTACATTGTGGATCTCGACGCTATCGTCGTTGCCGGTGCGTCGTTTCTCGACCATGGCCACTGGAGCATCCATGATGTGTGCGAAGTCGCGTGCACGTTTAGAACTTCCGAAGTCAGGAGAAACTACGACGGGTGCATCGAGTTCTTTCTCGACGAAGTATTTCGAGAGCATGGGCATGGCGGTGAGTTCGTCGACGGGGACTCTGAAGAATCCCTGGACCTGTCCGGCGTGGAGGTCGACAGTTAGGAAGCGGTCGGCGCCGGCGGTTTCGAGTAGGTCGGCGATTAGGCGTCCGGTGATAGGGACGCGCGGCTGATCTTTTTTGTCGGTTCGGGCGTAACTGTAATAAGGGACGACGGCGGTGATTCGGCCGGCGGAGGCACGGTGCGCGGCGTCGATCATAATCAGCATCTCCATGATGTGATCGTTGACCGGTTCTACGGTCGGTTGGACTACGAACACGTCTCGGGCGCGGACGTTTTCAAGGATACGAACAAAGGTGTTGTCGTTCGAGAACTTGAAGACTTCGGCTTTTCCGACGGCGATACCAAGATATTGGCAGATCTTCTCGGACAAACCGACGTGGGCTGTTCCGGAAAGGACGACTGGTCCGCCGTTAATTGGGTGCATGGGGTACGAGAACCGGTTGCTGCTTGAGGGATCCAACTCTCGATTCTAGCACCAGCGGTCGCGAGGCCGTTCGGGCGCGTGAAGGCGTTCGGAGCACGGAGGGGAACGCACAAGGGCGCGTTAGTGGTCCCTTCCTTAGTCGCTTAAGGAGGCGTATTTGTCCGCGTTGAAGCCAATGATCGGTGCGGTTCCTGGGGCGACGATGATGGGTCTTCTTATGAGTCTTGGCTCTTGCAGCATGAGATCGATGAGTTCGTCTTCGCTGATGGATTGTCGGCGTTCTCGGTACGGTTTCGCACTGGGACTACGCCAAGAAAAGAGGTTGTCGATGCCGGCTAGGGAGGCGAGATGCTTCAATTCTTCCCGACTGAGAAGGTCATCGAAAAAGTCCCGTTCCTGGACTTCGACGCCGTTGGCATCGAGTACCTTCTTGGCATCTCGGCACGTTGAACACTTACGCCATGTGTAAAATCTTCGTTCTTCAACCATTTTTTCTTCTGATGGGTGGTTTAACACATGGGAAACGTGTAATCGGGTGTGGATTACGGATGTCGGAGAAAACTAGTGTAAATTGGCAGGCAGGCACACTGCATCCGGTGCCTATCTTCTTGATCTTCCAATTGGTGGATGGATGACCTCTGCTCGATTAGCAATCCAGACCGCGGCGACGCTTAGCCGCAACGCGAACCCGGTCGCGCGTTTCAAGCGCGGTTCGCAGAGTTTGTTCAATATCAGTATCTACACGTTTGGTTTGTCTGGGGTTTGGGTTGGTTTCGGCAGTATTTTGCTTCAGTACAAGGTGACCGAGATTGCGGCAAACGACCCGGTGAGAATGTTGGGTTGGACGCTCGATAAGACTAGCTTGGCGGCGTTGGTTTCGCTCATTGGCTTGGCGATCGCGGCGGTGGTGCAACCGGCGATAGGATTTATCAGCGACCAAAAAGTGACCGTATCGGCGCTGAAACGTTATCCATTCATCATCTTCGGTCTGTTGGGTTTGTCAGTATCGACGCTGCTCTTTGGTTTCGTGAACAGTTTTTTGGCGCTGATGTTGGTGACGATAGCGATGCAGGTCTCAGGCAATACCGCTCAAGGCCCGGCCAACGCTTTGATCATCGACCATGTCGACGATAGCGAGCGGGGGCGAGCATCGGGTTACTTGAACTTGATGCGTCTGATGGGTTCGGGTTTCGTCGCGATGCTGGTGGTTTTCTTGATGTCTAACTATCACATCGAAGATGCGCCGCAGTGGATGTGGTACTCGGTGATTCTGATGGTCGCCGTGTTACTGGCAACGACGGTTTACACGTTGCTGGCACTGCGGGTCCCAAAGTCCCGTTCGACTGACGAAGAGCAGATGGAGATCGACTTCGATATAGAAGGTGCAGACGGTGATAACGAACGTGGGTACACACGGTCTCGTTACTACATGTTCCTGCTTGCGATGGCGATATTGATCGCCGCGATGTCAGCCATACAGACGAACGCATTGTTTTTCGTTCAGGACGTGATCGGCCTCGAAAATCCGGCGAAGGGCGGGAATTACATCCTCGTTGCGTTGATTGGATCCGCGGCGGTGGTTGTGTATCCAGCGGGCAAGCTCTCCGATCACATCGGTCGCGGATCGTTGCTGTTGCTCTCGGGAATCCTCGGCGCTGGTGGCATACTTTCGCTGTTGTTGCTCAACGCGAATTCTCTGATCGAGGTTGTACCGGGTGTGATGGCTATCGGTTTTGCGGTTGGCATCTACCTCTCGGTTGGTTGGGCAGTCGCAAACGATCTTGTGCGCCGTTCGACCGCGGCGCGCGATTTGAGCTTAACGAGCATATCGGGATTGGTCGGCGCGATCGTTGGTCGATCAAGCGGATTCTTTATCGGAGGGCTTAACGACCAGGGATCACAACTCGGGATGGAATATCTCGGATACACCGTGATGCTCAGTCTAGCGAGCCTGGCCTTCATCATTTCCGGCGTTGCGTTTTGGTTCGTCGTCAAGAACGAATGAAGTCTGCGGTTACGGACTTTCCTGTACCATCAAGAATCATGGCGAAGGAGACCGAGAAGATGAGTTCAACCTCCGATGCACGGTCGGTTGTGCTGGCGAGCCCTAGAGGATTTTGCGCTGGTGTGGATCTTGCCATCGGCATCGTCGAGTTAGCGATTCTGCGGTATGGTGCGCCGGTTTACGTCAAACACCAGATCGTTCACAATCCGCAAGTAGTGGCAGATGTCGAGTCGATTGGAGCAGTGACGGTTGACCAGGTTGATGAAGTCCCCGAAGGCTCGGTCGTCGTGTTTTCTGCGCATGGTTCGCCGCCATCCGACTACGCCGCTGCGAAAGAGCGCAACCTGACGGTTTTGGACGCGACGTGCCCCTTGGTAACCAAGGTCCATCACGAGGCGAAAAAGTACACGAGCGAGGGCAAACGGGTGATCCTGGTCGGTCACCGAGGGCATCAGGAGGTCATCGGTACCACTGGTCAGGCGGACATGGCGCTTTATGACGAGCGCGAGGACAATGATCTGCCGGAATGGGAGGAAGAAGACGATGTGGTCGTGCTGACTCAGACGACGTTGTCGGTTGCCGACACTGCTGAGGCGGTGGAGAAGATTCAGTCCAAATTCGATAACACGTTGGTCCGTAACGACATCTGCTACGCCACGACCAACCGGCAAGAATCGGCCACCGAGTTGGCGGAACAGTGCGACTTGGTCCTGGTTATCGGTGCTGAGAATAGTTCGAACTGCAACCGTTTGCGAGAGGTTGTTACCAAGCGGGGTGTTGAGGCGCATTTGATTAGTGGCCCGGAAGAGTTGGATCCGCGGTGGTTGGTCGGGAAGAAGAGAGTCGGCGTGACATCCGGTGCTTCGACGCCAGAGAAGCTGGTTCGCGCGGTTATTGATTCGATAGAGCACGACGAGTTGATGAATATCGGATCTGGGGAGGAAGGGATCAGTTTCAAGTTGCCATCGAAATTGCGGGCGACGGCAAAAGAGGCAGGTTACACGTACGACGGTTCGATGCTGGAGTGACATCGGGATTGTCGGGTTTTGCGGTAGCCGTGGTTTCGGGGATGGTAGTGGCGGCAGTGGTTGCAGGGTGCGCTGGCGATGAACCGACTCCTACGCCGACCATGATTCCGAATTACCCACCGTTCAAGGAAATCGTCTACCCAACCCCAACTCAAGCTCCGACGGCCACGGCCACACGCACGGCGTTAGGTTCGACATCTTCTGTTCGAACCCGGGATGGTACTTCGACCGCTACTGTCGTACCAACCCAGACGGCAATGCCTACTTCGACGGCGACCAGTTCGAGCACCCCAACGGTCACGAATTCGCCTGAGCCGACAGCAACACCGACTTTTACTCCGACACCAGAACCAACTGAGACACCTTCACCTTCACCGACGCCGAATCCATTGGATGAGATCCGGTTTGTGGACAACGAAGATTGTGGTGAAGGGATAAGTCGCGATCTGTTGCCGACGATGGAGTTGATGATCGCGCACGGTGAAAACTCGCACGTCGTGGTTGTGGAGGTCGCGGACGAGGCGCGTGAAAGGCAGCAGGGGTTGATGTGTCGGCAAACGGTTCCGCACGGCACGGGGATGCTATTCGTGTTTGAGTCGGCGCGTCAATTGAATTTCTGGATGTTTAACACTTACGAGCCGTTGGACATCGTTTATCTCGATGAATCGCGTATCGTAGTGAAAGCGGTTCGTATGGAGCCATGTCCTCGACCTGACGGCGTAGAAGACGGCGCGTGGCGTAGCGCGTGCTCGGCTGCGTCGAGCGGATACGGTTCCGGCGGCAGTGCACAGTACGCGCTTGAATTGCCGGCCGGTTGGTTGGCGAGCGTCGGATTGGAACTTGAGAATCTCGAAGGAGTCGTGACGAGTTGGTGAACGGCTATTCATCAAACGGTCGTCCGGAAGAGGAATCTAAGGGTCGCGCTCTGTTGGTCGTGACTGACGGGTTGGGATTTGATCCTGATTCTGTGATGCGTCTGTCAAGTCGCGTTATTGACGAATTGTCACCGAGCACTCGCCGGTCGTTGTTGGATTTGGCGCTCGAAGCGTCGCCCGGTAGCTACGAGATGTTGGCCATAACGCGGCTTGCGGTGCTGCCGATCACTGCAGAAGGGTTGAATCCGAGTCTTACATGGGACAAGGCCAATGAAACGCTCAATAGAGTCCGGCTCGTAAGGGATGGATTACGGCAGCGACGGCAGTTGGCAGAGATCGGTTCCGTCCGAAGGCGGATCGCTTTGGAAAACCGATATATTCCTTGGTTTGCGGAGGATCCGACTTGGTCGGAGATAGTGAACATGAACCTGACGGTTCCGACGCAGGCTTCTGGAGTGTGGGTTGGATACGAAGATGTTGATCCGCCGGTTCAGGGGAACTCGGAGACGGGGCATCAGCAGATCGGGAATCTGGCGTTGGCGCCGCAGATACCGTTGCAGATCACCCGATCGATAGAGGATGGATCGTTTTTCGAAAACGACATGATGCTCGATGCGATCAATGGCGCTATGGCGTCGGGCAACAATGTCAACTTCTGTTTTCTGCTTTCGGGCATCCGGGGATCGGACGGACGAGTCCATTCGGCTTGGAATCACCTGGAGGCGTTTTGCGAGTTGGTGTTTATTCGGCTTGGTATTTCGTCAGATCGTGTGCGGATGCAAGCGATTCTGGATGGTCGCGATGCACCTGCACAGGGTTCGATGGAGATCGAAGGCGTCGACGGCGGATATCTCGGAGAATTGGAGCGGCTGTTAGCTAAGTACGACGCGTCGGGATCGTTGGCCTGGGTGGTTGGTCGGTCGTTATCTATGGACCGAGACTATCGGGAGGAGAATGCTCGGTGCGACTATTTGTTGATGACTGAGGGCAAGGGTGAGGTTGTGACGGGTTTTGCCGATATTAAAGAGATCGTAGCGTCGGCACACGAAAACGGGTTGACGGATGCTGACGTTCCGGCGATGGCGCTCGACCACGATGGCAATGGACCTGCGACGATCAAACCAGGCGATGCGTTTATAAACCTGAACTTCAGGTCTGACCGTCAACGTTCGAAAACGGCGTCGCTTTGCGGCGCGCGCGAATATCTGGACCGGGAAGCCAAATCTCGAGGGCGGGATTGGAAGTTCGATTGGTTGCGGGACGATTTGAATCTTCGAATGTGCACGATGGCGGAATATGACGCGGAGTTCGAGGCGCATTACGGTGTAAAGGTTGCGTTTCCGATCACTCCGCATCAGTTGAACCTGTTAAGTCATTGGGATCGGTTGACGGACGACGACGATCTGTATCTGCTGGTTGCGGAGAGCGTGAAGGCTTCGCACATGGGATATTTCGTGCGTGGTCGGCGAGAGGCGGAGCAGGGTTCGAATTCGGAGGATCGTTGGGTTGTGCCTTCAGATGGTGCGAATGAGGGTGTTCATTCGGACTCGGATTTCTACGTGAGGCCCGTGATGAAGACGCGGGAGATCGCGCAGTTGGTTTCGGAGGCGATGGGAATTGGCGAGCATCGCCTGATAATGTGCAATTTGGCGGCGCCAGACATGGTCGGTCATCTGCTGCCAGCTCGATTCGAAGCGGCGGCGGAGGCGTATCGTGCAACGGTAGCCGTTTTAGCAGAGTTGAGCGGTGTTGCAAGGGGTGCCGGTTACTCGATGGTGGTGACATCAGACCACGGGAATGTCGAGAACGATGCGCCGACTCATACGGTTAATCCGGTGTTGACTACGGTTTTGCCGGCTGCGGGTAGTGTGGATCCGCGTGATTTGGAGGGGCCGTATTCGGCGAATTTGTTCGATGTTTCGCACACTGTGGCGCGGCTGATCGGGATCGATGCGCGGGAGATTGCGGAGATTGTGAGTGTGTTTCGGGGGGGATTGGGGGAGGAGTTTTTGGGTAAGTCGATAATCGGCTAGGAGATTCTGCCCTACCAAGCCGTCTCCCCGCCATCAATCACTAGCTCCGTCCCAGTTACCCAAGACGATTCGTCGGAGGCTAGGTATAGGCAACCGTAGGCGATGTCTTCGGGGAGGCCGAGACGGCCCATGGGGGTCATGCCTTCGCGGTAGTCTCGGATCTCTTTGACGCCGTGGATGTCAGTGGTCATGGGGGTGTCAGTGAAGCCGGGGCATACGGCATTGACGCGGATGTTGTCGGGGGCGTATTGGACGGCGGCGGCTTTGGAGAATATGCGGGCGGCACCTTTGGATGCGTGGTAAGGCGCTCCGGCTTTGGATCCGACGATGCCGAAAATCGAGGAAACGTTGATGACGGAGCCTCCACCGACTTTCTTCATGGCTCTGATGCCGGCGCGAGTGCCGAGCATTATGGCGGTGGAGTTGACAGCGAAGACATCGTTCCAGTCATCGAGGATCACGTCTTCGACGACCGTGCGGCCTTTGGGTCCGGACATTCCGGCGTTGTTGACGACGATGTCTAGGCGTCCCCACTTCGATTCAGCCATCTCGACCGCATCGTCCCAAGCGGCTTCTTGGGTTACGTCATGGTTGAAGAAGACGGCGTCGGGAGTGAGTTCGGCTTCGAGGGCGTTGCCTTTTGCAGCGTCGATGTCGCTGATGATGACTTTGGCACCTTCGCGGACGAAGATGCGGGAGCACGCTTCGCCGATGCCGGAAGCGCCGCCGGTTACGATGGCGATTTTGTTTTGGAGTCTTGGGGTGGTCATGGTGGGTTGGTTTTGTGTTGTTTTGTTCGTGCGGGTTAGGAGCGATTGTAATCGTCGGTTGGTTCAATCTTCATCGACCAACTCCCGGTCACACCGTCATAGGTGAATTTGCCGCGACGCAGGATATCCCTGCCGATAAGTGCATGGTACGGCTGGTCGTGTTCAACTAGCGGCAATGCCAAGAACCGTCCGTAAACCACGGTGTCGAAATCCTCTATGTGGATACGACCCAGAACGGGATCAGAATTGAACGGTCCGGTCGCGCCAACCCCTTCGATAGGCGATCCGACGATGGGAAGATTCAACCGTTCGGCCAGACCAGAATCGACGCAACTCATTCGGGCTCCGGTGTCGATTAGCGCAACGTAATTTCCACCGTGGAATTGAAACGATTGCCCAATCCCTTGTGGCCCGTGGGCGATATCGATCTGCGCTACCGGACCCCACTCCTCTAACGAATTAGGTTGCTCCTCACCCGGAAGGTCGATCGTTCGCATGAGTCAACACAAATCTAAATGAAGGTGCAATTTGCAGAGGTGGTTCGCCGATTTTCTTTATGTGATACGGGCCCGGTCCAAACCGCGTTACTGCCACGTCAGCGGCCTCTTCGAAATCTGAGAATGTACCAACGAGTTGCGTGTCGTAGATCACGACCCACTGATGCATGTGGTTCGCTTCGAGCTCTGTCCGCATTTCTTCGTATACGGCCACGTTTTCTTCAAGAGTTGCTAACAATTCCATATCCTGCTTTGACTTCTATCATAACGCGAGCTTCGAGCGTCAAAACCCTCTCTGAGCAGGTGCGGGGCCGTCTGAGTCGACGGATAGGTTTTTCATTGCGTCGGGGTTGGGTTCTAGGCCGAGCCCGGGCCGGTCTTCGAAGGCTTTCCATTGGCCGTTTTTGGGCCAGGGGACTTCGGTGAAGAGGACGGGCCAGGATTTCATCTCGCCGCCGAGGACTTCGACGACTTTTAGGTTGGGTGTGGCCATCGTGCAGTGGAGGTGGAGGAGGGAGTAGGCGTGGGGTGCGATGGGGAGATTGTAGGAGTCGGCGAGGTGGGTGACCTTCATCCATTCGGTTACGCCCCCTACCCTGCCGATGTCGGGCTGGACGATGTCGGCACCGCCTTGGCTGATGAGCTCTTTGAAGCCGTATTTGGTGTATTCGTGCTCGCCGGTGGCGACCGGGATGTTGGTGGCTTTGGAGATTTCTGCCAAGCCTTGGATGTCGTCGGCTAGGACGGGCTCTTCGAACCATCCGACGTCGTAGTCCTCGAATTTGCGGGACATCCGGATGGCTTGTTTGGCGTAGTAGCCGTTGTTGGCGTCGACGAAGATCTCGACATCGTCGCCGACGGCTTTGCGGACGGCTTCTAGGCGCTCGATGTCGGCGCGCTCGTCCATGCCAAAGTTCATGCCGACCTTCATCTTGATGCGGGGGAAACCCATATCGACATACCCGGTCTGCTCGGCGACTAACTCGTCGACGGTGTAGTTGGTCCATCCTCCGCTACCATAGCAGGGGACGGTCTTGTGGGCTTGCCCGAGGAGTTTGTACAAGGGGACGCCGAGGGCTTTGCCTTTGAGGTCCCAGAGTGCGACGTCGAGACCGGAGATGGCTTGGAATGCGAAGCCTTTGCGACCATAGCCGCGGACGCGCCAGAACATCTCGGTCCAGATGCGCTCGGTCTCAAAAGGGGTCTTGCCGATGAGGATGTCTTTAAGGTTGTCGTTGATCAGCGAACGGATGGCGGCGGGAGAGTTGAGGTAGCTGAAGCCTTGGGTGCCTTCGTCGGTGTGGATATGAATGAAGACGGTGGTGCGTCCGCGGGTGCCGGGTTTGAGCGGCGGGATGGTCGCATCTTGGATGGCGTCGGCTTCGGGGTTGAAGATGAGGGTTGTTGTTACGTCGGTGATTTTCATGGGGTGGGTTGGGGTTGGGTGGTGGTGTCGACGATGACTTAAAGATTACGCGCTATCGACGCAACGAGTGTAGCGTGCATCTCTTTTTATGAAACACCCGGTTGTTCGGGAATGACGGCGGGTATGCCCCCTTTGTCCTTCGGACATTTCCCCCGCGAGCGGGGGAAACCCTGCCACCTCCCCCCTGCTCGGTGCCGGCACGGTTCAGGGTTTCCCCCATTCATGGGGGAAATGGCGAAGCCAAAGGGGGCGCTGCTTGGTGATATCGGTTCATTGCCATCGTTTCTCACATGTCTTGACGGCGTTGCTGATTGCGTCGAGTACGGTGTCTATGTCTTGGTGGATGTCGGTATTCCAAAAACGTATGACGCGATATCCAGCTTCTGCCAACTTCAGACTCCGAGACTCGTCTGCCTCGCGGTTTTCGTCGTGCTGCGAACCATCTAACTCGATTACGAGACGAAGTTGAGGACAGGCGAAGTCGGTGATGAATGGCGGTACGGGGTGTTGGCGTCGGAATCGGTAACCTTGGATTCTGCGTTTGCGGAGGTGGGTCCACAGGACGCGCTCGGCGTCGGTGGGGTTCTTGCGCAATTTTCTAGCGCGGGTGTGGTGAGTGGTGCTTGTGTATCGCATTCCCGCATGTTACGCGTGGAATGCGATTTCCTTTGTCTGGAGTGGCGAAGACACGCGCCCCCTTTGTCCTTCGGACATTTCCCCCGTGAACGGGGGCAACCCTGCCACCTCCCCTGGGCATACCCGCGATCTCGCTGCGCTCGCTCGCGCCCCTTTCGCTCTGCGAAAGGGGCTGGGGTACTTACACCTTGCGGTAGCGCCAGACTGCTATCGGCCCGACCACGAAAGTGAACGCCAACGTCCAGAGGGCGGTGGGCCAGGCGTTGGTTAGGATGGGGCCGCCTTGGGAGAGAGCTCGGCCTAGGTCTACGGCGTAGGTTACGGGGTTGACGGATGTGAAGGGTTGTAGCCAGCCGGGCATGGTTTCGATGGGGACGAAGGCGGATGAGAGGAAGGTGAAGGGGAAGACGACGAAGAACATGAGTGATCCGGCGCCTTCGGCGTTGCGGACGGATGCTCCGATAAATGCGGCTACCCAAGAGAATCCGAAGGCGAATCCGGCCACCATGAACGGCACGGCGAAGCCGGGCCAAAATCCGCCGTGGAACCTCATGCCGATGATGTATCCGACGGCGAGCATGAGACAGGCGACGAATAGGCTGACAAGGGTTTCGGCGGCGACGCGACCACCGAGGACGGCGGAACGGGCCATGGGTAGGGATCGGTAGCGGTCGACCATTCCTTTCTGGAGGTCTTCGGCGAGTCCGACGCCGGTCTGGGTGGCGCTGAATAGGGTTGTCTGGACTAGGATGCCGGGCATCAGAAAGTCGATGTAGTTGAGGTTGCCAGTGGGTATGGCACCGCCGAAGACGTAGTTGAAGAGGAAGATGAACATGACCGGTGACAGGGTCGAGAAGAGGAGGAGTTCAGGAGAACGTCGGTAGCGGATAAGGTTCCGCCACGTCATGACCGCGGTGTCCGAAATGATCCAGCGCGATTCGACGGCGATCGCGGATGCGAGTTCGCCTACGACTGAGCGGTCTTGGATTTGGGCGGGTAGGTTCATTTGTCTGAACTGGGATTTATTGGTTTAAGGGATGGCTGTGATATGGGTCATTGTCATTCCGAGCGTGGCGAGGAATCTAGGGGGCGGTGTTGAGATTCTTCACTCCGCTGCGCTTCGTTCAGAATGACATAGAGTGCTTTCGCCGGAATGACGATTGTGGCGGGTATGGGGGTGTTTTGTATCGGCATTGTGGTCATGAGATTCGCCTGTAGCGCCAGGTCGCGAGGGAGCCGATGCCGATGACCATTAGGGCGATCCAGAATGCGGTCACCCATGCGTAGGATTCAAGAGGTCCACCTTGCGCGAGGTTGCGGCATAGGTTCACGACGTGGGTTATGGGGTTGACTTCGGCGAAGGCTTGGAGCCAGCCGGGCATGGTTTCGATGGGGACGAATGTGGAACTCAGGAAGGTGAGCGGGATGGCTACGAAGAATGTCGATGAGCTGGCGGTTTCTGCATTCCTTACCGAGACGCCGACGAGTGCCGACACCCATGCGAAGGCGAAACAGAACGCGGCGACGACGAGTGGGAGAATGAGCGCAGGGACGAGACCGCCGTGGAATCTCATGCCGAATATCAGAGCAATCGCGAGTGTCCAATAAACGCTGGCAAAGCTGACCAAGGTTGTAGCGCAGACGCGTCCGCCCAGCACCGCCGATCGAGCCATCGGCAAGGATCGATATCGGTCGACGAAGCCTTTTTGCAGGTCTTGGGCGATGCCGATGCCGGTGTTCATGACGGTGAAGAGGTTGTTTTGGATCAGGATGCCGGGCACCAGATAGTCGATGTAGTTGAAGTCTCTGCCTGCGCCGATTGCGCCGCCGAAGACGTAGTTGAAGAGCAGCAGGAACATGACTGGTCCCGCGATCGTCGATGCCAACGTCTCCGGGTTGCGGCGGTAGTGCATCAGATTCCGCCATGTCATCATCGCGGTGTCTGAAGCGAGCCACCGGAACTCGTAGAGGAGTGAGCCGATCGCCTCCCTCATGGGAGTAGTCGGAGGCGTGGGCTGATCCCGCCACTCGTTGACTGTCGGTTGCAGGTTCAATTTCCGTCCTGCTCCGACTCGGTGGCGGCGGCTTCAGCGGTGCGGCCGGTGATGGCTAGGAAGACGTCGTCGAGGGTGGGTTGTCGGACGGCCATGTTGGCTACGGGGATGTCCTCGGTGTCGAGGGATCGGACGACTTGAACCATGATCGATGCGCCGTCTTTGACCATGATGGAGGTCTTGTTGTTCTCCTCGTCGATGTCGCACTCGTTGTTTTCGGCGTAGTTGGACAACACGCTTGCGGCGCGTTTGGTGTCCTCGGTGTCGCGGACGGTAATCTCGATGAATTCGGAACCGGCTTGGTGCTTGAGTTCGTCGGCGGTGCCTTGGGCGATGACCTTGCCGAGGTCGATGACGGTAATTTCGTGGGCTAACTGGTCGGCTTCCTCGAGGTATTGAGTCGTTAGGAGGACGGTTGTGCCCTCGCTGACGAGGGTTCGGATGACGTCCCAGAGTTCGAGGCGGCTGCGCGGGTCGAGTCCGGTGGTGGGCTCGTCGAGGAAGATCATTGGTGGTTCGGCGACGAGGCTAGCGGCGAGGTCGAGGCGGCGTCGCATTCCGCCTGAGTATCCTTTGACTGATCGGTCGGCGGCATCTACGAGGTCGAATTGTTCAAGCAGTTCGTTGGCCCGTTTTTGCACTTGGCGTTTGGGCATGTGGTAAAGCCGACCGGCCATGTGGATGTTTTCGCGCCCGGTGAGGAGGTCGTCGACGGCTGCGGACTGCCCTGCCAAACCGATGTATGACCGCAGGTGGCGCGCATGTCGGACGACATCGTAACCGAGGACGGTGGCGCTGCCGGATGATGGGCGGAGAAGGGTTGTCAGGATGCGAACCAGGGTGGTTTTGCCCGCGCCGTTGGGCCCGAGCAGGCCCATGACGGAGCCTCGGCGGACGTTGAGATCGACGTTTTCGAGGGCGACTACCTTGCCGTAAGACTTCGAGATCTGGTGTACTTGAATGGCGTTATCCATAGTGCGTTACCAAAATTATCAGACTGCGTCGAAGGTCGACTTTCACGACTCCTTCGGAACCCAAGTCTCGATTCTAACTCTAGGGAATCGTCGCCGGTAACGGTGTGCGCAAACCACATTTTCGGGTGTGAAATCTCTGATAATTGGTGGTAGCGGATCCCATCGGGCGCGATAACCCGATAGTTGGGACGCGGGCGAGAGTGCATTGTCGATATTTCATCAGCGGTTGGCGGCAGTTCGTGCCCGTACGACACGTCGTGTCTACTTCGGGTGGTGGGTGTCGATAGCGGGCGCGTTCAACATGCTGGTAAGTTCGGGGCCGACTTTTCAGGCGTCGAGCGTTCTCTTCAAGGCTATCGAGGATGAGTTTGGGTGGTCGCGTGCGCTGATTTCGGGGGTGGCTTCTTTTGGCCGGTTTGGTGGCGCGATGTTGGGTCCTGTGGAGGGTTGGCTTACGGACCGATTCGGATCTGGGAAGATGGTGTTGTTGGGGTTCATTTTGGGTGGCATCGGGTTGATGATGTTCTCGCAAATCCAAGGTCCACTCCAGTATTACTTCGCCTTCTTCACGCTGTCACTCGGGTTCAGCATGGGAGGGTTTACGCCGTCCATGACCGCAGTAAATGCGTGGATGGTCAACAATCGTGCGTCGGCAATGTCGATCGTCATCGGTGGCAGCAGTATCGCCGGGTTGTTGGTGCCGCCGATCGTTTGGGGAATCAGCGCATATGGATGGCGACCTACGGTGTTGGTGATTGGCATCATCACGTTGCTCGTGGGCCCGATCGTCGCTCGGGTTATTGGCAAACGGCCGACACCGGAGCAGCTGGCTGATCAGATCCAGTCGGATGCCGAATCGGGGCACCGTACGCGGCTGTCACGGCTCTACGACTTTACGCCGTCGGAGGCGCTGAAGACGCGTGCGTTCTGGTCGATCTCGATGACGCACATGCTCGTCAACCTTTCGACGGGTGCGATATCTGCCCACTTGTTTTTGCATCTGACCGACAGCAACGGGGTCAACCTAGACGACGCGGCCGCGTCGGGCGTTGTGCCGATCCTGGTGGTGACCGCGTTTGTGTCTCAGCTTGCCGGGGGATTCGTCGGCGACCGAACGAACAAGCGGGTACTAGTGCCGTTTTTGTTGATTTTGCAGGCCGCTTCGTTGGTGATCCTCGCTCTCGCTGACTCGTTCGCAATAGCGGCCGTTTTTGCCGTGGTTTGGGGAGTCGGGTTCGGTGCCCGGACGCCGTTGCTACACGCGATGCGCGGCGAATACTTCGGGCGGCGGCACTTTGGAACGATCCTTGGATTGTCGAGCTTCCCGATGTCCATAGGGATGATGGCGACACCGTTCGTTATGGGTTTGGTGCACGACATCCAAGACACTTACGTTTGGTCACTGTACGTGCTTTCCGGTGCCTGCGTCGTCGCGAGCGTGACGATCCTTTTCGCTACGCGACCGATGTCGCCAGGACTAAGGCGACGAGTAGAGGCACGAGCGGCGAGGCGGCGAGCCAAAAGACCCGCGGTTTAGGTAACCGTCGGGGATTTATTGGCGCTCCAAGCCTTGTCGATGAAGTCACAAAGTTTCCGCGCAATCCGAGCATTGTCGCCGCGCCGCGTCTACTTCGGCTGGTGGGTCTCGATCGTCGGAGCCTGCAACACCGTCTTCAGCGCAGGACCAACCTTCCAAGCCGCAAGCGTACTGTTCAAGGCGCTCGAAGACGAGTTCGGGTGGTCAAGGACCCTCATCTCCGGCGTAGCGACCGTCGGTCGATTAGGTTCTACGTTGTTGGGACCACTCGAGGGTTGGCTGATCGACAAGTTTGGAGCCGGGAGGATGGTACTGGTCGGGTTCACGGTCGGCGGCGGCGGACTAATCTTCTTTTCGCAGGTCACCGGTCCGTTACAGTTCTACGCAGCGTTCCTGGTGATGTCGGTTGGCTTAAGTTCCGGCGGCTTCACACCGTCGCTGACGGCGACGAATGCTTGGATGAATCGACGGCGAGGTCTAGGAATGTCGATCGTCGAGGGAGGGGTAAGCGTAGGCGGATTGCTCGTCCCGTTAATTGTCTGGGGCATCAGTCAATATGGTTGGCGATCGACCGTATTGGCGATGGGGGTCATCACGATCCTGGTCGGACCATTCATCGCCCGGGTCCTCGGCAAGCAACCAACGTCGGAACAGTTGGCAACTCAGATCCCGGGGCCCGGCGAACGAGCGCGGCGAGTTGCAAAAGAATCGTCGCACGATTTCACCGTCAAGGAAGCACTACGAACTCGCGCATTTTGGTCGGTTTCGATCACGCACATGTTCGTCAACGTCTCGACCGGCGCGATCTCGGCGCACCTCTATCTGCATCTCACCGACGACGACGGCGTCGGTCTAGACCTCTTCACCGCGGCGGGGGTGGTTCCGATAATGGTCGCGACATCCTTCGTGGCACAGCTGGTCGGAGGGATCGTCGGCGATCTGTGGAACAAGCGAGTCTTGGTGCCGTTTCTCGTGTTGATACAAGGGTCATCGTTGGTGATCCTCGCGCTGGCGAATTCGTTCTGGATGGCGGCCGCATTTGCGATCGTCTGGGGCATCGGATTCGGCGCCCGCACACCGATGCTCCTCGCAATGCGCGGCGAATTCTTCGGCAGACGACATTTCGCAACCATCTTCGTCCTCTCCAGCTTCCCCATGTCGTTGGGAATGATGATCGCACCCGTCGTCGTGGGGTGGTCATACGACACATTCAACACCTACGACTGGTCTCTCTACGTGCTAGCCGGTTTATGCGTGCTTGGAAGCGTCACTGCCCTCTTCGCCAAACGCCCCCCGTCGCCGGCGGTGCGGCAGAGGTTGCAGGTTCGCGCGGCTAGAAGGTCATCCGCATCTTGAGGTCTCCGTCGTCTGCAAACCAGCGAGGTGGCATCTTCTGGGGCTGGTGGATCGTCATCGGAGCTGTCGTCGGGCAGTTCGTCAGTATGGGTGTCGGCGGGAGTATTGCGGGTGTTTTTCTGCGTCCGATGACCGAAGAACTTGATTGGGCGGCGGCGGAATATACGTTGGGAGCCTCGGCCGCTCTGACTGTGGGCGCGTTGTCTGGATTGGTCGTGGGCCCGCTGGTAGATCGTTTCGGAGCGCGTCCCTTGATGCTGACGGGAGCCTGCATATATGCCGCGTCGTATCTCGCCATGTCTCAGGTGGACGCGCTTTGGCAGTTTCTGTTGTTGTCGATGCTCGCAGGGGGCGTCGGCTTCGCATTGGTCGGCAGCATGGTAGTGAATGTCACGCTGGCAAAATGGTTCGTGGTAAGACGTGGGTGGGCCGTCGCACTTGGGTCTTCTGGCATTTCACTCGCCGCTCTGATCATGCCAGTCGCATTGACACAGTTGGTGGACTCAATCGGGTGGCGCGACGCGTACGTCTTTCTAGCCATCTTCGTGTTCGCGATCGTTGTGCCAGCCGCGTTGATCATGCGGCGACGGCCTGAAGATCATGGATTGTTACCCGACGGCACGCTGCCGGGCGCACAACGCAACGACGCTAGATCGCGCAGAGCGGTCCAGCAGCAAAACCGTGACGCCGCTAATTCTTATCGGCCCCGGGAAGCGATGCGCACTCCCGCCATGTGGTTGTTGATCGTGGGTTACGGGCTTCACATATTTGCGATCTTGGCGGTGCTGGTGCATGCGATTCCGTTCATGACCGACAACGGATTGACGCGCACAGAGGCAGCTCTCGTCGTCGCATTGAACGGCGGGGCGAACCTGGTTTCAAAGTTCGTGTGGGGTTACCTGTTGCAGAGAGTCCCTGTGCGTTTCCTGTGCACCTCGGCACTGGGCGCTTGCGCATCGGGCGTGACGCTCATGCTAGTTGCCGCTCAACTCGGTTCGTTGAGTTTGATGTTTGTTGCATTCGCCGTTTGGGGATTCGGATTTGGCAGCACAATACCGCTGAGCGAGTTCATCTGGGCAAAATACTTCGGCAGAGTGCACATTGGCGCCGTGCGAGGGGCGAGCATGCCGTTCATGGTTGTTTTCCAAGCTACGGGCCCGTTCATCGGGGGACTGTACTTCGACCTCTATGGCTCCTATTCCGGCATATTTGTAGCTTTCGTAGCTGCCCACATCATCGGAGCGATCGCCATCTTGACGTCACGCGAGCCCCCGCCGAAAACGGCACTTGTCGCGAACCCGCAGTAGTTCGCAGCGAGTTAGTGGCCGATGCGAGGAGGACGGGTGATCTAGAGGCAATCACCACTCCTGTTGGGTCAACGGGCTACCTCAGACCGGCGACGTAGCCTACGCCCGGGTAGATGTCAGGCAGCGCCAGCCGATCACCGTTGCGGTCTTGCCATGCGCGGATGCGGCGGGCGAGTTCAACGGCTTTTTCGCCGTGTTGCTCCGTATAAAAGAGGTTGGTCTGTTCGTACGGGTCGTCGTTAAGGTTGTAGAGTTCGCAGAAATCGCCGACTGCGAGGTTCAGTTTCCATCCGTCGGAGGTGATTATGACGCGGTGTGGGATGTCGCGTTGGAGTTCGAGGGGCGACATCGGTAATGTGAGGCCGTCGAGGCCGCGACCGTGCCAGGCAATGATTACGTCGTCTTCCAGCGTTTTGTTTCCGGCGATGACCTCTGCCCTGCTTTGGCCTTGGAGCATCTCAGGGGTCTCAAAACCCATCAGATCGAGGAGCGTGGGAACGGTGTCGATATGGGAATATCGGCCAGGAATATGGCGACCTTCGAGCCATGGTACGCGGATGAGCATGGGAACGCGGACTGTGTCTTCGTACATGACCATCTTGTGGAGGATGTAGTGGTCGCCGAGTTGGTCGCCGTGCTCGCTGGTGAAGACTACGATGGTGTTTTCGGCGAGGCCTAATTCGTCAAGTTTGTCCAGGATATTTTCGATGGCGCGGTCGAGAAGGGTTACGAGTCCGGCGTATCGGGCTTGGATTTGACGGAGGTCGGACTCCTCTTGCCCGGGCGGTGAGATGAGTTCGCCGCGGAGTTCTTTTGCCGCGGTTGGTGCAGCCCAATCCTCACCCGTTTTGTAGAGCTGCGCCATGAGTTGGTGCATCAGGGATGCCGTGTCAGGCGGGTCTTCCATGAAGATGGGCGACTCGGGGATGGAGTTGGGGTCGTAATAGTCGTTAAGGGGGCCGGTGTATGGGAAGTGCGGTTCGAGGAAGTTGACGTATAGGGCGAAGGGGTTGTCTTGGTTGCGTTCAAGGAATTTGCTGACTTCACGGCCTAGGTAGGACGCTTTGGTGTGTTCTTCCGGCAGGTCATGGGCGAAGGGACGGCTGAATACGCGGAGGCCGCCGACTTCGGCGTCGGGTTCGTAGCCTTGCGAGATGAGGTAGTGGTGGTACGGGCTGAACTGGTTTTCGATGTCGGGGTTGTCGCTCCAGACGCGGTATCCGTCCTCGATGGGATGCCACTCGTCGAAACCTCGGCGCTTGCCGATCTCATCGCCGAGATGCCACTTGCCGAAATATGCCTTGTGATAGTCGTCTGGGATGTGATCGACGATGGTGTCGATCTCGTCTGGCAGCGGGACGTTGTTCTTGTAGGCGCCGTTGGTATGGGGCCAGGTGCCGGTCATGATGGTTGAGCGAGACGGGGTGCAGATGGGGGATGAGACGTAGCAGTTCTCGATGACGGAGCCGGTTTCGGCGAGGCGGTTCATGCCGGGCGTATCGATCCAGTGGTTACCGTAAGCGGCCATGGTGTCGGCGCGCTGCTGGTCGGAGAAGATGAAGAGGAGGTTGGGGCTTTGTGGGGGCAAGGGTGTTCTTGGTTGTCAGTCTGTTGCGAGGCTGTGGTCATTCTCGCGCAACGTAGTGAAGTCTGAACCGCTGATTTTTGTGATTTGAATGATGTGCTGTGTTGGATCTTCGCCGCACGTGGTGCGCCCTGCTCAAGTCGCATGTTTTGGGTAACACTTTTCCTATCCAAGGATGTTAAGCAGAGCGAACGCTGTAGTGTTTGTTCGATCGGTACGCAACTTCGTTTTAAGAAGGTTTGTGATGCTAAAATCGGTGGCCAAATGATTGGCAAGGCGGTACATCCGAGTGAAAGAAACGAATACGCCTGAAAACATCCCTTCGAATTCATCACCCGATGAATTGAACGAACGCATCCAGAAGAATTCTGGATCATCCTTTTTGGGTTACTTGATGATCGCTATCCTGTGGATGTGGATAGGGTTACGCTGGACTTCATTGAAACTCTTGGATTTGAGCCTTTGGCTGATACTCAGTTTCACGCAGAATGCGCGCGCTGTACGGCCGACGATACGCGTCACTTTTTCCAAAGACGAGCGGGCTGCCATCGCGCGTAGTCAAAGATACAAATGCATGTATTGCGGCGTCAGGCTAACAACCGACAATCTGCAAATCGACCACATGTACCCGGTATCAAGGGGCGGCTCGAATGATGATGAGAATTTGCAGGCTTTGTGTCGCCGATGCAACATACGCAAAGGCAATCACACGGACGAAGAGTTCAGGGAGCGCTACTGGGACTTGGTTGGCGGTTTCATGCAACCGCCACCGCGCACCATACCGCAAAGCTCTTTCGAGGAGATTATGCGGTCCACGACAGCCCATGAGGGTGTCAAAGAAGCAAACCGAAATCGCTACTTGACACCGCGTCAGCGCGTGGAGCGAGCGTTACCTGTCCCGTTGGTTGTTTGGCCCGTAGCGTTCATGTTAGTGAGCGCGTATTTGTTTAGTTCTCTGATCGTGCAGGTCACGTTATTCGGCATATTTTTTGGGATAGCGTACGCTGCCGGACTTTGGTTCAGGGCCCGACACATCGGAATATTCGACGAATAACGTCGCGCCCCTTTTGTCCTTCTGACATTTCCTCCGCTGGCGGGGGCAACACTGCGCCCATCCACCTGGATTCCGGCTTTCGCCGGAATGACGTGGGCTTAGGTGCAGGACCGACGGTGTTTTAAGCGAACACAGAACGCAGATCCGGCGCCAAATGGACTGGGGATTCGGCGTAGCGGTAGCAGCGGGTTATGCGGTTTGGGGCGGTGCGGTAGAGGGGTGGGTCGGAGACGGTGCATTCGTCCATGCGGAGGGGGCAGCGGTCGTAGAAGTTGCAGCCGGCGATCTCGGCATCTTCCTCGTCGCGCGCCTCTTGCTCCCTGCCCCATTGCGTCTCAGGATCGGGTTGCGGGATGGAGGAGACGAGGAGCTGGGTATAGGGGTGCGTTGGGTCGTTGATTACGGAATCCACGCTGCCGGATTCGGCGACTCTGCCTTTGTAGAGGACGATGATGTTTTCGGCGAGTTGGTACGCCGTCGTAAGGTCGTGGGTGATGTAGAGGATCGAAATTCCTAGGTCGCGGTTCATCGCTCGCAGTGTTTCTAAGATGGTGGCGCGCAGGGATGCGTCGACCATTGAAACAGGTTCGTCGGCCACGATGATCTTGGGCTTGAGCATGACGGCTCTGGCGACCATCACGCGTTGCCGTTGACCGCCGCTGAGTTGGTGCGGATGCCGGCCGAGTGTCTCTTCAGGCCGAAGCCCAACGGTCCTTAGCGCCTCCTCGACGATGTCATCGGCTTCCGATTTGGATGATGCGAGGTTGTAGCGTCGGATCGGTGTGCGGAGGACGTGATCGACCTTGTAGAAGGGGTTGTAGGACTCGAACGGATCTTGGAAGATGACTTGGACTTCGCGTCGGAACTCGGCATGTTCAGCACGCGACATGTTGGCGACGTTGGCTCCCCGGTAGATGACTGCGCCGGAGGTCGGTTCCACAAGTCCGAGTACGGTGCGCGCCAACGTTGTTTTGCCGCTACCACTCTCACCGGCTATGGCGGTGATGGTCGGCGGAGATTCCGGCACGCTTAGCGTAACGGTATCGAGCGCACGGGTGTAGTGCTTGCGAAAGGTGCCGGAGACGAAGGTCTTGCTCACGCCGTCAGCCTGTAGCAACGGTTCGTTCTCAACCTCTTGGGTTGAACGATCGACCTGTGCGGTTGTCATAGATCGACCACCTTCCCGTCATCGTCTCCGTAAAGATGGCACGCGGCGTAGCGCAATGCGTCGATCTCCCGGGTTGGCGGTATCTCCTGACTGCAGATGTCCATAGCGTCTGGGCAGCGAGTGTGAAAGATGCACCCTGGCGGAGGACGGAGCAACGAGGGCGGCAGTCCCGGAATGCCTTCTAGTCGTCGCTTGCTTCTAGTGTCGGGCAGGCTGGAAATCAGGAGACGCGTGTAAGGATGTTTGGGATTTTTGAAGATGTTGGAGACTGGCCCAATCTCGACGATTTTGCCGCCGTACATGATGCCGATGCGTGATGCGAACTGCGCCATAAGTCCCATGTCGTGTCCGATCATGATCGCCGCGGCACCGATACGCTCCTGCACGTCACGCAACGTCTGGACTACCTGCTTCTGCACCACGACGTCGAGGGCGCTGGTCGGTTCGTCGGCGACGATCACGGAAGGATTCATCGAAATGGCGATGGCGATCGAGACGCGCTGTTTCATTCCGCCACTCAGTTCGTGGGGAAAGCGCGAAGCTACGTCGCGGTGGAGTCCGACGCTGTCAAGCAGTTCGGCTACTCGGTTCGCGAACTCTCCGTCGCTCATGCTCACGTTGTGGTCTTTGAGGCCGTCGATGACTTGATCTCGAATCCGCATTACCGGATTAAGCGAGTTGAGTGCGCCTTGTGGAACCATGGCGATCTCGGAGAGTCTGCGCAGCCGGACTTGCTCGGAGTTGTCGTCGAGTACGTTCGAACCGTTGAGGACGATGCTGCCGCCTTCGATGCGGGCCGGTTCTTTGTGGGCCATCATGAGTGCGAGGGCGATCGTCGATTTGCCGGAACCAGATTCGCCGACAAGGCCGAGCCGTTCGCCGCGATGGAGTTCGAATGAGACGCCGTCGACCGCCTTAACGGGTCCCCGGCGCGTGTGGTAGTAGACCTTGAGGTCTTTGACTACGAGCGGTGAATGAACTGCTGTTGCGGTCGTCATACCGAAGTGCGGAGCCTAGGGTTGGCGATCTGGTCGAGGCCAGCCGTGATCATAAAGAGGCCGACGATGAAGATGGCTATGACAACGATTGGCGGACCAAACCACCACCACATCCCTTGCGGCACGGCGCCAAATCTGATGAACCAGAATGCCATGAGACCCAAAGACGGTTCGTTCTGCGGTCCGAGACCCAATGCGGACAACCCGATCGAGAGCAGAATTGCGCCGGCGACCGCGCCAACAAATGCCGCCGCAATGAACGGTGCGAGGTTGGGTATCAGCTCGCTGACTACGATCTCCATGTCGCCCTGACCGTTGAATTTCGAAACCTCAACATACGCGCGATTCTTCAAAGTCAGGACTTGGGCACGAACTACGCGGGTCGTCCCCATCCAAGAAATCACACCGATGAGAATCCCGAGCTGCTCGACGGTCAATTGATCAAGATACGCGCTGATCGTGATCAGCAGCATCAATCCGGGAATGGTGATCAGGGCGTCGCTCAACACCACGATCACCGCGTCAAGCCATCCTCCGAAATACCCGCCGATAAACCCGAGCAATGTGCCGATGCCGATGCCGATGATGCCGGCGATCAAGCCCATCCACAACGTTCCCAACGTTCCGTACGCGACGTATGCGAAGATATCTCGCGCGAACTGATCAGTTCCGAACCAGAATTCGCTCGAAGGCTTCAATCTTGGCGCAACTTGGTCCTTGATCGACCCGTCGGCAGTTTCGCGTTCTGCGTGAGCGAAACCTACTTCCGTGCGCTTTTCGTCAATGATCAACGATCCAGCCACCGCGAACAACACGATAGCAAGGATGAGTAAGGACCCGGCGAAAAGCAATACGTTGCGTCGGATGGCCCCAGAAACCTTGACCCATCGCGTCTCTTCCTCGAACACAGTTACGTCGTAACTGCTCGGGAGCTGCGGTTCCAGCGCGGTTGTGTCCATATTTGCCATCAAGCAGACCGATATCGAATGCGCGGGTCAATCAGTGGGTAGATGAGATCGACGATGAAAAGCATCAATCCGACGGCGAAAATAACGTACATGAGTACGCCTTGAATAAGGAAATAGTCGTTACTCGTGATAGCCGTGTACAGTAGATTTCCGATGCCGGGATACGCAAAGAGAACCTCAACCAAAACTGAACCAGACACGACGAAACCGATGTTTATCGCGAGTCCCGTAACCTGCGGCAACAATGCATTGCGCACTGCGTAGCGAAGGAATATCCGCCGCTCCTTTAGGCCTTTAAATTCAGCGAGCTTGATGAAGTCGTCGCCCATCGTGGTAACCATCATGCCTCGCATTCCCAGCCCCCAAAAACCAACGCTGGAGAGGATAATCGCCGCACCGGGCAAGATGGCGTGTTGAATAATATCGATGAAGGTGGTTAGATCGAAAGCTGGTGCCAGCAACGGATCGTGGGCACCGCCCCCTGGCAATATCGGCCAAAAGACCGTAAACACCCACAGCATTAACAAACCCAGCAAATAAAACGGGACCGCCGTAACGATCAACAACAACGGAACAACGAACGAAACGGCGATCGGCGTCCGTGTCCAACCTAACCACGCGCCGAAAAACGACCCTATGACCGCCGCCATCACGGTGGTGACGCCCACCAATCCCAAAGTCCACGGCATCGAACGCATTACTTCCCGAGTAACATCGGCTGGGAAATATGCGATCGACTGGCCAAAATCCAACTTGGCGAGCGCAATCCAGTAGTTGAGGTACTGGCGCCAGAGCGGATTGTTCAGTCCAAAGCGTTCTTCGTAGCTCGCAATCATCTCCTTGACGTTTGCGATGTGAACGCCACCAGCTTGCTGAAGTAGCTGATTCATCCGCTCCTCGACCGGGTTAGTCGGTCGAAGACGGGGGATGGCGAAATTTAGCGTGCCGGCCACGAAGATGATCAGCACGAACATTCCTAAACGTCTGAGGACATAGTCGACGGTCATGGGACGATCGCGCTGTCGAAACGCTGTTTGCAGCTATCCATCTTGTATTTCAGAAAGTCGGCGTTCGTGAGGTCGGTTCAATCGTCCAAAATGTTACATGAACCACTCAACCATCGCCACTGGCCAGCGACGAAAAAAGGTTGCGGCGAAAGCCGATTGAGGTGGGACCGCGTTGTGAAATCCGCAAATTGACATGCCCCAAGATTTGATTTAGATTTTGCTCCAGTGAGCGGATTGTTCGGCACGGTATTTCGGTATCTCTACAGAAATACGGCGGTTTCGAACCGGACCGCTTTGAGGAGGCGCGGGAAATTTCAACACCGGCCCCAGGAGAAAAAATGATGCAGAAGATACGCAATGCGCGATCCGCGTTGTGGCTTGTAGTGATGGGATCGCTTATCGCCGCAGTCGTAACAGCCGTCGCATGCGGCGGGACCGAAACGGTTGTCGAAACCGTGGTGGTCGAACGCGAAGTCCAAGTCGAAGTCCAAGTCACCGTTGAGACCGTCAAAGAAGTCGTTGTTCAAGGCGAAACCGTCGTGCAGACGGTCGTCGTCGAACGCGAGAGGATCGTCGAAGGACAGACGGTCGTCGAGACAGTCGTGGTCGAGCGGGAAGTTGTCGTTGAGGTGGAGAAGGAGACTCTCATAGAGATCGAGCGTGAGGTTACTGCCACGCCGGCTCCTCGTGGCCCGATCGGCCGTGAAGATACCTTCGTAATCACGGGATTCGGACCTGGTGCCACCGTTTGGAACGACGCCGAAAACATGAACCCGTACTCTCTTGGAGGTCTCGGTCGAGTTCGTGGCATCCTCAACAAGACGATCTACGAATTCCTCTACCTCTACAACCACAACGATGGTCAAGTTATTCCGTGGCTCGCCGAGAGCAGCGAGGTCGACGACGACTTCATGGGCGTCAGTGTGACGCTCCGCGACGGCATCGAGTGGTCTGACGGTATGCCGTTCACCACCGAAGATGTCAAGTTCACCATCGAGCTTTTGCAGAACAACCCGGACATGGTGTTCGCTGGCGATATTCAAGAGTGGGTCAAGGACGTTGAGATCATCGACGATCAGAACTTCCGGATCAACTACAACAAGCCAAACGCCCGGTTCTTCTACTTCTACTTCCAGGAGAACTCGGAGATTCACCTCCCGATTTTGCCGAAGCACATTTGGGAAGGCGAAGACCCGCTCACGTTCCCGAACTTTGACGTTGACAAGGGATGGCCGGTTGGAACCGGTCCGTACGTTGCCACTCGAGCTGACGGCCAGGCTCAGATCTTTGATCGCAATGACAACTGGTGGGCCGCGAAAGTCGGCTTCAAAGAATTGCCGGAACCGCTCCGCGTGGCATACATCCCACCGGGATCGGCCGACACAATGGTCGCACGCATGATCAATAACGAGTTCGATACTGGTTCAATCATGCAACCAGGTGTCTTCGTTACGGCTCACAACCGAAACAAGAACATCATCTCGTGGGACACCGACGGGCCGTCTTACGGTGCGGCAGACGCCTGCATGTACACGCTTGGCATCAATACACAGTATGGTCCCATGTCTGATCTCAACGCCCGACGCGCAGTCCAAGCAGCGATTGATCGCGAGGAGCTTGTTGCCCTCGCCTACGAGAGCTCGACCGTGACCAGAGCGGTCCCCTACTCCACTTACGGCGGTCTAAAGGCATACGAAGACGCGCAAGCCGACATCATCGCCAAGCACAACTGGGAAGGCCAAGGTCAAGCGGAGGTCGAGGAAAATATGGCCGCTGCCGGTTACACCATGGGCGGCGACGGCTATTGGGAGAAGGACGGCGAGACCCTGAGCATGGATATCCACGTTCCGGGCTGGCTCCGACCAATGGGCCCGGTCGTCGAGCAACAATTGAAGGACGCCGGTTTCGACGTTTCCTTCGTGTTGCACGACCCGGACACCGCCCCGCTCTGGGCCGAGGTCCGAACTGGTCTCGCAGACATGTGGATCCTCGTGCACTGTGGCAGCTCCCGCGAGCCACATGGCACAATGCAGCACTACCACTCCAAGTTCAATTCACCGACTCAAGGTGAACAGAACCAATACATCTGGGCCAACAGCCAGTACAACAACCCCGAGTTCGACGCGATCATCGACGAGATGGACAGCGTGTTGCCTTCAACTGAAGACCCGGTGTACATGGACCTCGCCAATCGGGCGCTGGACATCTTCCTCGAAGACGTGATCGAGATCACGTTGGCTGAGGAACGCCACGTCGTGACGTTTAACAACACCTACTGGCGCGGCTTCGCGACGAACAGCAACCCGTACGTCGCACCGTACAGCCTGTGGGCGGGCTTCTTGCTCGAGATCTTGAACGTCTCGAAAGCGCAGTAGTCAGTTTGACAGCGTAGGCGCCGCTCTGCCCGATTGGCGTCTAATCGTCGAGGGCGTTATCTTTTCAGATAGCGCCCTCGATTCGCGTTTGAACACTTTGCCCGATCCGACACAATGAACGACCACATTCTCGTAGACCACTTAAATTCCGTAGCTACGGTCACTTTCAATCGACCGCGCCAACGAAACGCGATCTCATACGAGATGTGGCAATCGCTTGTTCGGATCATGGAATCACTCGATGATGACTCTTCGATCCGCTGTGTAGTGTTTAGGGGCGCGGGTGGCGGAGCATTTTCGGCGGGTGCGGACATCAAAGATTTTGATGAGCATCGGTACGACTCGGCGTCAGCGGCGCGATACGCCAAGGCATTCGAATCGGCGTTGGATCGAATCGAGAACCTGCGTTGCCCCACGGTCTCGGCGATCCAAGGATTCTGCGTGGGCGGCGGGTTGGAACTGGCAGCGGCGACGGATATTCGGATCGCGACTCCGGAGTCGAAGTTCGGGGTTCCGGTGGCTCGACTCGGATTGACTGCGGGTTGGGACGAACTGCGTCGGATGATAGCGGTCGCTGGGGTGCCTGCGGTTAAGTATCTCTTGCTCTCGGGTCGCATCATCGACATTGATGATGCGGTGAGATTCGGTTTGGTCACCGCGGTGGTCGGAGATGAGGAGTTCGACGCTGAAGTCGAAAAACTAGCATCTCAGATCGCGAGTGGCGCTCCCTTAGCCGCGCGGGATCACAAGATCATGATCCGCAATCTTTCGGTCGACCCCAACACCAAGAAGTTGAGTGAAGACGATTTCAACTTGCAGTTCCGGGTCTTCGATTCCGCGGATTTTCGCGAAGGCGTCGCGGCGTTTAAGGAGAAGCGGCGACCTGAATTCCGAGGCGAGTAGCGCCAACTCCGCCTGGGTAGAAAGATTAACTGGTCGATTCTTGTTGTCAGTGAGAAGGCGCTACACAAAGTCGTAGAATACAGTTCATCGCAAGTAGAAAGTCAGGCAAAAAACAATGTTGAACCCTGTTGCAGTTGAACCCAGAGAAGGGTTTCGCATCTGGATTCGTTACGAGGATGGTGTCGAGGGGGAGATTGATCTGTCTCATCTCGTCGGCAAAGGTGTGTTCAAAGCTTGGGAGGATCGTGACTTCTTTGAGAACGTTCACATCGCCGATCGGGCTGTGATGTGGGGAGATGAGATCGACTTGTGCCCGGACGCTCTATACATGCGACTGACCGGCGTGAATTTGGAAGAATATCGGGAAATTTCAAAGCTTCAAGCGACCAATGCCTGAACTCTGTCGATTTCGCGGTATCCGGATCATAATTCGTTTTAACGATCATCCGCCTCCGCACATTCATGCGAAGCATGGCGACTCTGAAGCAAGCGTTGACATTGCAACGCTTGAAGTTTCAGATGGTGAGTTACCTGTTCGTATAGAACGGCGAGTTATCGCGTTCGTTCAATCCCATCAACGCGAACTTCAAGATGCTTGGGATTTGATCGAACAAGGCCAAAACCCCGGCAAGATCGAACCTCTTGATTAGGCGGGATTGGTCACAGTCCGTATTCGTGCAGGTTTCGGCGGATGAACGTCGCAGATAAGGGGAAGACAGTGGGGTCACATATCTTCGCACCAGTTGGATTAAGATCAAGCCATGAGCACTGATCCCACACAGCCAGTCGCTGTCGAAGCGCGTGAAGGGCTGCGCATTTGGATCCGGTTTCAGGATGGCGAAGAAGGCGAGATAGATCTTTCTCACCTTGCGGGTATGGGAGTTTTCAAGGCGTGGCAAGATCGCGGGTTCTTCGAATCTGTACGGATCAATTCTTATAACGAAGTCGCTTGGGGAGACGAGATCGATCTGTGTCCCGATGCGCTGTATATGCAACTTACCGGCAAATCGCCTGATGAGGTTTTGCCGGGGCTCTCCGTCTTGAAAACAAGTGCCTGACCTTTGTCGAATTCGGGGCATCATCATCCGGATGCGCCTGAATGAACTTCCTCCGCCAAACTCCACGTTTTCTACGGCGAATTCACGGCATCGATCTCCATCGGTTGGCTCCGAATGACCAAAGGTTGGTTGCCGCCTCGAATCAGACGGTCAGTTATCGAATGGGCGACGGTACGCGAATCCGAACTGAATCTCGCGTGGAACCAAATCAACCGCGGCGAAACCCCGGATAACATTTGACCTTTGGATTAGGCGGGATTGATTACAGTCCGTATTCGTTGAGTTTGCTGCGCAGAAATTCGGCCGCCAATGGCACGGCGGTGGGTTCATCCAACTCGTCTTGGCCTTCGAAGACTACGGACATCCAGCCGTTGAAGCCTACGGATTTAATGATCTTCATGATGCGATCATAATCGAGCCAAGCTTCGGAGCCGGATGCGATGCGGTAGATCTTGGCTCGAACGTGGACGGCTCTGGGGGCGGATGCTTCGATAGAGCCGTAGAAGTTGTGTTGCAGGTCTTCAACGCCGCGTTCGCCTAAGGATGCGCCCGGCGAGCCGCGGTACTGTCCAGTGTCCAAGATGTGTGTGTAGTACGGGTTGTTGACTTCGTCGAGGATCTTCAAAACCTGATCGCCGGTCGCTGGGGCGCATCCGTGGTTGTGATTGTGGAGCCCGACCATTACTCGTTTCGACGCACCGTACTCCGCCACTTCTTTGGTCGCAGATACTATCCGTGGCCAAACGCTCTCCTCGGTTTCTCCTTCCGGAACCCAACCGCCAAAGGAACGAACCATTTGGATTCCCATTGTTGCCGCGACGTCGATCCACTTCTTCATGTTGTCGATCTGCGCTCGTTGGTCGTCACCTTCCATTCCGAAGTTGTTGGAAACGCCGATGTAGCAGATGTGCAGGCCGGCCTTCAAAGTCGCCATCCTTACCTCTTCGAGATAATCGCGGTCAGTGGATGCGAAGTGTGCGAAGTGGATGTCGATGCCATCGAGACGATATTCCTTCGCCTTGTCGATCATCCCGAACAGGTCGATGTCACCGGCGTTGAAGGTGTCTCGGTAACAGAGCGATTGCAGGCTGAGTTTGATCATTTGATTCGGACCTCCATGTCGTGGAAGCGGTGTTGAAGTTTTACATGCGCAAGATTAGCACTTGGGGTTACGTTTCTGAACCGCTGATTCCGCTGATCCATGTCATTCTGAACGAAGAGCAGCGAAGATGTCATTCTGAACGAAGCGCAGCGAAGTGAAGAATCTCATACGGCTTCCGTCGTGCAAGACGTTAGATTCCTCGCTGCGCTCGGAATGATATTAAAGCGCGGAATGACACTAAAGCGCGGAATGAGGCAAAAGCTCGGGCATGACATAAAAAACTTGGACTTGCTTAAACACTAGGGCATGCCCCACGAGCATCGCTTGGCTTGCTCGCGCTCGTTTCGTCTTGCGAAAGGGGCGATGTGAACGGATGCGGTATCATCACGTTCAATCACACGGTTACCGACTTTCATGTCGAACGGAGCGTCTAACAATGGCAGTCAGCGTAAATGGCAAAACAGCAGTGGTGCCGTCGAAAGCCCACGACACGATCAAGAGAATGTCAGACGCGGCTTCCGGATTTCTCGCGTCTTTGGGTAAGGCAGAACTCGCCAAGGCGACTTTTGCATTTGCTGGCACCGAGCGTTACGAGTGGCATTACACGCCGGTCGACCGAAATGGATTGCTTATCTCGGAGATGAACGGAAACCAAATCGACTTGGCGTTCAAGATGATGGAGACCGGGTACAGCGCGAGCGGATACCAGATGGCCCGCCAGATCATTCGGCTCGAAACTATCCTCGGCGAGTATGAAGCGATGACGAATAATGTTTCATCTTGGCATCGATTGGAAGAGCGGTACTGGTTTAGCGTGTTCGGTGAACCGGGCAGCGAAGAGCCTTGGGGTTGGCGGGTAGGTGGTCACCACATTGGCATCGTTGCGACGGTAGTGGGCAACAACGAAGTGTCGATCCACCCGCTGTTTTTCGGTTCCAATCCGGCTGAGGTAAAGCACGGCGAGCATAAAGGAATGAGGACATTGGCAGAAGAAGAGGATTGGGCGCGTTCGCTCGTAACCGGGATGACTGACGACCAAAAGTCGGTTGCGATCGTAGACCCGGTAGCACCGGCGGACATCCTGACCACGACGGTCCGAGTCGTAGATCCAGGTACGACGCCGCAAGGCATCGCCATTGGCGACCTACACGATGCGCAACGCGAATCAGTAGTCAAACTGATTCGTCACTACGTTTTCCGGGCGGCGGACGAGATGGCAATGAATTACTGGAATCAGCTTGAGCGCGAGGGTTGGGACAGCGTTCATTTCGCCTGGGCGGGCCCGTTAGAACGATTCCAAGGTCACTACTACAACATCCGCCACGATCGATTTGTGATCGAGTACGACAACACCCAGAACGGTGCGAACCACATCCACTCGGTTCTTCGCGACTACACCCACGACTTCGGCGAAGACCTTTTGACAGCGCACTATCAGGCTGCGCATTGACATTTGGCGCCTATGGCTCGAAACGCCGAGCCGACTTACGTTGCAACCACCCTTAGTCTTGCCTCAATTGGGAGGTTAGGGCGATCCTCGCATGTCCGAAGCATTCATCCAAGTATCAGTGCGTCTACTCGTTGGCCTGATCTGCGCCGCGATCGGTGCATTTTTCGGCGCGCTAGTAATCGCGATGGTTTTTTCGGCTGCCGATAGTTCGGATGCGGTGGTTAGCACGGCGCGTTTCGTATTAGTAGCAATCGCCGCTGCCGGCGCATCGAGGATCGGATGGTTCGGAGTTGCAGAGACGCGGACCCAGTCGCTTGGGTTGTTCGCGTCGTCTGTCCTAACCGCGGTCGCTGGTTCATGGTTAGCGCTGGCCGTCGCCGGTTCATTCTTCGAGCATTCAGACCTTTACATCCTCAACCGTGATATCTCCGGTGCCGGGTTCTTCGGTGGGGTTTTCGCTTCCAACATACCGTCGTTGGTTTTCGCCGCGCAGCTCGCACGTCGGCGAGAAATATAGCGTTCACATTCAGATTTCACACGATCGGATTTTTGCCGCAACGTTTTGATTTGTAGACGCGCCAAAACGCGATCTTGCGATAAGATTTCGACATCAATTGCCCTTGACCGTCGCGCGGGCTTTGAAACTCGCGACCGTTAATGTCAAAGGCTCAATAGATGTGGGAGGTAACCATGTTACGGACCAAGAGGTTTAGGCACGCCTTAGTGCCGATTGTCGCCGCATTGGCAGCGGTGGCATTGTTCGCCTGTGCGGGTGAGACTATTATCCAAACGGTGGAAGTGCCGGTCGAGCGACAAGTCGAAGTGCGCGTTGTCGAGACTGTGGTCGTCGAAAAAGAGGTGATGGTCGAAGGTGAGAAGGTAGTCGAGACCGTGGTCGTCGAGCGCGAGGTCGTGCGAGAAGTCGAGAAAGAAGTCCCGGTCGAGGTAGTCAAAGAAGTAGTAAGGGAAGTTGAGAAGGAAGTGGCGGTCGAGGTGGAGGTTGAGAAGGTGATCATCGCCACTCCGACTCCCGGACCAGAGACGTTCTACGGCCTCCCGATCCCGGTGGCAGCACCAACCATTAGCGAACCCCCAGCACCCGTCACCGGCTCCGACACCGTTGTGATTCGCACCGGATTGGAGTTGCGGGGAAGCGGAATCCCGGGTGACCCGACTGGTGGAATGTTCACCGGTTCGAGCGTCACGGAGAAATTCTTCATGACCGATGCTGGTGGCAACGCGGTCAATCAGGTCATTACGGGTTGGGATCTCGCTGACGACGCCGACGCTATCGGTGGACAGGCGTTGATCTTTAACATCAAGCCCAACGTGCCGTTCCACGGGGGTTTCGGAGACCTCAGCGCTGACGACGTCGTCTGGGCGTACAACAAGGGCAACCCCGGATTCAACCCGGAGTCTGCAACTGACGGAGGTTCGAACTGGGTCGCGTTCATCGGCGATCAACCTTTGACCAAGATCGACGATATGACGGTTCGTGTGCCGTTGAAGCAGTTCGACGTGCGTTGGGACACGTTCATATTCGGTCAGTCCGGTCTCGGATTGAGCATCACGAGTAAGAAAGCCTATGACGAAATGGGTGAAGACTGGGTGCGTGAAAACGTCATTGGCACCGGACCTTACATGGTCGAAGAGTACGCCTACGATGCCACTTTGCAGTTGAAGGCGGTGGAAAACCATCATCGGAAGACTCCGGATGTAGAGAACATAATCTACGAGCCGATCGTAGAGGATGCTGTTGCAGAGGCGGCGCTCCGCACCGGTAGCGTCGATGTTGCGGCGGTAGACCTGCGCAACTACCCGACTCTCACTCAGGAAGGCTTCGAGATCATCGGCGCTGGCGCTGGGTCTTTCCACTCGATCTCGTTCTCAGGCAACTACTGGCAGAACTCGATCTACACGCCGGATCCAGATGACGAAGAGACTCCGATCACGTTGCACGCCACAGTGCAACATCACATCCCATGGATCGGCGACCCACGGCGCGACGACTTTGGCAACCCGCCGGAAGGGTTCACTAGCATGACCCGTGCGGCGCAAGTTCGGCAAGCGCTCTCGTTCGCGATTGATCGTGCGCTGATCGCCGAGGTCCTATTCTCAAACGCTGCTTGGGTGAACTACGTCTATGGACACGACATCAACAATCCGAACTGGCAAGACAAGTGGAACGTCGAGTACAACCCTGAACTGGCGGGACGGATGTTGGATGAGGCAGGATATCCGAAGAACGCCAATGGTATCCGATTCGAGATGCCCTTCTTCATCCGAATAGGAAGGGGTGACGAAGAGATCGGTACCGCGGTTGTCGGCATGTGGCGCGAACTCGGGATCGACATGCAAGATTGGAAGGCTCAGTATCAGACCTATCGTCCGAGTTTGATCGGTCGTACTGCGACGGCGCCGTGGATTCACTCCGCCGGTGCAGAGAGTCCGCAAGCACCTTGGGACTGGCCGGTGGTCAGCAACGCGGAGTGTTCTGGTGGGCGACCCGGTTTCAACATCGGCATCGAGATTCAAGAGCTCTGCCAATGGGGCACCGATATGAACGCTGCACAGGATAAGCAAGCACGCATCGAGATCCGCAATTTGATGGCGGACTTCTTGCACAAGAACAATCCTGCGATCGGCACGGTGGCTCGACCGAACACCGCTCTCGTGAACCCGAAGAAGATAGCTTCTTGGGACATGCCGTTGTCGGTGCGTGAAGCCGCGCTGCACCATCCCGAGTTCATCGTCACCGTCAGGTGATTCGATAACCAGAACCAACCTAAAGGCGATGAGCCAACCGTCGCAGTGGCGCGACCCTTGTAGGGTCGCGCCACTGCGACTTGACTGCCTAATTCCAGATGCTTCGATTCCTCTTAAAACGAGTTTCCACGATGGGGATTTCACTCATCGGAGCTACCATCATCGTGTTTGGGTTAGCACATGCCAAGGACGACCCGATCAACGTCTTCATTCGTGCTGAGGGATATGCCATCGGACCTGAGCAGATCGCTGCGTTGCGGGCGAAGTGGGGCCTCGACAAGCCGATAATTCTCCAGTACTTAACTTGGTTGGGCAATATCGCTCGCGCCGATCTAGGCCGAAGCGTTGGAACCAACCGCAAGGTGACGGACATTCTGAGGGAACGATGGCCAGCAACGATGCAGTTGGCGGTCGCCGCTTGGATCGTCGGCACGTTTGTCGGCATCCCTCTCGGAATTCTTTCGGCGATGCGAAGAGCTTCGATCTTGGACTACTTCCTCCGAGCATTCGCCCTATCGGGTCAATCAGTGCCTGCGTTTTGGGTAGGTATCGTGGGAATCTGGATCTTTGCGGTGTATCTTGGCTGGCTACCTGTGCCAACCTTTTACGGTCGAACAGACGCGGGTTTCTGGGGGCAATTCCAGTACTTCATTTTGCCCGTCTTAGTCCTAGCATGGGGCCCGATCGCCGGGTACCTGCGAATCACGCGTTCAGCGATGCTCGAGGTAATGGATTCGGAGTACATCAAGTTGGCGCGAGCGAAGGGCATGGGCTACGGACGGGTTGTTGCTAAGCATGCGTTTCGGAATGCGCTAATACAACCGCTAACAGTGTCTGCTCTTCTGCTCGCGGGATTCATGGATGGTGCTGTTCTTGTTGAAAACGTTTTCGTTTGGCCAGGAGTTGGCCAGATCGCAGTTGCAGCGGTGAACGATAACGACTTCACGTTGCTGACCGGCATCGTATTGCTGTTCACGATCCTATTTTTGGCGATGAGCTTCGTGTCCGACCTCCTTTATGTCGTTATTGATCCTCGAATCAGGCTAGATTGATGGCTATTGCTGACACAGCCCAAGAACGAGTTCCTTCGACAATCGAAGTGGTGTTTCGCTCGCCAATAGTCGCTTGGGATTTCATGCGGCGTTGGCCTGTGATCCCGGCGTTCGTGATCATCGTGTTTGCACTTGCCACCATATTCACGACCCAATTCGCCACCGATGATCCAAATAAACAAAATCTGCGCGGGAGCTTTGCACCGCCTTTTTGGTACGACGAATACTACGAAAACAACGAATACTTAGATAGCCGATATTTCATTGGGGCCGACCAACACGGACGTGACATTTACTCACGTTTGGTTCACGGAACACGCGTTTCGATCACGGTCGCATTCGCATCGGCAGTCGTCGGCATGACGCTCGGACTATGGGCAGGGATTGCTTCCGGATGGTTCGGTGGCTGGTTCGACGAGGTGATGACGCGATTCGTGGACGTTTGGAATGGGTTGCCGTTCTTGCTCGTCGCGCTTGTTGTCGCAATAACAATCGGCACCGGGCTTCACGTACTGATCGGGTTGTTGGTCATGGCGACCTGGGTCGGACTGGTTAGGAATATCCGTGCAGAAGTGTTAACGCTCAAGACTCGCGACTACGTTGCAGCGGCGCGGGTGGCTGGCGGCAGCGACTTCCGCATCATGTACCGCCACATCTTGCCTGGCGTTCTGAATCTACTGATGGTGCTGGCAAGTCTACGCGTAGGCGGATTGATTCTTACTGAGGCGTCATTGAGCTACCTCGGCATCGGTGTGCCGTCGCGCTACCCGTCGTGGGGCAACATGATCAGCGATGGACGCGAGTTCCTCGACACCGCTTGGTGGGTATCGTTCTTCCCCGGTTTTTGCATATTCCTCGTAGTTATGTCTTTCAACTTCATCGGAGATTGGGTGAGAGACAAAACGGATCCACGATTGCGTCAGATCAGATAAACAAAACAGTTGGTTTCGAGTCTCTGGATTCCCGCCTTTGCGGGATTGACGGGGTGTTACGGAACAACGGAGAATTTCGAAAGGTTACGAGCAGATGTACGACATTCTGATCAAGGGCGGTCATGTTATCGACCCGAAGAACGGTATCGACGGGATGATGGATGTCGGTATCTCCGGTTCATCAATCGCCGCGGTCCAACCCGACATCCCAGAGGCGCAGGGGCGCAAGGTCGTCGACGCCTCTGATTGCTACGTAACGCCCGGTCTAATCGACCTGCACGCCCACTGTTACCTCTACGGCGGTGCAATGTTCCCCGACGAATTGTGCTTCCCCTACGGAGTCACCACGATGGTCGATTGCGGTGGTTCGGGCTGGCGCACCTTCGACCACATGAACGAAACCATCATCAAGCAGGCCGGACCGCGAGTGTTCGCCCTACTAAACATCGTCGGAAATGGCATGTGCGGGGATGGTGAGCAGGACACCGATGACATGGATGTGGAGGCTACCGCGGCGAAGATTCGGCAACGCTCCGACGTCATCGTGGGCGTCAAAGTTGCGCACTATGGCGGTGTCGGTTGGGAATCGGTGGATCGTGGCGTCGCGGCTGCCGCCGAGTCTGGCACGTTCTGCCTGATTGACCAAAACGCTCGCGCGTCTCGTCCATTTGGCGAGATGATGCTGGAGCACATGAATCCGGGCGACGGGGTCACGCACTGCTACGGCTATGGCAAGCCCATGATCGGCAACGACGGCAAGGTGAAGCCGCATTACTGGGAGGCGCGTGAAAAAGGCATCATCACGGATGTCGGGCACGGCAATAACAGTTTCTCATTCTCGATGGCGGTTCCGGCGATTGAGCAGGGATTCCCTCCGGACACGATATCGACGGACCTGCACCGGATGAGTCTGCACACATCCCGTGCCACTCAGACGGAAGTAATGAGCAAGTTCCTCGCGATCGGCATGACGATGTACGACATCGTGGAGAAATCAACGTGGGCACCCGCAAAGCAGATCGGGCATCCGGAGCTCGGAACATTGACTCCCGGAGCGACCGCGGATTTGACGGTGCTGGAGTACGTCGAGCGACCTTGCGGATTGAGCGACAGCGGGCCTACTGGTTACCGAATCATGCCGGCGCCCGGTAGGTTGTTAAATCAAGTCACCATCAAAGGTGGCGCGATCAGATTTGACTACGACGGGCGGTCCAAAGAAGATTGGACGGAAACGCCGAACACGGATTTGGATCTGCCTGGGTGATCAGGATTCGACGCTGGAATGCCACGGGGTGACCGCAGCAAGGCGTTCGGCCATCTGGTCTTCAGCGATTTCGCGGTCGTATCGTTCCTGCAACCGCATCCAGAACTCGACGCTGTTACCGAAGAAGCGGGAGAATAGCAACGCGGTTTCGGTGGTTATAGAACGATCTCCGTTGACGATTGAGTGGATGCGGGTTGCATCCACACCAATGGATTTTGCGAGGCGGTACTGCGTTATACCCATCGGTTGCAGAAATTCTTCATCAAGGATCTCGCCTGGGTGGATAGGCGGGAGTTTGCCCGTGCTAGTCAGACCGCCTGTATTTTTCGTCTCTAGCGTCATTGCCTTCTTAACTCTTAGTGGTAGTCAACGATTTCGACGTCGTAGGCGTCACCGTCCTGCCATACGAAGCAGATTCGCCATTGTCGATTGATTCTGATGCAGTGCTGACCTCTGCGACCACCCTCCAACTTTTCCAGATGGTTGCCAGGAGGCACTCGTAAGTCGTTCAGATTCTCGGCGTCATCAACCATGATCAGTTTGCGTCGCGCACGGCGTTGCAGATCTAAGGCGAATTTCCTAACCGGTGTTCGATTAATCACGGACTCGGTTTCGGAATCTTTGAAACTGCGGATCACCGGATTGTAATAGTATCACACACTATTAGTGCGCAGCGCAACTAGTCTCGAGAGAAGCTTTTCTGAAAATTCAGTCCCATTGTTTCACCATGCTCAAGATATCATTTTTCAATGCGCTACCGCCACTTAGGAAACTCAGGCCTCGAAGTCTCGGAAACGGGCTTGGGCGCGAACAGCTTTGGGGAGCCTGGACGGCGCGACTATGCGGAGTCCAAGTCGATAATCTATGCCGCGATCGATCACGGCATCAACTTCATCGACACTTCCAACGTCTACGCTCAAGGGGTGTCGGAGGAGTACATCGGGCGAGCGTTGGAGGGTCGTCGGCAAGAGATGTTGATTGGCACGAAGTTTGGATCGAAGCGTGAACACGGTCCCAATCTCTTCGGCGGCGGTCGCAAGTTCGTGATGGATGCCATCGAGGATAGTCTTCGTCGTTTGCGGACGGACTATATCGATCTCTATATGATCCATCGTCCTGATCCCAGGTTGCCGTTAGACGAGACGCTACGAGCGATGGATGACATCGTGAGACAAGGGAAGGCGCTGTACATTGGAGTGTGCAACTTTGAGGCGTGGCGGATGGTGGACGCAGTCTGGACCAGCAATGCGGGTGGAATGACTCAGATCATCTCGTCACAGTTCGAGTATTCAATGCTTCAACGATGTGGGGAGGCGGAGATGCTTCCGGCGTGTCGTGCCCACGGAGTTGGAGTGATGCCTTATCTTCCGTTGGCGGCTGGTTTTTTGACTGGCAAAGTCGACGTCTCGGGTAAAGCACCGTCGGGCACGCGGCTTGATTTGGATGCCGGACAGTCGGAACGCTGGATCACCGACGACAATTTGCGCACGATATCGGCGTTGCAGGATTGGGCGGTGTCGCGCGGCAAGACGCTCCTTGAATTGGCGTTCGCGTGGCTACTCGCTGATCCTATCGTCAGCACTGTCATCGCCGGCGCAAGCTCGCCTGAGCAGATCGCCCAGAACGCAAGTGCTTCGAGTTGGCAAATCACGGCTGAGCAGCGCGACGAGGTTACCGCGATTTTGGATGCTCATCCGATAGATGAGATACGGACTTACTATTCAGTGGCCGGATACTTCGGAGAACAGGTTGAGGTGGTTAAGGAGTGAAATTCGCCTCAAGCCAAAAGGGATTGCACGAATAGCCCGGCGACTGAGATCGCCAAAACACCCAAGGCAAATACCATTCCGCCGAGCCAGCGGATCATTCGATTTTCAAGCTGATACATGCGATTCTCAAGCTGGTAAAGATCCGCCTTGGTGGCCAGATGTTCGTAGCCGCCTTCTATGCGGCTCAATCTTTCCTCAACGGTTGCCAGGAAATGTTCTCCCAAGAAATGTTGTTATGCGTTGGATTATAGCTTCAATACATATAACAACGCAAGTGCTAATTACTAGATCTTGTGAACACTGGCTGCGTCCAAGCCTTGAACCCATTCGATGATCTCACCGTTGCACGCACGTATCCCTCATCGCCTGTTAATTCGTACTCTGCCCGCTCACCTTCGACTTCCTTGAGAGCGTCGCCATCTCGACCCGAAAATGTAGTGACGTATATCGCTGACCGATCGGGTTCGATTTCCAGTTGTATGCGATCTTGGGATGTCGAAAGTTCGCTTAGCGTGACACCTGTCGAAGAGTAGAAATTGCCGTTCGCGAGGCCTTCGACGATGGCATCGATAGTGAGTTCCGGCGCGTTCACTACGACCCATGCCCTACCTGGATTCGAAGCGTCGGGCGTGTAGTCGTGGTAGTTGTGGGAGTCGTCGGTGGCGGTACCGAAGATGACGCGCCCTGCGGTGAGGACGCGGTCCCATATCTCTTCCGTGCTGGGTTTGCCAGGTCCGCCAAAGTTGTTGACAGCCGGATGAGCGTTGTGGACCTCCAGCAGACTCGCGCCTCCGACCTGCGTGATGTGTTCGTGGTTAAACGCCCATTCGTAGTTCGGATGATTGAGCTGGGCGATGCCTCCGGCGTTCACGATGGCGTTAACGTTCGCCTGAAGCGTTGCGACGATATCGTCGATGTCCGTGGGTTCGACGACATGGCGAATCCCGATCGCGTTGAGGTGGATCGGAACGGTACCACCGAAGATGCGGGATGAGACCTCTTCGCCGGGAATCATGAGTGGACCATCTTCGATCTCGTGTTCGAGAATCGTACGGTGGTTGTGATCGCTTAGGACCAGGAAGTCGTAGCCGTGGTCTCTATACCAACGAGTAACGAAATCGGGATCAGCATCGCCGTCCGACTCGGTCGTGTGGGTGTGGATGTTGCCTTTGTACCAGCGGGATTCGCTCATTGAATTCAGTCTTTCAAGGTAGAAGCGGGCACTTCTTTGTGTCTTGAGATTACTAGGTAATGTATGAGATTGCATTCCAAATGGCGAGGACATCCCCCTGCTGGCTCGCTGTGCGACGCGGGAGTGACGCGTCGCGCTCCGGGAACTCAGCCTCTCACGCTTGCACGGCCTTGCACCGGACTTCTGATGTGGAAGAGATACGCAGCCGCCACATCTTCATTGGTCGAGGGCGATTATTTTTGTTCGCTAGACCGGCGGAATCAGCTGGAGGATGCTAGGTGAGCCAGATAGACTTCCACGAACTCGGAGTAGGTGATGATTTTCTTCTGGAAATAATCGTCGGCCGCCCGATTCAACTCCGACTTGTCGATGCTCCCATCGCCGTTCGTGTCGTAGCTTGCCAACGCATCGAAAGTATCCGTCTCTTCTGTCTCCGTGTCTTGCGTCTCAGTCTCTTGCTCGGGCGTCTCTTGCGTATCCGCCTCTTGCGCCTGTTCCGTCTCCGTATCTTGCGCATCCTTCGCCGGCACGGCGGTCGGCTGCTGCACTACCGTCACGGTCTGCGGTTGCTGCGGTTGCGGGTCGGCGTCCGTGTCCGTGACCTCGACGTTGAAGGTCTGACTGGCCTGGTTGCCGTCCTTGTCTTGAGCGACGACCGTGATGATCGCCAAGCCCGAAGATACTCCGGTCAACGTCAGCGTGGTGTAGTCGGACGAAACCGATACCGTGGCGACGTTGGTGTAGTCGGATGATGCGGTGATCGTCAGCGCGTCCCCGTCGACGTCGGCGAATGCCCCGGACAGTGAGACGTCCCGAGTCGTTCCTTCGACCAGTCCGCTAACGTCGGCCAGTGTCGATCCCACGGTGGGTGCGGTGTTGACGACGATTTGCAAACTCTTCTGCTCGGTTTCGGGCTTGGTCTTGGGAGTGCTGGTCTGCTTCTGGGGCTGGGATTCTTTCTCCTGAGGCGGTGTCAGCACCACGATCTGCGGTGCGGCGGTGACCGTAACGTCGAAGCTGTAGACCGCCTGGTTGTCGTCAGGGTCCTGGGCGATGACCCGGATCGTCGCGTCGCCGGCGGATACGCCGGCCACGGTCAGCGCGGAACGATCGGAGCTTATCGTCGCGGTGGCTATATCGTCGGAGGAGGAGCCGGCGGTAACGCTCAGCGCGTCGCCGTCGTCGTCGATGAACAAATCGGACATGATCAGCACGCCCGGCACTCCGATCTCCAAAGCGAACGATCCGTCGAGCCCCGCAGCCACCCGCGGCGCGCTCTTGACTGTCGCGTTGAACGATTCCGAGACGGTCCCGCCCTTGCCATCGTCGGCGGTGACCGTGATATTTACCGTCCCGCGGGACTTGGCGCCGACCCTCACCTTGTTTCCGGGTACGACCGACGCGGTGGCGACGGTCTGGTCGGAAGACGCGACGCTGATGGTCAGATCGTCCCCGTCGCTATCCTCGAACACGCCGGACAACGACACGTCTCTAGCAGCGGTCTCGTTCACCAAGGTGATGTCCACCAGCCCGTTCGCGACCGTGGGCGGCGCGTTCGGCGCAGAATCTGAGGACTCGCCCTTAATCTGAATCTGCTTGCCCGAATCCTCTTCATCCCCAGGCTGTTCGATTTCCACCGACTGCGGGGCCGGTATCTTGCCCGGCTCGGCGATCGTCGCGCAGCCGTTGCA
>JGIcombinedJ30088_10000011_pt1 | contig 173426 bp, 139 predicted proteins | sample PinacodermPK_FD_30088 | JGI IMG/M metagenome (IMG submission 30088)
AGGCGGGCATAGTCGGGAAATTCCCGGGGCGCCGATCCCCCGGAAAGGCGGGCCACCTGAAAGCTGCCTGGCGGGGCCTGCCACTCCATGTGTTCCAGCGGAATTACCACGCAAAGCGCCACCGCCGCATCATTGGGCCATTGCAAGGCTGGCCGATTGATGACCGGCGACCATTCGTGGTGTGGGTGGTCCATGCCGAAAGTACGTTGAGCTGGCATAGGTTTTCTCCCGTAATGTGGCTGGACCCAGTGGCCCAATAGTTTAAGCCCTAACTTCCCTGCCCCTGGGATATTCGCTGCGCGTGGGCTACCGCTTCATCGTAGTAGTTGGCGATATAGTAGTCCGCAATTTCGTCGGCGGTAGTCTGCCATACACCGTCATGGGCCATCATGTAGCCCAGCATATCGTCCAGGTGCTTGACCCGATGCGGCTGGCCGATGAGGAAGGGATGCAGGGCAATGCACATCACCCGGCCGCTTTCCGCACCCTCTTCGTATAGCTGGTCGAACTGGGCCTTGCAGATGTCGGCAAAGTAGGCCGCGCTGTAGTGATTGTCCCGCAGCACCGACGAATCGTTCAGCTCCACTGAATAAGGCACGGAAATCAGCTTGCCGGACTTTACCTTGATGGGCGTGGGCTGGTCGTCGTGAAACCAGTCGGTGTGGTAGATGAGCCCGGCTTCGGCCATCAGGTCCGGGGTGCTGACACTGCCGGAAATGGCGGGGCCCAGCATGCCCTTCAACGGCTTGCCTGTGTGGCGCTTGAGTGTATCAATGCAGTCCCGGTAAAATTCCCGCTCTTCATCTTCGGAGCAGGTATAGAGGTAGCGGGTGTTGTAGATGCCGTGGCTCATGTAGTCGTAGTCTCGTTCCATCATCGCTTCGGCGATTTCGGGGAAGTGTTCCAGGACGGCCAGGTTCAGGGAAATGCAACACCGAATCCCGTGTTTGTCCAGGGGCTCCAGCATGCGCCAGAAGCCTATGCGGTTTCCGTAGTCCCGGTAGGAGTACTGCTGCACGTCGGGGTAAGGGGTTCGGGGCCAGGGATTGCGAACACCTTCGTTGATTGGCTGGTACTCGTAATGCTCAACGTTGGGAGAAATCCACAATGCGACCCGGGCGTCGTTGGGCCACTTGATGACGGGTCGGTCGTTGATGGGCAGATAGTCAATCCGGTCCGGCGGCAGTGCCATTGTTCAGCTCCTGGTTACGAGATGTCCCGGGCCTGCGGGAGTTCGGGAGGATTTGGAATCTGACATTTCAGCAAGAGGCTGTTAATCCTGGAACCCGGAGTCCCTCCGCCAGTCAACGTAGTGCTTTAGTCCAGCCGCCAGGTCGTACCGGGGTTTCCAGCCAAAATCGTGCCACAATCGGTATCCGGACAGCGGTCCCCGGGCCGGTGAAGTACTCGCGTTGGCAACAGGATCCGCCCCGTCATCTACCAGTCTTATGTCCGGATAAAGCTCCGCCAAAGTCTGCTGAATCTGCTGACCAGTCACCCAGACTCCATTGGTAATGTTGTACCGATCGTGAGGAAGTTCCGGCGCATCCAGGACAGTCGCGATTCCCGAAGCGATATCCAGAACATAGGTGAAGTCGCGACCCTCCCCGGTATTATCCACGGCTATCGGCTCGCCCCTGAGCAATCGCCCCGTCCACTGGTGAGGTATGGACATGTTGTCCCGGTGGCCGGTAACCCGTTCCATGGGGCCGTAGGGGGTGCTGAGGCGCAGGCTGGCAGTGGCAAAACCGTGCAACTCGCCGAACCGCTGGGTAATAGCCTCGCTGGCGGCCTTGGTCATCCCGTACAGGGTGTCGGCCCTTGAGGGGTCATCCTCGTTAAAGTACTGGTCTGACGCCCGGGCCATGCCGTACATGGAACCGGAGCTGACATAAATGAATCGCTGCGGCTGTAAGAGCCTGGCCATCTCCAGTACGTTGGCCGTACCGGCGACATTTATTTCGACGATGTCCCGGCTGCGGGCAGTCTCCAGGTCAACCCGATTCACCGTGAAGACCGCTGCATGGACTATTCTCTCGATGGGGTAGGACTGGCGAAGGGCATCCAGGTCTGACGGGTCCAGAATGCTGCCCGTGAGGAAGGTTACCCGGGACTCCATCTCACCCAGGTAGTCGCGGTTGAGGTAGTCAGCGGCGCTGACGTCCAGGCTGACTACCTCGTGGCCCCGGGTAGCCAGTTCCTTGACTATGTTGGATCCAACGAAACCCGTTCCGCCCGTCACCAGAGTTGCCATATCCGCCCTCCCACTTGAAATTGCCGCGTATCGTCAGCGCCCTGCACCTGGCCGAAGCTGCCTACCACCCCAGCATCACCGACTCCTTGCGGGGGTCGGCGCCGCCGTGGTAAACGCCGTCGGTCGGGTTAACCAGGATGGGCGTAAATCCGTTGGGCACGCCCCAGGGCCCAATCTCCTTGACCTGGTGCCCCCGGTCGTTAAGGGCATCCACCAGACCCTGGGAAACTCGTCCCTCCACCTCCAGCAGGTTGGGATATTCCTCGTGGGGCCAGGGGGACTGGGGGAAACTGTAGCCACAGAATCGGGGCGCCTCAACGGCTTCCTGCACATTCATGCCGAAGTCGATCACGTTGCACAGGGTTTGCAGGTTGCTCTGGGGCTGGCTGTCCCCGCCCGGGGTTCCCAGGGTCATGAAGGGTTCGCCATCTTTCAAAACGATAAAGGTGCAGGGTGTTGTGCGAGGCCGTTTTCGGGGCGCCAGCGAATTGGGGTTCTCCTCGTCCAGCCAGAAGTAACATCCCCGACAGTTCATCAGTATTCCCGTGTCCCCCAACACCATGCCCTGGGCCAGAGCGCCAAAACTGCTGGGGGTCGCAGAAACCAGGTTGCCGTCGGAATCCACAGTAGCCAGGTAAGTGGTGCCGTCGCCATCCCCGCCGACACTCGCCGGCTCGCGAGTGGTCGGCCTGGAACCAATAGTCGGGTCCACAGCCAGCAAATTCCTGGGATCTCCGGGAGGATAACTTGTCAGAGCCCTGCTGGGGTCAATCAGGGTCCGGCGCAGGGCAGCATACTCTTTCGACAGCAGACCATCGAAGGGTACGTCAACAAATGCGGGATCTCCCACGTACCGCTCCCGGTCGGCGAAGGCCAGCTTCAGGGCTTCCACCTGCAGGTGGATTGCCTGGGGACTGTTGTGTCCCAAACTGGCCAGGTCAAACCCTTCAAGGATTGCCAAAGTCTGGAGCAGGGTTATGCCCTGGGTCCAGGAGCGGTTGGTAAAGACCTGGTAGCCCCGGTAGGTAACCGAAATCGATTCTTCCAGTGGTGACTCGTACTCGGCAAAGTCCTCGTATTCATACAACCCGCCAATGTCCTGGAGGGCTTTAACCATGCGTCGGGCAACGTCGCCCTTGTAGTACACATCCCGGGCCGCCTGAATTCCGGCCGCCCTTGTTCCTCCCAGCGCTAATGCCTGCTCTTCCGCCTGTACCATAAGCGACAAGGTGCGGGCCAGGTCTGCCTGGACGAAGAGGGAGCCCAGTTCCGGCGTCCGACCGTTGGGAAGAAATACCCTGGACGACTCCGGATGCTTGCGCAGGTTCGCCACGCGGTCAGGGGTAGCCACGGTGCGCACGAATAGCTGGTAGGCCGGAAACCCTTTGCCGGCAAAGTGAAGCGCGCTTTCCGCCACCTGCCCAAAGGACATGGTTCCGTATTCTGACAGCATGGTCAGCAAGGCTGAGATTACGCCGGGTACTGTCGTACTTAGTACGCCCGGGGGTATCTCCCCCCACTGTTCCACGTAATGGTCAATGGTAGCTCGCCGGGGAGCCCAGCCCTGCCCCACAACGGACCGTACCGCCTTGCTGGCCCGGTCGTAAAAAAGCATTGCCACTTCACCGCCCAGGGTGTAGTGGGCCGTGGGTTCCATGACACCGGCGGACAGGGCCGAAGACACCGCAGCGTCCACTGCATTGCCGCCGGTCCATAGTATGCGCATCCCCGATTGGGCCGTCAGCTGAGTTCCCCCTCCAACCATACCCCTCGTACCCCAGACGATGGGCCGGTGGGAATAAGGTCCCTGGCTGCCAGGGGTGTGAATCTTTGTGGAAGTCGTCATTTTGCCCGCTCCTGATGGCCGATTCACCAAGGAAGGTGCTTTGGGTTGCCGATTGATGGACAGTTTAGTCTGGCCTCTGGCCCAACGCAACCGGACCCACAACTAAATGACGGCCGGCCCACGCTGGCTGTGTCTAAAGTTCTGGTGAAGGTTTACGCTTCAAGGGAGCATAACCCCACCTTTATGCTATGCTGGATTGCAGGCGGCGTCAGAAACTTATCCCATGGCCTGTACGGAAACCACATTCCCCAATACCAACTGACCATACCAACTAACCTGCGGAAACGCGGAAAACAGGAGGTAATATGGCTGGACTACAGAAGCTGGCAGGGGCTTACCTGATGCTATTGGCAATTGTGGTGGCGGTGTTCTTCATCATCAACAACTTCCTGCTGGACGCTATTGACGTCATGGGAGTGTGGCTGGTACTGGACGCATTAATGGCTATCGGCCTGGCGGCGGGACTGATCTACAACTATTCCCGAAAGAAAGTTGTGGACGCCGGCAGCGATGGCGACAGAGTGACACGGGGGTACTTTGAGGCAAACGTTGCCTTTTTTGTAACCGCAGGCGTCACCATTCTTTTCCTGCACAACTGGTTCGCCCTGTTGGCCAACGGCAACGACTACCTGGACGGAAACCACCAGTCCTGGGTTATCTGGGCCGTCGTCGACACCGTGTTGCCCCTTATCCTGGGCATAACAGGTTGCCACATGTGGAAGAATGCCGGGGACTCCTGACCGGTAGTCAACCTGTCGACACGTCCGTACTTGATGGAGGCCACGAAATTCGTGGCCTCCTGTTTTTGTTCCTGACTCGCTCCCAGAGGGGATACGGCTTGTCACCTTGCGGTAGCTAGAGAGTTCCGAAACTGCATATAGATCTCGATAATCCCTGCTCGTGAGAAACCTCTAATTCCCGGCAGCCTGCGGCACGGTTCTGGTTTAGTATACTGTGCGGCAATCAGTTTCCCGTGTTTAAGTCCAGGCTCCGTCCCGGTCAATGCGATTCTCGGTACGCAACAACGGCCAGCGCGCCGTTGTCATCACCGGCAAAGAGGCCGCACAGCAATTCAGCAGGAGGGCAAGAGCATGGCAGGCCATTCCCTGGAAAGGGTCAAGTTCCTTACCTTCGACATTTTCGGCACCGTCATGGACCTGACGGGCAGTCTGGCTGGCCCGGCGGGAGACTTTCTTGCGGCCAACGGATCTGATGTCGCCGGCCAGCCCTTTTATGCGGAATGGCGGGAACGCCAGCGCATCGAGCAATACCAGGACAACCTGCTGATGCTAGGCCACAGCGGATACCTGGAAACCTGCCGCCGAGCCTTTGTTTACTGCCTGAAAAAGAACAACGTCGAATATAAGGACGACTCCGTGCGGGAGTTCATGCAGGTTTACATGGACCTGCAACCCTATCCCGATGCCACCGAGGGCCTGAGGTCCCTGGGCGCACGGTACAAGCTGGTGGCCCTGTCCAACGGGGAGCAGTGGTACCTTGAGCGGCTACTGGAAAACAACATACCGGTGGATTTCGACGCAATTATTTCGGTGGACCAGGTAGGGGCGTTCAAGCCTTCACCGGGTATATACCGGAAGGCGGTACAGCGCCTGAAGTGCGAGCCAGGAGAGATAATGATGGTGGCGGCCCACGCCTTCGACATTCTTGGGGCCCAGGCCTGCGGATTCAGGGGTGGCTACGTAAACCGCTACAACCTGCCCACTGAGGACTCGGACTACCAGCCCGACATTATAGTGGAAAACTTTGTGGAGTTGTCCGAACGCCTGCTAACGTAATGTGTGGCAGTGGTGACAAAGTATCTGGATTTGCAAACCGGAGTAGAAAGGGGCGGCGCAATTTCCTGGTGCTTCGCCGCCCCTTCGCTAGGGCTCTAACCGCAGGCCATGGAATAGACCTGCCGCTCCCCTTCAGGCAGGGGGTGGTCGGCCCAGTTCTCGCCGCCGTCGCCGCTGCCCCAGACCTGCCCGTTGCTGGAAGCGCAGAACATTGTGCTGGGCTGGCGCGCATTGAATGCGAGACCGAACAACGTGCTGTTAGCCTGGAAACCGGTGTCCACCCGGTCCCAGCTCACGCCGCCGTCCTGGCTCCGGAACAGCGCTCCCATATCACTCATGAAATTAGCGCCGCCGGCAACCCAGATGGTCTTGGGATCGCCAGGCACTTCGCGAATCTGGCGGCAGTAAGTCTGCCCTTTCTCGTTCAAGGGGTCCAACTGGACCCTGGCCCAGTGGTCGCCCTTGTCGGCGCTCCGGAACATGCCGGCGCGGCCTATGCTGAGAACACTGCCAGGCCGGAAGGTGCTGGTCAGGACCCCATGCATGTCCACCGGGTCATCGTTGACGTACTGCCCGTGGCTGAGCTGCTCCCAGTGCTCGCCGCCGTCCTGGCTGCGAATGATGCCGCCAACCTCAATTGCTCCGTACAATTCATCGGTGTTGGAAGACACGCCGGCGATCTGCAGCACACGCTTGGCCAGGTTGGCGCCGGGGCCTACCGTAACCTCAGGAAAGCGGACACTAACGGGAAGTTGCTGCCACCGCTCTCCGCCGTCGTCGCTCCGGTATATCTCTGATGATTCATACCCAGCGAACATTACGTTGGGGTCCCGGGGGTGGAAAAGCAGCGACCACACCGGCAGCCCGTGATCCGGCACATTGACCTTTTCCCAGTGGTCGCCGTGGTCCTCGGTCCGGTAGGGACCGTCCTGGGTGCCGACAAACACGGTATTGGACTGCTCGGGGTGAATTGCGATGGCCCGGATGGCGGGCGAATCAGGCAGACCGTTTGTAAGCAACTCCCAGTTGTCATCCCCTTTGGCCATTCGGTACAGGCCGCTGGCTATGGCTCTGCCTGGGGCGGTCTCGCCAGCCAGACCCACGTAAACGAAACACTTGCCGTTACTGGACTCTTGGGTAGTCATACTCCCCCTCCTATCGGCGAAATTATTCCCGTAATTTTCCGGGAACTCAGGTTGGGGCCATTCCAGCACGGCGGAAGAACGTTGTCAACTTTGGTAATGCAGAGGGGCAACCGCGCTCAAACTCTTCTCAAATAGCACAGGAACTATTGGCAAGAAATGAATCTCAACCCAAGCGGGCCCAAGGGCATAGCATGGTACTTCGCCGTCTTGCAATTGACCTGGGCGCCTCCACCACGCCCAAGTTGCCCTTTCCGGCGAGTCCTCGTTTAAGCGGCGCCTTCCTGCACCTCGCTGGCAACGGGCCCACCAAAGGTCGCCGGCCGCTTACGAAGGCCTGGCCGGAGTTGGAAAGGCCTGGCGCAGCATCACTTCGTGGCCACTTGTATTACGAAGTCAGGCTCGTAGAAATCATAGCCTTCCACAAAGTCTCCATAGCGCTTCACGTTGCGAAAGCCGGCGCCGAGCAGCAGGTTGGTCACGTACTCCTGGCGTATGGGGCAGATTGTCAGGAAGTGGACTTCGCCATCCTCGTATTCGTAGCGCATCCTCACAAGGTCTTCGCTCAATTCTTCCGGTCTAACTTCGACCTTTTCGCCCAGGTAGTAGGACTGGTGCTTGCTGGAGAAGCCGTTGTCCAGAATGGCGTCGTAGTTTCGCTGATCAATAATTGCAATGCCACCGGCGTTGAGTAACTGGTACACCTGGCTTAAAGCCTTGACACGGTCCCCTTCGTCAAACAGGTGAGTAAAGGCGTTTCCGAGGCAAATTACAGCGTCGAAACTTTCTCCCGCGAAGACCTCGCTAAGCCTGGTCCACTCGGCCTCCACGACACGCAAGTCGTCGATTCCGAAACGCTGGGCGTTCTGCCTGGTCTGAACCAGCATGTTGGGCGCGCCATCAGCGGCCGTGACCTGGAAACCCTCGGCTCTCAGGGTGACGGCATGGTATCCGGTGCCACAAGCAATATCCAGCACCGTTTCAACCCCGTGCCCTTTCAAGATATCCTGGAAGAAATTGTTCTCCGCCTCCGCCCTTCGTTGCCAGTCAATGAGTTCATCCCACCGCCCGACAAACTCCGGCGAATACTGCTCTTTGTACAGGTCCCTGCGGACGGGGGTGTTATCGGCTGCAGTCACAGGTAATTCCCTTTCACTACTCATACGTATTCGGAAGGCCTATTCAGGTTTGGTGGCCACAAACAGAGCCCACTCGGTGTAGCCCGCGTTGGCCGAGTTGACCCAGAAAGACAGGTCGGCCAGGGTACGGTCAATAGTGTCCGCCCCTATACGAGGCAGGAGAGCTTCCCGATTCTCGCAAGCCAGGTCCAGTTCCATATGCCTGATATTGGTACCGGTTACCTGACATCCCCGGCTGGCCGCCAGGTACCGCGCCGTCGAACCATCGCCACAGCCCAGGTCCAGTACCCGCGTTCCCGGTCCCGGTTTCACCGCGCCGGCCATGATCTCATTATTATGCTCCATTGCTTCCGGATGGGAGTATTCGTCACCGCACGGAACACCCAAATGGAGATTGGCTCCCCAGAATGGTGCGATAGATTTTGTCTGCGGGACCATCATAAAAGGGGCGGGTGTTGGAAACGATTGCCTTGGCGTCGCCCTCGGGCATAAGCCTGCAATCCTTTGCACACCCTTTAACGTGTATGGCAGGACACTGTGCCAATCGGCAGAATGAGCCACAAGCGTAACTGCCCCAAAGATACGCTGCAACCATTCGTAAACCCCGAGCTTGGTGTTACTCTAAGGGAAGCGCGGGAGAACCGGTGGACCTCTGAAGCTCACCACCAATTGGCTTGCCAGATCTGAGGACATCCTTTGCCATAGTTAGAGGTAGTAGTTCCCAACACCGGCCGGAGCAGGGAATGAGTACAATTGACCGAGATTGGGATATCCCCCCTTGAGTGGGCAAAACCAGCCGACCCCGGGGAAAACACTAGCAGCGAGGAGGCAGCAATGAAGCTCGTAATGTACAACGACAACCAGCCTGGAATTCTGACGGATGCGGGTGTAATTGACATCAGCGACCTCTGCCAGGGGCGCGGGCAGGAGGCAATGGTCCACCTGATCACAAACTATGCTGACCTGCAGCCCATGCTTGAGGTCCGCGCCGCAGGGGGCACACCGGTGGCCGGGGCGCAACTTCAGGCGCCACTGCCAAGCCCCAACAAGATCCTCTGCATGGGCGGCAACTTCCGCGAGTTTGGAGCGCGGGAGCCTGCCCCGATGTGGGGATTCGTCAAGAGGCTCCACAGCGTACTCAGCCCGGGCGGGGTCGTAGTTCTCCCCGACGTGGATGCCAACATTTTTCACCATGAGGCAGAGTTGGTATTGGTCTTCGGGAAGGGCGGGAAGAACATTCCCGCTTCGGAGGCTATGGAGTATGTTTTCGGTTACACGGCGGGAGTGGACGTGTCGGCGCGCATGCCAGGAGGGAGTGGCGGCCGTGTCCCCAACACGCTGCCTATTGCGGAGCACAAGTCACATCCCACCTTCTGCCCTCTTGGTCCCTGCATCGTAACCCGGGACGAAATCGCGGACCCCGAAAATCTGCAAATCACCCTGAGCGTTGACGGCGAATTGCGCGTTAACTACAACACTGACGACCTAGCCCACTCCATTGCCGAATCCATCGAATATGTAGCGGCCATCGAGGAAATCAGCCCGGGTGACGTCCTGTTCATGGGCACCAACCACCAGGGCCTGGGCGCCATGCAGGACGGCGACGCCATCGAAATTGGAGTCGAGGGAGTTGGCAGCTTCAACCTTACGGTCACCGACCCCCTGAAGCGCCGCTGGCCCAGGGGAGTGGACGAAGTTACGGCCAAAGACATTCGCGAGAGCGCTGGCGGCCCCGGCCGCCAGGCCCGACCCTTGCCGGCCGAATAGCGGCGGTTCTGATCTCAGACCGCAGTCGCAGTCCAACTAAAGATAGCCGCAACAGCAGAAGTGGTTAATGACTTTGCCTGTGGCTGGACTTGTAACCAAAAAGAGGGTGAAAGAAGTGGCTCCCCAGGCAGGATTCGAACCTGCGACCTAGCGGTTAACAGCCGCCCGCTCTACCGCTGAGCTACTGGGGAATGAATGCTCCGGAACCGAGAAGTTGTTCCGGACAGCTAAGAGATTGTAGCACCTTACAGGGCAGCCAACAAGCGAAGTCCACAGGAATGAAGCACCCCACCTGAGTGCGTACCGCTGAACGGTGCAGGGCAAAATTGTGGAACTGTCCATGCGCTCAGCGATCCCTGCTTCAAAAGAAAAGGAGGGACCCTCATGGGCCCCTCCCTTAATTCCTCGGTCTTCGTCGACTCTATGCTTCGGAGTTTTCGCCTTCTATGACCTGACTGCCGCCGCCGACATTGATGGGCAGCTGGCGGGCCTGCTTGGCCTCCACTTTGGGGAAAGCGACGGTCAGGACACCGTGGTCGTAGGTGGTCTGGGCCTTTTCCACGTCCAGGGTGTCGGGCAGGCGCAGGGAGCGGTGGAAGGATCCAGTGTGCCGTTCCCGCATCAGGTAGTTGCCCTCCTGGCGTTCATTTTCGCCGGCGGTCTGGCCTCGGATGGTCAGCACATCGTTCTCGATGGTGACGTTGAGATCCGACGGGTTGACACCGGGCAACGAGGCATGGACTACTATATTCTCGCCTTCCTGGACCACGTCCAGGGGAATGGCCCAGCCCTCCATCTCGCCGTTGTTGCCGCTGGGCTGGGAGAAGCCCCGCCACAGGTGGTCCATATTCTCCTGCATCCGCCGCAGTTCAATGAAGGGATCCCATCTTCGCATTACCATAGTTGTTCCTCCTTTTGTCTTATTTCACTATGACATTAGAATAAACTTGATATGTCTTATATCAATCCTACGTTGTTTATCTTATGTAGTTGAGCGTTCTTTGTCAAGTCTTCTTATCCGTCCTCATTAGTTTTCTTGACAACAAACGCCGGTATCAATACAATATCAATACGACGGCAACCACCCTTGAGAGGTGAACACCATGCCAGCAAATTACTATGAATTGCTGGGAGTAGCCCGGGACGCCACAGACAAGGATATACGGCAGGCCTACCGGAAACTGGCCCGCCAGTATCATCCCGACGTTAACCCGGGCGACCCCGGCGCAGAGGAAAAGTTCAAGCAGATAAACGAGGCCCACGGCGTCCTTTCGGACACGGATAAGCGGCGCAAATACGACAAGTACGGCGACCGCTGGATGCACGCCGACGAGTTGGAACAGGCAGAGGCCCGGGGCGCCGGCCGTGGTGGCTTTCACTTCTACGGCAACGGCGAGCCCGGGAACTTTGGAGGCGTGGACTTCGACCTGGGAGGCTTCGGCAGTGACGGCCTGTTCGACCGGCTGTTTAATAACTTCGGTTCCGACCGACCTTCACACCGGCAGCCACCTGCCCAGTACCAGGTTGATATAACGCTCTCCGAGGCAGCCGAGGGCGCTACCAGAATGGTAAATCTGCCTGATGGACGCCGGCTTGAAGTAAAGATTCCAGCCGGTGTAGATACCGGCTCAAAAGTGCACATCCCGGCTGGCGGCGGAGATGGCGACTTCTATCTCTCCGTTACTGTCATTGACCATCCTCGATTTGAACGAAAGGGGCGGGACCTTTACTCCGAAGTTGAGGTTCCCGTAGAAGACCTGGTGCTGGGAGCGGAAGTCACCGTGCCCACCCTTGCCGGAAGGGTGGCATTAACCGTACCTCCCGGAACCCAGAATGGCCGCCGGTTCCGACTCTCTGGCCAGGGAATGCCTGAACTCAACAAGTCGGGCAGTAAGGGCAGCCTCTACGCCACCGTAAGAGCGGTGCTGCCCAGCGACCCCGGCCCCGAGGAACAGGAACTGTTCCGCAAACTCAAAGACCTGCGGGACAGTGCACAGGTGTAATTTATGACATTTCAAAGAAACAACTCAGAAGAGCCCTGCTTCGTTATCAGCATTGCAGCGCGGATGGTTGGACTCCATGCCCAGACCCTGCGCTATTACGAACGCGTTGGTCTCATCTGGCCTTCCCGCACCAACGGGCGCCAGAGACTCTATTCAGAGGCAGACATCGAGCGCCTGCGCCGCATCAAGACTTTTACCGAAGATATGGGAGTGAACCTGGCCGGGGCAGAGGTCGCACTGAAGCTGATGGCTCGCATCGAGGAACTGGAGCAGGAAAATAAGCGCCTCAGTGCCACCATTGATGCGCTCCAGCTCCAGGCCGATAACCGTACCGCCGCTGCAAGGCAGCAGATGCGATAAGACAAGCAGAACCCTTCGAAGGGCTTTATTCCTAATACCAAGAGATCGCCATCCCGATGAGATGCGGGTATATGCACAGCTCGCATGGGATGAATCCGGGAGATGAGACTATGACTTTGCGATCAGAAGACTTCACCGAACAAGCACAAATGGTTATCCAGGACTCCCAGGAACTGGTCCGCAATTACCGCCACAGCCAGTGGGACGTGGAACACGTGCTGCTCGCCATGCTGAACCAGGAAGAGGGAATCCCAACCCGCATCCTGGACCACCTGGGCATATCCGTCCCAGCTTTCCGGGCGCGCCTGGAGCAGTTGCTGAAGGCATCGCCCAAGCTGACCAATCAGGCAGGCCAGATCTACACTACACCCCGCATCCAGCGATTGCTTGATACGGCCCAGGAGGAGTCCCGCAGACTTAAGGACGATTTCATCAGCGTCGAACATCTCTTCATCGCCGCCATACGAGAACCCCAGGGAGACTCAGCCCGGCTGGTGCAGGAATTCAGCATCGACCAGGAAAAGGTTTACCAGGCCCTGACCTCGATCCGGGGCGCTCATCGGGTTGATGATCGGCGGGCTGAGAGCCGCTACCGGTCCCTGGAAAAGTACAGCATTGATCTTACTGAGCTTGCAACAGAAGGCAAGCTGGATCCGGTAATAGGACGCGAAGCCGAAATTAGGCGAGTGGCACAAACCCTCACCCGCCGCAAAAAGAACAACCCGGCAATCATCGGGGAAGCCGGTGTCGGCAAGACCGCCATTGCAGAAGGCCTGGCCCTTCGTATCGCCAGCCGCGACGTGCCCGATTCACTGAAAGGCAAGCGCGTCCTGGCCCTCGACATGGGCGCCATGGTTGCCGGTTCCAAGTTCCGTGGCGAATTCGAGGAACGCCTCAAGGCAGTCATGGACGAGGTCAAACAGGGGCAGGGCGAGTTTATCCTGTTCCTGGACGAAATACACACCATGGTGGGAGCCGGCGCGGCCGAAGGTGGACTGGACGCCAGCAACCTCCTGAAACCTGCCCTGTCCCGGGGAGAACTCCAGTGCATCGGGGCCACAACTCTCGACGAGTACCGCAAGCACATTGAGAAGGATGCGGCCCTGGAACGTCGTTTCCAGCCAGTCTATCTGGATGAGCCCAGCGTCGAGGACACCGTGGAAATTCTCAGGGCCCTGAGGCCCCGCTATGAGGCCCATCACAAGGTTAAGATTGAGGACGACGCCCTCGTTGCGGCCGCCCGCCTAAGCGACCGGTATATCACCGGCCGGCAATTGCCCGACAAGGCAATAGACTTCATTGACGAGGCAGCCAGCAAAGTTCGCATAGACGCCGAAGGCTTTCCTCCCAGCTACCACGAACTGGAGGAACGGGTGCGCCGGCTGTCAGACCAGGAGGATGCGGCTGCCCAGCGCAGCGAATACGAACAGGTGGCCCAGTTGCGGACGGAACGAATGCGTCTTGAGGAAGAACTCGGGGAGGAGCAGAACAGCCTCAGGCACGACCAAAAGGTTGATATGGTGGTGGACGAAAGGGACATCGCCGACCTGGTCTCCAGCTGGACCGGAATACCCTCCGGTCGCCTCCTGGAAAGCGAGGCCGACCGCCTGATCCAAATGGAAGAGACCCTGCACCAGCGGCTCATCGGCCAGGAGGAAGCGGTAAACGCCGTTTCCGAGGCCATCCGCCGGGCTCGTTCCGGCCTGAGCAACCCCCGCCGGCCCATCGGCAGCTTCATATTCCTGGGTCCCACCGGCGTGGGAAAGACGGAACTGTCCAAGGCGCTGGCCGAGTTCCTCTTCGACGACGAGGGCAACATGGTGCGGCTGGACATGTCCGAGTACATGGAAAAACACACCGTCTCCAGACTGGTGGGCGCTCCTCCGGGCTATGTGGGATACGATGAAGGCGGTCAACTGACCGAAGCAGTTCGCCGCCGCCCCTATCGGGTTATCCTCTTCGACGAGATCGAAAAGGCGCACCCCGATGTCTTTAACATCCTCCTGCAAATTCTTGAGGATGGCAGGCTGACCGACGGGCAGGGGCGCACCGTGGATTTCAGAAACACGGTCATCATTATGACCAGCAACCTGGGAACGGGTTACCTGAACCGCCAGGAAGTCGGCTTCAACCTTGCATCCCAGTCCGCCAGCGGCGAGCGGGAATTGCTGGAAAAGTCTGTGAATGATGCATTGAAACAGGCCTTCCGGCCCGAGTTTCTGAACCGCATCGACGAGACCATCGTCTTCCACCCGCTAACCCGGGCCCAGATAGTTCAGGTAGTCGGGTTAATGGTGAAGGACGTCGCCCAGCGGTTGGACGATCTGGACATCACCTTCGAGTTGACCCCGTCGGCTGCGGACTGGCTGGCTGAGGAAGGCTTTGACCCGGTTTACGGCGCCAGGCCACTGAGAAGGGCCATTCAGCGGCACCTGGAAAACCCGCTGTCCAGGGGCATACTGTCCGGTGAATTCCGGAACGGCGACCACCTGTTGATTGACGCAGGCAAGGATGCCCTCACTCTCAACCGGTCAGAAGTAGCCGCAGTCGCGGACTAGTCCAGGAACAATACCGATAAGCGCCAGCCACGAAACCAGGAAGGAGAGGGCTTTAAAGCCCTCCCCTTCTCATACACCACTCATCCCGCAGTTGTCAGATTTCCACCGCCCCGATCAACTCCTTGATATCACTGATACCCCTTTCCCCCAAGTAAGACCGGATACCGTCCAAAACGTTGAAGGGCGCCCACAAGTCAGCGAGATTGGCGCTACCCACCTGCACGGCCGTCGCGCCGGCCAGGATGAACTCCAGCGCGTCCGTTGCAGTGAAAACGCCTCCCACGCCTATTATGGGCACATTAACCGCCTGGGCCGCCCGGTAAACCAGCGCTACAGCCACGGGATGCAGCCCCTGTCCGGAAAGCCCACCGGTGACGTTCCCCAGCACTGGATGGCGGGAGTCCACGTCAATGGTCATTGCGGGAATGGTATTGGAAATGGTCAGGGCATCAGCCCCGGCCTCAACAGCAGCCCTGGCGATGGGAACGATATCTGGAACATTGGGAGCCAGCTTGGCCAGTACCGGCACTTCGGCGTGCCGCTTGACGGCGTCCACTGCCTTGTAAGTTCCTTCTGCGTTGTAGCTGAACAGGTCTCCCTGCTCCACATTTGGGCAACTGAGATTCAATTCGATGGCCGAAAATCCTGAAGCCCCCCGGGTCATGGCAGCCATATCACCAAACTGGCCCACACTCTCACCGGACATGCTCAGGAACATGGTCGCGTCCCACCGTCCCCACTGGGGAGCTACTTCCACTACACCTGCTTCGATTCCGGGGTTGGTCAGTCCAATGGCATTGAGCATCACGGGTTCCCCAATTTCCCGGGCGACCCGGAATGATTCAGGATACCAGCGTGGTTCAGGATTTCCTTCGCGGGGGTAACGAGTGAAGGTCTTGGGGATGACCGCCCCCAACTGGGAGAAGTCCATGTCCTGTGGGATGCCGCGCCCGTAACCGTCGTAACCGAAGGTACCGGATGCGACCATCACGGGGTTCTTGAGTAGAAGTCCCAGGGAATGGGAAGGCGCCAGTTCAACGGACAGGTCAGGCTGACCCTTTGCGTCCGTTGAGCCGGCGCCCTCGTTAAGACTGGAGTTATTCATCACCGTCCAGAGAGAAGTTCGGCAAGTCCTGCCCATCTTCAGCTCCATCCACCAAACCCAACCCGTTGGAGCCAGCCTCGCCACCGTCCTCGCCGCCGATCAGCGTAGTCTCGCTGTCGACAAAGAAGCCCGACGCGGCCAGTTCTTCGGAGCCGCCGCCAAAGGTCAAGGGGGTTCCGGCCGCAGTATCGGCCGCTTCCAGCCAGCCTGCTGCCACCAGTTCCTCGACCGCGCCGATTTCGTCGAAGCCGGGCAAAGCCACCGTCTCCGGTTCTTCGACCAACTCCGTCGATTCCAGCCTGGCGGGAATCAGGCGCCCAATGATGACATTTTCCTTAAGGCCCTGGAGATAGTCGTGCTGACCACTCAGGGCCGCCTGCGTCAGTACGCGGGTGGTTTCCTGGAAAGCCGCAGCAGCCAGGAAGCTGTCGGTCCGCAACGATGCCCGGGTTACCCCCAGCAGAACCGGTTCAGCCGTGGCGGGCTCGCCGCCCTCGGCCAATACCTTGGCGCAGTTTTCCTGGAACTGGACCTTGTCCACCACCTGGTCCGGAATAAAGTCCGAATCACCTATGGACTTGACCTGGACCCGGCGCAACATCTGGCGCAGGATAATCTCGATGTGCTTGTCATGGATGCCCACACCCTGGGAGCGGTACACCTGCTGCACCTCGTTGACCATGTACTGTTGCAGTTCGCCCGTACCCTGTATGCTCAGAATGTCGTGAGGGTTCTTGGGGCCTGAGGTCAGGCGGTCACCGGCCCTCACCTGCTCACCATGGGAAATCATCAGTTCGGCGGCAGCAGACACCATGTACTCCCGCTCCTCGGGGTCTTCCCACACGATAGATATCAGGTTGTCGCCCAGCTCCACTCGCCCTCCCACATTGGCAACCACTTCCAGGACCGGCTGGGGCTCGTACCCTTCCTCAGAATCGGCTTCGTAACCCAGGGACGGCAGGGTAGCGGCCATCAGCATGCCCGCTTCCACGTCATCGCCGTCATCTACCAGCAGCTGTACTCCCTCAGGCAGTACATACTCCTCTCGGAACTCCTGCCGGTCAACGATTCTGATCGGATCGTCCACCAGTCGGCGTCCCTCGGAATCCAGGGCCAACTCTACCGCGCCGTCAATCTCGGACAGGCGAGCCACGCCCTTGGGGACCCGGGCTTCGAAGATTTCCTCAACCCTCGGCAGACCGCTGGTGATGTCGGAACCCGCAACACCGCCGGTGTGGAAGGTACGCATGGTTAGCTGGGTGCCTGGCTCACCAATACTCTGGGCGGCGATAATGCCCACAGCCTGGCCAAACTCCACCACGTAACCCGTGGCAGGCAGGCGGCCGTAGCACATCTGGCAAACACCCCGACGGGTCTCACAAATGAGGGGTGACCGGACCGGCACCTGGGCAATCCCGGCGGCGGCGATCCTTTCGGCCATTTCCTCGTCGATGGCGTCGTTCCGGTCAACCAGGATTTCACCGGTATTCTCGTCCACTATCGGGCCAGCGGCCATCCGGCCGGTGATGCGCTCAGGGAGAGTCGCCTCGGCAGCCCCGTCAGGCCGGGCCTCAATGTAATAAGCATCAAAGGTCCCGCAGTCTTCCTCGAGAACGATTACCTCCTGGGCGATATCCACCAAGCGGCGGGTGAGGTAGCCGCTGTCAGCAGTACGTAGCGCCGTGTCGGCCAGACCCTTGCGGGCGCCGTGGGTGGAGATGAAATACTCCAGCGCCGACAGGCCTTCACGGAAGCTCGACTTGACCGGCAGGTCGATAATCCGGCCACCCGGGTTGCTCATCAACCCGCGCATGCCAGCCATCTGCTTGATCTGCATGATGTTACCTTTGGCGCCGGAAAGCGCCATCACACCAATGCCGCCATAATTGCCAATTTCAATCTCGTCCTTGACCAGTTGTTCTGTCTGGTCGGAAGCCCGTGTCCAGGCCTCCACGGCTGAGTTGTAACGTTCATCCTCAGACATCAAGCCCGACAGGTATTGGTCCTCATAGCTCTCAACCAGGCCGTCGGCTTCCTGGAGGATTTGCGACTTCTTGCCCGATATCTGAATATCGTTAATTGCGATGGTTATGCCCGAGGTTGTGGCGTACTTGAAGCCCAGTTGCTTTATCTTGTCCAGCGCTTCAGCCGTTTCATCATTTGAGAGCTTCTGGTAAAGCTCGGTTGTCAGTTCCTTGATGGCCCTGCTGTTGAATACATAGTTCTTGAAACCGATTTCCGTGGGAAGATTCTCCTTGAAAATCAACCGTCCCAGAGTCGTTTCGACCCAGGCCTCTTCAGTTTCATACCCCGGAATATCTTTGACGTATATCTTTGCACGCAGGCCAATGTGACCGTCGGCGAAAGCGATACTCGCCTCGTCGTAGTCATAGAACCGGCTGCCTTCGCCCTTGTCTCCCCGCTGTATTTCCGTCAGGTAGTAGCAACCCAGCACCATGTCCAGAGTGGGCGCCACCAGGGGTTCTCCGGAGGCCGGCGACAGCATATTGTGGGTGCTGAGCATGGCCACCTGGGACTCGTGAACCGCCATCCGGGACAGGGGCACGTGTACTGCCATCTGGTCCCCGTCGAAGTCGGCGTTGAAGGCCGAACAAACCAGCGGGTGAATCTGGATAGCATTGCCTTCGATGAGCACAGGCATAAACGCCTGGATGCCCAGTCGGTGCAGGGTCGGGGCCCGGTTCAGCATCACCGGCCGGTCCTTGATTACCTCTTCCAGGATGTCCCATACCTCAGGCCGCGCCCGTTCTACCATGCGCTTGGCGCTCTTGATATTGGGCGCAACGCCCAGCATTACCAGGCGGTGCATTACGAAGGGCTTGAACAACTCCAGGGCCATCCGCTTGGGTAGACCGCACTGGTTCATCTTCAATTCGGGTCCTACCACGATAACGGACCGTCCGCTGTAGTCCACCCTCTTTCCCAGCAGGTTCTGCCGGAAGCGGCCCTGCTTTCCCCGCAACAGGTCGGAAAGGGACTTGAGCTTGTGGTTGTGGCTGCCCTGAATGGGCCGACCGCGACGACCGTTGTCGATAAGGGCATCCACCGATTCCTGCAGCATCCGCTTTTCGTTGCGAATGATGATTTCCGGGGCGCCCAGGTCCATCAACCTCTTGAGACGATTGTTCCGGTTAATCACCCGACGGTACAGGTCGTTCAAGTCGCTGGTGGCGAAGCGGCCGCCATCCAGCTGCACCATGGGACGCAATTCCGGAGGCAGAACCGGCAGGACGGTGAGGATTATGTCCTCCACCCGGTTGCCGCTGTTGCGGAAGGCTTCCACCACCTGCAGCCGCTTGATGGCCTTCTTCCGGCGCTGACCGGAAGTAGAACGCATTTCCCGGACCAGATCCTCCCTTATGGCTTCCAGGTCATGGTTGCGCAGGATATCCAGTATGGACTCTGCTCCCATCCCGGCATTGAACAGATCGTCGTAGCGTTCCTTCAGTTCCCGATACTTGGACTCCGCCAGAATCTTCAAGGGTCGGAGGTCTTCCAGTTCGCTGATGACCTCTTGAAGTTTAATCTCCAGGTCGCCCTCTTTCTTGGTAATCTCGTCTTCCAGGGCATCCTTCTCGGTCTGAACTGCCAAGGAATCAGGAATTGACTCCGGGTCCCCGGACGCCTCCAGAGCATCCAGTTTTTCCTGGAGTTCGGCCAGCTTCTCCTGGTAAGAGTTACGAATAGTCTCTTTTTCCAGTTCTACGCGAAGCCGTTCTTCTTCAATAATTTCACCGCGCCTCTCATCATCCACGGAGATGACAATATGCTGAGCGAAATAAAGCACGCGCTCCAGATTGCGGGGCGAAAGGTCCAGAAGCAGTCCCAGCCGGCTGGGGGTGGTCTTGCTGAACCAAATATGGGCTACTGGCGCCGCCAGCCGGATGTGACCCATCCGTTCGCGGCGCACCTTGGAACGGGTTACTTCCACACCGCAGCGGTCGCAAACAACGCCCCGGTAACGAATCCGCTTGTACTTGCCGCAGAAACACTCCCAGTCCTTGGTGGGCCCGAAAAGACGCTCGCAAAACAGGCCGTCCTTTTCCGGCCGCAGGGTCCGGTAGTTGATGGTCTCCGGCTTGGTTACCTCGCCGTGAGACCAGTTAAGAATCTGCTCGGGAGAGGCGACGGAAATGCGAATCGCATTAAAGTTGGTTGCCTGAACCTCGGTTCTGTCCTGCATCCTGACCATTAAATCGCCTCCAGTGGTTCGTATAGCTCGGTTTCGTCACCCAATCCGTCCATCAGGGAAGGCCGGTCCTCCTCATTAAGCAGTTCCACGGACAGGCCGAGGCTCTGCAATTCCTTGAGCAGTACGTTAAAGGACTCGGGGACACCGGGTTGACCGATAGGTTCGCCCTTGACGATAGCCTCGTAGGTCTTCACCCGTCCTGCCACGTCGTCAGACTTTACCGTCAGCACCTCCTGAAGATTGTAGGCAGCGCTGTAGGCCTCCAGGGCCCACACTTCCATTTCACCGAAGCGCTGGCCGCCGAACTGGGCCTTGCCGCCCAAGGGCTGCTGGGTAATCATCGAGTAGGGCCCGGTGGAACGAGCGTGAATCTTGTCCTCCACCAAGTGGATCAACTTGAGCATGTAAATGCTGCCCACCGTCACCAACTGGTCGAAGGGATCGCCCGTGCGACCATCGTAAAGCTGGAACTTGCCGAAAATTGGCGGAGCAATCTGCCGCTCGCGGTGGGAGCGAAGAGCTTCCTGGTACATATCGTCCAGTTCCATCTTTTCGGCGTCGATACCGGCCTGTTCTTTCAACCAGATGCGCAGGCAGGCTTCCCGTGCCTCGCCCCGCACACTCTCGTCGAACAAACGTGCCGCGTCGTAGCCCCGTTCCCCCAGCCAGTTCTCGATCCGGCTGAACTCAATTTTGGGAGACCAGTCGGTAGGCGCGCCATTAATGGCCCCTGACTCTTCCGCGAACCACAGCCGGGAAAGGGAGTCCTCAATAGAGGCGTCGGTAGCGCCGTCAAACACCGGAGTCTGGGCGCGGAAGTTCAGCCCTCGGGCCGCCCATCCCAGGTGAGTTTCCAGCACCTGACCCAGGTTCATGCGGGAAGGCACGCCGATGGGGTTCAAGATCATATCTACGGGGGTGCCGTCGGCCAGGTAGGGCATATCTTCTACCGGCAATATGCGGGACACGACGCCCTTGTTGCCGTGGCGACCGGCCATCTTGTCACCCACCGAGATCTTCCTGGTCTGGGCAATCCATACCCGTACCGCCTCGTTGACGCCGGGCGGCAGATCATCGCGATTGGCCCGATTCAAAATCTTGACGTCAATTACCTTGCCACGCTCCCCGTGGGGCACCCGCAGCGAAGTATCCTTAACGTCCCGGGACTTTTCGCCAAAGATGGCCCTGAGGAGTTTCTCTTCAGCCGTGAGTTCCGTTTCCCCCTTGGGGGTAACCTTGCCCACCAGGATATCCCCGGGTCCGACATCGGCTCCAACACGGATAATGCCACGTTCGTCCAGGTCCCGCAGGCTGGTTTCGCCAACGTTGGGGATGTCCCTGGTAATTTCCTCGGGGCCCAGCTTGGTTTCCCGCGCCTCCATCTCGTGCTTCTCTATATGGATGGAAGTGAACTGGTCGTCCTTCACCAGCCTCTCGCTGATGATAATGGCGTCTTCGTAGTTGTAGCCTTCCCAGGACATGAACGCCACCAGCACGTTCTGGCCGAGGGCCAACTTGCCCTGATCAGTGGAAGAACTGTCGGCCAGCGTGTCCCCTTCGACAACGCGATCGCCCTTCTGGACGATGGTCCGCTGGTCGAAGCAGGTGCCCTGGTTGGTACGTCTGAACTTTTCCAGGTAATGGTGGTATTCAGCGCCGGCGGCGTCCGTAACAATGATGTCCAATCCCGTCACCGAAGTCACCACTCCCGTGGACCGGGCCAGCACTACCTGGCCGCTGTCTCGGGCGACTCTCTCTTCAATACCTGTGCCTACCACCGGAACACTGGGGCGGAGCAGCGGCACGGCCTGGCGCTGCATGTTGGAACCCATCAGTGCCCGGTTGGCATCGTCATGCTCCAGGAAGGGAATCAACGCCGCCGAAATGCTCATAATCTGCATCGGCGAAACGTCCATCAAATCCACGTTATCCGGAGAGTCCTGGATGTAGTTCTCACCCAGTCGAATTTCCACCCGGTCGTGAACAAACTGCCCAAGGTCGTCCAGTTCGGAGTTAGCCTGGGCGATGCGGAAGGTCTCTTCCCGGTCGGCGGACATATACTCCACGTGCTCGGGCCCGCCAGCCACGTAGGGCCGAACCCGAAGCATGGTTCCCTCAGAAAGGGCCTGGATCGCCTTTACGTTGGCCCGGCTCAGCTTTTTTCCGCTGGCAACCACCACCTTGCCGTCTTCGCCCATCACGTCTTCAGTGATAGTACGTCCTTCAAGATCCGATGCCGTATTCGGTATGGACTTCAACACCCGGCGATAGGGCGATTCAATGAACCCGTAGGGATTGGTCCTGGCATAAGACGAGAGGGAGCTAAGCAACCCAATGTTCGGCCCTTCAGGGGTCTCTATGGGACAGATTCGGCCATAATGGGAGAAATGAACGTCGCGCACGTCGAATCCGGCGCGCTCCCTGGACAGACCGCCCGGGCCCAGAGCTGAAAGCCTACGCTTGTGGGTCAGTTCCGCCAGCGGGTTGGTCTGGTCCATGAACTGAGACAACTGGGAACCACCGAAGAACTCTCGGACGGCGGCAACCACCGGCCGAACGTTAACCAGCCCCCGGGGAGCCACTTCCTCGACGTCCACCAGGGTCATCTTTTCCTTGACCATACGTTCCATGCGGGAGAGGCCTATCCGGACCTGGTTCTGCACCAGTTCTCCAACGGCCCGGACCCTACGGTTACCCAGGTGGTCGATATCGTCGGCGCGCTCTTCGCCCCGGTTGACCAGGATCAGATTGCGCACCACCATGAGCATGTCCTCCAGGCTCAACGTGCGCTGATCGCCACGCTCTCCAATGCTCAGGCGCCGGTTAAACTTGTATCTGCCCACCCGTCCCAGGTCATACCGCCGGGGGTCGAAGAAGGAGGCGCGAATCAGGTTGCTGGCGTTTTCAACGCTGGGAGGCTCACCGGGCCTTAGCCGCCGGTAAAGCTCCAACTGGGCAGACGCAATCTGCCTGGCGGTGTCAATCTCGAAGTCTCGCTCCGGTCGCAGCCAGGCCCACAGGTTTCGCAGGTCATCTTCACGGAAGTGCGGGTCGCGCTCGGTCGAAGCCTGATCCCGCTCCAGCGTGGTCTGAATGTACTGGTGCCTTTCGTCGGTATCTACCTCGGCAAACTTCTCCACTATTTCATCCCTGGTAACGCCCAGGGCGCGGAAGAAGGTGGTTACCGAAACCCTCCGCTTGCGGTCAACCTTTACGGAAAGGATATCCTTGACGCTGGTCTCGAATTCCAGCCATGCCCCGCGGGAGGGAATAACCTGTGCCACGCACAAATTCCGGTCAGGGGTAGCGGACTTGTCATGCTTGAAATAGACGCCAGGAGAGCGAACCAACTGGCTGACAACAACCCGCTCGGCGCCGTTTATGATAAACGTGCCGTGCTCTGTCATCAGCGGGATTTCGCCCATGAAAATGTCCTGCTCCAGCCTCTCATTTGTCTCCATCTTGATGAGCAGGGCTTTGAGCGTAAGGGGCTGGGAGTAAGTCTTTTCCAGTTCCTTGCACTCGATCGGCGAAAGCTTCGGTTCCTCGAAGGTGTGCTCCAGGAAGTGAAGCTCGTATTTCTTGCCTGTGTAATCGGTTATGGGGGAAAATTCCTTGAAAACCTCCGCCAGTCCATCGGTCTTGAACCAGTCGAAGGACTGGACCTGGCTCAAAATCAGGTGGGGGACATCCAGAACTTCCGGAATTCGGGCATAGGACTTAACCCTGGCAGCCGCAGAACCGGCTCCACTGTTAATACCTATGTCATGCCCGTTGGACACGGGAGTCTTAGCCATACGCCATTCTCCTTTATGCGAACGCAGGATGGGGACTAGTGGCCGGAAAAATTGGACAAAGTGGAACTAGGGTCAGAGTTTTGCTTCGGAAAATGAGCAAAGAAAGGTGTTTGAGGCATACTCAGTAACCTACTATTATAGTGGCCGAAAACGTTTTGTCAACACCGCCGGCAATAATCGCCAGGGGTTATCGATTATCAGGTGCCAGCCTCCGGAAAACGTCTGCTGTGAGCCCTTCGGAGGGCCCGCGACATGCTCAGGGCGAGCAGGTGAAGAGACTTCGCAGGGATGAACGAAAGCCCCTGGCATTAGCTCCTGCTGCAAACGGCAATTGCCGTCCCTGGCTGTACCTTGGGGCTCCATTCCAGTCGGCGCCGACTTCCCCCATCGGCCTTCCTTCCCACCGACCTGGCCAAATACGCTACAATTCGGAACCACCTGCCAGCAATTCGCTATACCGCTTCACAGCCGTCATTGAGATTGGGTACCCCTTGACTTTCCATAACTGCAATGCAAAAATCTCTCTGTCGAAATTCGCAATGCTATAATAGCGTTGATAATTCTGCGGCGCCGGGTACAACCCCACCTTTGCCAGCGCAGACTCCGTTTACACCAGCTACTTACAAACCTGAACTAGGAAGGTACAAATGAGCCTGTCTATGTTTAAAAGCGTCCATTGGATGATTAGCATTGTTGCCGTGCTTGCATTAGCCGGAATCGTAGCCGGCACTATGCTCCTGGGATCATCCTCTCCTAGCGCGCCTGGCATGGTAAACCACATTGAATCCCCCCAGGTAATACCCGATACCGAGGTACCGCAGACCACCGCCTCGGTGGCCACCTACACCAGATTCCCCCAGGTACGGCTTGACCAGGATACCCGTGCCGACCTCATTGAGAACCAGTCCCCGGCACATACTGAAAAGACCGCCATTCCCCAGGACTCCGGTGTCGCTCCCACTTCGGTGAGCATCAGCCCCGTAGAGGACTGGAATTCCATTTTCGACCAGCACACCTTCACCGTCACCGTTAGCGGCGCTGACGGCGCCCCCGCCGATGGTGTTGAGGTTGAAGTATTCCTCAACCGATTCGGTGAAGCGGTTGGCGATATCGTTTCACTGGACGGCGAAAACCCCCGCAAAGTGGACAACTATTTCGGACGGGTTATGACCGATGGAAGTGGTCAGGCAACCTTGACCATTACGGCGACCCGCCCCGGTGATACCGACGTAACGGCCTTCGTTCCCCAGATCATGGACAACGATACCCACAAGGTATTCGCGGTCAAGCACTGGGTGGACATGGACGTCGAGTTCCCCTCCGACTCAGTCAACCTTGTCGGCACTGACCACCCCATGCTGGTGCGGGTAAACAAGGTTACCGACGGCTCTCCCATTGCTGACGTAAACATTTCCTGGTCAGTAGTGGACGCGGACCCCGCAGCCACTCTGGATGGCGGGGGAGAGTCTGCTGCCACCACTACCAACGCCAACGGCGAATCCGTCGTAACCCTGCAACAGGTCGCACCCACCCTCGGCGACAACCAGGTCTTGATCCAGATCTTGGAAGCTGGTACCAACAAGACCATGTTCAGCCACACGCACACCAAGCAGTGGCAGTCGCCGACCCTCGAAGTTAACAAGGAAGGTCCTCCCAGCCTTGGTCTGAGGAAGACCGCCGAATACAGTGTCTCCGTTACCAACAGCGGCGACACCACGGCTACCAACGTAACCCTTACCGACGACCTGCCTGAGGGCCTGACATTTGTCAGTTCCACTCCCGAGGCCGCCAGCGCTTCCGGCAGCACCGTCACCTGGAGCCTGGGAGACATTCCTCCCGGCGAATCTGTAGCCGTCACCATGGTCTTGTCGGCCAACGACGTAGGCGAGCAGATTAACACCGCCACTGCCGTATCTGTTGAGGGCATCAGCGGTCAGGATACCTTGCTTACCAGCGTAATTCCGGGTTCCTTGCAGCTGGCCAAGTCTGCCCCGGCAGAAACTGTGTCCGGCGACGACGTGACTTACGAAATTACCGTTACCAACGACGGCGCGGGCGCGCTGACCAACATCGTACTGTCCGATACCCTGCCTCTGGGTCTGACCTACGTTTCCAGCTCACCTGAGGCATCGGTTGGGGCCGATGGTACTGTCAGCTGGCTGATCGAGTCCCTGGACTCTGAAGCCACGGCAATGGTGAGCCTGGTAGCTACTACCGGCGACCCCGGTGAGGTGGTCAATACTGCCAGCGTCCAGTCCGACGAGGGCGCCTCCGCTTCAGCCGAGGCAACGACCCTCGTAACCCAGTCTGACCTGGCCATAACCAAGACTGTGGACAACGGCTCTCCCTTGCTGGGCCAGCAATCCGTGTTCACCATCTCCGTCACCAACAACGGTGACGCTACAGCTACCAACGTAGCGGTAGTGGACCCGTTGCCCATCGAGTTCCAGAACGTAACCGCCGAGCCCGAGGCCAGCCTCGGTGGAGACGGCAGCCTGCAGTGGACCATTGCAGCCATCGAGCCTGGTGGCACCGCCAACATCACGGTCAATGCCACCTCCACAACCGGCGGATCCATCACTAACACCGTGTCCGCCACGGAGCGTGGTTCCACGGTTACCGCCGAGGCTTCGATTGACGTACTTGAACCGGCAGTCAGCCTGGCCAAGGCCGGTGGCGCAGCCCTTTACGTGGATGGCGAGCGGACCTACACCATTTCCGCTACTAACACCGGTACGGCTAACCTGACCGGCGTTACAATCACAGACAATATTCCGGCCGAAATGTCCTACGTTTCCAGCGACAATGGTGGACAGGAAGCCGACGGGGTTGTGACCTGGTCCATTGGCGACCTGGCAGTGGGAAGTACGGTTGACGTAAACGTCACGTTGCGTGGTGAGTCCGTTGGCACCGTTATCAACACTGCCAACGTCACCTCCGCCGAGGGCGCCACTGCTGACGCGGTACTGAACATCCAGATCCTGTCGGCCGCAGCGGCCCACCTGAGCATCATCGACGGCGTTGACCCGATGGGCGTCGGTGAGCAGGGCAGCTACACGGTTGTCATCACCAACCAGAGCGACGATTCGCCGATGAGCAACGTGAGGCTGACCGTAACCATACCGGCCCAGTTCAACATAGTTACGGCCGAAGGTGGCACAATCTCCGGCGGCACGGTGACCTACACCCCGGTCCCGTCACTGGGCGCCGGTGATGAACTCGAATACACCGTCACTGTTGAGGCAGTGAACGCAGGCGACGTGGTTGCTTCCGCTACCCTGCGGTACGACGAGTTCGGCCAGCCCATCACGGCTCAGGAAGGTACCACTATCGTCCAGCGTTAAACTGGAACTTCGCAAGAACCGGGAGCCATTGATGTGGCTCCCGGAGCAGATAGGGAAGAGAATGGGGCCCCAATTGGGGCCCCATTCTTTTTCCCTGGCAATATCGAGGCAGACCGCCATCTAGGCGCGCTTCTAAACTCGCACTGAACTGTCAAGCCTCTCTTGCCATTTGAAAGCATCCGAAGAAGCCAAAGCGGCGTATCCTCAATTTCGCCTGAGGAGGCTGTCAGGCCAGGTCAATCAAATTGACAGCAAGCGACATCAAACCTAGAATTTTTTGGCCGTGCTTTTTATTCGTAACCTGTTTAAACCCATTGAGACTGGTTTAGAGATTCGAGACGCCCCTCCCGGGTCACACTCCCCGTTTTTCAACAAGAACTGCCAGGCCACAGTAACGGCTGGCAACTCTTGGCGGAAGATATTGGCGGCCTGCCTGGGAACAGCTCTGCTCCTGGGCATAGTCGCCTGCTATTCACAGGAATCAAGGAACGAAAACGGCCGGCAAAACGACGAAGTTTCAGCTCAGCGATCCACAATAACCGTGTTTGCCGCTTCATCCCTGGCAACGGCCTTTGAGGAAATTTCAAAGGCATACCAGTCCCGCAACCCTGCCCATAAAGTAGTCCTTAACTTCGACGGGAGCCAGCGCCTTAGGACCCAACTGGAACACGGCGCAACGGCAGACGTTTTTGCCTCTGCGGACTGGGCGCAGATGGCTGCGCTCAGGCAGAAGGGCCTGCTCACCGGTAACCCGACCAACTTTGCCAGTAACCGGTTGGTGTTGATGGTCAGCGCTTCAGGCAGCGATATAGCGCCTGATCAGACCGAGCCACCACAAATAGACCTGGAGAACGTATTTGCCACCGAACTTAGGCGCCTGGCCCAGCCCGGTATGAAAATCGTTCTCGGTCAACCAGAAGTACCAATTGGCCGATATTCGGAACAGCTAATGAAGAAGCTTGAAGGGGACCCATCCCTGGGCCGCGAATTAGTTGAGACAATCATCGCCAATGTAGTCTCGCGCGAAGCCAGTGTTCGGGGCGTGGCCCAAAAGGTGGCTTTGGGAGAAGCTGACGGAGGATTCACCTATGCCACCGATGCATCATACGGTTACTCTTCCCAGGAAATCAGGGTGGTGGGACTTCCACGAGCACTTTTGATTGAGGTCATGTATCCCGTTGCGCCTCTTTCTACGGGAGAGTCGGCGTCCAAGTTCATCGACTTCCTTCTGTCGGAACAGGGCCAGAATATTCTTCGCCGCCAAGGTTTCGGCCCTCCCGCCGGCAATGAAACAGATAACTCCTCTATCTACGTCAACGCTCCATGATGGCAACCCCCCTTTCAGAGCAATTCTGTTGAAGCGCTTTTTGCCGAGAAATTTAACTGACGTGGTTGGGACCAGAGTCCCGATCGGCGCCATATCATCCGCCATTTACGTCCTCTTCATTTGCCTTCCCATATTTGGGCTCTTGGTAAAGGTAGTCCAACAGGACAACCCCTTCGGGGCCCTGACCAGCGAACCCGCATTGCTGGCGCTGCGCCTTTCCCTCGTAACCAGCGCCATCACCATAGCCGTCGTGCTTCTGGTGGGAACGCCCTTTGCCCTGTTCCTGGCTCGCAGCAGATCTCCGATTATGAGGGTTGTGGATCAGCTTGTTGAACTGCCCATAATCCTTCCTCCCGTGGTGGCCGGCGTGGCAATGCTGCTGGCCTTTGGTCGCCAGGGCATTCTGGGTCCAACTCTTGCCGGCCTGGGAATCTCCTTGCCCTTTACGACTGCGGCTGTCATATTCGCCCAGATTTTTGTCGCCGCGCCCTTCTATGTGCGCTCTGCCAAACTGGGCTTCCAGTCCATACCCAGGGCCTACGAGGAAAATTCCTTGACCCTTGGACTGTCTCCCTGGCAGACCTTTCGCAAGCTCACCTTGCCCCTGGCCGCGCCGGCAATGTTGACCGGGGTTGCGCTGGCCTGGGCCAGAGCGCTTTCCGAATTCGGCGCAACCATAATGTTCGCCGGCAACCTGACCGGCAAGACTCAAACCATGCCCCTGGCTATAATGGCTGCCATGGAAACCAGCCTGGACACCGCCGTCGCTATGTCGTTGATGTTGCTCGTCCTGGCTTTATTGGTCCTCCTCTGCCTGGGAATCATCACCCGCAATCGCTGGCAGGCCGCAGCATGAACCAGACTGATGCCCTTCAGCCTGCTCCCCGGCTGACTCGCGGATGGCTTCAATACCGCATCGGAGAGTTCTCACTTGATGCCAGGTGGGAAGTTGAAGCCGGTCAACTATTGACTCTTTTCGGACCCTCCGGCGCCGGCAAGACTACCCTCCTGCGCGCCATCGCCGGCCTTGTGCACCCGCAGGAAGGCTCCATCGAAGTCGGAGACCACATAGTCTTCGACAGTGCAGGTAACCTGTTTGTCCCGCCACACCGCCGCCGGGTTGGTTTCCTCACCCAGGGCTATCATCTCTTTCCTCACCTTTCGGTGGCTGGAAACATTGGCTACGGACTTGCCCATACCACTCCGCTAAACCGCCAGAATCGCGTTTCGGAACTCATTGAGATGTTCCAGCTCAACGGATTGGAACACCGGCGCCCCTACGAGATCTCCGGCGGCCAGCAGCAGCGCGCCGCCCTGGCCCGTGCCCTGGCCCCCGAACCGGCGCTCATGCTCCTGGACGAGCCATTCAACTCCCTGGACGTCGAACTTCGCAGAACCCTCAGGGGGGAACTGCGGGAAACACTGCAGGCCGCCGCAATACCGGCCATCTTGGTAACTCACGACATTGAAGAGGCAGTCAGCATGGCGGACCAGGTCCAGACCATTGACGGAGGAAGAGTGGGACCTGCCGGCAATCCATTGGAAGTGCTGGGCCAGCCAGGCCAGGGCCGCGTGGCCCGCCTGGTCGGCGTGGAAAACCTCATCCCGATGAGGGTTGCTTCGGTACAGCCCCAGGACGGTACAATGGTCTGCGCCCAACAGGGCGATGAAGTACCCAGGTTGGAAGTGCCGCTGTCCGACGTTGGACCGGGGGACCAGGTGACCGTGGGCATTCGAGCTTCAGACATTATTCTGGCCGACTCGGAACCCCGTGGCTCTTCCGCAAGAAACCGACTGCCGGGCGTGGTTTCTGATGTGCGGCTTCGCCCGCCGGGCTACCAGGTAACCCTGAACTGCGGCGGACTGGATTTGAGATGCCACATAACCGGAACATCGCTAAACGAAATGGGCATCGAGGCAGGCAACAATCTGTGGGCCGTCTTCAAGGCCTCGTCCTGCTTCCTGGTAAGGGATTGAGCCATGATTCCGGTTCCGGAGGGCAAAACTCAACACAGGCAGCTCCCGGCCGGTTGAAGCAGTAGATCGACCAGACCTTGACCGCATTAAGTCACTCAAGGACCTTTCCGGAAGGGAGTTTACCCCAAAGCGCGTACAGTCCAATTGCAGGCAGGAGCACAAGCACAATATGGCAACTTACCGAGCAATTCTCTTTGATATGGATGGGGTACTGGTGGACAGCGAACCTCTCTTTCTGAGCGCCATCAACCGGCTATTGGTGCAAGAGGGAGTAGAACCAGTATCGGAGCAGGAGAACGAGGAATTCCTCATAGGCACGACCATCGGGGAGACCTGGCGACAATTAAAAATACACCGGACACTCCCCCTGCCGGCGGAAGAGTACATCTCCCGATACGACGACATTGTCCGACAGGTCATGCAGGAAGAACTGGAGCCCCAGCCTGGCGTACGAGCGCTGCTGCAGGTCTGCAACATGAGGGGACTCCCGAAGGCCGTGGCCTCCTCTTCCCTGCACATGTGGGTTGACCTCAAGCTAAAAGCCATCGGCCTGACCGGGGCCTTTGACGCCGTGCTGGGGGGCGACGATGTCACCCGTGGCAAGCCCGCGCCGGACATTTACATCAAGGCAGCCGAAACCATTGGAGTGCCGCCTGAAGAGTGCATAGCTATCGAGGACTCGCCCATTGGAATCGCCGCCGCCGTGGCCTCCGGCGCATATACGATTGCAGTACGCACCGAATACACTCGAAACCTGGACGTCAGCCAGGCAAACGAAATTCTGGAAACCCTGGAGGAATTTGACCTGTCCCTTTTGGCCGGGGGAAGTTAGAGGCATAAGCCCCGCCGTGTTCGCTGGAATTTCAGTAATGCAAAAGGCAGGATGATGCTGCCACTGCTTTGAAAAGCTGGTTCGGGGATTAGCCGTCATTCCGGCTCATGGCCGGAGTGACCATACGGGCTGGGCGCTCAGCAGTTCAGCGCCGTTGTTCCACTAGTGGCGGCGCCGGCGTCCCGGTATTCCCGGAAATGCCCGTTCCGACAGCACCCACTGAATCCGCTTCTGCAATGCTATCACTTCTTCGGGCAGCAGCAATTCCAGCAGTTCCTTGAACTGGCCGCCAGGGTTAATGAATTGACCCAGGAGCGTGGTGAGGGACGAGAGATATTTCTCGGGGATGGGTTCTCCCCCAAAATCCCAAATGACCGTTCGTATTTTTGTGTCGGAGTGGAAAGTCAGCCCCTGGTCTATCCCCCAGAGCTTGCCCTGCTCATCCACCAGCACATGATTAGCCTTGCGGTCGGTGTTGTTGGCCACCAGGTCGAAGCAGCAAATCATCCTGAGGTCTTCGGCGTCCCCATCGCTGAGGGTGTAATAGTTCATCCTGGGGTCATGGTCCACGTACTGCTGGACCGAACCGATGCCGTAGGGTCCTTCCCTGACTATAGTGCGGGGAATAAAGTCCCAGCCCAGCACCTCGCTGAGCAGATACGCTCCGTATTCCCGCTTGTAGAGAGTTCCCCTTGGGAAATCCCATAGTGGAACTTCACCATCCCGGGGTTTGTAGATGGCCTGTCCCGTCTGGTCTCCCAGTTGCAGCGAGGCCACAAAAGTGTAATTGGAACCCAGGGGAGTAAGTTCGCAGGTCTGGAATTCTCCATTGCGGAGAACATCGCCGTTGCTCTGGTCTGATGCCACCTGGTTAGTCCTTCAAGACCCGTAGAAAGATGGACCGGGGAAGGCAGGTTTAACCCGTTTCAAATACGGCGTGGCCGTTCGCCCGGGGGCAAACATGGCCGGTTGGATCAATGGGCAGGCCGCACAGGAAACAGGGAGGTCGTCCGGCAGCGCATATGCGCAGGCTCTCGTCAGCCAGCACCGTGGCCTGGTCAACGGTAATCCAGAAACTCACCGAAGGCGCTTTTTCCTCCGACTGCTCGTCACTGTCTCCCTGGGCTTGCAGATAGAAGGAGTTTGTATCCGGATCATGCCGCCCCGACAACGCTCTGGCTTTGAACTCTATCAGAGTATCGTCGCCGTCCCAGCTGGGTTCGGTGGGAAAGCTGTCCTTCTCACGGTCGGATTCGGTCTGTTTATCCACCGCCTCCTTAAGTCCTGCACCCAACTGGAACAATTGCTCCTTTTCCAGCCAGACGTGAGAGGTGGCCCGTCCAGATTCCAGTACCAGCCTGAAGGTTCGCTTTCCCGGTTCGCCGAAAGTCTCGGCCACAATCCTGGAAACCGTCCCCAGTGAATATATTATGCCGTCTGGTTCCATGCTCATAGCTTGTTACGGCTCCACCATTTGCCAGCAGATTCCAAAGCCCGCCATTGAAAGGCTTGCCCTCCGGAAAATCTCCGGTACTACGCCTGTGTCAGTCCCAGCGTAGCCAAAACGGCCATGCCACCGTCGCTGACTTCCAGACCCTGGGATAGTCCCGACTCATACTTGTCCTGCAACTCTCGCAAGAGATGGGTCAGCGGCTGTTGCCCCTCCCCTATGTGCTCGGTCAATTCTTCCAGAGTGTTATAGGACTGGTCAACTTTCCAGAAGAATGAAAGCAGCCACGTCAACTCCCTTTCGGTTGCAGGTGAAGGAATGTCCGCCAGGTCGATCAAGGCGCTGTTGACCTTAGTGTAGCGAAGGATGCCAGCCTTGTCCTGGGCGTCCCGCCCGTAATAGCGCCGCCGGCGCAGTTCCAGGACCCGGGCAGTGTAGTCTTCGTCACCGTAAATTCGCTGCGGCAACCACTCCTTTCTCAGGTCAACAAGTTCATCGCCCTGGGCATTGACGATTGCCACGCCAACTTCTGACCGCAAGATCGGGTCATATTCAAACTTGACGGCGTCACGGAGCAAGGCTTCCTGAAGCATCAGGGTAAGCTCTCGGGGAATCTTCCTGTAGTTGGCCCCACTGGCCTCTTCATTGCTGTCGGCGCCGATACCACCCGTGTTAAACACGTAGTATTCCTGCGGCATGCCGCCCCACGACAACTGCTGCAGGATATGGTACATCAGGTTCGCGTTCTCATCTTCCAGCCCAATGATGAAGGGGTCGGAAAAGTACTCCACATAGGGTCGGCCGATAGCTCCGATGGCCGCACCCATCTGCACGGCTTCACCATACATCAACACCCTGATGTACTGTTCCAGGCTCAAACGGCGGAGGGGAGGAATTACCGTGTTCTGGCGCATTACTTCCTGCCAGAAGATGCGGTCAGTGAACTCCATGGGCACGTGAACCGAATCGGACAGATCTCCTCCGGTTATGGAGTCAATCAGCCCGCCTACTCCCTTGCGAGCCAGAAGCCTGCGTCGGGACAGGGTTACGCGCATGTTGCGGACCGGATTCTCCAGAAAGTTAGGAGCTGCATCTCCGGCCTTCTCCCCAAAAACCACCGGGACGTTTTCCAGGGTTTCCTGGGGATTCGGTTCCGTGGACGAGCCTCGTACCGCGTCAAACGTAATGGGGTCCTCGGCTTCGTTCAGGCCAAAGGGCATGGCGTAGAAATTATTCTCGGTACCGTCAATGCTGTGGGAGATCGTATAGCGGTTGTTTCCCCGGTTGGAAACTATGGGCTCCCGAAGCGGCTGCAGCAGCACGATGTCGTCGTTCATGGGATAGACCCCTTCCTCGGGGTCAATATCCAGGCCTAGCACCTTGGCCAGTTGGCTGTTGGCCAGTTCAATCATGATTGTCAGGGTGCTCTTGCCGTGCAGCGACGGACCAACGGTGATCAGGGCCGTATTGGACATTGCCCCGCCGAGGGTGCGGATGCGGGACAGACTAAGGGCTGCCTGTATGGCGATGCCGTTGTTCTGCTTGACCTGGTGCATGGCAATGGAGAGGGGGCCCATCTTGTGCTCCCCCACGTAATCGAAACCTAGGTGCAGGGAAAGGCCCTTGGTGGGAGCCTTGAACACCAACTGGTTTATACCCATATCCTTCAACCGGGTCTTCAGGTTTTCGGGCAGTCCTAGGTCATCAAACCAGTGAGGTATGGAAACTTCCATTATGTCGGGAGTCTCCGTTCGTTCCGACTCCGGCAATTCGAAGGTAAGCTGCCGCCACATATAGGGAAGCTGTAAGTAGTCCGCGCCAAACAGAAGCTGCCTGGCATGGAATGAGCGACCGGGGGCATCGCAGATCTGCCGGTCGGTTTGAATTATGGTCTGTCCCGACGCCAGGTGTTCCCGCAACCTGGCTACAATGCATTCAAACACCTCGGTAAACAGGGCCTGGTTTTCTTCGCTGAAGGAGAGGGCGTCCCGATTGGGGGTAAACCCGTCCACATAATACTGGGTCAGGTCGGGTCTCCGGACGACGCCCAACTGGCTGAAAAAGCCGATACCGCCACTGTCCAGCTTGACTGCCACGCCGGGCCACGCCTTGGTTGCGGCCCGTCCGGCTGAATTTGCTTCTTCGCTTTCCTTCTCGATGGAGTTTGCTTCGGCCAATATTTTGGCCTGATCTTCGCCGGGCATGCCCTGGAAAACGGGCATATTATTGACCAGCCACTCGTCGGAGGGGTTAAAATTCTCTGAGTCACTCTTGTGTCCCTGCCTGGCCAGGGAGACCAGTTCGTCAAGGGCACGGGCGAAGGCCGGATTAGCTTTTGGGGGTGTTAAGGGGGACTTGTGACTTGCGTCCCCCTGATTTGCCGTCTGTTCGTCTGCCACGGAATGTCCCTCTTGTGTTTCTCGGTAATCGGTTGGTTTCTTACGGCCAGATTTCATTGAGGCCGGCGACTGATATGCTACATTGTTACCCGTGCGATGTCAAAATTCGCCGTAGCTGAATGCCCATTTGGCCAGCCCTTCCGATCACCCCATTACGAATGCGAAAATCTGTGAGGTGCCTATGGAATCCCTTACCCTGAAGCCCCCCGGCAGAGTAGAAGGGGTCATCCAGCTTCCCGGCTCCAAGAGTCTGTCAAACCGGTTGCTTCTGCTCTCTTCCCTGGCCAGCGGGTCCACCGAGGTGCGCAACCTGTTGGAAAGCGACGACACCCAGCATATGACCACCGCCCTGGAAACCCTGGGCATTGGCCTTACATTTTACGACGAAGGCGCCAGATGCGTTGTAGAAAGCATGGGCGGGCCTTTCTCAGTCAAGCAGGCCGACCTGTTCCTCGGCAACGCGGGCACTGCTATTCGCCCCCTTTGCGCGTCCCTGTGCCTGGGCGAGGGCGAATTCACGCTTACGGGCGAACCCAGAATGCTGGAGCGTCCCATTGCCCACCTGGTTGATGCGCTGCGTCAACTAGGCGCCGATATAACCTACGAAGGCGCGGAAGGCTATCCTCCCCTTAGAATCCGCGCCAATGGACTTCGTGGAGGCGCCGTATCAATTCGTGGCAATGTATCCAGCCAGTACCTTACGTCCCTGTTGCTGGCCTCTCCTCTGGCCCACGATGCCCTGCAGATTGATATTATTGGTGACCTGGTATCCAAGCCCTACATTGACATGACCATCGACGTCATGCGCCGCTATGGCGTCTCGGTGGACAATCACAACTACCAGGCTTTCCGGGTCCCGAGGGGGCAGACTTACAAGTCGCCGGGGACAGCCCTGGTTGAAGGCGATGCTTCTTCCGCCAGCTATTTCTTGTCGGCGGCAGCAATCCTGGGCGGTACCGTGCGGGTAAATGGCGTAGGCGCCGACAGCATCCAAGGCGACGTCCAGCACGCCGAAATCCTGGAACGAATGGGCGCGATCGTGCAGCGGGGCCCGGACTTCATTGAGGTCTCCCGCGGCAGCCTCCGAGGCATGGATCTAGACCTTAACCATATTCCCGACGCCGCAATGACGTTAGCCGTGACCGCCCTGTTTGCGGAGGGGAAGACCGTTATCCGCAACATCGGAAACTGGCGAGTGAAGGAGACCGACCGCCTCGCCGCTATGGCCACGGAACTCCGCAAAGTAGGCGCCCTGGTAATCGAGGGCCCCGACTACCTGGAGATTGATCCTCCCGACCAGATTCAGCCGGCCGAGATCGCCACCTACAGTGACCACCGCATGGCCATGAGCTTTTCCCTGGCATCCCTGGGCAGCGCCGAAATAACTATTCTGGACCCCGGGTGCGTTTCAAAGACCTTTCCCGAATATTTCGATAACTTCAGGGCTATTCTCCCCCAATAGTCGGGGAAATTTGTCACTCAGTTCAGTCCCCGGGAACGGTACTGCAGGGCCTCGGCCAGGTGGCTCACCCCGATGGTTTCCGACTCGTCCAGGTCGGCGATGGTACGTGAGACCTTCACGATTCGGTGAAAGGCCCTGGCCGAAAGATTCAATTGGTTGGTCGCCGTCTGCAGCAAGCTCCGGGCGGCGTCATCCAGCTTGCATATCTTCCACACCTCGGCCGCACCCATCTGCGAATTGAAGTGGACGGTTCTCCGGTCGAATCGGTCACTCTGCACTTCCCTGGCCGATTCCACCCGCTTCCTTACCGCTTCAGAGTCCTCAGCCAAGTCTTCTTCAACCAGCTTCTCATATTCTACCGGCGGGACCTCAACGAAAATATCAATCCGGTCCATCAGCGGCCCGCTAATCCGCTTCTGGTAACGGGCAACTGCTGAACTGCTGCAGGTACATTCCTTGCGTGGATGGGAATGGAAACCGCAGGGACAGGGGTTTTGCGCCGCGACCAGCATGAAGCTGGCCGGATAGGTTACAGACCCCGATACTCGACTGATGGTGACAACCTTGTCTTCCAAAGGCTGGCGCAGGGATTCCAAAGCGGTGCGGTCAAATTCCGGCAGTTCGTCCAGAAACAGCACTCCCCGGTGGCTCAGCGTGATTTCCCCGGGGCGCAGGTTGCGTCCCCCTCCAACCAACCCGGCATTTGAAATGCTGTAATGGGGTGCGCGAAAGGGCCGCTCCGCAATCAGCGGACAGTCCGAGGGCAAGGCCCCGCTAATGCTGTATATCTTGGTCGCATCCAGGGCTTCCTCTGGTGTCATCTGGGGGAGGATTGTGGGAAGGGATCTGGCCAGCATGGTCTTGCCGCTGCCGGGCGGCCCGTTGAACAATATGTTATGGAAACCGGCCGCAGCCACCTCCAGCGCCCTCTTGGCGTGTTCCTGACCTTTGATGTGGGCAAGGTTACATCCATTGGACACAACCCCGTTGCTCTGGGGAAGTCCGGTGAATGGAATGGGCTGAATTGGCATCTCTCCCATCAAATGGCGAACCAGGGCAGCCAGTGTAGGAACCGGATACACCTGTATCCCTTCAACCAGCGCCGCTTCGGCAGCATCCGCAGTGGGAACATAAACTGCGTTGAATCCCTGCTCCCGGGCTACCGAAACCATTGGCAAGACGCCGTTGGTATGCCTCAGACTGCCATCCAGGGAAAGCTCCCCAAGAAACATGGAAGGTTCCGAGGGCAGATCAATCTGTCCGGAGCTAAGCAGAATCCCCACCGCGATGGGCAGGTCATAGGCCGGTCCCGCTTTCTTGAGGTCCGCCGGCGCCAGGTTGACGGTAATGCGGCGCATCGGAAATTCGCATCCGCTGTTCCGCAGCGCGGCCCGTACCCGTTCCCGGGCTTCCTGGACCGCCGTGTCCGGCAAACCCACGATGTTAAAAGCCGGCAACCCGTTGGATATGTCCACCTCAACCTGGACTATAAACCCATCCAGCCCAACTACCGCACAGGTCTGACTCTTGGCAAGCATCGCAACTCCTATGGCGCCGGCATCTCGCCGTGCCCGTCTTGTAAGTTGCGAAAACTATAGAGGTGTCTTTCCCTGCAGCGCTACGGGCTGCTGACAGTAGTTATGCAAAGGTCATCGGCTACCGATACAGGTCCGTCGTAGCAGGTGCGGGCCTCGTCTGCCAAGGCCTGGGTATTAAGGTGGAAAGGGGTATCGATGTGGGTGATGATGAGTTGCCCCGCCCCGCACAGGGCAGCGGCGCGCGCGGCCTCAGCAGCGGTGCAGTGGCCCCGCCGGGAAGCGCCTTCTTTGTCGTCGTCAGTCGTTAGAGCCTCGTGTATCAGTACGTCCGCGCCCTGGGAAGCCTCAACCAGGCTCTCACTGTATCGGGTGTCGCCCGAGAATACGATGGTCAACCCCCCGGTCTCCACCCTCCAGCCCACGGCGCCGCCAATGTGGTTCACGGGAAAGCAGGAGGCGCGGGTATGCCGGCCCAGGGAAATCCACTGGCCAGTTTCCGCCGGGTCCCAGGCAACCACCCGGTTGCCCTCGGTGGTGGTGACGCTGTCCTGGTCAACACGGTGAGTAATGCTTACGGCCTTGAAGAGGTTCTGCAGACCGGCCAGCGACTCTTCCAGGCTGTGCACTACCAGCGGAGAGGCGTTGGGAGCCATTTGCGTTCGCCGACCCTGAATGTGGGGCAGCCCGCCCATGTGGTCGCCGTGGCGGTGGGACAACAGGACGTGCTCAAAATCCTCGGCATAAAGTCCCAGTTGCGCCCCGTTCCGGAGAACCGAGTTGCCCGACCCTGCATCCAGCAACAGGCGGGTGCCGTCGGGACAATCCAGGACTATCGCGGTGTGGGCCCGGTGTATGCAGTTGCCCGCGCCCGTTCCCAGGAATGAAATACGTGCTTCTGCCAAAGTCTAATACTCCTGGTGATTTCTGAGGCAGGCGCCTGGGTGTAAGGTGGCAATTAATCGCCGGAGAAGCGCCCCCTATGAACCCTTCTCCATGTCTGCCAGCCGCTGCTCCAGTCGCCTTTGCTGTAAAGAAATGGTCAGGTCTCCCCTGGTTCGTTCCAGCACTCCCCGCATGGCGTCGGTGCTCCGGCGCAGCCCACCGGTTACCCCTTCCGGAAAGTCAATTGTGACCAAAATGCCATAGATTTCGTCCATCACGTCCATGAACTCCTCGCAATGGTCAGAGGAGTCCCGACGCAGGGCATCAAGGATGTAGCGACGGATTTCGCCTATCACTTCGGCCATGCCATTCAGGTACGAGGGAGCGTCCACATCAAGGGCTTCCGGGTCCGGAATATTGGAACGGGAGATTACGGCCAGAGTTATGTTTGCCTCGGTGAATTCCTTCCTGGCATCCGAAAGAAAACCAGCATAGTAAATCTCCGGGTTTTCATCCCGGATGTGCCGGGTCTCCTGCAATCGTTGGCTGCCTCTTTCAATCAACTGCCTGGCATCGTCAAAGTCTCCCCGGTGAACGGCGCGAATGGCGTTGGCGGAAAAGCGGATTACCTCCCGTGAGACTGCCAAAGCCTGTTCCCGGGCCTGGTGCCTGAGAGTCAGTGCTTCTACCGCCTCCGCGGCAATACGGGACAGGTCGTCACTGTAATTGGAGGGCACTATACTTTCCCTCCTGCCTGCCTGATCGCCTCAACCATTTCGGCCGCGGCCGCTTCCGGTTCCGGGGCCAGGCCCACCGCTGCAGTTACGCAGATGGCATCGGCGCCGTATTCGATGACTGGACCCACGTTCGCTGCATTTATTCCCCCAATGGCAACCAGTGGCACGTGGGTAACTTCCCTTGCCTCTTTAAGTCTCTCCGGGCCCTGGGGCCCTCGGCCGCCAGGCTTGGTCGTAGTCTGGTAAATGGCGCCAAATGCCACGTGGTCCGCGCCCATTTCCTGCGACTCCACAAGCAGGTGAATATCCCGGTTGGAGCGACCCAGCACCTGTTCGGGCCCCAGCACCTGCCGCGCCTGCGTCACTGGCAGGTCGGTCTGGCCCACATGGACCCCGCCTGACCCAACCGCCGCTGCCAGGTCCACGTGGTCGTTGACTATCAGCAGCACATCGTTGGACTCGCAGAGAGCCTGCAAGTCCCGTGCCAGGGGCAGGATTTCTCCCTTATCGCGCAACTTGTCACGAAGCTGCAGCATTTTGGCCCCGCCTCGAACGGCAGCCTGCGCAATTTCCAGCGGTTCACGGCCCCCGGTAACTTCGGGATCGATGATAACGTACAGACCTCGAACTTTGTCCGCCTTTTCGCGGCGCAGTGCTGCCCCCAATTGGGCCGACAGATCGCCCAACAGTTTCGAAAGCTCTACGGCAGATTGCGCGGGAATCTGGTCGCTGCCGCCCAAGGCAGCAATAGTGTCCAGCGCATCTGAAGTGGCTTTGGCCAAAGTGAGGGAAGCGCTTGTATTAAGCCTGGAGGAGGCTATTTCAATCTCCTCCGGCAACTCCATCAAGATTTCTTTCAATCTTGCTATACATTGACCATTGTCTCCCTGGGGCAGGTCGGCTAAGGCCAGATTGGAGATGCCGCCCAGTACCGTTCTGGCAAGCAGGTCTGGTACGCTGGTTTGTGTCGTCATATATCCAGGTCCTTCGGGAGAGAGCCTTCCCTTGCGGCGGCGATGTTCTCCTTTACCGAGTCAGGCATGTCCATACCGTGCCGCTGAAAGCTCTCCTCAACGTTTCGTCCAATATTGCGTGGGTCACTGTAATAGTCCAGGGCCGACCCTCCTCCCATGGCTGGAAACTGCTCGTGAACGGACTGGGCAGTTTTGCCCATCGCAAAAGAAGACATCCGTCTCTGCATATCCCGGCCCTGGCAGTGGGAACAGACGGGGTCAAGTTCCGCCCCGATGGAACGGGTAAAGAAGGAGGACAGCTGATTGCAGTCCCCGCACCGGTATTCATAAATGGGCATGGGCTTTGCGGGCCCTCCTGTGCCGGACTGCTTAGCTAATGACTGTGACCATCGCCGTGACTGTGACTGTGCCCGTGGCCGCCCGGGGTATCGAAACTGCGGGGGCCTTCTTTGACCTCACGCCGCATCTCTTCAAAGTCAGACGTAACCTGTCCGCCCATTTCCTGTTTGATCCGACCCATATATTGGTCGACGCTCCGTGGGTCGTCTTCATTCAGGTCCCGCATCGTTTCGCCGCTGGGGGCCCAGTTAAGGCTCTCCCCCCACGAGCGTCTCATGGTGAACTGCGACACCAGCCGGTTCAGGTTGGCCCCGTTACATCGTGCGCAGGAACGTTCCTTATCCTCTGACCAGCTATAGACCAGCACCGAATTCAAATGCTGGCAGTCTTCGCACCGATATTCGTAAATGGGCATAAACTTCTTCCATTCAGGCCGCTGGGGAGGCCATTACAACAATTTGGTGAACATTGTAGCACGTTGACTCAGAATGTCGGCTGGAATGTGGGCTCGCTCCGGGGGTATCGCTTTTTGACTTGGCCGCAAATGGCACAAGGCATCCATCAGCCAATGTCGTGCCCTCTTGAGCGCAACCGAAGGGGCCGAAATCCTTGCACTCAACCCTGTGGTCGGTCCACAAACTTTCTTATGGGCCGGAGCCTATACTCCTCGGCGAAGTCTATCTTGCTATTGCTGAAGGGTTCAGAAACACTTTCATTTGAGACGCGGTCACCCCGTCCAATTTTTCCACCGAGATTGTAGCGTAGCAGCGCTGTTGTATAATGCAGGAGACTTTCCCCACAGGATTACCGGCGGCAGCCTCAACGATTCGCGGCCCGCCCAATTGCCTAATTTCGAGGTGCCTGTTATGGCCCAGGAAACTGCAGCAATGCCCCTTTTCGAGAGCGCCTCTGCCAAGCCCCTTTTGATGATTATGGACGGGCACGCCATGGTGCACCGTTCCTTCCGGGCGATTTCCACCCAGCGGCACCTGACCGTTTCCTCCACGGGTGAGGACGTCACTGGGGTTTACGGTTTCACCAATGTATTTCTTCGGGCGCTGCAGGACTGGAAACCCACCCATGTCGCCATTACTTTCGACACCTCGGCCCCCACCTTCCGGCACGAGATGTTCCCCGAATACAAAGCCCAGCGCGAGCCTACGCCACCTGAGCTTCGACCCCAGTTCGGTCGGGTCAAGGAACTGATGCAGGCCTTCGGTGTTCCCATTTTTGAGCTGGCGGGCTTCGAAGCCGACGACCTAATTGGCACCCTCTCACGCCAGGCCGAAGAGCAGGGCATGGACACAGTCATCCTGACGGGCGACCGGGACACCTTCCAGTTGATCTCCCCCCACGTACGGGTCGATCTGTCCTACAGCATCCAGGACCGGAAGGTTTACGACGAAACGGAGCTGGCCGACCGTTACGGTGGATTGACTGCGGCCCAGCAGCCTGACTTCAAGTCTCTCCTGGGCGATTCCTCCGACAACATTCCCGGGGTGCCCCGTGTGGGTGAAAAGCGGGCCATTGCCCTCCTCAGCGACTTCCACACCCTGGAGGGCATTTACGAGCACCTTGACGAAGTCAAGCCACCCAGCGTAAAGCAGTCCCTTTCGGAGAACCGTGAGCGGGCCTTCAAGAACCGCGGCCTCACTACCATTTCCCGGGAAGCCCCCGTTGAGCTTTCCCTCGAGGAAGCCAAATCCGGTTCCTACGACCGGGGACGGGTTGTCACATTCCTTACCGAACTGGAATTTCACAGCGTCATCCCCCGCCTGCCCACCCCTACCTGGGATCCCGACGCCGGCGCCTCCCCGGTCGAGTCCCAGCCCGAACCCGAACGGGCAGCGGCGGACTATATTACCGTTCAGAGCACAGCTCAATTTGAGCAAATGCTCTCAGAACTTCGGGACGCCGGCGGTTTCTCCTTCGACACCGAGACCACCAGCCTCAACCAGATGCTGGCAGACCTGGTAGGCATCAGCTTCGCCACGGAGCCCGGCCGTGCCTGGTACGTTCCTGTCGGACACCGGGAGGGCAATCAGCTTCCTATTGAAGAGGTTCTGGCTCGGGTAAAGCCCCTGATGGAAGACCCCGACCTGGCCAAGAGCGCCCACAACGCCACCTTCGACATGATGATCCTCGCCAACTACGGCATCAATGTCCGCAATGTGGACTTCGATACCATGGTTGCCGCTCACCTCCTCAGCCGCAGCCAGATTGGGCTCAAGAACCTGTCCCTGGACATGCTGGGCATAGAGATGCAGCCGATAACCGACCTCATCGGCCGCGGAGCCCGCCAGAAGACCTTCGACCAGGTGGCCATCGACGACGCCACCCCCTACGCCGCAGCGGATGCCGACATGACTACCCGGCTAAGGGGCAGGCTGGAGCCCCTGATTGAGGGCCAGGAAAATCTGCCCGCCCTTATGCGCGACATTGAAATGCCCCTCGTCCCGGTGCTGGTTCAGATGCAGCGCCAGGGCATCAAGCTCGACGAGGGCATGCTCCACGAAATGTCCCGCGACCTCAACGAGCACATGCAGCGCACAGAGATTGAGCTTTACGAGACCATCGGCCATACCGTTAACATCAACTCTCCGCAGCAGTTGAGCGATCTGCTCTTCAACGAATTGGGACTTCCAAAAACCCGCCGAACCAAGACTGGCTACTCTACCGACGCCAATGCCCTGGAAGGGATGAAAGGCTTCCACCCCGTGGTGGACAAGATCCTCGAGTACCGCCAGGTCTCCAAGCTCAAGTCCACCTACGTGGACACCTTGCCGGAGTTGGTTAACCCGAACACCGGACGCATACATACCAGCTACAACCAGGTGGGTTCAGCCACGGGTCGGATGTCCAGCAGTGACCCAAACCTTCAAAACATCCCCATTCGCACCGAGGTGGGGCGCCAGGTCCGCAGCGCATTTATAGCCGAGGGCGCCCCGGAGTGGGTGCTCTTTTCGGCAGACTACTCCCAGATTGAATTGCGGGTGCTGGCCCACCTGTCCCAGGACCCCGAACTGCTTGAGGCTTTTCGGAGGGGAGAGGACATCCACGCCGCCACGGCCTCCCTTATGAACGAAGTACCAATCAACGAGGTTACGTCCGACCAGCGGCGCATTGCCAAGGTGCTCAACTTCGGGGTCATCTACGGCCTCTCCGCCCATGGCATATCCCAGCAGACCGGCTTCTCTCGGGAAGACGGAACCCGGTTTATCGAAACCTACTTCAGCAATTACCCCCGCATCGCCGGCTACCTCGAAGAGGTCAAGGCCAAGGCCAGGGAAACCCAGTTTGTCGAAACCCTGTCCGGGCGCCGTCGGTACATCCCAGACGTCAATGCCTCCAACTTCAACGTCCGGCATGCCGCCGAGCGCATGGCCATCAACATGCCCATTCAGGGAACCGCCGCCGACATTATGAAACTTGCCATGATCCGGGTTCACGACCGACTGCAGCAGGAAGACCTGCAGGCGCGGATGCTCCTTCAGGTACATGACGAACTGGTTTTCGAGGTCCCCAGGGCAGAGATGGACGACCTGCAGGCCCTCGTTTTCGATGAAATGCCTGCCGCCATGGACTTGGACGTAACCCTGAAGGTGGAAGCCAAGTGGGGCGAAAGCTGGGGAGACATGGAGTAAGAAGAGCGGCCCTGAGCAGTTCAAGCCCTCCTACTTGATGGGGGAAGGTTAGCATTAAGGTGATACCCTTACGGATGTTGCCTCGACGCACAGGATAAGGGCCAACCACAGATTTCTGTTAGAGCGACGGCATATCCATATCAATAAGTCGTAACGTCCGGAAGTTTCCGACCCACACCCAACCTGGAGGATCCACCTTGGAATTACTGCGTAGCCTCATTTTCGTTCCAGGCAACCGCGCCAACATGCTGGAGCGGGCGCTGGGTTTCGAGGCCGACGTCATAATGGTGGACCTGGAAGATTCGGTGCCCCCCAGGGAGAAGGTCGCCGCACGCCAAGTGGCCTCAGAGTGGATTCCCAGGCTGCGCCAGGCCGGCCAGCGGGTAATGGTACGCGCCAACTCCCTTGACACAGGCCTGACTCCCGACGAACTGCAGGCCCTCATCTCCCCCGACCTGTACGGCATCAGTGTCGGCAAAACCGAATCGGCTTCCGACCTGCAAGAGATTGAGCGGCTCATCGCCCCCCTGGAGTCCAGCGCCGGAGTGGACGCCGGCCAAATAAAACTCATTCCCTGGATTGAAAGCGCTAGCGCCATAGTGAACGTCAACGAAATGGCAACCGCCCTCGAACGCACCGTCGGCATTGCCTTCGGGGCCGAGGACTACACCAACGACATGGGAATCCAGCGCACCGACGAGGGTCAGGAGGTTTACCATGCCCGCTGCACCGTTGCCATCGCCGCCCGTGCCGCCGGCATCGCCTCCCTGGACAGCCCCTACGTGGCCTTTCGCAATCACGAAGGCCTCAAGGCAGACGCGGGCACGGCCCGCCAAATGGGCTATACCGGCAAGTTCGCCATCCATCCGTCACAGATCGAGTCCATAAATGAACTGTTCAGCCCCCTGCCCGAGGACGTGGCGTACGCTCGTCGGGTTATGGAGGCCTGGCACGAGGCCGAGGCCAACGGGCGAGGTTCCCTGTCCCTGGACGACAAAATGGTTGACGTTCCTGTTGTGAAACGAGCCCAGAATCTGTTGGCCTTGGTGTACGAAATTGAACACCAACTGTCCAGCCGGGGCCGTCAATAGCGGCGGATGAACACAATCAACTGAAATGCTTGAAGATTGCAGTAACCGACCGACATGCCTTCCGATCAAATAATCCTGCAGGGAATGCGCTTTTACGGGTACCACGGTGTGAATCCGGAGGAGAAGATCCTGGGGCAAACCTACATTGTGGACCTGGAAGCAAAACTGGATCTGACTCGTCCGGGCAACTCCGATGACCTGGAAGACACCGTCAGTTATTCGCACATTTATCGCTCCACTAAAGCCATCGTGGAAGGAGAGTCCCGCAACCTGCTGGAAGCGCTGGCCCAGTCGATTGCCGACCGTACCCTGGCAGACTTCCCGGTGGAAGCCGTGTCGGTCACCGTCAAGAAGCCGAACCCGCCCATCAAGGGTTCCTTTATCGAGCACGCCGCAGTCAGAATTTACCGGCGGCGGGAAAACGACCGCCAATCGTCCACATAACCATCCTTTAAAGCTGTATAGGGGCCCGTAGATGCAAAACCGCGATACCGCCGCAGCCCTCACCTATCACGAATCCACCAAGCTTGCCTACATCAATTTGACCAATAAGCCTCCCCTGTACAAGAGCTATTCAGGGCTACCAGTCATCCCATTGCCCGAAGATTTTCCTTCCCCGGAGACTCCGGCCCTGGAGGCCATTGGCACCTACGAAGCCTCCGGCGGCCCCGAGCCTACACTAACCACCCTGACCCAGCTTCTTTACCATTGTGCCGGCGTCACCAGAGTCGGCCACTTCCGGGTGGCCGGGGAAGTCCACTTCCGGGCAGCTGCATCCGCCGGCGGCCTCTACCCTGTGGAAACGTACGTAGTTTGCCGCGACATTGAAGGCCTGGAAGCAGGCATCTATCACTTTGGTCCCGATACCTTCCAGCTGACCCAGTTGCGCCAGGGAGATTACCGTGGTCACCTGGCCAGTGCGGCCGGTGGCGATCAGCGCATCGCCACTTGCCCTCTCTCCGTCATCTTTACCATGGTGTTCTGGCGCAGTTCCTGGAAATACCGGTCCCGGGGCTACCGCTACTGCTTTTGGGACAATGGCACCGTGGCGTCCAACTTGCTGGCCGGCGCCGGCGCTTCAGGCCTCCCGGCCAGGGTAGTCAACTCTTTCATCGACCAACAGGTGGACCACCTACTGGGAATTGACGGAGCAGGTGAAGCCGCAACTTGCATTGTCAGCCTGGGTGGTTCTGCCGGTGATAGCCCCGTGGCGACCTCCAGTTCAGCACTGGAAGCGATTGATGGCATATCCTTAATCTCCGCCCCGGGCGAGATCGATTATCCCGACATTCGCGAAACCCATGCCGCTACCCTGCTGTCGAGCGACCATGAAGTAGCCGGTTGCCAGGGAGGTTTGGGACACTCAACACCGGCTCCCCAGTCCCCTTTCATTCCCTTCCCCGAACCAACGCAGGACAGTCCAGTTTCCGCAACCCTGGGCCAGACAATCCGTGAGAGAGGTTCAACCCGTCGCTTCGACCACCAGTCCATACCCTTTACCAGCCTGGCCGCCATGCTCCGGCAATCCAGGCAGGGCGTCCCTTCCGACTTCCTGGTAAATCAGGGCGACAGCTTGCTGGACCTTTACCTTATAGTAAACGCTGTGGAAGACGTTCCCACCGGCGCCTATTTCTGCTCCTACGAAGATGGCGGCCTGTACCAGCTAAAGGAGGGCGAGTTCCGTCACGAAGCGGGGCACCTCGGCTTCGAGCAGGCTTTACCCCATGACGCTTCCGCCGTCGCCTTCTTCATGGCCGACCTAGGCAAGATACTGGAGCGCTACGGCAACCGGGGCTATCGCGCCGCCCAGTTGGAAGCCGGCATCGTGGGCGGAAAGCTTTACCTGGCGGCTCACTCCCTTGGCCTGGGGGCCAGCGGCCTCACCTTTTACGACGACGAAGTCACCGACTTCTTCTCGCCCCATGCGGAGGGCAAGAGCGCCATGTTTGTGGTACCCCTGGGCGTAACGGCAACAGTCAATCGAGTACGCCCCTTCCGGTCAAGAATCGCAATGACATTGGACGCCCAGTCCAGGGGGGCCAGCAGAAACCAGAGCTAAACAGCTGGTGGCTGTCAGTATTGAATCGAATGGAATTGGCCCGATGTTGACATTGAAAACCGCCGTAGTATATATTCCGGAAAACTTGGCGGTCCGGCTTTAGCAGGTAGTTGCCGAATCTGCCGATTCAGGTGTTGAAATAGTAGGGAATCACGAACTAATTCTCCGAGTTCATTCATATCGGGCAAACTACTGGTTTTCCCTTGGCGGGCTACTCTCCTCCGGCGGGACCGGCCATTCGGCACATCTATCGCTCACCTTTATTGGTTAGCAGTGTGCCTTACTGAAGGAAGCAGTTTTTATGAGCGTGGATACGAGCAACGTAATCCTGGAAGTTGAAGACCTGCATACCTATTTCTTCAACCGGACCAACACCGTTAAGGCCGTGGACGGCGTCAGCTTCTTTCTCAGAGAGGGCGAGACTCTGGGCATCGTGGGGGAATCCGGCTGCGGCAAAACCATGACGGCCCTTTCCCTGCTCCGGCTGGTGCCCCAGCCGGCGGGCAAGATTGTATCCGGTTCAATCCGGCTGAACGGCGACGACATACTTCAGAAGAGTGAAGACGAGATGCGCCAGATTCGCGGGCGCCAGATCTCGATGATTCTCCAGGACCCACAGACTTCTCTAAACCCTGTGTTCACCATCGGCAACCAGTTGATGGAAGCCCTGGGCATGGCCCGAAGGGAAAGCCACAAGAACATGCTCTCCCGGGCTGTTGACGCCCTGCGCAACGTAAACGTTGCCGCTCCCGAACGGCGTCTGGATGACTTCCCCCACCAGATGAGCGGCGGCATGAAGCAGAGGGTGGTAGGCGCTATCGCCCTGTCCTGCGAACCAGGCGTCATCATTGCCGACGAGCCTACAACGGCTCTCGACGTGACTATTCAGCTTCAGTACCTCAGGTTGCTGAAGGACATTCAGGCAGAAACGGGCCTGGCCATAATCTTCATCACTCACGACTTTGGTGTAGTCGCCCGAATGTGCGACCGGGTTGCGGTAATGTATGCTGGCCGGGTTGTGGAAAACGGTCCCGTCCGTGAAATTTTCAACGAGCCTTCCCACCCCTACACCAGGGCGTTGATTGACTCGGTGCCCAAGCTTGAAGAAAGGACCTCGCGGTTGTATTCCATTGAAGGCCAGCCTCCGTTGCTGTCCAATTTGCCCGAAGGCTGCCGGTTCGCCGACCGATGCGAATTTGTCCGCGATAAGTGTCTCGGCGAGTATCCGCCTTCCTACACCGTAAGTGAGGCCCACACCGCCGACTGCTGGAGGATGGACGAATCATGGTAACAACCAACGGCGATACTCCCCTCATCCAGGTAAAGAACCTTAAGAAATACTTCCCCGTCACCAAGGGACTGATCCTGATGAAGACCATCGGCCACGTGCAGGCGGTGGACAGCATCAATTTCAGCATCAATCAGGGTGAAACACTGGGGCTGGTTGGGGAGTCAGGCTGCGGCAAGACTACCACCAGTAAGCTGATGTTGCGCCTTGAAAAGCCAACGGAAGGCGAAATCCTCCTCGATGGAAAGGATATCCAGTCCTTCCGGGGAACGGAATTGCAAGACTACCGTACTACGGTCCAGGCAGTATTCCAGGATCCGTGGTCTTCCCTGAGCCCCCGCATGAGGGTAAGAGACATCATCGCCGAACCGTTGGTTGTAAACCGTTCGGTAAGCCACCAGGAACGGGATGAGCGTGTGGGCGAGGTGCTGTCCCAGGTCGGACTCCACGCCCAGCAGGCCAACAACTACCCGCACGAGTTCAGCGGCGGCCAGCGTCAGAGAATCGCCGTTGCCAGCGCTCTCGCCTCCTTCCCCAAAATGATTGTGCTGGACGAGCCTGTTTCCGCGCTGGACGTTTCCATTCGCGCACAGATCATGAATTTGCTGGTGGATCTGCAGGCCGAGTACAACGTCAGCTACCTGCTGATCGCCCACAATCTGGCAACCGTTCGTTACATGGCCCACCAGACTGCGGTCATGTACCTGGGCCAGATAGTGGAGTACGCCGAGACCGAGGAGTTGTACCAGAACCCGCTGCACCCATATACCAAGGCTCTGTTTTCGGCGGCTTTGCCCTCCCACCCGGATCTGGTGAGAGAGGAAATCATTCTAACGGGAGAAGTTCCGTCTCCCATAAATCCTCCGTCGGGGTGTCGGTTCCACCCCAGGTGCCCCTTCGCCATGGACAAGTGCTCGGTGGAAATTCCGGTGGACAAGGAAGTTGCTCCCCAGCACCGGGTTTCCTGCCACCTCTACTAGGTCCAGCAGAGGCCGGAGAATTACTGGCTGCAAAAACTCGGGGCCGGACTTGGTGTCCGGCCCCGTTTCATTGCTGGTGCAACCGTGGATGTTACTCGTCCCATTCACCGTCAAAGCCGGCAATCTTGACGAATTCAACCTCTCCCTCTTCTTCAGCATCGATGCCATCACCGTCCATGTAATTCAGCACGCTGTTGCTTGCCAGGGGGCGGTGCTCGGCCCGCGCGCTGGTCGGGAAGGACGAAATGCTGTGCAAGCTGGGGTGCCGGTAAGCCTCCCGGATGATTACTGAAACTCCCCAGTCATTGACTCCTACCACGGCAGCTTCATAGCGGTTGCCGCCGTTAATCAGTTTGACCAACCGGCTGGCCAGCCTAGCCTCTACCTTGCCGAGGTATTCGTCCTCGTTAATGTAGGCAGAAATTGACTGGTTCTTAACTGCCAGATTGACCGGGTCTCCCGGAGCTACGCTGGTAGGCGCCCCTGCCCCGGAGGGCCGCTTCAGTACAGTGGTTGCCGACTTTCCAGTTTCCGCAATAAACAGCCTAGGTGCGCCGCTGGCCTTGCGAGCCTGTTTCACGGCCACTGGCGCGCTTTCCATCTGCTCCAGCCTGGCCAGGTTCTTCTGCGCAATATTGTTATAAGGGGCCAATTGAACGACTTCCGCCAGAACTTCCCTGGCATTGCCATATTCACCCAGTTCCATGAAGGCCTTGCCCAGGCGGTTCTTCGCATCCACGTCTTCCGGGTAAAGCGCCAGAAGGGCCTGATTCACCTCAGTAGCGCGCTGCCACTCGCCCTTCATCGCGAGGTCAATGGCCTGCTTGGTCCATTCCCGTCTTATTCTGGTCTTGTCCGTATTCTTGGTCATTTCCATCTCTAAGTCTCTCCAGTAAAAATAGTGCTGAACGAGGTCTCTATTATCAATTGCCGGGATAAAATTAATTATGATTAGTTGTTACACTACTTCTCCACGCGAGGTCAAGGCATAATTGTTAACTTTTTGAAACTATTTTGAATTTCTGCTCAAAATACCTGAACCAGGCGGAGCAGCGCTCTCTTATTCCAATATTTATGTTACCTATACTTTATCCAGTCACTATTACTCGAACATTACCTGAGCGACTGATTTCGTAAATTACTTTCCGGATTACCCTCGCAATTCCCACCGGATCTTCAGAACATCCCAGGCCATCGCCAAAGCATCCCTCAGGGGCCGAACCTTGCTACCCTCCCGATAATGCCAGTCTATGGCGACCTCGCGAACTTCCAGACCAGCCTTGCGGGCCATATAGAGTATTTCCACATCAAAGGCAAAACCCCACAGGGTCTGTCTTTCAAACAGGGGGAGCGTTGTCTCGGCCCGAAAGCACTTGAACCCGCACTGGGTATCTCGTATTCCTGGCAAGGCCAGCGCCCTTATCATCCAGTTGAAGCCCCGGCCCATCACGTGCCGGCGTCCAGGCTCTCCAATCCTTCTTGACCCAGCCAACTCCCGCGACCCCACAGTAATGTCAGCACCCCCTCCTTCCAGCGACAGGAACCGGTCAATTTGTTCAATTGGCATGGAAAGGTCGGCGTCACAAAGGAACATGTAAGTTCCTTCTGCTGCCAGCATCCCCTGCTGCACTGCCCATCCCTTGCCCCGGTGGACCAGGGTCAACAATCGCACGCCGGTTCTTTCCTGGCAAAATTCGGACACAAGCCGAGCGGTGCTGTCGATGCTGCCATCGTCGGCAACCACGATTTCCCAGGAGTACGATTGGTGGGACAGATAGGAGTGGACTTGTTCCAGCGTGGCCTCAATCCGCGATTCTTCGTTGTACGCCGGAATTACCACGGAGAGATAGGGCTGGGTCACGGGGCCTCCCTGCCGAGTATCAAAGGCAATCAGTTCTCTTCGCCCAGTTCAAATCCCTCGTGTAGCAGTCGGACCGCGTCAGCCACCTGCTCTTCCTTGATGATGCAGGATATGCGGATTTCTGACGTTGTAATCATGTCAATATTGATGTTGCCTTCGGCGAGTATGCGAAACATCCTGGAGGCATAGCCCGGGGTATTCTGCATTCCCGACCCCACCACATGCACCGACGCCAGCGTGTCGTCGCTGATTACTTCGGTACCACCCAGTTGAGACAGCAGTTTCTGCGACTCGGCGAAGGCCAGGGTAAGCTCCGACCGGGAAACGGTAAAGCTAATGTCGGTTATCCGTTCCAGGCTCGTGTTCTGCACAATGGTATCCACGCTGATGCCCCGCGCCGCCAGCGGCTCAAACAGCGCCGCAGCAATGCCTGGCCGGTCTGGAAGCGACCGGACGGTAATCTTGGCTAAATTGGCTTGGTAGGCAATTCCCGTTACTTTTACCCGATTCTCTAGCTCATTCACTTTATCAACCCGGTGAATCAATGTCCCTGCTGAATCACTGAAGCTGGAGGCCACGTAGATGGGGACTCCGTTCACCGCTCCCAGTTCAATGGAGCGGGGATGCATCTTGGCGCCATAGCTGGCCAGTTCCAGCATTTCCTCGTAGTCTATTTCCGACAGCTTTCGAGCATTGGGTACAATGCGCGGATCGGCGGTGTATATTCCGTCCACGTCGGTGTAAATATCACAGCGTTCGGCATTCAACGCCGCCGCCAGCGCTACTGCCGTAGTATCCGACCCGCCGCGCCCTAGGGTAGTAATGTCGAGGTCTTCGGTAATACCCTGGAACCCCGCAACAATAACAACCTTTCCCTCAGAAAGCTCCGATTGCACCCTTCCAGGCTCAATGCTGAATATTCGTGCCTTGCCATACATGTCGTCCGTACGAATACCGGCCTGAAATCCGCTCAGCGTAATAGCGTCGTAACCCAGGTTCCGCAGCGCCATGGTCAACAGCGTGCATGAGACCAGTTCCCCGGTGGAAAGCAGCAGGTCCAGTTCCCTGGGGTCCGGGTCTGCAGCCACGGTGTGCGCCAGGTCAATCAACTCGTCGGTGGTGTCTCCCATGGCCGAAGCCACTGCAACAATGCTCTGGCCCGACTCCTTGACCTTCCCGATCCGCCTGGCGACGTTTTCAATCTTTTGCGCGTCAGCTACCGAGCTTCCGCCGTACTTGTGCACTACCAATTCCAACCCGAACTAGACCTCCACCCGGAAGTTCCGACGAGGCATAACAACCAAGAATCGCGCAAACCGTCTGTCTTCAGGCAACAACGTGCGCCCCTCTGGCGGTCGGCCGGGTTATCTCCAGCCGGGACACAATGCCAGTCAAACGGGCCGCCTCAAACATTTCGTATGCTACTGTCATCTCCCTGCCCCGGGTCAGGGACAGCACCGTAGAACCGCTGCCCGACAAGAACACTCCCAAGGCACCTGCATCCCTGGCAGCGGCAAAAATCACCTTGATCGCCGGGAACAACGGTTGCCGGTAGGGCTGGTGCAGCCGGTCCTGGGTCGCAACATCCAGGTATTGCGGCCGGTCCAGGGCCATTCCCGCCACAAGAAGGGCAACGCGCCCCATGTTAAATACCGCGTCAGCCATGCTGACCTGTCCAGGAAGCACCGCGCGGGCGTCAGCCGTAGCAATTCTCGATTCAGGGATAAGCAGAACTGCCCGGACGTCTTCCGGTACGGGTATTGGCGCGGTGTAAAGCTGGGGTCCGTCGGAAACCACCAGTTGAAGCCCGCCCAGCATGGCCGCTGCCACGTTGTCCGGGTGACCCTCGATAGTAGCCGCCATCTCCAGCAGTTCATTGTCTGAATAGCGATTGTCGCAAAGCGCGTTGGCAGCTACCAGCCCTCCGGCAATGGCGGCCGCGCTGCTTCCCATTCCCCGGCTAAGGGGGATGGTGTTGTGGCACCTGAGCCGCAATGGCGGCATGGCAACCCCGGCCTCATCAAAAAGAAACTGCATGGCACGGAACGTGAGATTGCTCGAGTCGGTGGCCAGTTCCTCCGCGCCCTCTCCGGCAATTTCAACCAGGGCATCCCCATTCTCGGGGGCGCCACCCGGCAGCACCTCCAGCCGATTCCACAGGTCGAGGGCCATGCCTAGGCAGTCAAAGCCAGGGCCCAGGTTCGCCGTGGTGGCTGGGGCAAGTACCTCTATCGGCTCAAATTCTTTCATCACGCCGTACAGTGGGGTAATCGAAATCTATATCTGTATATTGCAAATTCACGGCGCAGACCTTGAGAGATCTAAAACCTTCTACTATTTGATGGAACTCGTCAGTTGAGCGCCGAACAACGGTAGAGAATTATAGGAGCATAAGAGGAAATAGGCAACGACAAGGGTCGAGAATTTGATGGCCGAAATAGAATCTGGACCCCCACCACCGCCCGCTGACTGCGAAGACACCGGTGAACTCTCAGACAGAGCATTCGACCGTAGCGCCGCCGTCCAACCCCGAGTGGGCAGCCTCTGGTTAACTGCTTACTTAATCCCGTTCAAATTCAACTGCTCCAGGGCATCGAATGGATCGGTTTTTCCCTTGCCGTTTCCGTTACTGGAATGCTCCAGGGTCGCACTTAGCGGAAGCAGGGACCGAACCGCTTTCAGGTAATCCAGCGCCAGGCGGGGCAAGAGAAACTTCTCCCGAATCCTTTCCTGGGCCGCTCTGCCCATATCCTTGCGGCGGCTCTCGTCCTGCATCAACTGGACTATTCGCTCTCCGCACTCCTGCGGGTTGTTGACCAGGAAACCACAGACACCATCTTCAATCTGCGTTCGAATACCCCCGACATTTCCCCCAATCACCGGTTGGCCCTTCCACATCGCCTCTGAAACCGTCAAGCCAAAACCTTCCCTGGTGGATTTTTGCAAAATCACCGCCGAAGCCGTCTGGAAGGCGTTCACTATCCGGTCAATTGAATCTGGCAAATCGTCCGGGTAGAAATAAGCGTGTATATCAGGGTCTCCGGCGGCATACTCCTTCACGCTGTGGAGTACTCCCAGCGCCTCAGGGTCGTCGGCAGCCTGGCTAAGTCCCAGCAATGCAAGCTGAATACCCGGAACCGACTCCCTTGCCTGCCGGAATGCGTCAATAACTCCCCACGGGTCCTTCCAGTAATCGAACCTGGACACCTGGCAAACCAGTGGCCTCTCTGTATCTATGCCCATTGCCGACACAATGGCCAAAACTTCTTCCTCCGTCATCGAGGTGTTCTTGTCGGTCAGTGGGTCAATCGAGGGCGGGGTAATGTAAACGGGATAGTGGCCAGTAATCCCGTCCGGCACAAACTCGTCCAGCGAAAAGGCAAGCCCATCGTAGTAAGAAGTCAGTGGGGCCAGAGCTTCCAGGGTTTCCGCATTCGGCGCCGTCAGGTCAATATGGCACACCCAGAGCCGAAGTTCACCGTTCGTCTTGGGCAACTGCATCGCCAGCGGAAGCAACTGGGGATCGTGCAAGAACCAGACATCCGCCTGGAGTTCCCGGCTCCGGATGTCTTCTGCCACCTGTTCGGAGCACTTGAAATAGACTTCCAGCTCCTCTTGCGAAAGAGACCCTGATGAACCCTGGAGCAGGTTGTGGATCCGCTTGGTAACCTGGAAGAACTTGGAATCTTCCGGGCTGACCACTATGCGCTCGGTCGCCAGCCCCAGGGAATTCATGAATGGCACCAGCGACTGGAGAATTTCCGCCACCCCGCCGCCGGTGGCTGTGCTGTTGGCATGGACAAACCGCATACCCTGGAATTGCTCGGCCAAGGTTGTCAGGTCATCCATCAGCTGCGGGGGAAGGACAGAAGCGTACTGCTGCAGGGGAAGCTCCGGGTGATTGATCCGCAATAACATTTAGCTGCTACCTGAGATTAGAATGACTGTGGGAGCCGTACACTTGCGCCCTGTTGGCGGGCAAGAATGCCCTAGACGGTACGGGCTTCGACCTGAACAGTCTAGGTCACAAATGTTAAGAAAGATTGAACAGCAGAGCGGCAAGTATCGGTAATTATTCCACCGTCACCGACTTGGCCAGGTTCCGGGGCTGATCCACGTCGCACCCCCGGTCCAGCGCAATGTAATACGCCAGGAGTTGCAAGGGAATCGTTGCCAGAAGCGGGTAAATATAGTCGGGAGCCGGCGGCAGGTACAGCGCCTCGTCGATCTCCTCATCCAGCTCAGTATCCCCCTCGGTCAGCACTCCCAGTATCACACCCCTTCGCGCCCTTATCTCCCTGATATTGCCGGACATTTTGTCGTACATGCCATCCCGTGGCGCCAGGGCAAGGGTAGCCATGTTTCGGTCGATCAGGGCTATGGGGCCATGTTTCATCTCTCCGGCAGGATAGCCCTCGGCGTGGATGTAGCTTATCTCCTTCAGCTTGAGGGCCCCCTCCTGCGCTATCGCCGAGTTGATGCCTCGGCCCAGGTAGAGGAAACTGTTATAGCCGCTGAACTTCTGGGCCAGCGTCCGGTACTGGGAAACGTCCGCCAGCATCTCCCCGATAAGCCGGGGGCAGCGGGCCAGGTCCCCGATAAGCACCGACCTCTCCTCCGCCGAAAGACGCCCCCGGGCCTGCCCTAAGTACACAGCCAGCAGAAAGAGAATCGTAATCGATGCGATGAAGGTCTTGGTGCTGGCAACTCCAATCTCCATCCCCGAGCCCATCAACAGGGCCCCGTCGGCCAGGCGCGCGGCCACGCTTTCTTCCACGTTGCAAATGGCCAGAACCCTGGCTCCCCGTTCCGAAGCATCCTCCATCGCAGCGATGGTGTCCGCCGTCTCCCCCGACTGGCTTATGGCCACGACCAGAGTTTGGGAGTCCAGGTAAGGTTCCCGGTAGCGATATTCCGAAGCGCTCTCAACCTCTGCCGGAAGACCGGAAAACCTCTCAATCAGGTAACGACCTGCCAGGGCGGCATTCAGGCTGGTGCCGCACCCAGTCACCACAACCCTTCGAAACTCCTTGATTTCTTCATCCGAATAGGGGAAATCAGGCAATTCCACCCGGCTGGCGTCAAAGTTCACCCGGCCGCGAAGGGCCCCGGCCACCGCCTGCGGCTGCTCCATAATTTCCTTGAGCATAAAATGCCGGTAGCCGCCCCGGTCCACCAGGGCATCCTGGGGAAACACCGTGCGCATTTCTTTCTGGACGTTGTTGCCGTCCAGGTCAAGTATCTCCACACCTTGGCGGGTTACCTGGGCCATTTCTCCCGGCTCCAGGTAGGCCACTGGTCCCGGCCTTTGCCGCAGTATCGGCAAAGCTGCCGGAAGGTCGCTGCCCACGATTCCCTGCCCGTCCCGGTGGGCGACAACAATGCCTCCCGCGTGGCCCACGCGCAGCGCGCACAGCTTGTCCGGTTCTACCCGGCATACCGCCGCGATGGCCTGCGATCCTTCCAGCTGCTGGCCCATCCGTCGGAACGCCACGGGAAATGGCAACCCCTGGCTGAGGCCCTCCTCTATCAGGTGAGCAATTACTTCCGTGTCCGTCTCGGAGGAAAACATGTGGCCCCGCGCTTGCAGGCCACGTTTCAAGTCCAGATAGTTTTCCACTATACCGTTATGGACCACCGCAATCTGGCGGTGGCAGCCGGTAAGGGGGTGGGCATTGGCGTCGGTGGGCGGTCCGTGGGTGGCCCAGCGAGTGTGGCCCAGTCCCACGGTGCCATCGGGATAGTCGGCCTCGTCCCCACGGGTCAGGCCGTCAACCTTCCCCACCGTCTTGCGAAGTCGCAACTGACCTGCCCGGTCCAGCACCGCAATACCCGCGCTGTCATAACCCCGGTATTCCAGCCGCTGCAAACCTTCCAATACTATGGGCCAGGCAGACTGGCTGCCGATATATCCAACTATGCCGCACATCGCTTCGGAGAAAACCTGCCAAAGGTGACTTTACACAGTACCGGAGGATATTAACCCAGGGGCAGACAAATTGCCAGAAACGCGCGCCGTCACAGGCACGTCAGATGAGGAGAAATGATGCGAATTCAAGCCGCCGGAAATGGAAGCTGATTCAAACCCCTTTCTCTGGACAGGAGAAGCCAGGATGGGGAGTGACGCCCCTTATCCACTGGCATTCGGCGAAGCGCCAGCCTCATCAAGAACCGTTTCTAGGCCACCGGAGCAGGGCGGTTAACTATCTCCATTATCGTACGTCCCAGCGCCACCGGGTCGTGCCGCATATAAACTCCCGAAGCCAGCAGGGGGCCGGTGACAATTTCCCGTACAACCTGGCTGCACTCATCCTTGTCCAGTTCCACCGGATGTTGCCGGTCTGCGGCGTACCGTTCCAGCATTCGGGGGGGCAGAGGACTGTCATTGAACACCAGGTAATCCAGCGGATCGCCGGCTCCCAGATAATCAACGAGCAGCTTGACGAAGGACGAGGCTGTAAATCCGTCGGACTCGCCGGGTTTCGTCATCAGGTTGCAAATGTGAATCTTGACCGCGCTGGATGCATTTATGGCCTCTGCCACGTCCTCCACCAGCAAGTTCGGCAGCACGCTGGTGAAGATATCCCCGGGCCCCAATATGATTGCGTCGGCCCTCGAGATAGCCTCCAGCACCGGGGGATAGACATAGGCCTTGGGGTCCAGCCATATGTAATCAATCCCTACGTCCAGGTTCTCCCGACGCAGATCAATCACCGACTCGCCGGACAATTCCTCCCCGTTTTCCAAACGGGCCATCAGCGTGGAATGGGTCAGGGTCACAGGCAAGACCGTTCCCTCAATTCCCAGCAGTTGCGAGGCTTCCTCTATGGCCATAATGGTATTGCCGGTGACTTCCGTGAGGACGGCCAGCAAAAGGTTTCCAAAGTTGTGACCCGAAAGCCCGTTTCCCGAACTGAAGCGGTAGTCAAACAGGCGGCGCATCAGATTGCCCTGGGGCGACTCCGCCGCCAGGGCCATGAGGCAGCGCCGGATGTCGCCCGGCGGCAGATGACCCATCTCTTCGCGAAGCCGCCCCGAACTGCCGCCGCTGTCGGTCATGGCCACCACCGCCGACAGGTTGCAGTCCTCGTTGCGCAGGCCGGTGAGGGTGGTATGGTTACCGGTCCCTCCACCGACCACCAGCACTTCCTTCCTGCTCATCTCCCCCTGACAACATTAGACCGCCGGATGCCCGCCGGCGGCTAACCGCATAGATATAGAGGAATTTGCGCTAGTATATGGACGGCCTTTTCGGGGTGTCAAGGCCGATTGCCATCGCTTCCGGAGTCTTTCGATTTTTCCGGTGGAGCCTCTTCTTCCGATTGTCCTGAGCTGTTAAAGGTCCCTCAGTTGGTGCTTCGACAAGCCTGTCCTTCGCCACCGAAGGACTCACCACGAACGGACTCGAGGGGTTGCCTCTGCCAATTGGAAGACTCTCCGCCCTCTCCCCTTCCGCTTGAGCGCCCCTACCTTTAGGGATACAATGGCTGGGAAGTTTTCGAAGGTGAGCAGTTCCCATGCCCGGCAACGGCGACCCATCCGACAAACAGGAACGATGGCGCAAGGAAACCCTTGGGCCTGCAATCCAGCGCTTCCCCGAGCGCAGGGAACAGTTCCAGACCGACAGTGGCATCCCCATCGAACCTATTTACGCTCCACCCAGCAGCGACGGGGAAATGGCCGATATCGGGTTTCCTGGAGAATACCCCTATACCCGGGGGGTCCAGCCCAACATGTACCGGGGGCGCGTCTGGACTATGCGCCAGTACTCGGGGTATGCCACCGCCGCCGCTACCAACCACCGCTACCGTTATTTGCTGGATCAAGGACAGACGGGCCTATCCGTAGCCTTCGACCTTCCAACCCAGATCGGCTACGACTCCGACGCGCCCCAGTCCCGGGGCGAGGTGGGCAAGGTAGGCGTACCCATTTGCAGCCTTGAGGACATGGAAACCCTGTTCGACGGCATCCCCCTGGACCGGGTCAGCACTTCCATGACCATCAACTCTACCGCCTCCGTGCTCCTGTGCCTTTACATCGCCGCTGCCAGGAGGCAGGGGGTCAGCCAGGACCAGCTAAGCGGTACCCTGCAGAACGACATCCTCAAGGAATACATCGCACGGGGCACCTACTCCTACCCGCCCCGTCCGTCCATGCGGCTGGTGGTGGATGTGTTCAAATACTGCGCCGAAAACATTCCCCGCTGGAACACCATCAGCATCAGCGGCTACCATATGAGGGAGGCCGGCGCCACCGCAGTGCAGGAGCTGGCCTTCACCTTCGCCAATGCCATTGCCTATGTGCAGGCCGCAGTGGACGCCGGCCTGAAGGTGGACGACTTCGCGCCTCGCCTGTCCTTCTTCTTCGTGGCCCAGAACAACCTGCTGGAAGAGGTGGCCAAGTACCGCGCCGCCCGCCGCATGTGGGCTGCCATCATGAGGGACCGTTTTGGCGCCAGCGACCCCCGCTCCCAGATGCTGCGTTTTCACACTCAGACCGCCGGCGTAACCCTTACCGCCCAGCAGCCCGACAACAATGTTATCCGCAGCACGGTTCAGGCCATGGCAGCCATCCTGGGCGGCACCCAGTCGCTCCACGTCAACTCCCGGGACGAGGCGCTTGGCCTGCCCACCGAGGAGTCGGCCCAGCTTTCCCTGCGCACACAGCAGATCATTGCCCACGAGAGCGGTGTAGCCGACGTGGTGGACCCTCTCGGCGGTTCCTGGTATGTCGAGAATCTGACCGATCAGCTCGAACAGCGGGGCCTGGAGTACATCGACGAAATCGACCGCCAGGGCGGCGCGGTTTCAGCCATTGAGCAGGGCTTCCAGGTTCGGGAAATTGGCGAGTCAGCCTACCGCCACCAGCGGGAAGTTGATGCCGGTGACCGCACCGTGGTCGGAGTCAACCGCTATGTCACCGAAACTCCCCCGTTGGCCAACCTCCTGCGAGTGGACCCTGAAGTAGCTCGCCAGCAGGCGGAGGGCCTGTCCAGGTTGCGCAAGTCCCGTGACAACGTCCAGGTCAAGGCATCGCTGGCCCGTTTGGAAGAGGTTGCCCGCACCCAGGACAACACCATACCGGCAACCCTGGAGTGCATCGAGAACTATTGTACCCTGGGGGAAATTTGCCAGGTCTTCCGCACCGTATTCGGCGAACAGCAGGGGGAGTTAGCCTTCTAGTCCGCTTGCGGAACCCCACTACCGCACTATACCCAATCTCAGACTAAGTACCGGACTGCCGCTCCGCCAGCCGATTCGGTGGAGGAACTAAAGGAGTAACACCATGCCCGACCCCATGCTTAACGAAGAAGAACGAATGCTTCAAACCCTGGTACGGGACTTCGCCGATCGGGAATTGGCCCCCCGCGCCCGCGAAGTTGACGAACTGGAGGAATTTGACTGGCAGAACTGGAATGGCATGGCTCGGCTGGGTCTGACCGGTATCGCCATCGACCCGGTCTATGGCGGCGGAGGCGGCGGGTACCGCCAGGTTGCCATCGTCATGGAAGAGGTCGCCCGAGGCGATTCCGCCGCCAGCACCGGCCTCATCGCTCACCTGTCCCTGGGCACCAGCACCATTTACCGGTTCGGCAACGAAGAGCAGAAGTCGAGGTTCATCCCGTCTTTGGCATCGGGCAAGGGTGTGGCTGCCTGGGCCCTTACCGAACCCGGCGGGGGTTCCGACGCGGCGGCCCTGCAGACCACCGCCCAGCAGCGTGATGGCACCTGGTTCCTCAACGGCAGCAAGATGTTCATCACCAATGCCGACGTGGCCGAGTCCATGGTCGTCTTCGCCAACCAGGACCGCTCCCAGGGCTACCGTGGCATCAGCGCCTTCGTCGTACCCCAGGGCGCTCCCGGCATGACGGTCACCCCTCTCCACGGCAAGATGGGTATGCGGGCTTCCAGCACCAACGAGATCGTTTTCCAGGACACCCCCGTTCCCGGCGAAAACCTCCTGGGCGAGGAGGGCCGGGGCTTCCGCTACGCTATGGAAATCCTGGATTCCAGCCGCATAATGATCGCGGCCCAGTGCGTGGGCATTGGGCAGGCGGCACTGGAGGAAGCGGTGCGGTATGCCCAGCAGCGGGAGTCCTTCGGACGCCCCATCGCCCAGCACCAAGCGGTACAGTTCATGCTGGCCGATATGGCCGCTTCAGTCCACGCCGCCCGCACCTGCACCATGCAGGCCGCCACCCTGAAGGACGACGGCCAGGACTACATCAACGAGGCATCCATCGCCAAGCTCATTGCCTCGGAAATGTGCGTTGACGTCTCCTCAAAGGCAGTCCAGATCCACGGCGGCTACGGCTACTTCAAGGACTCCCCGGTGGAAAGGCTTTTCCGTGACGCCCGGGTCACCACCATCTATGAGGGCACATCCGAAGTCCAGCGGCTTCTCATAGCCCGGCAAACCCTGGCCCAGTACCCAATTTAACCAGCGAGGAGCGGCTAAACTTAAGACGCTATTCCACTGGCGATAACATACGACCAGATGTTCCTTTCCAGTTAGCGTATCCATCCAGCGATTAGCCTTGGTAACACTTTGTAAAAGAAACGCCGCCCAGAGCTAGGAGTCACAATTTGAACAACAGCCAGGTTTGCACCGTTGATTACATTGACCACGTGGGCATTGCCGTTAAGGACATTGACGCCGCCCTCCAGCTTTTCAGCCAGGTGTTCGGCGCCCCTCCGGCTGAAGTGAAACAGTTGGACGACCAGGGCATTCGCGGAGCCCTGGTCCAGGTGGGCCAGACCCGGCTGGAACTGATGGAGCCAACTTCTTCCGACACCACCATCGGTCGCTTCATCGAACGGCGGGGCGAGGGTCTACACCACCTGGCTTTCTACGTCCAGGACCTCCCCGGAAAAATCCAGATAGTTGACGAACTGGGCCTCCAGCTAATTGACAGGGAACCCCGGGAGGGACTTTCCGGCGATATCGCATTCATCCATCCCCGTTCCGTATTCGGCATTCTCACCGAACTGGTAGAGCGTCCCAACAAATAGTCCCCAGCGGCACTCCATGGAATTTCTGCGGGAGGCCCTGTGCCAGCCCACTTGATTTACGGCGACAGTTTCCTCGTTTCCCAGCAATTGAAGCAGCTGACGGCCGAGTCCGGCGCTGACGAATTGCTGGAAGCCAACCGGCATCTATTAACCGGAGGCCAGTTAAACCTTTCCGATCTTCTGGCCGTGTGCAACGCCCTGCCCTTTATGGACACCTGCCGCCTGGTCCTGGTCACCGGCCTGCTGGCTACCCTGGAAACCAGGGGCGGCCGCGGCCGCGGTTCCCGTTCCCTCGGCGAGTGGGACAAACTCGCTACAGCGATCCCCTTGATGCCCGAAACCACGCTGCTGTTTCTTATTGACGATGCCCTTTCCGACAGTAATCCCCTCCTTCGGTCCCTGCGGCCCGTAACCCTCGCCCAGCACTTGCAGCCGCCCACAGGCGAGAACCTCGCCCGCTACGTTCGTGAAATGGCACAGCACAAGGGGACGGGCATCAGCCCGGCAGCCATCAAGACATTGACCGACCTGGTCGGCAACGATCTGTGGACCCTCGACCGCGAACTGGAAAAACTCTCCCTTTACGCCACCGGACGCAATATTGAGGAGCATGACATCCAGGAGATGGTGGCTCAGGTTCGCGAGGCCAGCATATTTAACGCCGTGGACGCAATGATCGAAGGTCGTCCCGACGTGGCCCTGCGCCTGCTGCAAAGGTTGCGGCAGGATGGAGCGGCCCTGCCCTACATCATCAGCATGGTGGAACGCCAGTTGAGGCTCGTCTGCCTGGCCCGGTACTGGACCGATCAGAAAGTGTCTCCTCAGGAACTGGCGGGAAAGCTGGGTGTTCCCCCCTTCGTAGCCCGCAAGACTGCGGAACAGGCCCGGCGCAACTCCTGGCCCGACCTGGACCGACGGTACCAAAGGCTGCTGGAGGCCGACCTGGCCTTCAAGACCGGTCGCGTGGATTCGGAAGATCTGGCCCTGGAAATGCTGGTGGTTGACCTGGCCTCGCCCCCCTCGGGCGGTGGAGGTCGGCCCGCCGGACGCGGCAGGCGGACTTAGTAAAACGCCGACGCCCGATACTATTCAGTTATCGGGTTGAAACAGGCCACCGAGTGGTTTTCCGCCACCTCTTCCAGCGGGGGGCTGGGATTCAGCCGGCACTGGCTGAGGGCCTTGTGACACCTGGGCAGAAAAGCGCACTCCTCCGGCAGATTTATCATATCCGGCGGACTTCCCCGCAGCGGTTGAAGTCTCCGCCCCGCATCGTCCAGCCTGGGCAGGGACTGGATCAGCGACCAGGTGTAGGGGTGCCGAGGTTCCTTGAACAGGGGTATAACATCGGCCGTCTCCGCCAGGCTGCCCGCATATAATACGCCCACGCGATTCGCCATGTGCGCCACAATTCCCATATCGTGGGTAATCAGCAGCACGGCCGACTTCAAGTCTCGGCACAGCCGCTTCAGCCGGTCGAGTATCTCCGCCTGCAGGGTAACGTCCAACCCCGAAGTAGCCTCGTCGGCTATCAAGAGCTTAGGCTGCAGCACCAGGGCTATACCAATCATTACCCGCTGGCACATTCCGCCGCTAAGGTTGAAAGGATACTCCCCCAGGATCCGGCGAGGGTCCGGCAGGCCCAGGTCCCGCAGCACATCCTGCGCCATCCGGTTAGCTTGCCGGGCAGAAAGGTTGGTGTGGTTAAGGATCACCTCTTCCAGTTGAGAGCCCACGGTCTGTACCGGGTTCAGGGCAGTCTGCGCATCCTGGAACACCATGGTGATTTCCTTGCCCCGTATGCTGCGCATGTAGTCGGTGTTTGCCCTCATCAGATCCACACCATTGAAGGAAACGCTGCCCTCTACCAGGGTGGCCGAATTGGGCAGCAGACCCATAATCGCCAGGGCCAGGGTACTCTTGCCCGCGCCGCTCTCGCCCACGACGCAATAGATTTGCCCTTCTTCCTGGCTGAAACTCACGCCATTCAGGGCCTTAACCTGTCCCGCGTTGGTCTCAAACTCTACCCGCAGGTTTTCTACTCTCAGTACTTCAGCCATAGTCTCTGCCATGCCCGCCCGATTTCTGCTCTGGATCGCTCTTGGCGACGTCGCCGCCATACTCCTTGCGCCCAGGCCTATTGCATCACTTCCGGCTCAAATCGCCCTTGTTTTATCTCCCTCACCAGGTCATCCAGGCTTTCGATTCGATTTTCAAATCGGGTAGCCACCGTTCCCAGTTGGTGGATGCGGTGGGCATCGCTGCCCCCGGTGGATTGCAGCACGAAAGCATTTCCCAAATCTTTTGAAAAGTTGTTCTCGTCCTCGCGGCCCCGTCCGTTGCGTCCCTCAATGGCGTCGCACATCAGAAAAAAGTCGTCCGCCAGGGCCCGCTGCAGCATCTCTGCCCGGGCATCTGGGTCCTTACCAGGGTCGGAAAGGTAGCGTCGGCGATAGGGGTGAGCAGCAATCATCACACCGCCAGCCAGGTTTACCCTTTGGCGCAGGAATCCCGGCTTGTGCAACCCGAAAACGTACTCCTTCAGCCCGAATACCAGTATGTGACCCGCATCAGTATTGATTTCGCTTCCCGGCAGTACCAGGAATTCATGCCTCTTTGAGAGGGCCTTGACTTCGTCATGGGGCCAGAACTCATCATGCTCAGTCAGGCATATCCCGTCCAGACCCAGGGCCTTGGCCCGGTCTATCAAATCATCTGCGCTAACGAAACTGTCGTCCGACTTGGGGTAGCTATGGGTATGGAGGTCAATCAACAATGGAGGCAACCGGCCCAAAAGCAAATGGGGTCTGCACCGGCTTTTCGCTCGGCAGGCCCCATAATACCATAATCGTCGAATTGCTCGGTAAGGCTCTCAGATTAAGTCTTAACGCGGAATCAGCAAACCTTCGTCCTCGAGAACCTCGATGATCTGCTCGGCTCGATTGCCGCCAATCTTCAGCCGCCGCTCCAGCAGCGAAGAAGTTAGGTGCGGATTTCGCAGTGCCAGTTCCCGGGCCCGGTCCACCAGGGTCTCGTCCACGCTGTCTCCAAGTTCTCCGTCCTCCACATCGTCCTCCAGGTTTATGGGAGGCAGAGCCGGACCCTTCTGGTCCAGCCAGAACCCTACCAGCTTCTCAATTTCGTCGTCCAGCACCAGCGTACCCTGCACCCGCCTCGGCTTGGGAGCATCGTTATTGAGCAGCAGCATGTCGCCCTTGCCCAGCAGCTTTTCCGCTCCCACTGAGTCCAGGATTACCCTGGCGTCCACCTGAGAAGCCACAGCAAACGCCACTCTCGATGGAATGTTGGCCTTGAGCAGACCGGTAACCACTTTGACCGAAGGGCGCTGAGTAGCCAGCACCAGGTGTATGCCAGCAGCCCTGCCCAGTTGGGCCAGGCGTACCAGGGACTGCTCGATCTCGAAGCCGCCAACCAGCATAAGGTCCGCCAGTTCGTCCACAATCAACACCAGGTATGGCATCGGGTCTTTGGACTTGGCATTGTACCCGCTGATGTTCCGCGTCCCAATTTCAGCCATGCTCTTGTAGCGCCGGGTCATTTCCCGGATCAGACCCCGCAGCATGGGACTAACTTCGTCAACTTCCGTTATTACGGGCAGCACCAGGTGGGGTATTCCGTTGAAGGGCGTCAGTTCCACCTGCTTGGGGTCCACCATCAGCATACGAAGCTGGTCCGGTGGCTTGGTCAGCAGCATTGACGCCACGATGGAGTTGATGCAAACGCTCTTGCCGCTTCCGGTGGCACCCGCGATCATCATGTGGGGCAACGCGGCCAGGTCCATTGCCACCGGGTCTCCGCCGGCGTCGGCTCCCAGGGCTATCGGTAGCCCGCCCTTGGTAACAATTTTCCGGAAGTCCTGCCCGTCCATAATCTCGCGCATAGTGACCTTGCTGGGCGACGGCGTAGGAATTTCCAGCCCCAGCAGCGCCTCTCCCGGTACCTGCTCGAAACGTACGCTCGGCGAACTTATTGCCAGGGACAGATCCCGCTCCCTGGCCAGGATGCTCTGAACTTTCACACGACTCTGCGCGGAAGGAGCCTCGCCTTCCTTGGCCGCTCCCCTTTTCTCCACCCAACCCGGCTGCAATCCGAACCGGACAATTCGAGGCCCCGATTTGATGTCGGCAACCTCTACCTGCACGCCGTGGTCTGCCAGGGCGTTCTCAATATTCTCAGCCATCTCCTTGAGGGGCCTGTCGTCCACGGTGCGCATCTCCGCCGGCGCCAGCAAATCCAGTGATGGAAGTTTCCACTTGGAGCCACTGGAAAACGAAGCTGGCGAAGACGGTTGGTTGGCATCCGGTGAAGGATCCTCATGTTCATCCATCACAGGCGCCGAAACTTCAGCAACAACAGGCTGCGCCTTCCGACCGGAACTGCCGGTCAATCCCCTGAACAGCCGCACCGGGCTGCTGACCGTTGCGGTAATCCAGCGGGGACGGGTTTCGCTACGGAAAAGGGAAGCTATACCCCGGCCGATGGCGCTTGCGACATATGCTACGCCCAAGGCCGTGTAAAGCGTCGCCAGCCAGAGGCCTTTACCGGTATAAGACAGAGTCAGCCAGTAACCCCGTCCTGCCTTGCGCGCCGAAAGCAGCAGCGGCAGTACCACGACCAGGGGCGCCAGTCGGGCCAAACCCCACACCATAGAATCGCCCATGGCAGCATTGCCCCAGCGCCCGGCCATGCCGACGAAAGCCAGCGGCCCGTAACTGGCATCAAAGAAGGACAATATTCCTATGCTGAGAGTCGCGGCAATTGCGCCAGCCAGCCACAGATTCCAGGACCTGACCAACGATCCCGCGCGGTAACGCAAAGTCACCAGCGCGCCGCCGCTCCACATCAGGGCAGGTATCCAGCCATAACCCAGGCCGGTATAAAACTGGGACCACACCTCCGGATACAGCCAGAACATGGCCCCAGCCGCTGCCGCGACGGCGACCACTATCATTACATCCAGGACGAGGAATAAGCGAGGCCAGAATCTGGCGCCCCCGGACGAAGCACGGGATCGGCGCAGAGGCCGAGCTATATCCGCCATAGTGCCCCCCTAAATAACAATAATAAAAATTGCAAATAAATGGTACCTGATGCTTAGGGAAAAGCCGTAGCGGAACCGGCGTAAGTTTTGGAGACTTTACCGCCCCCGGGAAAGGGAGAAAGACCGAAGGCGACCTCAATTGACCATCCCCGTTGATGGGGAAAAGTCAAAAAGGTGTGACCTTGGAGCTGCTGCCACCTTCACTGAGCCTGGACGGCATTCCCAATCAGGTGGTTTACATTCGCCGGGGCAGACCTGAAACCTTTCGTGTCCGCCTTTCGGGAATTCTCCAAAGCCGATTCCGCCTGGATAGGTACGCTGCGGCGAACCTGTGTGGCCAGCAGTTGAAGTCTGGAAGCCGCTTGTAGTAGAAGAGCGGAGGTTGAACCCGGGTAAAACAGTAATCTAGACTTCCAGCAGCACGGGGACGATGGTTGGCCGCCTGCGGGCCTCGGTCCGTATAAAGCGGCCGGAAGCTTCCCGTATCAGGTTCTTGATCCGGTCCGGTTCGCCCATCAGGTCCTGTTTTTCCTGGATCAGCTCGTCAACAGTTTCGGCCAGCCTGGGGAAAAGGTCTTCGGTTTCGCAACTCTCCATGAAGCCGCTGGCCAGAACCTTCGCCGGTGAAACCGGCAGACCGGTGTGACCGTCCACAGACACCACCACCACCACTACGCCATCTCGAGCCAATGCCTTGCGTTCCCGCAACACCTCGCTGTCCTGGTCCCGGGCGATGGGACCGTCGATCAGGATTGGCCCAGCAGGTACACTCTCGACAACCTTCCCGCCGTTCTCGCTCAACTCCAGAACATCGCCATCTTCCAGCACAAATATGCCCGACTCTGCCAGGCCCATGTCCCAGGCCAGCCTGGCGTGGGCCATCAGATGCCGGTATTCCCCATGCACCGGCACAAAGTAGCGCGGCCGGGTCAGGCTGAGCATCATCTTCAATTCCTCCTGGCTGGCGTGGCCATGCACGTGCACCTTGGAAATACGGTCATAAAGGACATGAGCGCCCTGCCGCAGCAGGTTATCAATGGTCCTGCTGACCAGCAACTCATTCCCCGGAATGGGTGTGGCAGAAATAACCACGGTGTCTCCTTCCATTACCGAGACATCCCGGTGGTCCTGGTTGGCAATTCTGACCAGCGCCGATGTGGGCTCCCCCTGGCTGCCGGTGGTTATCAGGACTACTTGCTCGGGCGGGTAACTGCGAATTTCGCCCAGGCTCACTAGCGTTCCCGCCGGTATGTTCAGGTAACCCATCTCTGATGCCATGCTGACGTTGTCGGCCATGCTGCGGCCTACTATTGCCAGCTTTCGGTTGTGGCGGACAGCGGCATCGGCAACCTGCTGCACCCGGGAAATCAGGGAAGCAAATGTCGCCACCATCACCCGTCCCGGCGCGCCGCCAATGGCCCGGTCCAGGGCATCTCCCAGAGTCGCCTCGGAAGGAGTGTATCCAGGCACTTCAGCGTAGGTGGAATCGGAGCACAGCAGCAGCACCCCTTCTTCGCCATACCGGGCCAGTGTCGTCAGGTCAATGGTGTGTCCATCCACCGGCGTGTGGTCTATCTTGAAGTCGCCGGTGTGGATCACCGTGCCCAGTGGCGTAGTAAGCGCAATCCCCATGGCATCAGGAATGCTGTGGCACACCCGGAACCAGCGGGCGCTGAAGTTATCCCCAAATGCATAATCTACGTCTGGTTCGATGGGGTGGGCCGACATCTCTCTCGTGGCCCGCCTCTCGTGGAGCTTTACCGCGATCAAACCGTGGGCCAGCTTGGGAGCATATACCGGCACTTCCAGCTGCGGCAGTATGTGCGGCAGGGCGCCTATGTGGTCTTCGTGACCGTGGGTTATCAGAATCCCCCGCACCCGGTCGCTTCGTTCCACCAGATAAGAAACATCGGGAATGATCAAGTCAACTCCCAGCATGTCTTCGGTGGGAAACTGAACCCCGCAATCGACAACGACAATGTCGTCGCCGCATTCCAGGGCCATCATGTTCTTGCCTATTTCGCCGAGTCCGCCGAGGGGAATAACGCGTAAAGTGTGGTTCAAACCGGTTCCAAAATCCTGAAGTTTTGAAGTTAGAAAAGTGAAAGCTGTTCGGGTGGAGGCGTCTCTTCTTCCCGGGTAATCTCGCCTTCCAGGGGCTGCTGCCGCGCCTGTGCCAGTATTTCCGGAATGCGCTGGAAGTCCTCCATGATCGAGCCGCGCATCTCGCGACGATAAAGGGCCGCAGCGGGATGCATAATCGGAAAAATGCGCCTGCCGTCTTTCTCTCGTACCCTGCCCCTGGCCCGGCTGATGCTTTCTCCGGGAAAGAAACGCGCCAGGGAAAATCTGCCCAAAGTTACAATCAGGCTGGGATCAAGCAACTCAATCTGCCTGTCGAGGTAGGCTCCGCAAGCCCTTACCTCCGCTGGGAGAGGGTCTCTGTTCTGCGGCGGTCGGCACTTCACCATATTGGCAATGTAAACTTGCCCCCGGTTCATGCCAATGGAGGCAAGGAGTTCATCAAGGAACTGGCCCGCCGGACCTACGAAAGGACGGCCCTGCCGGTCTTCCTGTGCCCCGGGACCCTCACCGATGAACATTACCTCAGCTTCCGGTGAGCCCTCGCCAGGCACAGCATTGGTACGTCCCTGGTGCAGTTCACAGTTAGTGCACCGGTAAACCAGCTGGGCAATCTCTTCCAGACTGTTCATGGCGAGTTCAAAGCATTACGCGGCACGACAGCGATTCGCCAAACACAAGGGGTCCTACAGATGGTCAAGGAGATCACAGCCGAACGGGGGCGGGCATCGGCTATCTGACCGCTGGCTAGGGAAAGCGACTTGACCGGACTATTCGTCAGAGACACCGTGCTCTACCAGGTAAGTGACAGCATCTCCTACAGTCTGGATGTTACCAGCATCGTCGTCGGAAATCTCCACCTGGTTGTCGTCGGTGGAGAACTCCTCCTCAAAAGCCATAATCAGTTCCACCAGGTCCAGTGAGTCTGCGTTCAAGTCGTCCACAAAGGAAGAAGTTTCTGCTACGTCTTCCTCGTCAACACCTAATTTATCTACAACAATCGTTCTTACTCGTTCAATAACGGTGGCCAAGAGGTCATCTCCCTTCGGAAGCGAGTTTTTCCTGGTTCAGTTCTCCACTGGACAGTTCCGTCATGGCCGTGCCCAGCACACCATTGACGAACCTCGCCGAGCTTTCACTGCCAAACACCTTGGCAAGCTCCACAGCTTCGTTGACGGCAGTCTTGGCGGGAGTAACTGGATGGTAAAGCAATTCGTAAAGCGCAATGCGCAGTATATTGCGGTCTATGGGCGATAACAAGTGGACTGGCCAGGCCGGAGCGTAATTCTGAATCAACCGGTCCAGTTCCTGCTGCCTTTCCTGCAGCCCGTGTAGCAGGTCTCGGGAAAGGGCCAGCACATTGTCGATGTCTTTCGACCGGACCCTATTCTCTTCTAACAGCCACTCCAGGGCCGAATTACCATCGACCCTCCCCCGCAAATCGCTGGCAAACCCGGCCTGCAACACAACCGTTCTGGCCAGGCTTCGGGGGTCCCTGGTAATTACCTTTGGCATAGTCACCAGATAAAGGAGGGTGCCTGTTATTCCTTGATTCCGTCCTGGACTTCTACTACCGCCTTCTCAATGGAAGACGAGTCGGACAGGGTAAAGGCCTCAACATCCCGGTCGATTCGCCTGATCAGGCTCGACAAAACCCGGCTGGGGCCAAATTCAGCAAAATGGGACGCGCCGGAATCAACCATGTAGCGTACCGACTGCTTCCATCTGACACAGTGGCACAACCCTTCTGTCAATTCGTTGCGGACATCCTCTACTGTAGTCACCGGAGTCGCCAGGGAGTTGGCAACAATAGGAATCTCCGGATCCGACATTTCCAAGTCGGCTATGGCTTCAACCAGTCCCTGCTGTGCGTGGCCCATCAATGAAGAGTGGAAGGCGCCGCTCACCTTCAGTGGCACCGCCTTTTTGGCTCCCCTGGCCGTTGCCAGGTCCATCGCCCGGGCCACCGCAATTTTGTCGCCGCTGATTACCACCTGATCGTCGCTGTTGACGTTGGCCAGTTCCACCCCGGTCTCGGCACAAATGTGCTCAAAGGCCAGTTCATCCAGGCCGATTATGGCCGCCATGCCGCCCGGGCGGACTTCCGATGCTTCATGCATCAACCGGCCTCGCTCCCGTACCAGCCTAACGCCGTCGCCAAAGCCAATAACGCCGGCAACCACCAGCGAGGTGTACTCACCCAGGCTGTGTCCCGCCACCGAAATGGGCCTGGGACTCTGGGAGCCCAAATACTCTTCCCACGCCTTCCAGCACGCGATGCTGACAACCATAATTGCCGGCTGGGAATTCATGGTGTCCTGCAACTCCCGTGATGGACCTTCAAAGATCAGCCTGGACAAGGAGAAGCCCAGGCTATCGTCAGCTTCTTCAAATACTTCCCTGGCCGCCGGAGAAGACTGGTATAGCTCCAGTCCCATTCCCACGCTCTGGGATCCCTGGCCTGGGAATACATATGAGAATTCTCGATTTTCCTGCGTCATCGCCATAGACTCTATCCTCAACCCAATTCGCCACTACACTACAGCAAACTATTCCGGAGGATATGCCGCACTCGTAAGACTGCCCTTCCCGCGGGAAGGGCGTGCGGCTCATGGATATGGGGGCTACATTCCCGCGCCTACTACCTGGCGTCCACGGTAGTAGCCGCATTGCGGACACGCGGCATGAGGTAACTTCGCGGTATTGCACCGCTGGCAGCGCGCAGGGTGAAGAGGCTTCAACTTGTACGAAGTCAATCGCCTTCCCCGCCTGGCCCGCGTAACTTTCTTGTTTGGTACTGCACCCATGGTTCAGGTTCCTCTCAACTTTCTGGCTGTTTAAGCAAGGCTGCCAGCGCTTCCCACCGGGGATCTATGGCAGCGCCGCCACACACGCATTCGCTCTCGTTCAGGTCCACGCCGCATTCCTGGCAAAGCCCCTGGCAATCCTCGCTGCAAAGCGGCTTTATAGGCTGGGCCGCTATGGTGCACTGCCGTAATACCTCGGACAAATCCAGGACGTGGCTTTCATCAATGGTGGTTCCGTCATAGTCCCACGGCATTTCCGTTCGCCTGCCGGTATTGACATCTACCACCGGGAAAAACTCTTCCTCCACCTCTATGTGGCAGGGGCTGGCAAAATCATTCAGGCATCTGCCGCAGCCCAGGGGCGCCGTAGCAGCAACCGTACCCCTGACCAGCAGTCCCTGATGGGTTCTCAGCAACTCTATCCTGCCATCATAGAAGGCTGACGTGCCCTCCGGCAATGCCAGTTCCCCTTCTACCACGACCCGCCGAACTGCTCCGGTAGATTCCTTGAGTAATTGCGCTACGTTGTATTGCATCAATTGTTAAAGTCGGGCCCGGGAACGGTCTGCCATACCTGGGTATAAGAAACTAAAGCCGACTATTACGCCGGCCCAGCAAATTAGGGTAAATTATACGTGCCGTACTCGGGTGACTGTCAAGCCCGGAAGCCTCATCCTGTTCCTTTAACGAAACTTTCACATTGCCCTGCCAACAGCCGCGACCCAAATCAGGACGCAGGTCCGCACGTACAAGTAACCCGCCGGCGCAGGACAGCCGCCCACAATTGCTGGCAGAGTCACGTCCTCCGCCTTTCCTCGTGAATATAGTCAACGATGCCCTGGGTCGATGCCCCGGGCCCAAACACGGCATCAATGCCAATATCAGAAAGCGGCTGCCGGTCTTCTTCCGGAATTATTCCTCCCAGCACAACCAGCACATCCTCCATGTCCTGTTCGCTGAGCAGACGCATAATCTCCGGCATCAACTCCATGTGCGCGCCGGACAGTATGCTCAATCCCAGAACTTCCACATCCTCCTGTACCGCCGCCTGCACTATCATCTCCGGCGTTTGTCGGATGCCAGTGTAAATGACCTCCATCCCCGCGTCCCGCAATGCCCGGGCTATTACCTTGGCCCCTCGGTCATGGCCGTCCAAGCCCGGCTTGGCTACCAGCACGCGGATTGGCTGATTGTCCTGAACCATACTCGGTTTGCTTCTCCTGATCCTCTTGCAAGGCCGCATCTCTCACTCGGCCCCACTATTCTATCCTAACGCCGGCTGCCTTGACACCCAATTAAGGGCTTCGTAAGATTGAAAGGCCGGTCCGGTCCGTTTCAATCCCGATTTCGGACACACCAGAGTCCCAGTAGCTCAGTGGATAGAGCGGCTGCCTTCTAAGCAGCGGGTCGCGGGTTCGAATCCTGCCTGGGACGCCACTTCCTCTCCCACCTTTGCCAACAGACGCCATCAGCGATTTCGCCACACAACCTGTTGCCAGCCATGAAATACAACAGGCCTCCGGAACTTAACCGGAGGCCTGTTGCTTATTCACTGGCTACTCTTGGGGCCACCCGGCGCGCAAGCGCTAGGCGTACTTGCCCGTCAGCTGGGGAGTCGTCGTGTCATGCCCCTGGCTCTGGCGGTCCAGCCGGGTTTCCCTCGCCCACGTACGCTTCAAGTCATCCTTGAAGTTGAGGTGCAGGTTGCCCAGCCCCTCGCACTCCAGGTCCAGAACGTCCCCGTCCATCAGGGCGCTAAGGCCGCGGTGGTTCGTGCCCGTCGCCACGATGTCGCCCGGCTCCAGGGGATGTATGGACGTGACCCATTCCATGATCCTCGGAATCTTGTGGGCCATATCGTCGGTATTGTAGTTCTGCTTCACTTCGCCATTGACCTTCAGCACCACCTGCCGGTTCAAGGGATCGGTAAACTCATCAGCCGTTACTATATACGGACCAATGGGGCAGAAGGTCGCGCGGGACTTCATCTGGTAGAAGGTATTGCCCGGCGGCAGCACGCCGCGGGCTGACCCGTCAATGAAGTTCAGGTAGCCGAAGATGTAATCATATGCGTCTTCCTGCTTTACGAACTCCGCCCGCTTGCCGATAACAAAGGCCATCTCCGCCTCGAACTCAAAGATGGTAGCGGGAATGTCGGGCAGCACCACCGTGTCGTTTGGACCAACGACACAGTGCGGCGACTTCAGGAAGGCATTAATCGGCGCTGGTTCGTCGCGGGTGCCGTCTTCCATGTAATTGACCGCCATGCACACAATGGTGTACGGCTTGGGCAGTGGCGGGCGCAATTGCACCGAGCTCAGGGGACTCCCGGCTTCGGCATTGACTATAGCCTCGATGCCAGCCCGATGGCCGTCAAACCCCTCGATCACCCGGTTTATCAGGTCATGAGGCGAGGTGTGGGGCACGCCACTCACTGCGGACGAAACGTCCACCACGTTGTCGCCTTTGACCACGCCCAGCTTGAAATCGTCAAAAAAGGCAAGCTTCATACCCTGTTCTCCTTCTCCGAGAGGGCCTCGGAAATTAGCTCAGAATCTTGCGGCTCAAGAGTCGGTTACACCAGCACGCCGAATCCGGAAACCGTGCATAGCTCTATCCGGTTACCGTCCAGGTCGTTAATGTAGAAGGCCCGCTGGCCGTCGTTCCGCGTTTGAATGTCCGTGGTCTCAATGCCCTTGCCATTGAAATACTGGTGGGAGGCCTCAATGTCGTCCACTTCAAAGGCCGTGTGGTGAGACGGCGCGGAAGGCGCCTCTGGATTTTCGATGATATGTACCATGGCGCCACTGGGCAGTTGCAGCCAGTAAAGGTGGTCGCTGTTGACCATCTTGGGAATTTGCTTCAATCCCAGCACGTCCTCGTACCACTTCAGCGCCGCGTCCTTGTCCTTGACGTTGTAGGTAATGTGGTTAATGTTCTTGAGCCTGATGGGATCTTCAAGCATTGTATTCCTCCGTTTTTCCTATATTCAGGATGGCGCTATAATACCAGCAATTTCCCACCCAACCAAACTCCGCAACAGGCCAGCGCCCTTTCGCAAAGACCACCGGAAACGTGCCTGGCTGTCAGGCCAGCATAGCTTTCAGTCTTGTCCAGCTACACTCCCAGCACCCTCTCCAGGTTCTTCCACAGAATAGCTTCCTTCTCGTCCTGGCTCAGGCTCTCCAGGCTGTTAACCCATTCCGTAGGCTCATCGATTCCCATGTCGTAAGGGTAGTCGCTGCCCAGGAAAATGCGGTCAATCCCGACTGAGTCGATCATGTACCGCAGCACCGCTTCGCTGTGGGTCAGGCAGTCATAATAGACCTTGTTCAGGTAAGTGCTGGGGATGTTGGCTCCCAGCTCCCGCGCTTCAGACCGGACCTGCCAGCCCCGGTCCATCCGTCCTGCCCCAAAGCACGTAAAGCCGCCGCCGTGGGCCAGGCACACCTTCAGGTCAGGAAACCGGTCCAGCACGCCGCCAAACACCAGGGTGGCAAAAGTCACCACCCGGTCAGACAGATTCCCGATTGAATTGTCGATAGCCCACCCCTTGGTATCCCGGGGCTTCACTATGGTGTCGTCGCCCTCCTGGTGGAAGAAAATCATCGCGCCAAGCTGCTCCGCAGCTGACCAGAAGGGTAAGAAGTCCTCGTGATCCAGGGTCTTGTTGTTGACGTGATCGGCTATCTGGGCTCCCTTCAGGCCCAATTCGTTCACCGAGCGTTCAAGTTCGGCAACTGCGGCGTTCACGTCCTGCATCGGCAGCGTAGCCATACCCGCAAACCGTTCTGGATGGGACCGCGTCAGGTCAGCGACATAATCATTGCACTCCCGGGCTATTCCGGCCCCCACGTCACCTGGCAGGTCGTAGTTATACATACCCACCCACGTGGTCAGCACATGCACATCCACATTGACCGAATCCATATAGGCAATACGTTCATCAGCCGTCAGGGAATAAGCGGGGTGCAGCCACTGTCGCTTGTCCCCCTGCACCAGGAACTGTCTCCCCTTCATCTCCTGGCGGGTAAAGCCGTGCCAGGTTTGCCCCTCCGGCAGATGAGATGCCGCCGCCGGAGCAATATGGGCATGTATATCTATACTGCGCATTTGTATGTCTCCTGTTATGGCTGGGGGCCTATCAATACTTATCGCTAAATCCCCAGCAGGTTTTCCAGGTTCTTGTAAAGAATCGCTTCCTTCTCTTCCTGGGTCAGGCTCTCCAGACCCAGAACCCACGACACGGGCCAGTCAATCTGCATGTCGAAGGGCCAGTCAGTGCCGAACAGCACCTTGTCAATGCCCACCGAATCTATCAGCATTCGCAGCCCCGGTTCGCTGTGGGTCAGGCAGTCGTACCAGAACCGGTTAAGGTAAGTGCTGGGCGGCTTGTTGATGTTGACCCTCGCTTCCGACCTTACCTGCCAGCCCCGGTCCATGCGTCCCGCGCCAAAACAGGTGTAGCCGCCGCCATGGGAAAGGCATATGCGAAGGCCCGGATACTTGTCCATCACACCGCCAAACACGAAAGACGAGTAGGTAATGGCCCTTTCCACCAGGTTTCCAATAGTGTTGGGCAGGTGGTACCGGTTAATCCGGTCACCGACCACCGTCTGCATACCCTGGTGAATCAGGATGACGGCGCCGGTCTGTTCGGCCACTTCCCAAAGGGGATAAAACTCCGGGGCATCGTAGGTCTTGCCGTTGACGCTGTCGTCAATCATGGCCCCTTTCAGGCCCAGTTGGGTCATCGCCCGCTCCAGTTCGGTGGCTGACGCTGCCACATCCTGCATCGGCAGGGCGGCCAGTCCAGCGAACCGGTCGGGGTGGTCCCTGGTCAACTGGGACACATAGTCGTTGCACTCGCGGTCCATGGCCGCGACCCTGGTTGCGTCCTGGTCGTAGAGATAGAAAATTGCGTTTGTGGACAGCACGTGCACGTCCACGCCCAGCGAGTCCATGTCGGTCAATCGCTGTTCGGGAGTCCAGGTTGTACGGGGAATGCTCTCGTGAAACCAGTTTGCGCCGGCCGTGATGCCGTACCAGTCTTCGCCCTGTTCCAGTGCCCGTATGTACCCTTCGGGGCTAATGTGGGCGTGAATATCAATTGATCGCATGGGTAACAAGCTCCTGCGCTGCGGGGTCCAGGTAAATCTAGAGCCCCAGCATACTTTCCAGATTCTTCCAGAGGATGGCCTCTTTCTCTTCCAGGGTCAGGCTTTGCAGGCCCATCACCCATGAAATCGGCCAGTCAATCTTCATATCCGCCGGCCAGTCCGTGCCCAGCACAACCCGGTCGATCCCCACGGAGTCAATCAGCATCCGCAGGGCCGGCTCGCTGTGGGTCAGGCAATCATAGTAAAACTTGTCCAAGTAATTGCTGGGCGGCTGATCGATATTGGCCCTGGCTTCTGATCGTACCTGCCAGCCTCGGTCCATCCGGCCAATGCCAAAGCAGGCGTAGCCGCCGCCGTGGGCCAGGAATACCTTCAGGTCAGGGCACTTGTCCATCACCCCGCCAAAAGTGAAGGCAGCAAAGGTAACGGCCCGGTCGGCCAAATTCCCGATAGTGTTGCGAACGTGGTAGCGGGGCTGCCGTTCCGACCCAATGGTGGAGCCGCCCTGGTGGATGAAGATTACCGCCCCCATCTGTTCCGCGGCCTGCCAGATGGGCAGAAACTCCGGCTCGTCAAAGGTCTTACCATTGACCTGGTCGCCAATCATGGCGCCCTTCATGCCCAGCTGGTTAACTGCGCGGTCCAGTTCGGCTATGGCGGCATTGGCGTCCTGCATGGGAATGTTGGCCAGACCCGCCAGCCGGTCAGGGTAGTCCATGGTCATCTGGTAAATTTCGTCGTTGCAATCCCTCGCTATGGCCGTGCTTACTCCTACTTCTTTGTCGTACTGGTAGAAACCCGCGTTGGTGGAGACCACCTGTATGTCCACGCCAAGGGAGTTCATGTCTGCAATGCGCTGGTCCGGAGTCCAGGCATTGCGGGGATTGAACAGTTCGCCGTCGGCCGACGTCATGCCGTGCCAGTCATTACCCGACAGCACCGCTCGCTGAAAACACTGGGGAGTAGAGTGGGCGTGAATGTCAATGCTTCGCATCAAGTTACCTTTTCAAAAATTTCGGGGCCACCGCTAAACACTGCGGCCGGGACCTGGGGCTAAATGCCCAGCAGTTGTTCCAGGTTCTTGTAAAGAATCGCTTCCTTCTCTTCCTGGGTCAGGCTCTCCAGACCCAGAATCCAGGAAACCGGCCAGTCAATGGCCATGTCAGCCGGCCAATCGGTGCCGAATATGACCTTGTCTATGCCAACGGTGTCTATCAGCATTCTCAATGCCGGTTCGCTGTGGGTCAGGCAGTCGTAGTAAAACTTGCTCAGGTAGGTGCTGGGGGGCTTGCTGATATGTTCCCGCGCCTCCGGCCGCACCAGCCAGCCCCGATCCATCCGGCCGGCGCCGTAGCAGGTGTATCCGCCCCCGTGACACAGGCAAACCCTCAAGTCAGGACACGCGTCCATCACCCCGCCAAACACGAAGGAGGCAAAAGTAACGGCCCGGTCCACCAGGTTTCCGATGGTGTTGTGCAGGTGATAATTGGGGTTCCGGTCCCTGACCAGCGTCTGCCCTCCCTGCTGGTGGACCAGCATCACGGCTCCCATTTCTTCAGCCGCTTTCCACAGTGGCAGAAATTCGGGGTCGTCGTAGGTCTTACCATTGACGTGGTCGTCAATCATCGCCCCCACAAACCCCATCCCGTTGACGCACCTGTCCAGTTCCTCGATGGCCAGATTAACATCCTGCATTGGAATAATGGCCATTCCCTTAAAGCGGTCGGGGTAGTCCACCGTCATCTGGTAAACCTCGTCGTTGCACTCCCGGTGCATCGGCAGGATTACCTGAGGGTCGCGGTCATAGTAGTAATAGAAACTGAACGTGGAAACCACGTGAACATCCACGCCCAGCGAGTTCATGTCGTCTATGCGCTGTTCCGGCGTCCACGAATTTCTGGGCCCGATGCCCATTTCACCGGGTTTCACCCCGTGCCATTCTCTGCCTTCCCGCATGGCGCGAATGAAGCACTGCGGGGTCAGGTGTGCGTGTATATCTATGCTGCGCAATGTTTCCTCCGTGTAGAGGGATCTATGCCTGCGTCACAGTCCGCTCCCTTTGACTCATCAGCGGATTGTATCCAACAATCTAATCGCTGGTTATGCCCAGAAGCTTCTCCATGTTCTTCCACAGGATGGCTTCCTTCTCGTCCTGGGTAAGGCTTTCCAAACCCAGCACCCAGGACACCGGCCAGTCAATCTGCATGTCGAAGGGCCAGTCAGTCCCAAACACAACCTTGTCGATGCCCGCCATGTCGATGAGCATCCGCAATGCCGACTCGCTGTGGGTCAGGCAGTCGTAGTAGAAACGGCTCAAGTACGCGCTGGGCGGCTGGGGAATCTGCGGGAGACGTCCCACATCCCAGCTCCGGTCCATCCTGCCCACGCCGTAACAGGCGTATCCGCCGCCGTGGGCCAGGCAGATCTTCAGGTCGGGGCAGGCATCCATCACCCCGCCCATGACAAACGAGGCAAAAGTCACCGCCCGGTCCACCAGGTTGCCGATGGTGTTGGGCAGGTGATAACTGCGGGTCCTGGGACGCACCAGCGTGCCTCCGCCCTGGTGAATCAGGAACACTGCCCCCATCTGTTCGGCGGCCTTCCAAAGCGGCAGAAACTCCGGTTCGTCAAAGGTCTTGCCGTTTACCTTGTCGTCAATCATGGCGCCGACCATCCCCAACTGGTTCACGCAGCGGTCCAGCTCAGCAATGGCCAGATCCACGTCCTGCATCGGAATCTGGGCCAGGCCCCTAAACCGCTCAGGATGGTCAATAGTCATCTGGTGCACTTCGTCGTTGCACTCGCGGTGCATGGCGGCGACCGCCTGTGCATCCCCGCCGTAATAGTAAAACTGGGCCCCGGTGGAGGCCACTTGCACGTCCACGCCCAGCGAGTCCATGTCCTTGATCCGCTGTTCCGGCGTCCACTCCAGCTGGGGCTCTATGTCCAGGGGTTCGGGTTGTACGCCGTGCCAGACTTGTCCCCCTTTCATAGCGCTGATGTAAGACTGGGGCGTCACGTGGGCATGTATATCTATACTTCGCACCTGTACCTCCGAATATGGTCTGTCTGACTCGCTGGGCCATTATAGGTGAATCGCCCACCGATTGGAATCACCGTTCATACAGGGCATCCGGCATCTGCCTCGCCCCACAAAACAATCTCCCCCGAATCGGGGGAGATTGCAATAAATTTGCAATTGGTTAAGCCTGCTGTGCCTGTTTAGCGACCCCTCATGCGAGGATCGAACAGGTCGCGAAGAGCGTCGCCGAAGAAGGCGAATCCCATCACGGTGATAGTGATGAAGAATCCGGGGAAGGCGATAATCCACGGCGCCCTCGGCGCGTACTGGGCCGCCTGTCCGGTAAGCATCCGACCCCACGATGGCGTCGGCTCCGAAATGCCCAGGCCCAGATAGCTCAGGCCCGCCTCCGTCAAAATCGCCGTTCCAAACATGGACGACATGATAATCAGGAAGGGCGCCACTGTATTGGGCATTATGTGCCGCGTCATCGTCCTGATGTCCGACGCACCAATCGAGCGGGCTGCCATCGTGTAGTCCATTTCCCTGATAGCGATGGTCGCAGACCTGATAATGCGAACACCACGGGGCAGAATGGTGGCTGCGATGGCCAGAATCACGTTAGGCAGCGTGTTCCCGAATACCGCCACAATGGTCAGCGCCAGGATCAAATCCGGGAATGACATCCACATGTCCACCAGCCGCTGCACTATGGCGTCAACCTTGCCCATGAAGAAGCCAGAAATCAGCCCGATTACGGCGCCGATTCCGGTACCCACCAGCACCGACAGGAACCCCACCATCATAGAAATACGGGCCCCATGCACAATGCGAGAGAAGATGTCCCTTCCGAAATTGTCGGTCCCGAACAGGTAAGTGAAGTTGGGCGCCGTCAATACGTCCTCATAATTCTGCTGCTGATACGCAAAGGGCGCAATCAAGTCGGCCAGCAGCGCCGTCACCACCATCACTACTACGATTACCAGCCCCACTGTGCCCAGCAGCTTGTGCCGGAAATAATAGAGCATGTATTTGCCCATCCCCGGCCTTCGGGGAGGTTCTGCGGCGATAAGATTCTGGCGAATCTCCTCGGCGCTGGTTGATTCATTCTGAGTTGTCATAGCTTTTCCTTCGGTGTAGCTGGTTCAGTGTCCTTCGCGGTACCCCTTGCCTGATTACCCCAGCTATTCGTACCTGATTCTGGGGTCCAGCCAGGCGTACATTACGTCAACCACCAGGTTAGCCAGCAGCACCACCAGGGCGATGAACATCACGATGGCCTGGACTACCGGGTAGTCGCGGGCGGCCACGCCCTGAATGAACAGCTTGCCAATGCCGTGCAAATTAAAGACCTGCTCGATGATGACCTGTCCGCTCATCAGGAACACCACTTCAAAACCCGCCAGGGTCGTCACGGGCAACAGCGCGTTTCGCAGTACGTGCTGCCCCAATATTTTGGAGCGGTAAAGGCCCTTGGCCTCGGCGGTACGTACGTAATCTTCCCTCAGGACCTCCAGCACCGACGACCGGGTCATCCTCAGTATCTCCGCCGAGCTTCTTAAGCCCACCAGGAACGCCGGCAGAAGCAAGACCGAAAGGTTGCGCACCGGGTCATCCCACAGGTGGCGGTACTCAATTGGAGGCTTCCACCCCCATATCGCCACCAAGCCCGCAATTACCATCAACGCCAGCCAGAACCCCGGCATGGCTTGCAGGGTCATACTCGAGCCTCTTAAGAGGTAGTCAACCCATGTGTCCTGGCGCACGGCGGAGATAACTCCGCCCACCGTACCCAGAATCATCGCAATGCCGACGGCTAGCACCCCTAACTCGAAACTCAGGAAAATTCTGGGAGCCATCCTGTCCCAAACCGGCTTCCGATTGGTCCAGGAAATTCCGAAGTCACCCTGGAAGAAGTTCCCCAGCCAGCGGGCGTATTGCTGCGGCAGCGAACCCTGCAGCCCCAGCTGCTCCCGAATCTTCTCGAACTGCTCCGAACTCGCGTCGTACGCTTCTCCAGGCTCCCCGCCCAGCAGCAACGCCGTTGCGTAGTCACCGGGTATGGTGTGAAGCATGACGAAAATGAAGATTGATACCCCGAAGGCCGTAGGGACAAACAGCAACAATCGCTTGATTAGATATGTTCTCATTTGGTTAACACCTCCCCGGTGCCGGGTGAGAAGCTGGTCTTGGCTGCCTGGGAACGCCGGGGTTGTCCTATGCGGTAAATTACGGTGTTCCTTTGCTTATGGTTTCACGAAATTATATTCGATACCTAGGCATTTTCAAGTGCTATTGACGAAAAATCAGTATAATTCCCTATATTCAATAATGTTCGCAACTAATTATTACGATATTCGATATATGCCGCAGGTCGAATAGTTTCTCTGGAATCCAATTGGTTTGAAAAGTGGGCCACCCACCGGTGCGGTGGGCGGCCCAACCTGTTTATTGAACCTTATCCGATTTTAACTGTTTGGAGAAGCCGGCTAGGCTCCGCCAGGCACGCCAGAAATCTGGCCAGCGTTGTCGCTGTTGTCCTCGTCCGCCGGGTCGATCCAAAGGTGCATGAACTTGAGGAAAGAACCGTTCGGCGCCGGGAAGTGGGAGTAACCGTTGACCTCAGGCCAGAAGGACACGGCTTCCTGCTCCCAGTAAACCGGGAACGAGCTGTACTGATTCATCGCAGCTATTTCAATCTGGTGAGCCAGGTCGAGCCTCTTGGCCGGGTCCAGTTCGGTCTGGGCCTGGTCCAGCAGCGAAACGATGGCCTGGTCGCAGTTCGTCGCGGGAGGCGTCCAGTCGTTGCCCTCAGAGTCGCAGCGCAAGTAGGCAGCGACGCCGGCATTGGGGTCGTCGGCGGTAACTGTGTCATTACCGGGCTTGAGGTCACCCCAAGTACCTTCCGATTCCTGCGTACGGTAGGCTATAGTCTCAACCAGGTCAAAGTCGGTCTGGATACCGACCAGGCGTAGCTGCTCCTGCAGGAAGGTGGCCCTTGCCTGTACCTGGGCGTCCGATTCCACGGTGAACGAATAGGTCTTTTCGAAGTCGAAGCCCTCGCCTTCCAGGATGGCCCTGGCTTCGGCCCGGGTGGCTTCCATGTCATCGGAGACGCACCAGCCGGGTACCGAGCAGCGCTGCTCCATGGAGAGTTCCCAGGGGCTGCCGGGAGCGTAGCCGAAGCCGCCGGCGGCGCCGTGGCCGTCCTGCAGTACCAGGATACCGGCCTTACGGTCGATGGCCATTGCCACAGCCTGACGCACCTTGACGTTGTCAAAAGGAGCGTTGCGGTTGTTGATCCACAGGCGGAAGTTACCGCGAGTGGCGCGAATTACGGTAACGATCTGTTCGTGGTCCACGTAGGACTGGTATTGGCCCCAGTTGCGGACCCAGTGCCAGTCGGTCTGGTGGGCCAGCTGGGTGGCCTGCTGGGTGGACTCATCCAGGATACCGTTGATTACCAGCTCGTCCACGTAAGGCAGACCGGGGAAGTAGTAATTGGGGTTCTTGTCAAAGTACTGGGTGTCGATACCGACCTGCTGGTCCGCCCTCCACATGAAGGGGCCCAGGCCGACGGAGACATCCTGGAACATGGCTTCCTCGCCGCCGGCTTCAAACCAGGCCTTGTTGAAGATCTGGGCGCGGCGGTTGGCCAGCGGGAGCAGCAGAACGGACTCGCCACTGGGGCCGGCAAAGTCCATCTGGAAAGTCTGGTCATCGATGCAGCTGAACGTGTCAACGTTGGCCAGACGGCTCTGCATGTAGCTGGCGGTGATACCTTCGCCGCTCCGCATCGTCTCGAAGGAGAAGCGGGCATCTTCGCAGGTAAAGGCATCGCCATTGTGCCAGGTTACGCCCTCTCGGAAATTAAAAGTAATTCCGTCCAGCCCATCGGCCAGTTCCCAGTTCTTGGCCAGGTCGGGAATGATCGGCCCACCAGCGTCATAGGGATTCTCCATTACCAGGAGAGCTCCCGTGGGCATGCGGTACCGGTCGGTTACGCCGGAACCGGCGCCCCAGGCGTTGGCGTGTTCGAGGGGGTCTTCATAGTTGATGCGCAGGGTGCCGCCATAGACAACATCGCCATAGAAGTTGGCAACGTGGTCCGGAATGGGCACCACATCGGCCATTTCCGACATGGCCATGGTTTCCGGTTCTTTTTCCATGCTCGAATCGGGCTCGGCCATTGCCTCAGGCATCGCCGTAGGCTCGGGCATGGCTTCGGCCGCGGGAGCCTCAGTGGGCGCCACGGTGGGCACTGGGGTGGCGGTGGCGGCGGCGCCGCAAGCGACGGCGGCCAGGGCCATTATCGCCAATACTGGAGCAACTACCAGCGCCCGAGGGTTCTTAAACCAGTGGTTGGGCATTTTGTTTTTCCTCCACATTTCTCAGGGTAACCATAGTCCTGTTTCCAGCAATATTTGCTGGCAGTCGACTAATCCTTGTGATCCTTTAGTTACTCCTCGCACCTCCTTGAAACTAGGCTTTGCACGTTTGAAAAATGCTCTTTCATAAGCCAAATCTCCCGTGTCTCAGACGGGAACTTTGCAAACCCCAGCAATATATACACTGAAACTAGGTGTGTCAATAGTCACTGCTTCTCAGCCGCAATTCCAATGCTGGTGGTCTTGGCTCCTGCAGAGAAGGTTCGTGAACCTCCACTGTCGCGGGCCCAGCATCTGTCCCTCCACTACCTCACCTGAATCCATACACCTCATGCTTCAGCGGGTCTCTTATTGGGTGGCAGGGGCATACCTGCAGGTCTGTTCTGGCCCTGCCTTAAACCACCCAACCCGGCTCCCCACACAATTTTCACAGCTATTTCACTAAACATCGAAGTCGCAAATAATTGACCTTGTTTACTATTCGTAATATCATTGATGGGTAACCTCTTCCCCATATATTAGATCGGGTTTATAGAGGTTTAGCCCCACGGCTGGTCGAGGTATAGAATTGAGCGAAAACAAAGCACTGGCGGGACTGTTTGTTGTGGCCGTCGTGGCGATAGCGATAGCTGCCGTCCCAATCGCCGCCCAGCTCGGTCTCCTTTGGCTGTACATTGAACCTAACCCCAGGCACTTGCCTCCTGTCCTTACTGGTGAAGCAGTAGGCTGGGGAATAATCGGCCTGTTGACCGGTGTGGGGGTTGTAATAGTCTCCGAGTCCCTGTTTTGGCACCATAATCAGAGCCTGTGGACCAAGTTCCGGGGCCTTATCATCGGCGCAATCGTTGCCATGATTGCGGGTGTTACCCTGGGCATTTTCTTCGCCATTATCCAGATGGACAGCGTGGACGGCCAGGCCATGGAGACCAAGCAGTTAGCGGCCCTGGCGGGCGCCACCACCAGCGGTATCTGCACCATTGCTGGCATTTTCGCCGGTACCACCCTTAGGCGCTATGTGGTGGGACTGTACCGCTTGCCCAAGTCCGACCAGCCCAGCCGCATTACCTTTAATGATGAAGACGCCACAGGAGCCCGCCAGGCTGCGCGGGAAAGGAGCACCCATGCGGGAGAACACCCTTAAGCAAAAGCTCGATGCGGGAAAAGCCGTCTTCGGCGTCATGATCACTTTTCCCTCGGCTCCGGTTGTTGAAATGCTCGGCGAACTGGGTTTCGACTGGGTTCTCATCGACAACGAACACGGTTCCATAACCGTTGACAACTCCGAGGACATGGTTCGCGCCGCCGAACTCAGCGGCATCGCCCCCATCGTCCGTCCCGTAGGCAACAAGCCCGAGATCATCGCCCCCTTCCTCGACCGTGGCGCCTGGGGCGTGCAGGTACCTCACGTCAACACCGCCGAGGAAGCCCGCGCCGCCGTGGACGCGGTCAAGTACTACCCTGATGGCCACCGCGGCATCTTCAGCCGTGGTCGTCCTGCCGGTTACGGTTTTTCCGGCTCTACCTCCGACTATGTCAAGGAAGCCAACGCCAACACCCTCGTTTGCCTCATGCTGGAAGAGGTAGAAGCCATAGACAACCTGGAAGACCTGGTTACCGTTGATGGCGTGGACGTCTTCTTCATTGGCTCCGGCGACCTCTCCCAGTCCATGGGCTACCCGGGCCAGAACACCCACCCCGAAGTCCAGGCCCAGATGGAAAAGGGCGTCAAAATCATCCGCAATGCCGGACGTGTCGCCGGGGTAAGCTGCCCCGACAACCTGGTCCCCAAGTTCCTCGGCATGGGCGTCCAGTACTTCCACGGCAACGTGGGAACCCTCCTCCAGACCTCCAGCGTTGACTACTTAAACGGAATGCGGGCGTCTGCCTCGGACGTCGGAATGTAACTCCAGTGTAGGGAGTCAAGACGAATGCGGCGCTTGCCGGACCGGCAGGCGCTTTCTATTGTCTTTAGGGGACCGGCGTCCCCGCCATTTCCCAGGCGACACCATCCCCGCCCGATATTCCCAGCTATTATCTTCGGAGGGCCCGTGAAATACCGTACCCTTGGCCGCACCGGTATCAATGTTTCTGAAGTAGGCTTCGGCGGCGCCGGCATAGGCCACGTCTGGGGCCCCACCACCGATGAAGAGTGCATTCGCTCCGTCCGCATGGCCCTTGACCTGGGGATCAACTTCTTCGACACTTCCCCCATGTACGGCGGCGGAAAGTCCGAGGAGAACCTCGGCAAGGGTCTGGCCGGACGCCGCGACCAGGCGATCATCGCCACCAAGGTAAGGCTCCAAAACGAAGACGACCGCGCCAGCCACGAAAATATGGCCACCGCAGTCCGCCACTCCGTCGAACAAAGCCTCACACGCCTCGGCACCGATTACGTGGACGTCCTCCAGGTACACCACCAGGTCGGAGCGCAACGGGGGCAATACATGGCCGCCGTCGGCCCGCCCCCTCGCTACGCACTGCTGCTGAATCACGAAGACTACCTCGCCCTCGGAAACGCCATGCGGGAAGTCGTCCAGGAAGGCAAGGTCCGCTTCATCGGCATTACCGCCTGGGACGGCGACCCTCCCGCCATCAAGAAGATCATCGCCAGTGGCATCTTCGATACCGCCCAGATACTCTATAACCTGCTCAACCGCACCGCAGTGGGTGACCCACCCTCCGGTTTCGACGACGTTGACCAGGGTCAGTCCCTTCCCCTCGCCCATGCCAGCAACGTTGGCGTCATCGGAATCAGGTCCCACGCCGCCGGCGCCCTGGTTGACCACCTGGACCGTGAAGCAGCCCCCGACTCCGAAGTTGCCCGCGACCACCGCCGCACCCGGAACATCTGGCCCCTGCTGTCCGGCCAGTACTCCACCCTCTCCCAGGCCGCACTGCGCTTCTGCCTGGACAATCCAGGCATTGCCACGGTAGTCCCCGGGTTCAAGAGCGCCGCAGAGATGGAAGAAGCGGTAGCCTGCTCCGAACTGCCCTCGATCTCAGAAGAAGTTCTGGCAGACCTCGAATCCCTCTACCTTCGCCAATTTGAACACTAGAAACCATTTGTATCGCCCCTCCCTTTCAATAGGGGGCAGGGCGCGATGGTCGGGACACTGCGCGGAATTGCCTGGACCACGGTCATCCAGCTAATCGGCAGCCTGGCTTTGAAACAGCTTTCAGCCCTTATGCTAAACTGCCCTCAGCGCCGTTTCCCCGGCGGAAAATATCCGTACCGGTATCCGGCGCGCTCCAGACTTAAACCAGAGGAGTAACAGCAATGGGCGTTTACAGAATGTACACCGGCGACGACGGTGAAACCCACATCGACGAATTGTCAGAAGATGCCATCAAGGCCATCAACCTGCAGGGCGCCAAAATGGAATTCAGCGTATCCCAGCGCGAGCCGGGCTACTTCTCCGACTTTCATCCCGCCCCTCGCCGCCGCTGGCAGGTCGGCATTGTCGGCCGCACCATCATCGGCCTCAGCGACGGCACTTCCCAGACCTTCAACCCCGGTGACGTCCGGCTCATCGAAGACCTCACTGGAAAGGGCCATACTACCACCTACCCCGACGGCTACAACATAACCCTCCAGGTAACTCCCGCAGAAGATCTCTAGGGAACGTCTGGCATCCAGGCCAGGAAGCCCGTCGGCGGGCATCGACATATTCGGGCTTCGATAAATTGTCGATGCCTGCTGTTTTTTGACGCTTTTCGCATCGCATTTTGCGTAATCATATTGCGGCCCTTCACGTTTGACACCGTCTGCCTTGAAATCTATACTCTGCGAAATTATGTCAAGGGCTGCAGGTTGCGTTCCCTTCCAGACCGGTGTTATCAGCAGCCCCTTTCCAGATAGCAGAAGCAGTCAACACAACCGGAGGTGCTTCTTGGTTTCTAAGTTGTTTGGACAAAGCAGGATTCTACTGAGTCTCTTCCTTATTCTCTCACTGGCCCTGGTGGTGGGTTGCGGAAGCGCCGCCCCGGAAGTGATTGAAACGGAGGTAATTAAGGAAGTCCCAGTCGAGGTTGAAGTCGAGCGGCAGGTAGTGAAGGAAGTGCCGGTCGAGGTGGAAAGAGAGATTGTCAGGGAAGTCCCCGTCGAGGTCACGGTCGAGAAGGAAATCATCCAGGAGATTCCTTCCGAGCGGGTCGTCGAGCGGGTCGTCATCCCAACTCCCATCCCCGCCCAGGCAGTGGAAGCCAAGGTAGCTTCTGAACGGCTGGACAAGGTTGCCATTGCCGTAGGTGGAATCTCCTGGGACTCCAACTACACCTACAAGGTCAACATCGGCGGGTACCTGGACAAGTGGCCCGTCTATGAGTACCTCGTCGGCGTCGACAACGCTACTGGCGGTTACACTGCGGAACTGGCCACCGAGTGGTCCATCGCCGAAAACGGCAAGGACTGGACTTTCAAGCTCCGCGAGGACATTCCCTGGCAGGACGGCTACGGCAACTTCACCGCCGAGGACGTCCGCCACTCCATGTGGCTGCTGGTACAGGAAACGGCCGCACCCAGCGGCGCCAGCACCTGGCGCAAGATTATGGGCACCAGCCGGGGCGATGACGAAGCGACTACCCTCGCCCGCGCCGCGGAAGTCGTGGAGATCATCGACGACCACGAGATTGTCATTCACCTGGGCATAGTCCTGCCCGAAGCCCTCTTTAACCTTGGCAAGCGCCGCAATTTGCCCATCGAGAGCAAGGCTCGCTGGGACGCTGTTGGCGACGAGGGAATGGGCGAAAAAATGGTAGGCACCGGCCCTCTGCAGTTCGTGGAGCGGGTCGAAGGCTCCCACGTTCTATACGATGCCGTGGACGAGCACTGGCGTGTGGTCCCCGACTACCACCAGCTTGAGTTCCGCGCCATCGCCGAAAGCCAAACCAGGCTGGCCTCCCTGCTCACCGAGCAGGTCCACCTGGCCGTCATCGAACGCGCCATTCGAGAAGAGGTTACTTCGCGTGGCTTCGAGTTCGTCAGTGGTGTCTTCCCGGGTATCCAGCACCACTGGACTTTCTACGGAAACTACCACACCGAACCCGACACCCTCGAACCAACCAACCCGATGTTGATCAAGGAAGTCAGGCAGGCCATGGCCAAGGCAGTCAACCGGGAAGCCATTGTTGAGGCTCTGCTCCCCGGCGCCAAGGTTCAGATCCCATCCTTCGTCAAATTCACCGAGCTTGACGGACAGAACTGGCCCGGCCTGATTAATCCCGAGTGGAGCGAACGCTGGGACTCCATGTACGCCTATGACCCCGATGGCGCCAAGGAGCTCTTGGCCGCCGCCGGTTACGCCGACGGTTTCGAATTCACGCTGGCCCTGGACTCCAACTCCGCCCTGCCCGAGATCATCGACATCGGTCAGGCCATGGCGCTGGACTTCGAGGCCATCGGTCTCAAGCCCACACTGGCCAACATTGAAGCCAGCAAGATCCGGTCCCAGCGCCGCGCCCGTGAAATTCACAACACCCTGGCCGGCTCCGCAGGCTACAGCTACACTGTCTATCACCTTGAAACCCTGTTCTGCACCTGCGGCTCTGTCCACACCTTCGCCGATCCCTTCATTGACGGGAAGATCGAAGAGCTCAACGTCACCGTGGACGCCGCTCAGCGGACCAGCATCATGCGGGAAGTCGGCGACTTCTGCTACGACAACGTGTGTGCGCTGCCCATGTTCGACGTAGCGCCAGACATCGCCATTAATCCTGAATTCATTGAGAGTTACGTGTTCCCCGGGTTTATTAGCGGCTTCTACACCCACCTGGAGTACATCGAAACGGTGCCGCAATAGACCTGTAGTGTCTTGTTAGTCAAACCTGGTAGTCAGGAGTGCGCCTCATTAAACGGTTGAAACAATGGTTTGAGGCGCGCTTCTCTTTCTGGCCACTGAGGCTGCAAATCAGACAGCATTGTCCTGGTAACGCCGGGAGGCAAAAGTGCAGCGTTATATTGTAGTCCGCCTGTTCCACGCCCTGCTGGCTCTCTTTGCCATGAGCATCATCGTATTCTCTTTGGCGCGGATTTCCGGCAATCCCATGGACGTGCTCCTTCCCGAGGACGCCACGGAACAGGACTTCATCATCGCCACCGAGCAGTGGGGACTGGACAAGCCCCTCCACATCCAGTACCTGGTTTACGTGGGCAACGTCCTGCGTGGCGATTTCGGCACTTCCATCAAGTGGCCCGGCCGTTCCACCCGCGACCTCATCATCGCTCGCTTGCCTGCCACCCTGGAACTTTCCGCCCTTGCCCTCGTTGTAGCCGGCCTGCTGGCCTTGCCCCTCGGCGTGCTGGTAGCTGTCAAGAAGGACACCGGCATCGACTACGCTGGCAAGGTCGTCGCCCTCCTGGGGCAGGCCGCCCCATCCTTTTGGGTTGGCATCATCCTCATCTGGATTTTTGCCGTTACCCTTGGCTGGCTGCCAGCCTCCGGCAGGGACGGTCTGACCAGCCTTATTTTGCCTGCCTTCGCCCTGGGCTGGTTTCAGGTCGCTGCGGTCATGCGCTTGACTCGCTCTTCCATGCTGGAGGTACTGGACAGCGAATACGTCAAGCTTGCCCGGATTAAGGGCATTCCCAACTGGAAGGTAGTTTGGAAACACTGCCTGCGCAACGCCGCCATTGCCCCGCTGACCTATTTCGGGTTCATTCTCGGCGGCTTCCTTACGGGTTCCGTAGTTATTGAAACCGTGTTCGCCTGGCCCGGCGTTGGATTGCTGGCTATTGACGCGCTGCGGGCGCGGGACTTCCAGGTGGTTCAGAGCGTCGTCCTCTTCTTTGGAGTAGTATATATAGCCAGCAATCTGCTGGTGGACATCCTTTATGCCTACCTGGATCCCCGGATCCGGTACACAGGCTGACCGGCGCCTTGAGCCGGCATTGGGGGAAATAACATGGCCAATATCGCAGGGGCCATTCCGAGTCCCATAGGCGCTGTAGCAGATCGCGTCAAGCGGGTCTCCAGATGGGCGCGCCAGTTTCCCCTAGTGACCATCGTAATCCTATTTTTTGTGCTCATTATCCCCGCCTTGTTTGCCGACCAGGTGGCTCCCCACGAACCCACCAAGGGCAACATCCTTGACCGCCTGCAGCCCCCAGCCTGGATGGAAGGCGGCTCCTGGGAGCATCCCCTGGGAACCGACAAGCTGGGCCGCGACATGTTCAGCCGCATCATTCACGGCGCCCGCATATCCCTTACCATTGCCGCTATTTCCATCGTCTGCGGCGGCATAGTCGGCACCACCCTGGGGCTGGTCGCCGGTTACTGGGGGGGCCTGTGGGACCACGTGATCATGCGCCTGGTGGACATCAAAATCTCGATACCATCCATATTATTGGCGCTCATCCTGGCAGCGGCGTTAGGACCCAGCTATTTCACCGTCATCATTGTTGTGACCCTTACCCTGTGGACCAGGTATGCCCGCCTGGTGCGGGGCGAGGTTCTAAGCCTGCGCGCCCAGGACTTCATATCCCGGGCCCAGGTCGCCGGCGCGGGCACCCCTCGCATCATCATGCGCCACCTCCTGCCCAACGTCGTCAACACCATCATCGTGCTGGCAACCCTGGAAGTAGGGGTGGTAATCATCCTGGAAGCATCTCTTAGCTTCCTGGGCGCCGGCATTCCGCCTCCCAACCCCGCCTGGGGTCTCATGGTGGCCGACGGCAGGGCCCTGGTAATCAACGCCTGGTGGGTGTCCTTCTTCCCCGGCATTGCCATCCTGCTGACCGTGCTCTCAATGAACCTGCTGGGCGACTGGCTGCGAGACAGGCTTGACCCCAAGTTGCGAAACGTCTAGGCTGTAGCAAACCAGTACTGGATTCACCCAACGCTGACCAGGAAGCAATACTGTGAGGCCGGACGAGGGTTTGAAGACTCTGTCCGGCCTTCTTTTGGCCTTTCTGCGGGCCCGAGCTTCGCCGTGGAATCCTGCCCTCGCCCTGCTGTCCCAAACCCTGTGACGCCCGTACCCCGGGCGCGGCCAAAGCCGACTCTGCCGCCGCAGGGTAAATTCAGCCCTAACCGGAGCCCATGAGAATCAACTCCACTATCCGGCAGGCCACCTACCCCATCGCCATCCTGGGAGAACGGAACTTCGCCCTCGTATGGTCATCGGTATGGACCGTTCAGACCGGCAACCAGATGGAGGCCCTGATTCTCGCCTGGTACGTCCTGGAGGTTACCGGCAGTCCATTCCTGGTGGGTCTCATTGCCTCGGCCCGCATGGGGCTCAACTTCCTAGCCATTTTCTCCGGCGCCATCGCCGACCGTCTCCCCAGGCACCGCCTTTTGGCTTTCGTCGAACTTGTCATGACCTGCTTCGGCGTTTCAGTGCTCACCCTGATGCTTACCGGTTTCCTGCAAGTGTGGCACCTCTTTGCCATCACCCTCAGCGCCGGCGTGGTCCGCATCTTCCAGATGCCCTCAGCCCAGGCCCTCATTGGCGACACCCTGCCCCCCGACAAGATCAGCAACGGCGCCGCACTCAGCAGTATGGCCCAGAACCTGTCCACCATCCTGGGCCCCTTCGTCGGCGGCCTTCTCTACAAGACCTGGGGCCCCGAGGGAGGCTATACCGGAGTCGCCCTGCTGTATTTCACCAGCGCCATCTGCGCCTTCTTCGTCCGTCCTGTCCGCATCACCGAAACCCAGCCCCGTGGCTCCGTCCTGGGCACCGTCATGGAAGGACTACGCTACGTGAAGGGCCAGCAGATATTGTGGGCCACGCTCGCCCTTGCCGTAATCATCAACCTGACCGGCTGGCCCTTCCACACCGCCCTCCTGGCAATCTTCGCCGGTACTGTCCTGGAAACCGGCCCCGATGGCCTGGGACTGCTTACCGCCTCCTTCGGCATTGGCGCCCTGGGCGGTTCGCTTGCCTGGGCTACCTTCCGCAACCTGCAGCACATTGGCAAGCTGATGATCCTTTCCGTGGTTGTCTGGCACGGCAGCATGCTTGTCTTTGCCCTGTCCTCCAACCTCTACCTGTCGCTGGCCATCCTCCTGGTAACGGGCCTCGCCTTCTCCTCCACCCAGGTCATGATGCTCACTGCCATGCTCCGGACCACCCAGGCCGACTATCGCGGACGCGTCCTTGGTCTCCGGGTCCTGGCCATCTACGCCTACGCCTTCGGCGGCGCTGGAGCGGGCTACCTCGCCGGAATCTGGGGAGCCCCCGTGGCGGCCGTCACCATCGGCCTGGCCGGCGTAGTCATGACCTGCTCCCTCATAATCTTCACCCCCCAACTTCGTCGCGCCTAGGCAAAAGCCATCGCGCTCCCCGGGTAGGCGCTTGCAACTACACCGTAGCCATTTCAAAGTCTCTTCCCACTTGACGGGGGAAGGCCAGGATGAGGGTGACGCCTTTCCAGAAGCCGCCTTTTACTAAACCACCAGGCCGCAGGATGACTGGTGAAAAAGCTTCTGGAAGCCCCTCGGGCCAGGCAGCCAACGCGAATGCAGGTGGGAAGCTGCCTGTTTACCATTAGTCACTCCAGGACCACCCCAACTGGTCCACCACTTCTCCTCTTTCAGGCTTTAGCAAACTCACAAAAGCCGTTATACTTGGGCCAGCTTACAGGGAAGTCCGCAGGAGGATAAACATGGCCCGACTGCCAAACGTCACCCGTGACATGGTGCCCGAAGAATTCCGCGAAGCCTACGACGAAGTCACCGGCGGGACCGTCATCACCGGCGGACCTGGCTCCATAACCATTAACAGCCCCGAAATGGCCCGACGCCGCGCCGACCTGACCAACTACCTCCGGTACGAAACCCAGTTCCCCCGGCGCATCCTGGAGCTGGCCATAATTGCCACCGCCCGGGCCATGGACTGCCCCTATGTCTGGAACGCTCATGCCCCCGCTGCCCGCAGCGAAGGCGTCAGCGATGCCATCATCGACGCCCTGCGCGAAAAGCAGCCCCTGCCCAACATGGCCGACGACGAACGCGCCGTCATCAATTACGTCAACGATTTCTACAGCACCCACCGGGTCAACCAGGACGCCTTTCAAGCTGCCATGGACCAGTTCGGCCCCCAGTACTTGGTGGAGTTGACTTCTCTCATGGGCCACTACGCCCAGACGGCCTTTGTCCTCAACGCCTTTGAGGTCGAACTGCCGGAGGGGACTACCGAACCGGTCCTGCCCACCTAGTAATGCAACAACTTTGAAACTTTGGGTTTGGGACTTGCTGTCTCTCCGGCGCAGTCCGGAATCCGGGTACTTTCCAGGTCGGTGAAATTGACCTGTGGCAATTATTCTGGATTCCGGCTCAAGGCCGGAACGACGATAAGAGGTGAGCGATCATCTCAAGAATGGCTCTGAGCTACAAGGGCACGTTTCAAGAATCGGTTGCCCGTCTGGGGAAGTCAGGCTGGGGGTGACATTTTCGGGCCAACAAATTCGGATTAATGCACGAAAGCCCCGTTCGCCCTGAGCTTGTCGAAGGGCCACTCCTAACACAGACCTGACCGGCCTTTGAGCCGGTAAATCCCATGGTGGAGGCAAACTATGCGACTGGAAGGAAAAGTGGCGTTAATCAGCGGTGGCGCCAGGGGCCAGGGAGCCTGTGAAGCCCGAATGTTCGCTGCCGAAGGCGCCAGCGTAGTCTTCGGCGACATCCTGGACGACCTGGGCCAGCAGGTGGAGGCGGAAATCCGCGAACTGGGCTACGAGGCCACCTACGTCCACCTGGACGTCACCAGCCAGGCCCAGTGGGAATCGGCTGTACAGACCGCCGTCGACCGCTACGGCAAGCTCGACGTTCTGGTCAACAACGCCGGCATATGCAACTGGGGCAAGCTCGAAGACTCCAGCGGCGAGGAATGGGACCGCATCATGGAAATCAACGGCAAGGGTGTCTTCCTCGGCACCCTCGTCGCCATTCCTGAAATGAAAAGGGTCGGCGGCGGCTCCATCATCAACATTTCCTCCATCTCCGGTCTCGTCGGCCAGGACACCGTCACCGCGGCCTACAACGCTTCCAAGGGCGCCGTCCGGCTGCTCACCAAGACCACCGCCATCCAGTACGCCGCCGACAACATCCGGGCGAATTCCGTACACCCCGGGTCCGTCGCCACGCCCATGACCGCCGAACGCCAGTCCGACCCCGAGGTTCTGCGCCAGAGCGAGTCCCGCATCCCCCTCGGCCGCGTCGGCCAGCCCGAAGACATCGCGTACGGGGTCTTGTACCTGGCCTCCGACGAATCATCCTTCGTCACCGGCAGCGAACTCGTCGTCGACGGCGGCTACACCGCAACGTAGCCTGAAAGTCTATCCACGGGTGAACATGTATGGGCACGAAGGGATTATAGCTTGAATACAAGCGCTATTAGTGGGCATTCGTGAAAGTTCGTGGACAAAGAGGTAGAGGTAGCTTATGGTTGCCGAAATGCAGGGACTGGTTGACTCCGAACGCGGCCTGGTAAGTCGCCGCATTTTCATCGAACCCGACATCTACCAGCAAGAACTGGAGCGCATCTTCGCCCGGTGCTGGCTGTTCCTCTGCCACGAAAGCCAGATCCCCAACCCCGGCGACTACTTCACCACCTACATGGGCGAAGACCCCGTGCTGGTTATGCGCGACAGCAGCGGGACCGTCAACGCCTTCCTCAACATCTGCCGCCACCGGGGCAACCGCCTCTGCCGCGCCGAAGCTGGCAACGCTGCCACGATCACCTGCGCCTACCACGGCTGGACCTACGCCAACAGCGGCAAGCTGGTGGCCGTACCCAACCTGCAAGACGCCTACTTCGGCGAGCTTGACCTGGACCAGTGGAATCTCATCCCCGTCGCCCAGTTGGACGACTACAAGGGAATGATATTTGCCACCTTCGACCCCGAGGCCCCGCCCCTGCGCGAATACCTGGGCGAGATGGCCTGGTACCTGGACAGCTTCTTCGACCGCCGGGAGGGCGGCGTAGAAGTGGTTGGCGGTGTCCATAAATGGGTCGTGCCCTGCAACTGGAAGCTTCCTGCCGAGAACTTCGGCGGCGACGCCTACCACGTATCCTGGAGCCACCTGTCCGCCATCCGCGCCGGGTTTGCTGGCGATTTCCGGCTCCGTAACAACACAGGCGGCACCCTTGTATCACCCGGCGGGGGCCATTGTGTCATCACCCTGGGCGCCGGCGCCATTGCCGAGGCCCCGGACCCGGAGCTTCTTGCCTACGAGCAGGAGACCCGCCCCGAAACCGTCAACCGCCTGGGGCCCAGGGCCGAACAGGTCAGCCCCATCGTGGCCACCGTCTTCCCAAACCTGTCCATCATCCGGTCCACGTCCCATTCCTTCCGCGTCTGGCACCCCAAGGGACCCGGGGAAATCGAAATCTGGGCCTGGATTTTCGTGGACAAGGAAGCTCCCCCATCAGTTAAGGAGGCGCTCAGGCTAAACGGCCTGCGGGGCTTCGGCCCGTCGGGAACCTTCGAGCAGGACGACATGGACAACTGGCAGGAATGCACCCACACTTCCCGAGGCGTCGTCTCCCGACGCTTCGACCTGAACATGCAAATGGGCCTGGGCCACGAGCAATACCGCCCCGACCTGGGTGGCTGGGCCAGCGACTACCGACTCAGCGAAAGCAACCACCGCCAGTTCTACCGCCGGTGGGCCGAAATCATGGCCGCCGAACGCTGGCAAGACCTGCCTTCATAGCGTTCGTTTCAGAAGTCCAGCCAGTCAAGAGTCAGTCAGGCCTAGTGAATGCCAAACCCTTCGCCCTCAACCCGTCGCAAGGGCCAACGGAACTTATGCCCCGTTCGCCCTGAGCCTGTCGAAGAGCCGACCGTAGGTACAATCCACAAGCAATCCCTTGCCCCCTCCACGGGGGAGGGCTGAACTGGGAGTGACTCCCACCACAATTCACCTGCCGCTCAACAAGGATGCCATCTTGCAAATAACGCCCGACCTGCTCCGAGAAGTTGAACAGTTCCTGTACCGCGAGGCCCGCCTGCTGGACAACCGTCATTACCACCAGTGGACAGAACTTCTGGCCGAAGATCTGCGCTACTGGATGCCCATGCGCAGCAACCGCTACCCTGCCAACAGCAAGGCCATCGCCTCCCTTGACGAGGCGCAGCAGGAAACCCACGATTTGACGGAACCCCACGAACTTGCCGTAATGGACGAGACCAGGGACAGCCTGATTCGGCGCATTGAACGCCTCGACAGCGGCTTTGCCTGGGCAGAGGACCCGCCCTCCCGCACACGTCACTTCGTCTCCAACGTGGAGTTGGAACCGGCGGACAACCCTGGCGAGGTGAAGGTATATTCCAACTTCATAATGTACCGCACCCGGGGCGAGCGGGAGGAAGATTTCTACGTTGGCAGCCGGGAGGATATATTGCGGCGGACAGCCGATTCCTGGCTGATTGTGTACCGCAAAGTCGTGCTGGACCAGGCCGTTCTTTCGGCCAAGAACGTCAGCAACTTCTTCTAAACTCCGGCCAGGAATCCCTCCTCACTCGAAGGGGAAACGCCAGCAAGGGAGAAGAACCTGGCCAGAATATCACCGCCGCCAATTTGCGGGGCCGTCCCTGTTACTCGAAACTTTCTTAGCGTCAGGAAGTCCATCGCGCCATAACCATGCCCGATATTGGGCCAGGTCTCTCGGCTAGTATGAAGTGTCGCCTCGAATTTGCCGGAGGGCTTGTAGTTCTGGCTTGAAGCCGTCACTGGGGAACCAGACCGAACCACTGGGTAAGTCTTGAGCTGCTTCAACGGAGTTCATGCTGATCCTGCTGCAGTATTCAGCTAGAACTACCTCACTAACGTTACCGCCATCCTGTAGAATTAGTTATCAAGACCCACCATCACGGAGGAGAAACCAATGGATATCGGAGTCCTTAACTTTGTAACCGACTACTCGATGCGGCCTGTGGATCTGGCCATTGCCCTCGAGGAGCGCGGGTTCGAATCCCTTTGGGTGCCCGAGCACACCCACATACCGGCCAGCCGCCGCAGCCCCTGGCCCGGCGGACCCGACCTGCCCCGCGAATACTGGCACTCAATGGACCCCTTCGTCGCCCTTGGCGCCGCCGCCGCAGTCACCACCAATCTCAAGCTGGGCACCGGCATCTGCCTTATAGTCGAGCGGGACCCCATCATCACCGCCAAGGAAATCGCCACGCTGGACATGATCTCCAACGGTCGGTTCATGTTCGGCATCGGCGGCGGCTGGAATTCCGAAGAAATGGAAAACCACGGTACCAATTTCCGCCGCCGCTTCCGCCTCCTTCGGGAGCGCGTCCTGGCAATGAAGGCCATCTGGACCGAAGAGGAAGCCGAATTCCACGGAGACTACGTGGACTTCGACAAGATCTGGTCCTATCCCAAGCCGGTGCAGAAGCCCCATCCTCCCATCTTCATGGGCGGCGACGGCCCCACCACCTTCGATCGCGTGGTTGAGTTCTGTGATGGCTGGATGCCCATCGCCCGGGGCGCAGGTCAGGAGGGGGTCCTGGCGGAAAAGATCGTGCTCCTCCGCAAACAAGCGGAAGAGGCCGGACGCGACCCCAACAGCATCCCGGTTTCCCTGTGCATTTTCGCCCCGCCCCAGGAAGACACCATCCCCCGGATGGCCGAGGCTGGCGTGGATCGCCTCATTCTCTTCCTGCCATCCGAAGGGCGTGACACCGTTCTGCCCATCCTTGACCAATACGCAACCCTGATCCCCCAATAGGAAGTCCTGTCAGCGCGCCAATGAGACTGGATTAACGCGTGGAAAGTACCGTTCGCCCTGAGCCTGATGCAGTGTCTCCCTTCCCCTTCGCCGGGGAAGGGAAGGCTGGGGGTGGCCCCTCTCCATCAAGCTGACCAAAACATGCGCAGCCAGGAAATAGACCCGATAAATCTACTCGTGAACCAGCAGCGCCAAAATCGCCCCAGGAGGAACCTATGGGTTGGTCAAGCCACCACAAAGATGGACTAATCTACCACTCCCCCCAGCACAGCTACCGGGGCTACACCCTGCTGACCACCAACGGCAGCAACTACGTTAAGCTCATTGACATGGAAGGCCGCGTCTGTCACCAGTGGTACTATCCCGAGCGGCTGGGCTACGGCTATCTCCTGGACAACGGCAACCTCCTCTTTCGCACCATCAGTTCTCGCGCCGGCGGCCAGCGCAGCGATGCCGGTCCCAGGTCCGGCGCCATCGTCGAATTAGACTGGGAGGGCCGTGAGGTATGGCGGTACGAGAACCCTCTGCTCCACCACGACTTCGACCGTCTCCCCAACGGCAATACCCTCGTCCTGCTCTTCGAACCCCTGGAGCCGGAGCTAGCCTCCAGCATCAAGGGCGGCTCCCCGAAGGCAGATCGCGATGTCGAAATGCTCGGCGACCTGGTCGAAGAAATATCCCCCGAGGGTGAGACCGTCTATTCCTGGCGGTCCTGGGAACACCTGGATCCGGAAGACGATGAAATCTGCTTCCTCGAGAACCGCGAGGAGTGGACCCACCAGAACTCTCTGCGCACCACCCCCAACGGTGACCTGATTGTCAGTTTCCGCCGCACCGACACCGTGGGCATTGTGGACAAGCAGACCGGCGACTGGAAGTGGAAGTGGGGCCCCGGTGAAATCTCCCACCAGCATTACCCCAATATGCTGGACAACGGCAACATACTGCTCTTCGACAACGGCTGTCACCGGCCCGGTTTCACCTTCTCCCGCGCCGTCGAAGTCAACCCAGAAACCAGCGAAATCGCATGGGAATACAAGGGCGACCCGCCCATCTCTTTCTACAGCTTCCACATTAGCGGCGCAGAAAGGCTCCCCAATGGCAACACCCTCATCTGCGAGGGCGCCCCTGGTCGAGTCTTCGAGGTAACCCCCAACCGGGAAATCGTCTGGGAATACATGAATCCCGAGTACGTCTATACCGTTCGCGACGCTTCCCGCGCCAACTCCCTGTTCCGTGCCCACCGCTACGGCCCCGATCATCCGGCGCTAGTGGACAAGGACCTGGACCCGGATAAGTTCGCTGCCCTGAACCGCCTGTACGGAGGATAGTTTTGCCCCGGCTTGGGGCCGGTTCGGGAAGGACAGAACCTGACAAATGAAGCAGTCCATCCTTGCCAACAAGGTTGAAACACCATGACCACACGGGAAGAACTGGTGCAGCGCGCCGCAGCCCTGGTACCGACGCTGAAAGAACGGGCAGCCGAAACCGAAGAGCGGCGTCAGGCCCTCCCCGAGACCATTGAAGACCTGAAGGCTGCGGAGTTGATCGTTGCCGCCCAGCCACCCTGCTACGGCGGGTTGGGTCTGGACTTCGACGTGGTATTCGACGTTGCCACCGAGCTTGGCCGGGGTTGCGGCTCCACTGCCTGGTGCTACAGCATCTGGGCCAGCCACAACTGGCTCCTGGGCCTCTTTCCCAAACCGGCCCAGGACGAGTACTGGGCCAGCGACCCTAACACACTGGCCTCAACGTCCTTCAACCCCTTCCGTGGCAAGGCGGAGGCTGCCTCCGGTGGCTATCGCCTCAGCGGACACTGGGACTTCTCCAGCGGGTGCGATGCCGCCCAGTGGGTGCTGCTAATCGCCAACGGCCCGGAGACCCCGGTGATGCTGCTCTTGCCCAGATCGGACTACTCCATCGAAGATACCTGGTTCGTCTCAGGCCTCAAGGGCACCGGCAGCAAAGACATCCTGGTTGACGACATGTTCGTCCCCGAGCACCGCACTGTTCCCATGCCCCTAATGCGGGAGGGCATGGCCCCCGGTCGGGATGTCCACAATACGGCCAACCAGCGCATTCCCCAGCAGTGCATCCTCCCCTTCACCCTCGCCTCTCCCATCCTCGGCATGGCCCGGGGCGCCGTCGAATTCTTCGAGGCGCGTATTCAGCACGGGTCATCAGCCCGGGAGGGCAATCCCTTGTCGGAAGTTCCCAGCTACCATCTCCGCCTGGCCGAGTCCTCGGCCGAGGTGTGGGCCGCCCTCAGTATCATGCAGCGCGACTGCCGCGAAATCATGGAACGCGCCCATCGCGACGAACTCCCCTCCATCAACGACCGCGCCCGTTATCGCCGCGACCACGCCTATGTCGCCAGGCTCAGTGTCAGGGCCATAGACCGTCTCTTCGAAGCCAGCGGTGGGCACAGTCTCTACGATTCCAGCCCCATGCAGCGCTTCCACCGCGACGCCCACGCCGCATCCCACCACGTCGGCCTCTCCTGGGACACCCTTGCCGAACAATACGGCCGGGTTCGCGCCGGTCTCGAACCGGACAGAAGACTGGTCTAGGAGCCAAACACTTGAACAAAGAAATCGGGGCGGGTTTGTTGGAAACCCGCCCCTTGCAATCTACTGGCAGTGCCGCCGAGCAGCGTTAACTACCCCCCGTTCTCCTGCTCCCACTTGGCCTCAAGGTAGGTGGCCGAGTTCATCGGCAGGTCGGTCAACCTCAACCCCACCGCGTGGTAAATGGCGTTGGCCACGGCCCCCATGGGAGGCACAAGAGAAACCTCTCCCACGCCGCGAACTCCCAGCGGGTGGCCCGGATTAGCTACCTCCACGATTACCGTGTCAATCATCGGCAAGTCCAGGCAGGTCGGCATCCGATAATCCAGGAAACTGGAGTTGACCATCAACCCCTCCTGGTCCACGTAATACTCCTCGTTCAGCGCCCAGCCGATGCCCTGGACCGCGCCGCCCTGAATCTGGCCCTCAACGTAGCTGGGGTGGATGGCCTTGCCCGCATCCTGAAGGGCGGTGTAACGCAATACTTCCACCTTCCCCGTGTCCGGGTCAACCTCCACGTCCACGATGTGGATACCAAAGGCGTTCCCCACTCCCGCCGGGTTTGCAGTCGCGCGACCCACCACCGGACCGCCGCTGCCATTCAGCCGCCGGGCAATCTGCGCAAAGGTCATGCTCAGCTCCGAGTCCGACTTGTGGCTCAGCACCCCCTTGTTGTACTCCACGTCCTCCACACTCACGTCCCAGATCGTGGCCGCCCGCTCGATGAGTTGCCGCTTGATGTCTTCTCCAGCGTTGTAAACTGCCGTACCCATCTTGAAGGTCACGCCGCTCCCGCCGGCCCCGGAGCTGTACCCGATGGAGTCAGTATCGGCGATGGAGGGCTTGATATCCTCCGCCGCGATGCCCAGTACTTCCGCAATCTGCATGGCCATGGCGGCCCGGCTTCCTCCGATATCCGGCGAGCCCTCCACCAGGCTTACCGTGCCGTCCGGGTTGACACTGGCCACGGCGCTGGCCGGGCCAGTCCCGTTCATCCAGCAACCGGCGGCAACGCCCCTGCCCCGATTCTTGCCCTCTATGGGCTGGGCCAGGTGCGGATGTTGCTGGGCCGCCTGGCACAGTTCCACCATTCCGATGCGGCGGAAGGTCGGACCCGTAATTTGGCGGTCGCCCTCCTTGGCCGAGTTAATCAGCCGAAACTCAACCGGGTCCATCCCGATCTTCTCGCACACCTCGTCCAGGACCGTCTCCGCGGCAAACGCGGCGGTTGGCGAGCCGGGCGCACGGTATGCGGCCGACTTCTGGGTGTTAACCACCACGTCCAGCCCCTCAATGTACCCGTTGGGGATGTTGTAGGGGGCAAACATGGTCCGGCAGGCCGACGCCACCGGTGAGCCAGGGAAAGCCCCCGCTTCATAGGTCAACTGGGCCTCGGCAACGGTAATCTTGCCGTCGTTGGTGGCCCCCACCTTCACCTTCATATGCGTGGCCGGCGCTGGACCGGTTCCCAGGAATACCTCGGTGCGCGACATGGCTATCTTTACTGGCTTGCCGGTCTTCCGCGACAGCGCCGCGACCACCGGCTCGATGTAGCAGCCACCCATACCCTTGCCGCCAAATCCGCCCCCAATTTCCATGGGGACAACCTTTACCCTGGAAACGGAGACACCCAGGATAGTAGATGTGTGGTCGCGCAGGGCAAAGTGGCCCTGGCTGCTAGCCCAGATAGTGACGGTATCGTCCGTGTTCCACTGGGCAGTGGCGGAATGGGGCTCGATGTAACCCTGGTGGACCGCCTTGGTATGGAACTCTCGCTCCACCACCACGTCCGCCTCGGCGAAGGCCTTTTCCGGATCCCCCAGCGTGTATTCAAACCGGTTGGCCAGGTTGGTTACCTTGCCCGACTGGTCGCCCCACGCTCCGGGCCGCCAGCTGGGACTGTCAAACGTAACCAGCCGCTCGTGCACCAGGGGCGCATTGTCGGCCAGGGCTTCGTCTGCGGTCAGCACCGGTTCCAGCACTTCCCAATCCACTTCGATCAGCGCCAGGGCCTCCTCCGCCAGGTGCTGGCTGGTTGCTGCCACGGCGGCGACGGCGTGCCCGCGATAGAGGGCCTTTTCCCGGGCCATCACGTTGCGGCTGTAGAAGCCATAATTAACGTTGGCCCCCTCCGACAGGTCCGATACTTCGGCGGACACGTCGGGAAAGTCGGCAGACGTCACCACCGCCTCCACTCCCGGCAGGGCCAGCGCCTTGCTGGCGTCAATCCCCCGAATCCGCGCGTGGGGATGGGGACTGCGCAGGATCTTTCCAAACAGCATTCCGGTCAGATGAATGTCCGCGGCGTAGCGGGCCCGACCCATCACCTTGTCCGGTCCGTCATGCCTGATGGGTCTGGTACCTACGACATCGTACTCCTGGTTCGAGAGCACAATGTTGGGCTTGTAATCGAGCATCTCTTCCTCCCCTCAAACCTGGCCCAGGGCCAGGCAGTATCTGGGCCTAATTTACCACAATTGAACGGCGTTTGGGATAACGCCACGTCAGGCCTGACGGCACGGTTACCCCTTAACGGCTGAACCGTCGCCGGGGACCTGTGCAATAATGACACTCCAACAGGACCGCGCTACTCTGATCCTCTTACGAAGTCCTGCGGGATCGGGACAGTAACAGGCACGGGCACTGTTGAAAGGAGGATTCTCCATGCTCCCTGAAAAAGGAATCATCCAGACCATTCTCGGAAATGGAGAGGAAGGCTGGCACGGCGACGGCGGCCCTGCTCTCCAGGCGGCCTGCCAGTTGCCCTATGCCTGCGAGTTCGACTCCCACGGCAATATGATAGTATGCATGGGACGGCAAAATCGCATTCGCCGTATGGACGCTCAAACCGGCATCATTACCCTGGTAGCAGGCACGGGCGAAGGCAGTTACTCCGGGGACGGCGGTCCCGCGCTGGAATCAACCCTTAACCAGCCTTACGGACTTGCCATCGACCGAAACGACGACATTTACTTTGCCCAGCGGTTCGACCCGGCTGTCAGGAAGATTGACGGCCGCACCGGTCTCATTTCAACCATCGCGGGTACCGGCCAGTTCGGCTATAGCGGCGATGGCGGCCCTGCCACCGAGGCCATGCTCAAGGAACCCAATGACCTGTTCCTTGACGGTCAGGGCGGTCTCCTGATTGCGGACATTCAGGACCAGCGAATCCGCCGGGTTGACCTGGCTACCGGCATCATCACTACTCTGGCCGGAACGGGCGAGAAGTCCCGCGCCGGAGAAGGCAGTCCCGCCACGCAGGCCAGCCTGATGGGACCTCGAGCCATTTGCATGGACCACTTTGGCAACACCTACATCGCCGAAAGGGAGGGCAACGGCATTCGCCGGATATCCACCGACGGAACCCTGACCACCATTGCCGGCGCCAACGCCACCTTCGGTTACTCCGGCGACGGTGGCCCGGCCTTTGCTGCCACCTAGGGCGCTCCCAAGGCCATCCGCTGCGACCTGGCGGGTAACGTCATTGTGGTTGACACCGAGAACTTCGCCGTCCGCCGCATCGACACCCGCACCGGCATCGTTACCACCATAGTCGGTGGCCGCGAAGGCGGTGACGGCGACGGAGGCCCTGCAACGGCTGCCAGCATTTCTCGCGCCCACGGGTGCGGCATCAGCGCCCGGGGCGACCTTTTCCTCGCCGACACCCACAACAACCGCATCCGCATGGTTGGCCTGTAATGCTCGAACCCCACCGTAGGACCGAATCTGCGTGTCAACCCGTCCAGAAGCCCGTCGCCCCTGGCAGACGCCCTGTGCCTGTCGGGGTTTTGTTGACTAGGCCCGTGCCATTCCTATAAAGTGTTGTCCGAAACTCGAGCCAACACACCATTTGGAGGAAGCCAGTATGCCCATCAACCTTTCCCGCATTGGCCATGCCGCTGTCCGCGTGCGCGACATCGAGCGGGCCAAGAAGTTCTACACCGACGTCCTGGGTTTTGTCATTGAGGAAGAGGACCCGGAACACGGCGGCGTGTTCATGAGCCTGGGCCGTGACGACACCCACGAAGGCCACGTTTTTGACCTGACACCCGTGGAAGACCCCGAAAACGCCCTGGAGGCCCCCGAGCGCAACCAGGTAGGCGTCGCCCACATCGCCATCAAGGTTGACAGCCACCAGGACATGAAGGACGCCTACGATCACCTGCTCAGCAACGGTGTCACCGTGGACCGCCTGGTGGAGCACGCCAACCAGCGCAGCATGTACTTCGCCGACTCCGAAGGCAACCGCCTGGAGATTTACTTCGAGTACCCAACCTCCAAGGAACTGTTCAAGAAGGGCCGCGGCGACCGCGACTTCGTCTTCACCTTCGAAGACCCGGTTCCCCCCTGGGCCTCGCAAGTCCCCGCCGACTGGGACCCCGACACCACCGTGGAGCGTTACCACCGCGGCACCGTCAGGACGATGGGCGACTAAGAGTCAACAGGGTTTACCCAAAAACGTCTAAATCAGAAAGCGGCCCAGAAATGCTGGGCCGCTTTCTCTTTCGGTCACTAACTGATGGGCGCTTGAACCCAATCCGGGTTCTTCAACGCACAATTTCCTTCACGAGGGAAAGGCCTCTCTGCAGCCTGTTCGCCCAGTCTTCCTGGGGCTGCCTGACCATGTTAGTGCAGAGTCGAAACAGGCACACAGCCTCCCTGAAATCCAGCTCTCTCCCGTTCCATTGAAACCGCTGGAGGGCCGCCTCCCGGAAAATTTGATGGTACTCGGAGGCTATGTCCACTTGAGAATCTGATCCTAACCTCATCCTCCACCTTAGGTGAGCCAGGAAATTACCCACGTCCAGCAGCGGATCACCCGGCCCCGCTTCCTCGAAATCAACCAGAGCAAGCCGGCCTTCTGGAGTAACGATGAGCTGGTCATCATAAAAGTCGTTATGCGCGATGCTCGTGGGCGCCCAGGAATCTATAAAGGGGTCCAGAATATCAGAGGATCCCCTGATTGCAGCTGAAAGATCTGGATTGTCCCTGGCCGCATGCGTGAACATTCGTTTGGCCTGACGGTACCCGCCTGGCAAATTGTAAGCAGCAGTAGAGTTGTTAACCGGTTCCTGGCCCCAGATCGACTCGAGCCCGTCCAACAGGGGTTCCGGGTCTGGCCGGTCACCCCGACGAATACACCGGCGCAAGTTTGTGCCGGGAATCTCAGACATCCACACTACGCCACCTTCTTTCCAGCATCCGGCGATCCGGGGCGCAACAAATTTGGACTGGCCAATCAGTTCCCATCCGTTGAGGAAGGGTTCCAGAGAGGATGGGGGCAATACCCGGGCAAAGAAACCCGCCCGGCCAACCCGGTGGCGCAGGACCGCTCGATTGCCGGGCCTGTACCGGACCACCTCGACCCGAATTCGGCGACCGCCAACGGGCAGCACGTGGCGCTTCATCAGTTCCAGCGCACCCCCCGGATCTGCCACTCGTTTCAACCCAGGCAACTCGGGGTCGTCGGGGAACGGGAAGAGCTTTACAGGTTCTCCCCGCTCCAGCAGGGCCACAACGTGCTCGTCCGGCAAGTACTCTTCCGGGTCCCATTCCACCAGGTAACTGACCATCGCCCTCCTGCCCAGGCTGTGGGTGAACTGGCGGATATGGATTGCCTGGGGTACGCGGTCAACCCACCCAAGTTCTTTCCGCCATATTTCCAATAGCCACTCAGGGTCGAAGAGCAGTGGCAACTCCGGCAGTTTGGGGTCGTCAGGAAACTCAACGCGGGGGTATATCGGAACCGAGCATAAAAGGGCGGCCACGATGTTAGCTGCCCCCTGACTCATCGCTATCATCTTCCCCACTGTCCGGTGAAGCCGGCGTGGGCGGCGTTACCGGCGATGGGGTCGGCGGCGTTACCGGCGATGGGGTCGGCGGCGTTACCGGCGATGGGGTCGGCGGCGTGGCCGGCGATGGGGTCGGCGGCGTGGCCGGCGATGGGGTCGGCGGCGTGGCCGGCGATGGGGTCGGCGGCGTTACCGGCGACGGCGTGGGCGTGTCCGGTGATGGGGTCGGCGGCGTTACCGGAGTAGGTGTTCCTACATCTCGCTGGACCTGCTCAGGAGTATCGGGCGATGGGGTCGGCGGTGTTGCAGGCGACGGCGTGGGCGTGTCCGGTGATGGGGTAACAGGAGTGGGAGTATCTATCCCATCACTGTCCGTTCCGTCATTGTCAGTTGGCGTGGGCGTGTCCACCCCGTCGTTGTCCGTGGCCGTCGGCGTGGGCGTGTCCACCCCGTCGTTGTCCGTGGCCGTCGGCGTGGGCGTGTCCACCCCGTCATTGTCCGTGGCCGTTGGGGTCGGCGTATCTATACCGTCGTTGTCTGTGGCCGTTGGGGTAGGTGTGTCTATGCCGTCGTTGTCCGTGGCCGTTGGGGTCGGCGTATCTATGCCGTCGTTGTCCGTGGCCGTCGGGGTCGGCGTGTCCACACCGTCGTTGTCCGTGGCCGTCGGGGTCGGCGTGTCCACACCGTCGTTGTCCGTGGCCGTCGGGGTCGGCGTATCTATACCGTCCTCGCTGTCGTCTAGCTCATCGAGGACATACTCGGCATGAGCGCTTCGAGGCGCCAGCACACCCTCAGATGCGGGAAAGTGAATGCTGCTGAATGCCGCAATGCTGGTTCCAAATATCAGAGCAAACGCAAGCAAGGATGTGACCGTGGCACCGACCACTCTACCTGCAACATATTGCCTTTTCATATCATTCCATCCGAATCATGGAAAGAACGAGACCAATAAGCGATATCGTGTAGTAGTATATCGTAACAAAAGTGCCGGTGAATGTATAATCAGGTTAGTAGCTGGTCACAAGGAGAAAAACGGCCGAACATCGAATGCGCTTCGGGCCTCTGAATCACGGGTTGAATGGGAAACCCTGCACAAGCAACGCCCGCTGAATTCAGGGTCAAGAAGAAACCCAACTAGCCCGCTGTTCCCACCACCTCCCTCTTCCGGTTCCGCTGCTTCTGCCGCTCCCCCGAGTCCAGTATCTTCTTCCTGAGCCGGTAGTTCTGCGGCGTAACTTCAACCAGTTCATCATTGGCGATGAACTCCAAGGCTTCCTCCAGGCTCATTTTCACCGGCGGACTCAGCCGCTTGGCCACATCTGCGGTTGAGGACCGCATGTTGGTAAGCTTCTTTTCCCGGCAGACGTTGATGGCTATGTCGTCTTCCTTGGGGTGCATGCCTACGATCATTCCCTCGTACACCTGCGTTCCCGGCTCGACAAATGTGGAACCCCGTCCCTGGGCGTTGAGCAGGCCGTAGGTAACGGCCACACCCGGCTCCGACGCAACCAGGGACTGGCTGTTGGCGTTCTTCATCTCCCCTGTCATTGGCCGGTATTCAACAAAGCGACTGTTGGTCACCCCGTTGCCCCTGGTGGTCCGCAGGAAAAAGGACCGGAATCCGATCAGGCCCCTGGTAGGCGCCAGGAATTCCATCCTTACGTTGCCCGCCCCGTCGTTGTCCATGTCGGTCATCTGGGCCAGGCGGTTGGCCAGGCTTTCCGACAGGGGACCGATGAACTCCTCCCGGGTGTGAACGGTCAGTTGTTCGTAGGGTTCATGGACTTTTCCGTCCACGACCCTGGTCACAGGCACTGGACGCGACACCTGGAACTCGTAGTCCTCCCGGCGCATGTTTTCCACCAGGATGGCCAGGTGCAGTTCGCCCCGACCGGAAACCAGGAACTCGTCGGCGCTGGCCGTTTCTTCCACTCGCAGGCTGACGTTGGTGCGCAGTTCCCGGTTCAGGCGCTCCCTCAGCATGCGCGAGGTACACCGGGAGCCTTCCTTCCCCATAAAGGGAGATGTGTTGACACCGAAGGTCATCATCACCGTCGGTTCCTCGATATCGATGACGGGCAGGGCCTCGCGACTTTCCGGTGCGGCAATGGTGTCCCCTATGGATATGCTGGCAATGCCCGATACTGCCACAATATCTCCGGCAACCGCTTCCTGGGTCTGAAGCCGTTCCAGGCCACGAAATACAAACACGTTCTCCAGGCTCTCAGCCCTGGGTTCTCCGTCCCGTCCCAGGACGGCCACGGGATCCCGGAAGTGGATAGTCCCCTGGAAAACCCGTCCAATAGCAATCTGGCCCAGGTAATTGTCGTAGTCCAGCGCCGCCACCAGCATTTGCAGCCGCCCCTCAGGGTCACCAGACGGCGGCGGGATAACCTCCAGGATGGCGTCGAACAGGGGCTGCATGTCCCCGTCCTTGGCGTCCGGACCCGTGGCGGCGAACCCCTGCTTGGCCGAGGCGTACAGCACCGGGTAGTCCAGTTGTTCCGGCAGGGTTGCCAGTTCCAGGAACAGGTCCTGGACCATTACCTCCACTTCCGCAATCCGTGCTTCTGGCCGGTCAATCTTGTTGATTACCACCATGGGCGTTACGTTGCGCTGCAGGGCCTGCTGCAGAACGTAGCGGGTCTGGGGCATTGGACCGTCCACTGCGTCCACCAGCAGCAGGCACCCGTCGGCCATGTTCATCACCCGCTCCACTTCCCCGCTGAAGTCGGCGTGGCCCGGCGTGTCGATGATGTTGATCTTGACGCCCCGGTACTCCACCGCCGTGTTCTTTGCCAGGATGGTGATGCCCCGCTCTCGTTCCAGCGGGTCGCTGTCCATTATCAGTTCGCCTACTTCCTGGTGTTCCCGGAAGACCCTCCCCTGCTTCAGCAATGCATCCACCAGGGTAGTCTTCCCATGGTCCACGTGGGCGATTATTGCCAGGTTACGAATGTTGTGGTTGGCGCCGTTTTCCATTCTGCTCTTCTATTCCTTTACGGAGGGCGTCCGTACTGATGCCTGGGCCCCTCCATCACTTTCCTGTCAGTCGCAAGTTGTTTTCTGCAAGTAACCAGGAACTATATTAACAGCATTCGTTGGCAATTTGCCTGAATCCTTCCCCGGATTCCGGGACAATCGTGATTTAAGGGCAGGCTTAAGCAGGACAAGATTCAGTGAGGTAGATGGGAGGTCGGAAGGTTGTGGGGTTGTGTTAGTGGGATGCGGGACCTTGAACCCAGCATATTGCCCCCTAACCTGCCTTTGTGTAGAATCCAGAAACTCAGTAGCAGACCTAGGGCCTCCATCCGAAAAGAGGGGCCCGCCAGAAGGAGAGGATATGGATTTTGGACTTCAGGGCAAGAAGGCCTTCGTCGCCGGCGGCGGACGGGGCATCGGCAAGGCAATCGCACGGGTTCTGGCCGAGGAGGGCTGCGACGTAGTAATCGCCTCCCGCTCCCTGGACCAGCTTGAGGCCGCGGCCAGGGAAATCTCCGACGCCACCGGCCGCAATGTCATTCCCATGCAGATGGACGCCACCCAGACCGACCAGGTCAATGAGGTGGTCAACGAGGCTGTCCAACGGCTGGGAGGCCTGCACATTATGGTCAACAGCGCGTCCCTCCCAGGTGGCTCCGATGACGCCGTCGGCTACGTGGAAACGGTTAACGAAGAGTCGCTGATGGCAGACTTCGACGTCAAGTTCGTGGGCGCCCTGCGATGCTCCAAAGCCGCAATTCCCCACCTTAAGGAGCAGGGCTACGGCCGCATCATCAACATCAGCGGCGGCAACGCCCGCAATGCCGGAAACCTGAGCGGCGGCGCGAGGAACGTCTCAATGGTCCACATGACCAAGACTTTGTCCAACGACCTGGGCCGCTACGGCATCACCGTAAACTGCATCCACCCGGGCACCACCCGCACCGAGCGCACCGCGGGAATGCTGGAAGGCCGCGCCGCCCAGCAGGGCGTCACCGCAGCCGAGGTAGAGCAGCAGGACTTTTCGCCCGGCTCCGGAAGGGGCAACGCCATCTGCCGCATGGTGGACGCCGAGGAAATAGGCTTCGTTACCGCATTCCTGGCCTCCGACAAAGCCTGGGCCGTTACCGGCGAAGTAATTGCTGCCGGAGGGGGCGTGGGCTCAGCGGTCTTTTATTAGGAAAAGCTCACCAAAACCGTCCGCGCACCACAGTTGCAGGCACTTCAAAGGGCCCCTCCGTATCTACGGAGGGGCCCCTTTCAATAGCAGCCAATCTGGCCCAAACCCAATATCGGACCCGCCACCTGGAGACCTATTCCAGCAGGAACCCCCTGATGACCCTGCTGTATCTCTGGTAGAGAAAACCACCGAGGACCAGCATGGCGCCCAGACCCATGAACGCTCCCACGCGGTATCCCGCCTCCAGTTGGAAGGCATCGTACGAGAACAGCTTTAGCACCGGAATTGCCAGCAATGCCAGTCCACCCGTGCGAAGCCAGCGTTCCTGCTTCACTATGCCCAATGCGATCAGCACGGTGGCGTATACCGCCCACAGGGCACTTAAGGAAAGACTGGTTGCATTGCCTGTGTATGTCACGCCCACAAGCCCATTACGCGAAGCGAGTCCGACGGCATCGGCCACCATCACGCTAAGGCTCCACAACGTAAACAGGTTCGCGGCAACAAGAAGCGCCAAAGGAACGTAAGGTTCCCAGCCGTAGCTATTGTCATCCCCCGACCGCTTCCACCACATGACCGAGGCATAGGAAACGCCGATTAGTACCACATAGGACAACAGCCGAACGTCATACAGGAACCAGAAAGGATTAATGTGATAGTTGTCTTGCTGCAACAGCGCAAGGTCTGCGATGACATCTACCATCAGCCACTTGGCGGCGCAAAAGGCAAGTAACGCAATCCCCCCTGTCCGCAATAACGGTAATCTATGCCTCGTGCCGAGGAAAGTCAGCCCTCCCGCATAACCAGCCCATACTGTCCCCAGGCTCAAGCTCAATATATAGGGGAATTGGCCGTCCGAAACCAGGTCGTGGCGAGAGGCCAGGTTAACCGCATCCACGACCATCACGCTAAGCACCCACAACGTCAGCACATTGGCAGCCGCCACCAGAAGGCTGGGCAGCCTGGACTCCCAACCGAAGAAGCCCTGCAGGGGATTTCGCTTGAACAAGTACGCGGCGTAATATGCCACTCCGGTCAAAATCACGTACACCGCAATTCGGACATCAAAGAGCAACCAGTAAGTGTCTTGCTCGTAGCTCCCCCAGTTGACAATTACCAGGTTGAAATCCAGCCAGAGGTCCAGTAATACCCACCTGGCAAGGGCCAGCGCCAGAACAGCAACTCCTGCCAGGCGCACCAGTGGCCGGTTTATCGCCTGACCTACCACCAGCGCTGCCAGGGCGTATAATCCCCAGCATCCGCCCAGCGTCAGGCTTATGGCGCTGGCCTCCAGATGTTGGGCAAGCAGTCCTTCTCCCACTGCCAGCTTGACCAGATCCACCATCTGAATACTGAGAATCCAGATCGTTAGAACATTCGCACCTGCGAGGAACGCCGCCGGCATGAACCCTTCCCACTCGAAGGCAATGGCTTCCCTGCTCCGCCGCCAAAGGAAGGCTGTCAAATACCCTGCCCCTATAACCATGAGGTAGCCAAGAATCCGTAGATTAAAGAACGGCAAGCCCTCATCTGCTGCATAGGGATTCCAGGGCGAGTCAATTATCCCGAGGTCCAGGGGCAAATCGGTTATCACCAGCCAACCCAGGACGACCGCAAAGAAGGCCAACCCGAACCAGCGCATTTGATGAAGTCCAGTAGCAAAGGACAGCCAGGTCAACGCCGCCCCTTGCGCGGCCCATGCCACTACGACGGAAGGGCCGCTGAACTGCACCGGAACGGCAATGGCCAGCAATACCAGCGCAATCCCTACTGCGAACATGCTGAGGTGCACCTGGTCTCGATTACGACGAAGGATGCCGTAACCAAGCAGCCCATAGAAAGCGGAGAGCAGAACGGTGAACGCTCCCATCCACTCCCGGTATTCGTCAAACAGCTGGCTATAGCTGATGGCCAGGTAAGCCATGGCATTGATCACCATCATAGACTGGTCCAGTGCCTGTAACGGACGGCGCCAAATCAGGTGATAAAGGGTTGTTGCGCCCACAAAAATCAGGAATATGAGCGTTATGCCCATTTGGGACAGCAATAACGAGGGAGATGGTTCGTTCTGCACCCAGAATTGATAGAGAACCAGCGAACCGGCGAGGGCCAGGAGGGTGAACCAGCGCCAGTTCCGGAAGGCTGCAAGGAATAGAACTCCCAAGTCCAGCACCAGCACGTATCCAAGCAGGGCCCATTGCTGTTCCACATCCTGGGAAAGAAAAACCGGTGTGGCAAAACCACCCAGTATGCCCAGAATGGCGATGGCCAGCGCCTCGTACCTCAAGGCCAATCCCGCTGCGGCCGCTGTCACCAGGAAAGCCAGGCCCAGCGCGGTAAGTCCCCCAATCAGCTGGTACAGTCCAAAAGCTGCAAAGATAGAGAGGTATAGAATTGCTATACCCCCACCAGTAACTGCCTGGGCCCACACGGAATACTTTCGCCGCCAGAACTCGCCAGCCGCAAGCAGGGCTACTCCGGCTGCCAGCCCCAACAATACCCTTCCGGTTTCCCCGATCCACTGATTGTCGAAGGCCAGTTTCAGGAAAAAGCCCACGCCGATTATCAGCGCCAAAACGCCGATCCGGGCCAGCCAGTTGCCTCCCAGCAACCACTCCCAGTTAAACGAACTGAAAGCCGAGGCCTTGCCGGTAGTGACACCTTCTCCCCCACCTGGCTCTGAAGCTTCCTCAACCGTGGCAGGACTTTCCACTTCAAGGCTGGGGCGCCAAACAGTAGCCGGGGCTGGGGATGAAGGTGTAGCTGGTCTGACAGTGGGAGATTGCGGTGCCGGGGTGAGGGCGGGCGCATCGGATACCGGCGCCGCTGTCTGTTGGGGTGTCGGAACGGGCCTCTGGTCAACCGCTCCTAATCGACTTTCCAGGAAGGCGATCCGGTTGGTAAGAAGACCTACCTGGGTTTGCAGCGACGTGAGGGCGGCCCGCAGTTCTACCCCGGAATCAACATTGGAGTCTTCTATTTCAGGATTAGGACTACTTTCACTGGCCGGGTCGGGCATGGCAACCGGTCGCGCAGCCCCGCAATGCCAGCAGAAGTTGGCCGACTCGGCCATTTCCCCGCCACAATTTGTGCATACCACCTTCCGCCACCTCCCCGATCTCTGGGTTTCAGTATAGCACCGGCCAAAGAATTCCCGCACCCGAAATGGGTGCGGGAAATGAAGCTTACTTGGGTTGGGACCGCCCTTTGTCCGGTCTGCGACAGGCTTCAGTGGCGATGCCCATGGTCATGACCGTGCCCTTCCTCTTCGACGGGCGCCTCGTGGGCGGCGTGATCGTGTCCGTGTCCGTGGTCATGATGGCCGTCACCGGTCGGCGCCTGCGCCGGCCTGGGCAGCCGTATGAAGAAAAGTATCACGATGGCCGCCACGTAAAGACCCGTTGTGTAATAGAACAGGTTGTCGGGATTTATCGTGTACAAGGCCCCGGCAATCAGGGGAGAAACCGCACTGAATATGAAGCGTGATGTGGACATCAGCCCCAGGGTAGTGGCTGCTGTTCCCTCCCGAACAATGTCCATGGCGGTGGCCGTCAGGATGGGTTGGTCACTGTAGAGGAATAGCCCAAGACCAGCCAGTAGTATGGTCATGCCGGCGAGGGTATCGCCGAAAGATGCCATCAGGAAAGTTAATACGGCCAGCACGGCCATCCCGGGTATCAGCACCAGCTTACGGCCAAAGCGATCGGACAGGTAACCCATAATTGGGCTGGCAAAAATACCCACCAGCACCAGCAGCCCGATCAATGACCCCCGAATGAACAGGTTCTCAAACCCGCCTTCACCGTCCTGTAGTTTCAGGTTCAGTTCGTCCGCCAGGTACAGGGGCAGCACTGTAATAAAGCCAATGTAGGCCATTCCGCGTAGCCCTGCCACCGCAGTAATGCCCCACATGCGACCGTTGTGCATCAGGATTTTGGTCTCGTCTATCTGGTGCCGCATGGTGCTGGCGGGACGTTGCTGCTCCTCGCCGTGCCGCTGCTGCCCAATATCGCGGAAGGCCCAGAAGACCAGGAAGGCCAGGAACACCGGCACCGCGCCATAAATGGTTATAATGCCCTGCCAGGTAAGGACGGACAGCAGTAACCCAGTAAGCACCGGCCCGATAACGTCGCCCACATTGCCGCCCACACCGTGGAAGGACAGCACAGAAGCCCGCCGGTGGCTGAACTGCGCAGACAGCGCCGCCACCGCCGGCAGGTGCCAGAAGGACGCCGCCATGCCCACCACCGCCATGCCAAACAGCAGCAGCAAATAGCCCAGGACATTCAACTCCCCGGACGCCTCCCCGGCAGCCATTGACTGCTCCGAAGTCAACCAGGCGCTGCCCGGAACCGTCCAGCCTCCGGCAGCCATCAGTATCCATCCGACTCCAAACATGGCCATGCACACGGCCATCACCCAGCCCCAGTGCCTGCGTAGTGCATCCGTAAGCACGCCGCCAGGCAGGGAAACCACTCCCGATGCGATCTCCCTGGTCGTCTGGATGCTAGTGGCGGCGATTACGCTCCCCCCCAGTAGCAGGTCCCGCACTTCCGGCAACACGACTATGAAGCTCTGGGTGAGCCAGTGGAATACCCCGTGCCCGCTGGTAAGGCCGCCAATAATGAACGCGGCACCGCGTCGAAAACCGCGGTGCTCTTCGTTTACCTGTAGAGGGGATTGGTGGTGATGGGCATGCGCCATTTTGGTCCCTCCTTCGGTTGGGTTATTTGCAACGATTCTCCCGCCATCTGGCGAGACCTTCGGGAAATTGGGCCAAGTTTAACACGAGGTTGGGACAAGAGTAAGCTACCCTGGCTAAGGAAGGTCTGCCTGGAGGAGCAACCTAGTCAAAGACAGCGGCCTGGCCTCTTGAGTTGCCTGTCCTGTTGGTACGGGCGCCGGACCCGAAGGCCCGAAATCCTTTCACGTTGTTGAAAATCAGGGTCAACACGAACAGGGCGGAAGAGAAGATAACCACGCTGGCGCCTGTAGAAATGTCCAGCACCCAGCTCACATACACGCCTCCGAATCCACAGAAGGCGCCGGTGACAGTGGAAAGAATCATCATCGTGCGGAACCGGTTGGTCAGCAGGCGGGCAATAATGGGCGGGATCACTATGGCCGCGGCAATCATGGTTACTCCTAGCACGTCCAGGGAGGCAACAATTGTAGCCGCCAGCACCAGCGAGAATATCGTATCCGTCAGCCATGTGGGCACACCATAGAATCCTGCCACCTCGGGCTCGAAGGCCGAGAAGAGGAACTGTTTGTAACCCACCAGAAAGACTACGGAAGTAACCACCGTAACAGCGAAAAGGGTAACCAGGTCCCCATACGTAACACCGAGAATGTTACCGAACAGTTGGGCCTCAAAGTCCCGAAAAGACCTCGTATAACTGATCAAGGCTATGCCCAGCGCGAAGCTGGCGGTCGTAATAATGCCAATGGCTGCATCGGCGCCGATGATTCTCATTCGGGTTATAAGGGTTATCAAGAGGGCGGAGAGGAATCCCCATATGATCGCACCCAGAAACAGGTACGATTCTCGGGGGCCGTCATAACCAATAGAACCGCCCACTGCCCCGGCAAATATAACGTTGAATACCACAAAGTGGCTTATCACTGCCCCGCCGAAAACCGAGTGAGCCAGCCCATGACCAATGTAGGCCATGTGCCGCAACACGACGTAAACTCCCACCAGCCCGCACAGGCCCCCCGCCATGGTGGCAGCGATTACGCCATTAACAAAAAACTCGTACCCAAAAGGTGCAAATACCGTGTCCAATTCCCCTAGTCCTGTCCCGCAGGCCCATGGGCGCCCACCGGGTGCTTGTGGTCTCCTTCTTTGCTCTCGGCCTCCTGGAGGAGGGCAATATCATTTCCCTTGCCGGCACCGTTGGTCGCCGCTTTGACGCTTCCGTTTCTGCCGAAGTGGTGAGGGCTTTCCGCCACCAGAGTCATGCCCTCATACTCTATGACAGGCATATTGGCGCCATAGGTGAGATGCAGGATTTCCGGCGAGATTACCTGGGAAGGAGGCCCCTCGGCCAGCACATGTCCGTTGATACATACCAGCCAGGGCAGGTGCGCTGCCACGGCGTTAATCTCGTGGGTGGTCATCGCGATCGTAATGCCCTGGTGATTAAGTTCGTGCAGCAGGTGCATAACCTCGTCTCGGGTCTTGATGTCCACGCCGCTGGTGGGTTCATCCAGCAATAGCAGGGAGGGGTTGCTGACCAGGGCCCGGGCCAGGAACACGCGCTGCTGCTGACCTCCGGAAAGCTGGCGAATATGCCGTCCCTCCAAGTGGGCGATGCCCAGCCGCTCCATCATTTCCCGCGCAACTCTCCAGTCACTCTTCCGGTGCCAGGGAAAGAAGGGGTTACCCCGGGTGTACCCCATCATCACCACTTCCTCAACTGTCACTGGAAAGTTCCAGTCTATGGTCTCCAGCTGCGGAACATACCCTGCCTGGGAGCCACGCCGATTGACCGCCTGCCCATTAACCCTGGCCTGTCCTCCAAACACCCTGGATGCCCCGAGAATTGTGCGCAGGAGGGTTGTTTTCCCAGAACCGCTGGGCCCCAGAAACCCAACAAAGTCCCCCGGCATTATGCGGAGGTCCACGTCGGAGAGGACCACATGGCCTTCGTACCCGGCGGTGACCCCTTCAAGCTCTACTATCGGTTCGCCCGCCCCACGCTGGTGGGGAAATGGATGTAGCATTGGTAATCCTTGGTTCCGCTTTTTCTCGCTTCAGTTACTGGGGGTAAACTGCTCCGCTTTCCCCCTCAAAAACATGGCCGGGGTCATACCCCTCAAGTGGCGACGGATCGCCCTCCAGGGCATTAACTATTATTCTCACGTCCTCCAGGATCAACCCCATATAAGTATGCTCAGGGTCTCCAGGGCCACCCGGCAGATCGTCGTCCCTGAGTTCGTCCACAAATTCAGCTCCGCCCTCCCGGGCAATCTGCTGCATCACAGGACTGGGAAAAACTTCCGACCCGAAAATCGCTGGCACCTCACTCTCCCTGACCTGGTCGATCAGAGAAGCAACCTCGCGGGCGGAAGGTTCAGTAAAGTCGGAGGGCTGGATGGCCCCAATAATTTCAAAGCCGTATCTGGGACCAAAGTATGGGAAAGAGTCGTGGTAGGTGAGCAGCTTGCGGTTTACCGGGGGAATGGTTTCCGTAGCCGCCATTACCCGCCGGTCCAGATCGTTGATGCTGGCCGCCAGGGCATCAAAGTTTTCTTCGTAGTAGGCTGCGTTATCTGCGTCCAGCCGCACAAGTTCATCCCGGATGTGTTGGGCATATCTCAGAGCCAGGTGAGGCGCGGTCCACAGGTGGGGGTTGGGATGTCCCTCGTCCTGGGGGAAGGAAAAGTCAAAGACCCATTCCTCTTCAGTGATGGTTTTGGGGCCCAGGATCAGGTGAACGGCCCCTTCCTTCTGGTTGGCTTCCGCCATCCTGATGGTGGGTTCTTCCAGGAACAAACCGTTGGCAATAAAGAGGTCGGCTTCGGCCAGGATGGCGGCCACCGACGGGGCTGGCTCGAAGGTATGGGAATTGGTGCCTTCCGGCACTATCCCGGTCAGCCTGATTCGGTCTCCACCGATATTCTCCGCCAGGCTGGTAATGGGAGAGACGGTGCTGGCCACCTTTAGGGCAGCCCGGGATGAATCCCCGGTCTCAACGTTCGCTGGAGAGCCGGACTCTCCCTGGGTGGCACACCCCACCGTTGCCGTGAGAACAGTTGCCAGAACAGCCAGAATTGAGAGTCTCTGCAGACGTAGAATGGATTTAAGAGTGGTCCTCATGTGTCAAGACTTCTTTCGGAATCTGGTCTGAAGGCTTTCGGCCTTCAGATCGGCAGTTTACACAGACGCCGGTAATCGTAAAATGGTCCAGGTCGGGCACAAATCCGAACTCGTTCACAAGGGTGCTGTTGAACTCTTCCAGGTAGTGCGGACTAAGGTTGAAGGCCCCATGACATACCCGACAAACCATGTGGTGATGTCGGTCATCCGGTTGGATCAGCTCATAGTGCAGCCGGTCACCGATGGCGACCTCGGTCACCAACCCCACTTGCTTGAATAGCCGCAGGGTACGGTAAACGGTTGCCAGGTCCATAAAAGGATACGCAGCCTGAGCTTCCCGGAACACTTCGTCCACACCCATGTGCTGGTGTCCCTCGGCAACAACCCTCAGAACGATTAGCCGCTGAGGAGTCAGCCGGTGACCTTGGTCTCTTAAGACCTGGAGGAGATGCTCATAGCTGGTCATAACATTCCCAGTTGTTGCAAACGTTTGCGACTACAGTTTATGGAGTAAACCAATCGCTGTCAATATTTTCTGTTTGCATTTTATGACTCATTACATGAAATGCAATGGACAGCGGGTTCGTTCCAATCGGAGTTGGTGAACCTGAGCAACTGGAAACGGGCTGGGTAACTCGCCCTGCTCACCAGGCATGGCGCCACCATCCAAAGGCCACTATCCCAAGGAAGTGGGCCACCCTGAGTAAGGTGGCCCACATGGCGTAGTGGCAAGAGTACTTGTTGGTGGCAGATAGACTTACGCCTTACCGTCTCTTATCCAGTCGGAAAGCCTCTCTGCAATCATCAGCGTAGTTACGTTGGTATTGGCGCGGACAACGTCCGGCATAACTGATGCGTCAATTACGTTCAAGTTGGTTACGCCGTACACACGGCAGTACTGGTCCACCACCGCCAGGGTATCGTCAGATGGCCCCATCTTGCAGGTGCCAGAGGAGTGCTGCTGGGTCGAGACGTTATGCAGCATCCAGGCATCCAGCGCCTCATCGGATTCCAGGTCCTCGTCCGTAGGCGACACACGCTGGGTAATAACGCCTTCGAAGGCTGGAGACTGGGACAGGCGCACGCACAGGCGTACCGCCTCCCGCATTCTGGCCCGGTCCTTGGCGTCGTCCAGGTAGTTGTAACTAAGTTCGGGCTGAACATGGGGATCATTGGCGGTCAGTCGCAATTCTCCAGCGGTACTGGCATTCTCCAGCGCTGGCGCCATCCTCATTCCGGCGGCAGCATCCGGTGCGCCGCCCCGGGCATCGGCAAACCAGCCCGGCAGTACCTGCATATCGTTCCGGGTTGCCGAACCTTCCGACGTATAACGCAGGGCGACCTGGCTCCACGGGGTATCGGGGTCGTCCAGGTATTCCCGGGCCACGGCAAACTGCAACGCCACCAGGGGATGGTCCCGCAGGTTTTGCCCCACCCCGGGCAGGTCGTGGACCACCGGGATGCCCAGGGACTCCAGGTGCTCTCTGGGCCCCACTCCTGACAGCATTAACAGTTGGGGCGAAGCTATGGCGCCGCCGCTCAGTATTACACGTTCGCCCTCGATGACAAAACGGTCCTCCCCGCTGTCCACCTCTACTCCCACAGCCCTGGTGCCTTCAAACAGGATTCTTCGCACCGTTACCCCGGCACGCACGGTCAAGTTGAGGCGATGGCGGGCCAGGTCCAGGTAGGTAATTGCGGCGCTCATCCTTACGCCGTCCACGTTATTCATTGGGCGGGGTCCCACGCCAGTGGAGTCCGGGTCGTTCATGTCTTCGCAATTGGGCAGTCCAGCCTCTATACAGGCGCGGTAAAAGGCTTCCTGCGTAGGCAGCCATTCTTCCCGCTTGTGCCGCCGTACGGGAATGGGCCCTTCCGAGCCGTGAAAATCCCCACCGAAGTCCAGGTCAGTTTCTATCCGGTTCAAGTAAGGCATAATCTCCTGGTAAGACCACTCCTCATTGCCCCACTCAACCCAGTTGTCAAAGTCCTCAGGCACTGCCCTCAGCCAAACCTGCCCGTTGACGGCGCTGCTGCCGCCCACCACCCTTCCCCGGGGCAGGTGGAACGTATTCTCGTGGTCAGGCCTGGCCTTTGCCCGATAGCCCCACATGTGCGGGCCGGCAATAGCCTTGGCCGTGTTATAGCCATACTTCACATCATCAGGTATCTGCTCAAAACTGGGATAGTCTGGCCCTGCCTCCAGCAACAGCACTGACCGGTTCGGATCTTCCGACAGGCGGGTCGCCAGCACACTGCCGGCTGAGCCGGCGCCAATGATTATTACGTCGTATTTCATTCTCGTCTCCGTGGGCCGGAAGATATCGTGCTCCATCCAGGCACGTGTCAGCCTAATGTAGTTTCACGACCCCACCCCGTCAAGGCAAGACCACTTCAGTCGGGCATCGTCTCGCTAATTCCTACATTGACAGGCCTGCTACCCAAACCTAAACTTACGGCAACGGCCTCATTGATTCCCCCTGTAACATTCCTGAAGATTTCCGTCGGCGACCCAGCAAGGAGAAGTATGAAGGCATCCTACTTGGGCGCAATGGGATACTCGGAACGTCACCTCTTCCCTGAAGCCTGGCCCATCCCGCCGGCCTATCACGACCCTCGTCTTTCTGTGCAAAGCTACCAGGAAGGTATGGAGGAGTGCGAATTTGCCGAGGAGATGGGATTCGAGTGGGTCAGCTTCTCCGAGCACCATTACTCGGGCCGCATCGCCACCAGCAATCCGGCGGTCATGGCGGCGGCTGTGGCCGAACGGTGCAAAAAGGTCAAGCTGGCCATGCTGGGCCCGCTGCTTCCCCTGAACAACCCAGTCCGCATTGCCGAAGAAATGGGCATGCTGGACAATATTTCCGACGGACGTCTCATAATGGGCTTTCTGCGGGGCACTCCCAACGAAGACCAGGTCTATGGCGTCAACCCCTCCGAGGGCCGCGAGATGCTCTTCGAAGGGATGGATCTGATCCGTAAAGCCCTGACCGAAGAGCAACCCTTCTCGTGGGAAGGCCGCTACTACAATTTCCGGACTGTGTCCGTCTGGCCGCGACCAGTGCAGCAGCCACTGCCGCCCAGCATCATGGCCACCCGCAGCGATGACTCGGTAAGGTACGCCGCCGAAAACGGCATGGGCCTGGGAGTCTCCTTCATCCCCGTTGAGATAATGGAACCCATCGCTGAGAAATACTTCAACTGGTGCAATGAAGTCGGCTGGCAGCCAACTCCCGACCAGGTAGTATTCCGGGGCAACATCTACATCGCAGAAACGGACCAGGCCGCCCAGGACTGGCTGCATACATTGCCAGGCGGCCAGCTCCGGCCAGCCATTCAACTCCAGAGGTCAGTTGCCCAGGTCGTACAGGCCGCCCGGTCAGGCGAGGAGTTTGACCTGCGCCGCATCCTGGCCGGCAGTCCTCAGGGCGACGTTGTAGGCCGTTCCCTGGGTCTAAATTTCCTGGGCAGCCCCGATACCATCGCCAGCAAAATGAAGGAATACCATGACCGCTGCGGTGTCGGCGTTATGGACCTCTTTTTCCAGCAACCGGGCCTGACCCACGGCGAAGTAATGCAGGAAATCGAACTGTTCGGCAAGGAAGCGCTTCCGCAGATTAAGGAGTTCTAGGCAGCGCCCCAACCCGAGAAGGGTTCGCCGCCAACACAGCATGACCACTAACCAGCCAAATGCAACCTTCAAGGAATACCCGGTGAACGCCAACGGCCTTGCGCTGAACTGCAGGGAGGCAGGAGCAGGCTTGCCGGTAATTTTCCTGGAGTCCCTGAGATGGGGAAACCAAAGCCTCTACGATTCATTGGCCCGGACCTTCCATCTCTTCATCCTTGAACTGCCATCCGGCGATACAGAGGGCATTGAGCAGGTCATTCGCGAAGCCGCAAGTATGCTTGCCGGAAACGCCTACAATCTGGTTGGCGCCTCCCTGGGAGCCAACGTTGCGCTGCGTACCGTTTTGAAGGCGGTCCTGGACTCTGAACCTGCAGAGTCCCTGGTCCTTCTATCCCCCACCGCCGTTCGCCCCTCCAACGCTCTGACCGAACTGGACCAGCGGCAATGGACCTCTCCTCTCCTGGCCTACCCGGAACGGCACGCCAATCTTGCCGAATTGCCGGGACACTCGGAACTGGCGTCTATATTTTCGCCAGGGGATTCGGACACTGATCTGGAGTCCTTGCTTCCCCAGGTCAGATGCCCCACCCTGGCGGTATTTGGCACCAGGGATCGCCTGGTTTCGCGGGAGGCTCCATCTACCTATCGCGGCAGCATTCCCAACTGCCACGTCTCTCTCGTTTACGACACAGCGCACCTCGCCTCCGCTGAGCGTCCGGAAGCGGTAGCCAGTGTGGTTACAGATTTCATCGAGAATCGGGAAACCTTCGTGGTCAATCGCCACAGCAGCGTCATAAACCCTTAGCGTCTTATACAAGCGACGGAGGTATGAAATGTCCGTAGGATTGGTAGTACCCCTCCCCGCCTACACTCTGGATCCGGTCTTTTACGCCCGCAAAGCCGAAGAACTTGGTTTCGAGTCCCTGTGGTACCACGAGCATCCCATACTGCCGGTAAACAGCGATAGTCCCTTCCCCGCCACTGGTGGGGAAATCCCCTGGACCTACGCCCATTTCACTGAACCCTACATTGCCTTGGCCATGGCCGCGGCAGTGACGGAACGCATCAAGCTGTGCACCGGCATCACTCTGCTCCCGGAACGCAATCCCCTCATCCTGGCCAAGCAGATATCAGTCCTGGACCTGCACAGCCAGGGCCGGTTTGTATTTGGCGTCGGCGCCGGCTGGAACCGCGAGGAGACCACCATGATGGGTGGCGATTTCGACCATCGCTGGTCCCAGGCGCGCGAAGCAGTCCTTGCCCTCAAGGAACTGTGGACCAGGGACGAGGCAGAGTTTCATGGGGAGTATTACGATTTCCCGCCCGTCTATATGAACCCCAAGCCCTATCAGAAACCCCACCCGCCCGTGTTGCTGGGCGGCAACGCCCCCAACGTTCTGCGCCGGGTTGCACGCTGGGCCGACGGGTGGCTCCCCAACCGCGCCAATCCCCAAATGATAGAAGACGGGCGCAAACAGCTGGACGCCCTGGCCGGCGAATATGGCCGCACTCCAGAATCCCTCACCATTTCCGTCTTCGGCCAGCCCCCGGAAACCACCAGGCAGCAGGTTGACGACTTCCTCAACGCTGGTGCGTTGCGAGTTTCCGTCTGGCCTCAGCACTGCGACTCAGAGACCCAAATGGCTGAGCAGCTTGAAAGCATGGCTGAGCGGTTGATCAGATAACCGTCCCCCAGACCGGTCCCTCTCCTTTAATGGAGCAGGCGAATATAGCGGGTGACAGCCTTCATTTGACGCCGCACATTTGACTCGGGGATTCTCAAAACGGCTTTACGACCAAGAAAAGCCCCGGCGATCTGGAGATCGCCGGGGCCTGTTTTGTTTCCTGACCAAATATCAGATTCTAGGCGGTAGCCTTCACCGGCTGATGCGCCTTGAGGAATTCCCGAACCTGCTCGACGGTATTGGCCTTTATGTCAGCGTCCTCCTTCCAGGGATACACCGTGACCTGTGCCTTGGGGGCAAGCTCCGCCATGGCCATGGCCGCTACGTAGGAATGGGAGGGAGTGTCGTCCGGCATGACCAGCAACGGCGTCTGGCACTGCCGAGCGAAATCTCTAGATACGCAGTAGAAAAAGTCAGGCTGCACCCGGTACAGGTTGTGCAGGTACTGCTCCACGATTTCCATTGTAACGTCGGGCCGGTTCTTCATCAGCTCTGGCGCCCAGACATCCACCCCCGAGTCGTACATGGAGTCCGGCGTCTTGTCCGAGTGCCCCACCGGCTGACACAGTACTGCAGCCTGGACCCGCTCCGGCGCGCGCTCGATTAACTTCATCGCAAAGGGGCCGCCAATGCAGTAACCAATGAAAAGGAACTCGTTAATGCCCAGGTGGTCCATCAGGCCCAGTTGGTCATCGGCGAATGCTCCCCAGGGATCCTCCACCTGCACCGGTCCGGTGGACTGGCCCCCATTGGCGTTGCGCTGGTCCATAGTTATGCAGCGGAAATCATTCTTGAATGTATCAAAACCGTCAAAGACCTGCCTGGGCCAGCCGGCGGCAATAGAGTTCAAGCCCCCACCGGGGGTCAACAACAACGGAAATCCGGAACCCTGCTCTTCATAATAAATGCGTACATCGCCTCTTTCATAGAACGGCATATCGGTTACTCCTTCCTGAGATTGGGCTGGGGTACTTGTCTGGAATTGTAGCTTGGCAGGCCGGGTTGTCAAGGAAAGGGAAGAACGGCGGCGTTCAATTCAGGTGGACTGTCCGTGGGGTTTTGTGGCGGGTGAGCGATCCCGGCCAGGGGCGGGGCGTTCCGGGAACCATCCCCTGCGGATACCACTGCCACCTGCAGTGGAACGCTGCCTGCACCAGGTCTCCCCTTGACCGACCCTGCTTCCTGTGTTACCTTCACGCCACAATTCAATAACATTCTGGCGGGAGCTTGGTTATGCCAGGCTGAGAGGGCGGCCCCGAAGCCGCCGACCGTAGCACCTGATCCGGGTAATGCCGGCGTAGGAACTAGGATCTCCTCTCTTTATCCGCCAGAAGTCACCGACCTGGCGGCTTTTTTGTGTTTGCGCACAATCTTGAATCCCTGGGCCGGAAAAGGAGGGAGGCTGGTAATGCTGGATACGAGCTTTGGCGTCATTACGCTGATAGTCGTATGCGGTCTCTTCCTGGTACTTGGCGTCGCCTATTCCTGGAAACGGCGAGGCCAGAGCGTGGAGGACTACACCGTCTCGCGCAACCACGCCCCCGTCAACGTCGGTATTGCCACCATCGTCGCCTCCATGTTCGGCACCTGGGTCCTCCTCAGTCCCGGCGAGTCCGGCGCCAATTTCGGCATCATTTCCCTGGTAGGATACGCCATCGGCATGGCTGGCATACCCGTACTTTACATGTTCGTGGGCCCCCGCATACGCCAGGTTATGCCCAACGGACACACTCTTACGGAGTACGTTCGCTACCGTTTCGGTATGGTCCCCTTCGTGACCATTTTGCTGTCCATCATCTTCATAATGGGCATATTCATTACCGCCGAGTTAACCGCCATTACCGCCGCGGTAAGCAACCTCACCGACTCGCCCCTGTGGGCTACTGCCGTCGCGGTGGGCCTTGTCGTCATTGCCTACACCGCCTACGGAGGACTGCGCACCTCTATCTTCACCGACCGAATCCAGTTCTGGATCCTGATTCCCGTCCTTTTGCTGCTCGTGGTGGTCGCCGCCGTGCTGGTGGGCAGGACCGACGCCTGGTCCAGCGCCAGCGATGCCGGCCTCCTTTCCGCCAACAACTCGGGAAGTTACTTCTTCGGCATTGTGCTGATCATTGGCATAGTCGCTTCCAATGCATTCCATCCCGGCATGTGGCAGCGGGTGTACACCGTGCAGGACCAGCGAGCGCTGAACCGCAGCCTGTGGGGGGCCGTGGCCATCGCCATACCGCTCACATTCCTGATGGGCATGTCGGGCATCGCCGCCGTCGGAAATGGGTCGGTGGAACCTTTTGGCTATCCGGGGGTAGCCGCCGCCCTGTTCGCCCTGGCCGCCGACGTCTTCCACGTGTGGATGCTCTTCCTGATGCTGATCTGCGCCCTTATGCTGGCCATGAGTACACTGGATACCCTCATGAACGGCATTGCCAGCGGCATCGCGGCCGACCTCGCCGGCTTCGGGATCCAGCGCCGATCACTAATGAATTTGGCCCGTGGTGTTACCGTCATTGTTGCCATTCCGGCCATTATCGTGGCCTCCCAGGGTCACAGCGTCCTGTACGTTTTCCTCATTGCAGACCTCCTTGGCGCGGCCCTCGTGACTCCGGTGCTGGTGGGGCTCTATTCGAGAAATATGCCCGGTTGGGGGGTCCTGATAGCAGGCGGTGTGGGAATCATTATTGGCGCTCTCTACTATCCCAAGCCAGACCTGTTGACACCCTGGGCTCTGACCGCTCCCAACGGGGAGCAGATGTTCTGGGCTTTCGGCTCAGCCCTGGTAATTTCATCCCTTCTCACCATTGCAATTATCCTGGTCCGCCGGGCCACCAGCGCCGACCAGCAGTTTGACTTCGGGGCCCTGGACTCCAGTGTCAGCCTCATCGACGACCCTTCCATGGCCGACGATTAAGAGTTTCTGACCCCGGCACAAAGAAATCACAGCAATCCATTACTATCCGGCAATCATAACTTAATAGGGAGGTACACCATGACCCAGACCCAGTCCGACCTGGAAATCCAGGGCCAATCCGCATTTCCCGCCAGCAAAAAGGTTTACACCACCGGATCGCGGGATGACATTCGCGTTCCCTTCCGTGAGGTAACCCTGACTCCCACTTCGGGCCGTTTTGGCGAGGAACAAAACCCGCCCCTGAACATCTACGACACCAGCGGCCCCTACACCGACGATTCCGCAAGGCTCCACCTGGGCCAGGGTCTTCCAGCTCTGCGCCGCCCATGGATTCTGGATCGCGGGGATGTGGAAGAGTACGAAGCCGCTCCGGTGATTTACCGTGGCCAGGACAAGGGCCAACCTTTCCCCAGCCTGACCCGTCGTCCCTTGCGTGGGAAATCCGGGCGCGCGATAACCCAGATGCACTACGCCAGGCAGGGCATAGTCACTCCCGAGATGGAGTACATCGCCATTCGTGAAGGAGTCGAACCCGACTTTGTTCGCCAGGAAGTGGCCAGTGGTCGCGCTATCATTCCTTCCAACATCAACCACCCTGAAACCGAACCGATGATTATCGGCCGCAATTTCCAAGTGAAAATCAACGCCAACATAGGAAACTCGGCCATCACCTCCTCCATCCGCGAAGAGGTGGAAAAGATGCTGTGGGCCACCCGCTGGGGAGCCGACACCGTGATGGACCTTTCCACCGGCAGTGATATCCACACCACGCGGGAGTGGATCATCCGCAACTCGCCCGTACCCATTGGCACCGTCCCCATCTACCAGGCTCTGGAGAAGGTGGATGGCAACCCTGAGGAACTGACCTGGGAGATCTACCGGGACACCATTATTGAGCAGTGCGAACAGGGCGTGGACTACTTCACCATCCATGCTGGCGTTTTGCTTCGTTACGTGCCACTGACCGCCAGTCGGGTAACCGGCATTGTGTCCCGCGGCGGGTCCATCATGGCTGGCTGGTGCCTGGCTCACCACCAGGAGAATTTCCTCTACACCAACTTTGAGGAACTCTGCGAAATCATGAAGGCCTATGACGTCTCCTTCTCCCTGGGTGACGGCCTGCGACCCGGCTCCATCGCCGACGCCAACGACGAAGCCCAGTTTGGCGAACTGCAGACCCTCGGCGAGTTGACCCAGTTCGCGTGGGAGCACGACGTACAGGTCATGATTGAGGGCCCGGGCCACGTACCCATGCACAAGATCAAGGAAAACATGGACCGGCAACTGGAAGTTTGCCACGAGGCCCCCTTCTACACCCTGGGCCCCCTCACCACCGATATCGCCCCGGGCTACGACCACATTACTTCGGGCATTGGCGCCGCCATGATCGGCATGTACGGCACTGCCATGCTCTGCTACGTCACGCCCAAGGAGCACCTGGGCCTTCCCAACAAGCAGGACGTAAAAGAGGGTGTGATCACCTACAAGATAGCCGCCCACGCCGCCGACGTGGCCAAGGGACACCCCCGGGCCGCCCAGTGGGACGACGCCCTGTCCAAGGCCCGGTTCGAGTTCCGCTGGGAAGACCAGTTCAACCTGGCCCTGGACCCCGAAACCGCCCGGGCCTACCACGATGAAACGTTGCCCGCCACGGGCGCCAAGGTGGCCCACTTCTGCTCCATGTGCGGCCCCAAGTTCTGCGCCATGAAGATTACCCAGGACGTCCGCGAATACGCTAAGCAAAGGGGCCTCAACGCGGACAACGCCATTGAAGTAGGAATGCAGGAAAAGTCCCAGGAGTTCCGCGAGGCCGGCAGTCGGATTTACCAGAAGAGCTAGTAGTGAGGCGGCCTCAAGGCGCCAGTTGAACAGCGGAAAATGCTGAGCAACATCGCACGAAGAATCACGAAGAAAGAGTATAATCTTCGTGATTCTTCGTTTTTATTTGTGGATCAATAACATCCAGGAGCTAAACCCATGCAGAAGCAAGACCTTGGCGTCGCCGTAGTTGGTTCCGGTCGCATCGGCACACTCCGCGCCAATATGGCTTCCCGCCATCCTTCCGTGCGTTTCCTCGCCGTATCCGATATCGACGCCGAGAAAGCCGGAATGCTGGGAGAGCAGGTCAACGCCGACCTGACCTCCAGTGACAACTACCGCATCATATCCGATCCCCAGGTCAACACTGTCGTAATTTCCACCCCCGAGCACGAGCATGTGGAACCCATCCTCCAGGCCCTGGAACTGGGCAAGCCCGTGTTCGTCGAAAAACCCCTGGCCCTTACCCTGGACGACACCGACAAGATTGTTGAGGCCGTGGACCGTACCGGTGTTGAACTCCGAATCGGCTACTCCCGCCGTCACGACCGACGCTGGATGCTGGCCCGGGAACAGGTGGCCCAGGGAAGGCTGGGCGGAATTATCGGCATCCAGTCCCGCGTGTATAACTCCCGCGCCCACATGATGGAAATCCTCAAACGCTCACCCGAGGCAACGCCAGTCCTTGACGCCCTGACCTATTACGTGGACATGGCCTGCTGGTACCTCAACGACGTCCGTCCTGTGGAAGTCATCGCCCGGGGCAACTACGGCCTGTACAAGGACATGGGCCACGACATCCACGATGTAACCTGGGCCATCATCACCTTCGAGAATGGCTGCCTGGTCAACCTGGGCATCTGCTACGCCCTGCCGGCCCGCTATCCCACCTACGGCCAAAGCGCCCGCTTTGAGGTGCTGGGTGAGGATGGCGTTATCATCCTGGACATGGACAACAAGGACAGCTTCCTCTTCACCGACAAGGGCGTCCCTCACGCCTATGTACCCGACCACTACGTGGACGCCCTGTTCATGCAGAGCAACTCCTCAGGCGACTGGGCCATGGGCGAATACTGGGGCCCCATCGCCAACGAGACCCGCTCCTGGCTGGACCACCTGGCAGCCGGCACCCCCTGCTCCCACACTACGGCGAGGGAAGGCAGGCGCACGGTAGAGGTAACCCTGGCAATTGAAGAGGCGGCGCGGAGTGGGCAGGCTGTGAAACTGTCGGGGCGGTAGCAGGGAGTCTGACGCAAGTGAGTCACCGTTTACGGGAGTCCGGTCGCCGCTGATGGCGCGAGACCAGGAACCATGAACACCACGGAATTGGTCGTTCGCACACTGGGCTGGATGTGGGCCAATCCCTGGTCCATTGTGTTGGTTCTTGCCATCATTGTGGCCCTGGCTCTGTGGGCCCGAAGGGTTGTCCCACCCGAAAACTATTACCTGAGAGGCAAACCCCGTTGCTATATGTGCCTGGACAGTACCAGGACCAGGCACAAGGTCATCTACCCGAGCAGGCAGGTTGCCGAGTCAGAGGCAGTGCGTCTCAGCCGAAAATTCAGTCAACAGTGGCCTTACAAAGCCCAATGCGGCAATTGGCATCTTACTTCCCGGAACCCTCATTTGGCCCGCCAGCGCAGACTTCGGCGGTAAGCAGAACCTTCAAGGAAACGGCTAAACCCGACTTTCGGTTGAACTCCACCTGCCTGAACTATTGAATCGCCAAAACTAAAACGGGGCGGAACCAGGTTCCGCCCCACAAAACATCCTGTCTATCCTGTCCATCCATGTTTGAATATGGCTATCCCAGCCGCTCCAGCGTCTGGTCCTCAATCCCGGGCATTATCCAGATAGGCCGAGGGGCAAAGTCGAAGGTGATATTGGGGTCTTCAGGGTCCAGCCCCGCAACCGTCATCTTCGTTTCTTCCAGGTATTCAATCTCCCCGTTCACCACGTGAAAAGCGCGGTCGTGCCCGGGATAGATAATGTCCGCCTGCTCCACAATTCGGTCGATGCTTTGCGTTGCGTCCTTCTCGTCCCAGAACACCAGCGGATTCTTGCGGGTTAAGGCCACGGCGGAATAGTGCAGGACGTCGCCAGAAACTATGCTCATTCCCTGCGGGGTATCCACCATAACTGAAATGCTTCCCGGCGAATGTCCGGGGGTGTGCATTATCGTGACCCCGGGCTCCACCACATGCCCCTCCTCTACTTCCTCAACCTTGGGCTGAAACTCGATCATCGCACCCGACCAGGCCGGCGTAGCCCAGTCATTTCGGTGTGGCTTGTGGGCGTATTTTCGCTCCAGGGGGTGGACCAACATCGGTGCGTGCTGGAACAGATCGTAGTTTTGGCTATGGTCCCAGTGGGCGTGGCTCATGATCGTAAGGTCAATATCCTCTGGCGTAAGCCCCCGCGCCGCTAGCGCATTCTCCAGGGCCGTGCGCCGCCCGACGTGACCAACGTCCACCAGGATGCGCTTTTCCCCTTCAATCAATACTACCGAACAGAATCCCACTACACCCACGTCGGTTCGCAATGGGCTTCCCTGCAAAAGTACGCTAAGCTCTGGCATTCCTGTCTCCTTATGTTATCCCGTTTGATTGGCGCGCTAGAGTGTATGGTAACGGGTATTGGAAGTCAAACTTACTCTCGTAGTTTCCCAGACCAGTTCCAGCATTGCTCTTGTCGCCTCTTTTATCAAAGCCTGGACTTGCACTACTGACATTCCCCCCTTTCCTCAGCGTGCAAGCATTTACTATCATTAAAAGTGTCATGAAGGGGTCAACTTACCCCGGTCGGGTCCAACTGCTCCCAGTTCTCCTGCGAAGGAGGGGTGGGTCCAGGAGCACGGAAATGCTTTCATCTGCCTGTCACTCCCTTTCATTGTTAGCTTACTTTCAGATACGAAACAGGTGGAAATGACAGGAAATAACAGGAAGAAAACTTTTTTCTCCCAAGACATTGGCAAGAGCTTTAGAGGCAATAATTTCGCTTGCCGCGCCTGGTTTCCTTTGGTTGACTGTAGCTAGGTATGGTGCTAATGTTCAGCCGACTAACCACAGGAATAAATTGGAGGTCCAAACATGCCAACAATGAGCGGCGCCAGGTTTGTGGCGGAAACTTTTAAGGGGTATGGCCTGACTCATGTTTTTTACGTCCCTTCCATAGCCCGCCGCACACTGGCGGAGCTGGAAATAGCCGGAATCGAGAGAATCGTATGCCACGGCGAGAAGGCGGCTGCCTACATGGCAGATGGATACGCCCGCGCCTCCAACGGCCCCGCCATTTGCATGGCCCAGTCTGTGGGCGCGGCCAACCTGGCTGCCGGACTGCAGGACCCTTTCCTGGGCCTTTCTCCCGTGATAGCCATCACCGGTCACCGGCCTCTTTCCCACCAGTACCGCAACTCGTACCAGGAAATTGATCACTTCCGCCCCTTCAGCTCCACCACCAAGTATTCCGTAGCGGTGGACACCGTTGAGCAGTTGCCACACCTGTTGCGGCAGGCCTTCCGTGAATCCACTTCCGGCACCCCGGGTCCGGTACATATGGACTTCATGGGCATCCAGGGCGAGGTTATCGAAAACGGCGAGGCAGACATGGAAGTCATCATAGAAGAGGACTTCATGAAGCGTTCTACTTTGCGTCCGGAACCCAGCCCCGATCTGATCCGGCGCACAGTCCAGGTTCTGGCCGAATCTCGCAGACCGGTAATAGTAGCCGGTGGCGGCGTCACATCCTCCGGCGCCCAGGAAGAGGTCGTAAAGCTGGCTGAAATGCTAAACATTCCGGTGGCCACTTCCCTCAACGCCAAGGGCACGATCCCCGAGAATCATCCCCTGTCGGTCGGAGTCTGCGGCGCCTACTCCCGCTGGTGCGCCAACCGCGTGGTCGCTGAGGCCGACCTGGCGATTTTCATCGGGAGCCAGACGGGCAGCCAGGTAACCCTGGACTGGCGCATTCCCCTGCCAGGGGCCAAGATCATCCAGATTGATATCGACGCTTCAGAGTTGGGTCGCAGCTTCCCGACTACCGTTGCCATACAGGGCGATGCCAAGGCCACCGTTTCCCGCCTGGTGGAAGCTCTGGAACCTGTTTCCCGCGTGGAATGGGTGGAGCGGATCCAGCAGCTTGTGCAGGAGTTCCGTGATGAAGTCTCGCCGGACTGGCATTCCGACGCCCAGCCCATCCGGCCGGAACGCCTTTGCCAGGAATTCACTGACAATCTGCCTTCAGACGCCATGCTGGTCTCCGATACCGGCCACGCAGGAATCTGGACCGGCGCTTACATCGAACTGCACCACGCAGAGCAGGAATATATTCGCGCCGCCGGTTCCCTGGGCTGGGCCCTGCCCGCAGCGTTGGGAGCCAAGTGCGCCCTGCCCGACCGTCCGGTGGTGGCATATACCGGAGACGGCGGGTTCTGGTACCACGTTTCCGAGCTTGAGACGGCCGCCCGCTATGGCATAAACGCTGTCATCGTGGTCAACGATAACCGCTCCCTGAACCAGTGCCGCGTGGGCGACGAGCGCGTGGTCAATGCCAATTATCCCGGCATGAACGCTGACGCCATGTGGCAGTTCACCGATGTGGACCTCGCCAAGGTTGCCGAGTCCATGGGCTGCTTCGGCATCCGCGTCACCGACCCGGCCAACATCTCCAGCGCCATCGACGAAGCCCTGGCCTCCAATCGCCCGGCCGTGGTGGACGTAGTCTCCGACTGGGATGTAGTCGCGCCCCCACCCTGGGGCCCCAGCAGTTCCGAGCGAGTGCGCTACGACTAAAGACTAAAGGGACACCTCAACGTCCAGTCAGTCGCCCTCCACTGAGGGAAGTCAGGCTGGCGGTGATGCCACAGAATAGGAAGAGGGGCGGGTCACAATGACCCGCCCCATCCTGTTAATCCTGTCCATCCATGTTGGAATAGCTGGTGTTACACCTGCCGCAGCTTCGGGTCCAGTGTGTCCCGCAGCCAGTCACCAAACAGGTTAAAGGCCACCACCGTCAGCATAATCGCCAGCCCAGGAATTGCCGAAACCCACCAGGCCGTATCCACGTATTCCCGGCCGTCTGAGACCATGCTGCCCCAGGCCGGAGTCGGGGGTGGAATTCCCGCTCCCAGGAAGCTCAATGAAGCCTCAACTATGATCACCCAACCTACCTGCAACGTGAGCAGAACCAGCAGGGTGTTCACCGTGTTAGGGAACAGGTGGAACAGCAATATGCGTAAGTGGGAACAACCTGCAACCCTGGCCCGTGCGATGAAGTCCCTCTCCTTCAGGGCCAGGACCTCTCCACGAACTACCCTGGCATATCTGGCCCACAGAACCAGTGCAATGGCCACAACCACGTTGGCCAGGTTGGGCCCCACCGCCACTACCAGGAGAATCGCAAACAGAATTATGGGGAATGCCAGGGTGCTATCGGCGCTGCGCATACATATCGCATCCACCTTCCCGCCAAAGTAGCCCGACACCAGGCCAATGGCCGTCCCAATTCCTCCCCCAATAGCCAGGGTGAAGAGGGCTACCAGCATGGACACCCGCCCCCCATACATCAGCCGAGTTGCCAGGTCTCGGCCCAGGGCATCGGTGCCCAAAGGATTCTCCCAGCTCCCACCTTCCTGCCAGACAGGCGGGGTAAGTCGGTCTGCCAGTGAAGGCTGCGTGGTGCTGTGGGGTGTCAGCAGGGGTGCAAAGGTAGCAGTGAACACCACAATTATGATTATCGCCATCGGTATCAACGGCGCTCGCTTCAGGGTCTCCGCCGCTTGCCTTCCCCGTTCGCGGAAGGCAGTTCTTCCGGCTAGCGCTGTGCTTGTTGTAGCCAAAGTTTCGCCCTCCTTTCTAGTTGTATCGGATTCGGGGGTCTATATATGCGTAGGCTATGTCCACCGCCAGATTTACTGTGATGACCACGGCCGCAATCATCATCACCAGCGTCTGCAAGACGGGGAAGTCACGCCAGATGATCGAGTCATAAACCAGGCGCCCAAGCCCCGGCCAGGCAAAGACTGTTTCTACCAGGATCGCGCCGGTTATGAAAGTCGCCAGGTAGGTGCCGGCAAAGGTCAAAACCGGAATCAGGGCGTTCTTGAAGGTATGCTTCCAGACGATCCTGTATTCCGGAAGGCCTTTAATCCGGGCCATCTTGATGTACTCGCCATCCAGCGCATCCAGCATACTGGAGCGCAGCAAACGCATCACCGCCGCTGCCACCCACCACCCCAGCGTAAAGGCAGGCATGATGTAGTGGGTAATTCCTCCGGTTCCCGCTGCTGGTAACAGATCTAACTGTACGGTGAAGAACTGGATCAACATTATTCCGACCCAGAACTGGGGCAGCGACTGCCCTAAAATGGCAATCAGCTTTGCCCCGCCATCAAAAAAGGTGTCACGTTTAACCGCGGCCAGCACACCTAACGGTATTCCTATTACCAGGGTGATAACCATTCCCGCCAGGCCCAGCCTGAGCGAGTTCATTACCTTGGGACCGATCAGGTCCATAACCGGACGCTTGGACTTTATTGAGACACCGAATTCAAACCGCGCCGCGTTGCTGATGAACTTCCAGTATTGGACCGGCCAGGGCTGGTCCAGGCCATAGTGGGCACGGATTGCGTCTTCCGTTTCCTGGCTGGCCTCCTGTGGCAACAGAAGAATTATCGGGTCTCCCGTGAAGCGGCCCAGGGCAAATATGATCATCGACAGGATGAGGAGGGCAATTATCGATTGCCCTGCCCTCATTACAATGTAACGTTGCATAATCCGTCCTTTACTGTAGACGGCTGCCAGATTTCCAATGGAATCAACCGGTCAGGTTTGTTGGGGCGGGTCTATGACCCGCCCCTGATCTGCTACGTAGCAGTGGCAATGACGAATCCTACCACCTGAGTTCGGGGAAGAAGAGACTGTCGACGTTATTGTCGTAAGAATCTTTCCCGGTGTTCCAATAAGTGATTTCCGGGATGGCGGCAAAAGCCGAGTCCACCTCGAACAGGGGTATTCCGTCGTAGTTGGCCAGCAGATGCTCCTGCATTTGGCTGATGAGCGCCTTAACCTCATCCGGGTCCGTGGAGGCAAAGGCCTGGTTCATGATTGCATCGAACTCGGGATTCTTGTAAGTGGTGTAAGGCGCTTCAGAGTGCTTCAGCACCTTCACAATGCTCAGGATCTCAGCCGGGGCTGCCCGATTGTGAGTACCCCAGGGACCAACCCAGCCGCCACCGAGGCTCCATGCTCGCCGCATGCTTCGCAGGGTTCCATATTCGGTAGGCTGGAAGTTGACCTTCACCCCAACTGCTTCAAAGTCGGCGCCAATGGCCTCAATCATGCGAGGGAATTCGGCAATGCCTCCGAAGGAGTAAATGGCCAGCTTGATCTCCAGCGGGTTGCTGTCATTGTAACCGGCTTCAGTCAGCAACTGCCGGGCCCGGTCGGGGTCATGCGGGTAGCCACTCTGGGCGGGATCATATCCACTCTCGGAAGCATAGCTGCCCATGGGGTACAGCGTGGTGCTGCCTCGGCCCAGGAAGATATGCTCCAGGATTGCATCCCGGTTGATGGCCTTGTTCAAAGCCTCCCGCACCCGGATGTCTCCAAAGGGATTGCCTTCCTCCCATTGCTGGAAGAAGTACATTCCGGAAAGCAGGGCCCGTTCCTTGTAGAAAATGTTAAAACCATCGTCGGCCAGCGGGGCTATCCGCTCGCGGCTGACGTCGATTACGTCGGTCTGGCCGGACTTCAACATGGCGATTCGGGTGGTCTCTTCAGACACACCCAGGAAGGTAATCTGAGCGTACTTGGGTACACTGCCGCCGGCCCCGCCTCGGAAGTGGGGGCCATCAATGGCCTCTACCGCCACTGAAGCGCCGAGGACCTGGTCCACAAACTTGTAGGGACCGCTGCCGATGGGAGCCTTGGCGAATTCTTCCTCACCAACTGCCTCGTAGTGGGCCTTGGGAACTACCATCCCCTCAGTACCGCGTACGCCCGAGAAAATCCACGGAGCATAAAGGCAGGGAGTATGACAGTTGATTAAGAAGGTATTGGCATCCGGTGTCTCATAACTGTCCCACAAAGGCGTCAACTCGTTGATGAAAGCATTCTGCGCGTCTTCTTCCATCACTTCCAGCGCACTGAACATCACATCTTCCGAAGTAACCTCGGTGTTGTTGTGGAACATCACGCCCTGACGCAGGTTGATAGTGTGCACCTTGCCGTCAGGGGAAACAGACCAGTCATTGGCAATACCGGTGTCCTTGCTGAATGCGCCCTGAGCGTTGGAGCCAATTACCACGTCATACATGGACGAGTTTACGTCTTTGCCGCCGGCATTGACGTTACTCGCCTTGGGGTAAACGCCGTCGCTGCCCATGGACGTGTAGGTGATCCGCAGGTGACCTTCAGACTGAGCCGCAGCTTCCGGCGCCGGCGCCGGCGTCGGCGTGGCCACCAGAATCTTGTCCACCTGGATTTCCTTCACACGTTCTTCGACGACCGTTTTCTCTACTTCGACTTCCCTGATAACTTCCTTCTCTACGGGTACTTCCACCTGGACTTCGCGAATTACCTCTCTTTCAACAGGAACCTCTCTGACCACTTCCACCGTTTCTGGCGCGGCGGAACCGCAGGCGACTATGAACAACATAGCCATAATGCCAAAAGCGGCCATGAACTTATACAAACGTGACCAACTGGAAACCATAAAAGTACCTCCTGTAAAGGGTCGCATAAAGCAGACATCCTTCCTGAATTTGAGCCGCTCCAAACTTGGCGGTATATTACCACAACTCGCTGGTTTAGCTGCAATTTTTTGAAGGAACTCACCTCCACTCAGAGAGATTACCAAATTGTTATAAAGGTTTCGTAATAGAAAGGCATATTGTGCACTGATTCAGACTTTGCAAGAAGACAATCAGTAAGTTACCTGACTTGGGTAGCCCAAAAATTGGGCCCCGCACCTTGTGTGCGGGGCCCAAGGCCAAGAAAATATCGGGCAGGCTTTATTGAATACGGGTGATGTCCACTATTTGAAAGGTTTTCACCCAGTATTCGCCGGTAATGTAGCTCCAACTGGACGTGTAATTGGTTTGGATGTCGTCCGCAAATTGCTTTCGGAGGTTACTCACTTCATAACGTTGCAAGTCGTCCATCGTATCCCAAATGCTGAGGGATACCGCTTCATCTTCCCCATCAATGCCCCTGAGGATGGACCGGCTCATCAGACCGCCAACTTTGTCGTTCAATGGAAAGACCTTTTCGTAGTAGTAGCTTTCGTAGTCTTCCCATCTGCCGGGTCGCAGATGGCCCCAAACCATCCTCGCGTACATCCAGTTGGCTCCTCTATGGAATTTAGGTCGCAGTTGAACGCCAAAGCTCATTTGAAGAATACCGACCTGCTCGATAAGGAACCTAAAGCCAGATGCAGGTTACGGTATTAGAAACGCCATCCACTGGCCTGATGCGGTTGCGAAGCATGCCGGTAATGTCCTCCTGGGTATCAGCTTCGATCTCCATCACCGCATCGTAAGGGCCCAGAACTTCTTGCACCACGGCGCCGGGCAAGCTTTTCAGCCTTTCAATGGCCGACTGGGTCTTAGACGGCTCCAGATTCAACAGTATGTATGCGTGTACACTCAAAGTTTCCGCCCCCGTAGTTTCTCGAGACCCTAATGCTCTCGACTGTTCTTTTTCCGGCCTGCGAACGCAAGACCGCGCAACAGTATATCATCAGGAGGCCATGGGTATGACCTAGGAGTCGCCTCGCTGCAGTTCGCGGGCGGCGCTGATAGTAAGGTGAGTCAGGGTCTCCGCGTACCTGTTGGAAAATAGTCTGCCCACCGACGCATAGAGTCTCATACCAATTTCCGGTTCTCGAGAGCACAGCATTAGCAGTTCCGATCTGGGTATGGCCAGGACCTCCATTTCGGTCAAGGCCTCTCCAGAAGTAATCAGAGTACCTGACCCCAACAAGGCAGCCAGTGGAAAGGCTTCGCCGGGGCGAGCGATTCTGACGGAAATTTCTCCCACTTCCGAATGGGTACTCAAATGGGCCTCTCCTTCCAGAATCACAAACATGTGCTCGCCCAGTTGGCCACCGGTGCCCAGCAGATCCCCGGATTGCACACTTTGCCGCTCTCCCAGGGCCACTACCCGCTCGATTTGTTGGGTGTTCAAGTCGCTGAATACGTCCACCTGGCGATATATGCCGAAGTCCACATCCGGAGATTGACCTGCTTCGCTCTCCTCCGCAGAACGCTCACCTAATTCCCGGGTGCCAAATACCCGGACTTCGCCGGCTGCCTTACGCTGGACTTCCCTTGCGATGCTCCGCTTGATGTGGCGGGCAAGAAGCTTGCGGTCATGGGTGTACATGGCAATCAGGTCCACCTGTTCCCTGTCGGCCAAACGGACGATACCTTCGGACACCGAATTGTCCACCTCCACTTCAAACCGCCATTGACCGGCGTCCCAGGCCTGCTGCCTTACCAGAGCCCTGAGGTACCCGATGGCTTCAAACCTGTCAGCCTCTTCCTGTTGGCTGCCCAGGATGATATGGCCACCCACCATCTGGGTCCGTGTAGGCGGAATTACCTGGAGCAATATCACCTCCCCGTCGGTTACAAGTTCGTTTCTAACCAGGGGAAACACTTCCTCAGCTTCCTTAGATCCGTCCAGGGGTATCAATACCTTCTGGTACATGTGGCCTCCTTTGTGAATCGCAACCTTTACCCAATTTCCGGACTCTGCTGGCTGGCGATTCAATTGCCGCTACATCGACCATGTCAAACGGGTCTTAAAACGTGTGGCTCTCGAGTGTTTGAAGGCGCACTTGACAGAGTTCGGGTTGAGTCTAGAAGACTATCGCGGGGTCTTCTTCCGCCAGAAACTCTTGGGCCAATTCCCGGTCCAGTTCCAGAGCCTCATCGGCTTGAAGCTGCCCAATGGAAACCTGATCACGGGCCCGAAGGCTGCGGTAAACCTGGCCCTTGAAGCGCGCCGCCAATTTGTCCAGGGTTGACCCAGCGCTATGAACTGCCGACAAAGCCGAGGGTCCTCTCCGCTCAGCGCGTATCACTCTGCCCCTGACATTCACTATAAGCTTGGCCTGGTAGCGTTCCTGCCGTGACCTGGTCGGCTCATGGGTGATTTCCACTCGCACATCATCCACATCCGGCAGGTGGCGGAGTAGTTGCTCCACCTTGCGGGTCACGAGGGTATCCAGTCTTCTGCCAAGGTTGAAATTACGGCATTCGATTCTTAGCTCCATCTCCATCCTCCTCCTTAAATAGTGCTCTGCGTTCTCTACTGAGCCTGTAATTCCGGCGCAGGGTATCAGCCACTATGGGGTAAAGCCCGGTCTGGGACCGGTCCCCTGGCTGAATGGAACCCTGGGAGAATTAGTTACGGCTCAATAGCGTGGTAACGTAAACAGAGGTCATTTCATGGTAACGGGACAAGGGCACAAAGCCATCGGCCCCATTGAGAAGAAACTGGTTAGCACAAGTCTCGCGACCTGAGCCAATAACCAGAATGGGCGCAGAGGTGAGACAGCGAATGGCGCGGAGAAGGTTGACGTGTCCTGCATCGTTGGCAGTACCACTGATAATGACAACACTGGGAGCATCTTCCAACACATGCTTGATGCCGCGTCGGCCCTCGGTAGCTTCAATAACCTGGAAGGCCGAGCCCCGCAGCGCGTCTATAACGCCGGCTCTTCCGCGATAATTGCCAATAACCAGTGCCCTGGGCTTGGCTTGTGTCACCATAATACCCTCCAATAGAGCGATATTAAGTAACCGGCTAGGGAGCATCCTGTTCAGTAATTTCGTTGTTCGTGTTCATTTATCCATAATTTGCAATGTTAGTCAACATTGTGCTGCATTTCACTAATGTTATCGTAACTATAGATTATAATTTAGGCTTATTATCGGCATTCAGATAGTTACCATGCCGTATTTCGTAACTTTAATGGGTCAGGCCCCGGCAGGTCCGCGTTTCCTGCATTTACCCAATGGCATGGGCATAGCAATTCCTGCTTCTTCAGTGGTGGAGTCCCAAGAGTCCCCGTCCTTGTTTAACCGCAGGCGAGTGTAATAGTATTAGCCAACACCGAGGTTAATCAGATTAAAGGGGCGACACAAATGGACGCAAAACCCGTCAACATTTACGAGTATGAGGAAATTGCCCGCAGCAAGCTGGGCAAGGGGGAGTACGATTTCATCGCCGGGGCAGCCACAGACGAGATTACCCTGCGCCGCACCCGGGCAGTACTCGATTCCATACTAATGAAACCCAGAATGCTGGTAGATATCAGCGACCGGGATATGAGCACTACGGTACTGGGCCGGGAAATCAGTTTTCCCGTGATGCTGGACCCCGCCGGCAACCACAGTTCGGCGCACCCAGAGGCAGAACTGGCTACAGTTCGGGCAGCCGGCGCCTCCGGGACGGTGATGGTACTTAGCGCCCAGGCGTCGCGAACGCTGGAGGAAGTAGCAGGAGCCTCCTCCGGTCCCATCTGGTATCAGCAGTACTTCTTCAAGGATCGGGGCCTAACCCTGGAAATGGCCCGCCGCGCCGAAGAGGCAGGCTATTCGGCGCTTTGCCTAACGGTGGACGCCAAGGTAAAGCCCAAGCGAGAGCGCAACATCCGCAACAATTACCAGGGTCCGGCTTCTCCCAACTACGACCCGGCCCTGAACGTGGGTGGGAGCACGTGGAGCTTCGGACTGGATGCGCCCAGCGGCGCCAACGACATTCGCGATCCGGCGGCTACCTTTGACGACCTGGACTGGCTGGCCTCCAACACTAATTTGCCCCTGGTGGTCAAAGGCATAATGGTGGCCGAAGACGGCTACCAGTCTGCCGAGCATGGCGCCAGGGCAGTAATAGTGTCCAACCACGGAACGCGCTACCTGGACACGACATTTGCCACCATCGAAGTCCTCCCCGAGGTAGCGGATGCGGTTGAAGGTCGGGCTGAAGTCTACATGGACGGTGGCATACGCCGCGGGTCAGACGTTTTCAAGGCGTTGGCGCTGGGAGCGCGGGCTGTGCTCATTGGCCGCCCCTTGTTCTGGGGTCTGGCGGTGGACGGCGAAGAGGGTGTCAAGTCGGTCCTTGATATCCTGCGCGATGAACTTGAAGCTACTATGGGCATGTGCGGCAAGACCACGGCCGAAAGCATTGACCGGGATTCCATTGCTACGGTCTCCCCCCTCCTGTCCCTATTCCCTACTTCGTCCGACTATCGGTAGCAGGCCGAAAACAGTGAGGCAAGAAAAAGGAGCGAGTGGTCAGTCTACTCGCTCCCTTTGTTTTGCGCTTGGGCGAACGAGACAAAGCTCTTTGTCTTTCCTACAGCACCGGCAAAATCTCGTCGCACAGTAACAGCATGGCCTCACCCACGTCGGGACCCAGTTCAGAAAACATCAACTGGTTGAATCCTTGTGACCTGGCCGTATCTCTGACCTCAATCATGCGTTCGGCGCATTCTCCGGGTTCGCCGGCAATGAAAATGGCATCCACCATCGAGTCGGTTACCAGGGCATCAAACTCAGCCCCTACTGCACCGTTGCTCTCGGCCAAATCCAGTCGTTCCACATCGGGAATGGCCACTCCCAGCCGTTCGATATCCTGGTGGCTATAGCCCTGGCGGTACATGTTCAACACTCGGTGCCCTGAACTCTCCCGGACAAATTCCCGCGCCTTTTCGCCGTCACGAGACAGGGAAATCTTTATTTCCGCCACCCTTGAAACCTGGTCCTGGTCCTTGTCCCCGGGTAACGAGCTGTCGAAAATTTCCAGCAACTCGGGTACTCGTCCTGTGCGGAGCGCAGCCAAGTAGTGACCGCCGAAAATCAGTCCATCCATGTGCTTGCCGCCCACCGCCAGGCCCCTGGGTCCGTTGCTGCCGCAGTAAATAGTCACGGGCGATGCGGGGTTGAAATTCAACTGGAAGGTAGCTCCGGGATTAAAATGGTAGTATTCCAGCAATGCAGGATAGTCAGCAAAGCAGACGCCTTCACCATCCAGCAGTCGGCGCAGGCTTTGGGCAGTCTCACGCAGCACGCTAACAGGTCGAGGAGTACGGATAAGCCTGGGAGTTCTGGGGTTGCCTCTTCCCAAGCCTATTGTTAGTTCCCGACCATCCATAAGTTCGCTCAACGTGGCCACGGAATCGGCCAGATCCACCGGGTTACGGAAATATTGAACGGTTACTGCCGTGCCCAGCTTGATATTAAGGTTACAGGCCATGGCCGCCAGGGTGACGTAAGACTGGCGGCTACGCAGGTTGTCGGTAACCCAAAGCTGGGATACGCCCCTGATTTCCCCTTCTCTGGCCAGTTCTACCAGTTGTGGCAGGGGCACGTGGGCGTAGGTCGGCAGGTGAAACTGAACTCCGATTTCCATTGATGGCATTGGTTGCCCTTCCTCTTATTTTGTGTGATTCAAGTGATTGGCCAGGCCACCGTATTAGCCAGGGGGTGGCTGACAGGCCTGACTGCTTCCTTCCGCAGAGTTATGCTGTTGGCGTCGGTATCCACCACTCCCTGCCACGAGGAGTATCTATGTATTCCGGCCAGCGCAGGTCAACCGGGGGAACAAAGTCCGTCGGCAGCAGCGGCGCAACCCACTTTTCCCCGCCAATCCCTCCGCCGGTGCGTTCCCGAAACTCGGCCCGTGCTTTTTCCAGTTCCTCCGGGATGGTGAGCAAGTCAGTCAGAGTGGCGGCAATGGTCTTGCCGGCCAGGAACATACCGGGGTCGATGCAATCCCGCAAGCCGCCCATAGCGTTTAGTGTCCACATCGGGTACGTGTAGCCCGGTTCCGGAACCCGCAACCGGGGTCTGGATGTGTGCAGGCGGGCCGTTGGCGCATGCCAGGTATAGTCCACATAGTCATCCGAGGTGAAGTTGTGCTGCCACGGCGGCAGGCTCCGCTGTTGCGACGCTTCATAGTCCCGGGGGGTCTGCAATCGCAGGTTGTCGTCGGTAAAGGGTTCGGGCATGGGAGCCAGACCCAAATTCTCCTGGATTGAACGGGCAAAGTCGCGCCCCCGGTCACTCATTACCGGCGGGCCCATAGATTCCAGGTTGCGGTAGGTCAATTCGGACAATGCCAGGTTCGGCAATCCGACTCGAGTCTTGGTCACCCAGCGTGGCGTTACCACGCAGCCAGTGACCTCGGCCGCATGCCGTGCATTGCGTTCCAGCACCTGGTAGATACGTTCCTGGATGTCGAGCGTGGGCGACCGCCAGGCATACTGAATTTGGCTGAAACGTGGCGGCAGGTTGTCCGACGTGCATTGCCCGCCGGCCATGATGTATTCGTTAAGGGTCCAGGTGCCCGTGTGGGGGAACATGGCCTCTTTGGTGTACTTGGTGTTGGTGTACATCAGGCACACCGCGTCCAGTGCGCCCGGGCAGCGGGCCACGGTGTGGGGCCGGTCCGGAGCCGACAGAAGGCTGGCGTCCATCCACTTTTCAGGCTCCAGGCACTCGAAAGTGAATACGACACTCCAGTACGATCCGCAATGAGTCTCCCACGCCACGGTGTTGGTGGTATGCGGGTGATAGACCACGGCCGCATCCAGGTCATCGTAGTAGCCCTTGGCAGCGTGTACGGGCTTGGAACCGCAAATCTTTTCGGCGGGTTCGCCGAAAAGGCGCAACGTTCCCGTGAGTCCATGGGCCTCCATGGCCGCCTTGGCCCCCAGGATTCCCATAAGCGCAGCCACCCCCAGGGATGAGTGGGGGTCGGTATGTCCAGCGGCCCAGGGATGTAGCCCCACGCGAGGGGCCTGAAATGGTACGGCCTGCTGTGAATTGCCCGGCACTGCATCGTACTCCGCAAAGGTTGCCAGCACGGGACCGCCCTGACCCCAGGTTGCGGAAAAGGCGGTGGGCATGTCTCCCGAACCTTCCTCCACGGTGAACCCCTGCTGACGCAAAAGGTCAACGTAGGCCCGGGCCGACCGGTATTCCCGGTAAGCAGGTTCGGCGTACTCCCAGATCTCCTGGTGAAGGTCGGAAAGCCATTGTTGGTGACCTTCAATCCACGCCAGGGCTGTTGCCTTTGCGGCAGCTATTGAAGTCATTTCGACCCTCCTTGCCACAGGTATGGGAACCTCTGGGGCAGCATTGTAAGGCCTTAGGACAAGTTGGGCAAAATCAGGCAGACTTCCGGTGTAGATGGTTTACAGCGATTAGGAGCGGCTTTGAAACCCACCCTCGATGCAAGGCAAGTACTCTTTCCGGCCTAAACAACCTACATTGGAGCGCTATAGCAAAACCACTTTCCCATGACCCAGTCCGCACTTGGTAATACGATAGACACGACTTTATGGGTAGGATATATTGCTGTCAAACCTACGGAGGCACAGTTATGCAGTATAACCGCGAGATCTACGTCAACTTGCCGGTGGCCGATCTGGACAGGTCCATAACCTTCTTTAAAGCACTGGGCTTTGAGTTCAACGAAGACTTCACGGACGACAAATGCGCCTGCCTGATCATAGGCGAGAAGTCCTACGTTATGCTGCTACCTCCCTCCATTTATGGCGGCTTCATCCCAGGCAAGAGCATTGCCGACGCTGCGGTCACATCGGAAGTGCTGGTGGCGGTGTCTACACCCAGCAGGGAGGCAGTTGATACCATGATTGCGGACGCCATCGCTGCTGGTGGCAGCGAGTACCGAGAGACCGCCGACCACGGGTGGGCGTATTACCGGGCCTTCCAGGATTTGGACGACCATATATGGGAGGCGATGGCGATCGACGAAAGTCTGTTACCCGCGGAGATGAAGGAGAAAGGGAGTTAAACGCCATGGCGGAGTTTCAAAAGATCACACCATTCCTTTGGTTTGACGGGCGGGCGCAGGAGGCGGCGGCGTTGTATGTATCGCTGTTCCCCGACTCCAGGGTTGTTAGCATCTCGCCGTTAGAGGCGGGACCCGCAGAGGGGGCTGCGCTCGTGTCGCTTGTACTGGCTGGACAGGAGTTCACCGCTTTGGACGGGGGGCCGATGTTCCAGTTCTCTCCGGCCATATCCTTCGTGGTCAACTGCGAGACCCAGGAGGAAATAGACCACTACTGGCAAGGGCTGTCCGAGGGTGGGACCAGTGAACAATGCGGCTGGCTGAAGGACAAATTTGGCGTTTCGTGGCAGATTGTCCCAGCCGCGTTAGGAGACCTGATGGAAGCAAACCCGGAGCCGGTTATGACAGCGCTGCTCAGTATGGAGAAGATAGACCTGGCCGCACTGGAATCGGCAGCCCGAGGGGAGTAAACTGGCGCCAAATAATCCAACACCAAAGGCAGGAGGAAAGGTTTATGGCGAGCAAGCGCGCAGGAGAAGCCTACTGGGGAGAAGAACTGCACGTACCGATTTCAGCGGACGGCCAGGTTACAGCCTACGTTTGGCCCCTCCGCATCCTGTCGATTCGGGGCGAGAGCTGCGGCGGTCCCACTATCGGCGTGGACGTAGGGAACGAAGAGGTGCTGCGATTCGACTGCCATGCCAACCTTGGCCACTGGCATACCGGGGGATACGACCGCCTGGGTACGCCCGGAAATTCTCACGTGGACTTTCCGGAGGGCATAACCTCAGTGGGGGAGCAGGTAGCCTGGTCACTGAGGCACCTGCGCGACAAGGTGGGTGAACTTCTCACCCAGTCTGAACAGGAAGATGCTGCACAGAAGGTCGAGTCCTACCTGCTGGAGACGGGCCTCATCAACCTGCGCAATCACATCGAGAAGAATGCCTACCTGCGCGACCGGGCCATATCGGAGAATGTAATCGGCGGCTAATACAACCGGTTTTTGCGGCTCGGGGAATTTCCCACCCCATACTGGTCGGCATAAGACAAACAAGAAAGGGACCAGCCAAACGATTTGGCTGGTCCCTCACTATTTGCACTCTGTATGTTGGCCGACTTACGGAATATCCGGCAAGCGCTTCAAGACGAGCTGATCGGCCGCGTCCTTATTTCACCATCTACCAGCCTATTGCGTTGACGCCGGACTTGAACGAGTATTCCTTGCCGCCTATTTCATGCGTTGCGTCCGAATCAACATAGATATAGTAGGCCTTTCCACTTTCGATTTGGGTCAGAGGCAAGTATGCGCTGAGATCCTGAGGTGGCCTCGCGAAGCTGGGCAAGAATTTCACCTCGAAAGTGTTGGTGGGGTCATACAATGCCCACCGCTTGGTGGCATTGTCCAGATAAGCGACCCACTTCAAATTGCTGCCCACGGGTGCAAGTGTAGTAATAATTTGTGCCCCAGCCGGCACCACCGGTCCCTGGCCCCTGGCCTCAACGATAAAACTGGCTGTGGCTGAATCCGAGCCAACGGTCAGTGACACATTATAGTTGCCAGGTCCCGTATCGGGGACCGCTACGCTGGCGGTGAAACTTCCTCCCGCATTGACAGTTACGGTACCCGAGGGAGAAGCGCTGGCTCCCCCAAAACGAATGCTGCCTACGATGGCTCCAGGCTCAAAGTCGCTGCCTGAAACAGTTACGTTAGAGCCTACCTTCCCACTACTGGGACTAATGCTGATAAAGGGATTCCGCTGGGGCACGGGAGTAGCCGTCGGCGGATTGGGTACTATCACCACCGGCGCTGGCGTTGCAGTTGGCCTGGGTAGAGCAGTAGGTTCGGGCGTAGCTGTCGGCTCCAGAGTCGGTTCTTCGGTAGGTTCCGGGGTCGGAGTTTCCGTTGCCCGATCTCGGCCAAAGCTGGCAGGACCAATAACAACCCTGGTGGGAACGGGACCCTGGGTCTCCTCAACAGCAGGAGCAGCAGTTGGCAGGGGCGGCAACGTCGGCTGGGGCGCCAGAGTCGGAATCGTAATTGGAGCCGCTACCGGCGCCGGCGCGGGGGTTGGTTCTTCATCGCCGCACGCCGCCAGGATCAGCACACTCATGCTGCAAACCAATAGAAAAATAAAGACTGCGGGAAGCTTGCCTACCTTCACACCACCACTTCTCCCAATACCCATGATTCCTCCGTTACTCCTTTGTTATGTAATCTACAAATACCTATTGTAACTATGCATTTCCCGGCTGACAAATCCCATTCCGTGCGGATTTTTGCAAAAGTGCAGTATCCGCACCAAAGCGCGTCGCCTCCTCCAGAGGTTTGGGGTTGTGACTACCGCTCCCGTGACTTACGAGACCCCGAAAATAACCCGGGGCATCTCTTCGAGTTCCCTCGCTGCCCAGTCTCGCCCTCCCCGCGCCATATTTTCCGGGGCTGAGGTCAAGCTGGAATCTATGGCACGCCTTGAGGTTCCCTGATCTATAGACGCAAGAGAACCCCTTTTGGTTCCCGCAAGAGGTCCAAAGCAAGGGCGGCTCTAGATGCCAAGCATTTCCTCGAGGTTCTTCCAGAGGATTGCTTCCTTCTCTTCAACAGTGAGACTCTCCAGACCCAGAACCCAGGAAACCGGCCAGTCTATCTGCATGTCAGCAGGCCAGTCGGTGCCAAACACAACCCGATCAGCGCCCACGCAGTCGATAAGGTAGCGCAGACTTTCTTCACTTTGGGTCAGGCAATCGTAATAGAAGCTGCGAAGGTAGGCGCTGGGCTGCTGGTTTATGTTGACCCGCGCCTCGGAGCGGACCTGCCAGCCCCGGTCCATTCGCCCAATGCCGTAGCAGGCGTAGCCGCCCCCATGACACAGGCAAACGCGCAAATCGGGATACTTGTCCATCACTCCCCCAAACACGAAGGACGCGAAGGTAACTGCCCGGTCTGCCAGGTTACCGATAGTGTTTGAAAGATGGTATTTGCTGTTTCGCCGGCTCACTACCGTGGGACCATCCTGGTGAATCAGCATCACCGCGCCCAGCTTTTCCGCCGCCTCCCACAGGGGGAAGAATTCGGGGTTGTCGTAGGTCTTGCCGTTTACGTTGTCCCCAATCATGGCGCCCTTCAGCCCCATGTCGTTTACGGAGCGTTCAAGTTCCGCCACGGAGGCGGCAACATCCTGCATGGGGAGATTTGCCAGACCCGAAAAGCGCTCGGGGTACTGTCTGGTTAAGCCTGCCACGTAATCATTGCACTCCCGGTCCATGGCAACAACGGTGTCAAGGTCGCCGTCATAACAATAAAGGAAGGAATGGGTGGAAAGGATGTGCACATCCACACCCAGGGAGTCCATATCCTTAATCCTTTCTTCAGGCGTCCACATACCCCGAGGTGTGTAGTCTTGAAACCGCCCGGCCACCTGGGCAGCGCTGAGCGCATAGAAGCCGGCGCCCTCCCGCATTGCTTTCAGGCAGTTCTCCGGAGTTATATGAGCGTGAATGTCTATGCTGCGCATTAGGCAATTGCTCTCCAATCATAGGATTCTGAACCCAAAAGTGGGTCAAATCGGCATTCAGCCTACGGGCAAACGATTGAGGTGTCAACCAAGTAAAAGGTAACCATGGCGCAATCGCACCATATGGAGTATAGGCAGACATGGGGGCAAAGAACAATTTCCCCGCAATTTCGACTCATTTGAGCCCACTTCGTATTTGGACCGTTCTTCCTTACGGGCCGCAAAGCACCAAATCAATGGCTACCGCAAGGTGATCTCCGTGGCTTCTTCCCCGTGAAATGTTGATGGACGGGACTGGCAGAGTTTTTGTCTGCTCCAGTCACTTAATTCCATAGTAGGCGAGGGTAATGCAGAATTGGAAGAGGGGAATATCAGCAGTCCCATACTGAAAATGGAGAAGCCAAGGCTCAATGGTCGAAGTGCGATTGCCCAGAGGTACCCCCGGGCCTGAGCCGGTAACATTACCATGGATAAGCCCGAGGTGACACACCATTTATCTGATGGCATCCATTCCTGGACCGTTTAAAGGAGACCTGGAAAAGACCAGGCCCGGTATTGGACAACTTTTCTTATAACCCTTATAATCTCACTGCACATATACCGGCAGAAAGCAGTTGCCACCTTAGGCGAAGCTCTCGCACTAGCCCGACTGTAACTGTCGGAATTCTTGCGTTCAGGACAGAACGGGCTGGTGCACCGGAAGAAATTGAGAGAAGGAGTAAAGGTATGGCAGACAATAACGACATTATGTTGATGGCTCATCTCATGCGCCGCGCTGGTTTCGGCGCGTCCTATGAGGAGTTGGAGCAGCGGGCGGCCAAGGGATACGAGGCCACCGTGGAAGAATTGCTCCATCCGGAAGAGCAGCCCGACCTGCAGATGGATGTTATGAACCGTTATATGCATGGTTGGCGCGACATGAACGGCCTGATGGCCAACCAGGGATACTGGACCTATCGCATGGTCAACTCTCCCCGACAGCTGGAAGAAAAGATCTGCCTTTTCTGGCACGGGATATTCTGCGTGGGCGACTCCAAGTGCATGCGAGCCCGCCAGATACTGCTGGAGTTGAACAACTTCCGGGCTCACGGAATGGGCAAGTTTGACAACCTGCTCATGTATCTTTCCACAGACCCCGCAATGCTTTACTACCTGGACAATCAGCTGAGCCACAAGGAAGCGGTCAACGAGAACTGGGGCCGGGAACTACTGGAGCTGTTCTCCATGGGCGTAGGCATGGATGGTGAAGCTAACTACAGTGAAGACGACGTTAAGGCTTGTGCCCAGGCCTTCACTGGCTGGACCATTGCCAATGCCATCCCCCGCTATCCATACGGCAGCTATGCGAATCGGTTCCTCTACAACAAGTTCGACCACATCGACGATGACAAGACATTCCTGGGTGAGACCGGCAACTGGAACGGCGATGACGTAGTTCGAATCATTTGCAAGCAGCCGGCTACGGCTCGCTTCGTTGCCCGTCACCTTTACAATTTCTTCGTCGCCGACGAGCCCCAGGTTCCCGCCTGGCAGCACACGCCGCCGCGTGACCCTGAACTGATCAAGGCGCTGGAGGACGAATACTTCAACTCCGGTTATGACATTACTTCCATGCTGCGGGTTCTGTTCAATTCCGACAGCTTCAAGAACGCCCGCTTTGCCAAGGTCAAGAATCCTTCTGAGGTCGTTTGCGGCACCCTGCGGATAGTGGGCGATTTCCAGACTCCCAAGCCCAGGTTCTACGATCCGGCCCTTCAGATCCGCTACATGGGTCAGGACCTCTTGAACCCGCCCACCGTTGAGGGCTGGCACACCGGCAAGGAATGGATCGACAGCGGCACGCTGGTTGAGCGCGTCAACTTCGCCGCCGGCGAGATGGGACGCATGGACGCCCCTGGCATCCAGGACATAGTTTCCAGGCTGGCTTCCCGCGGCGATGTAATTTCCGCCGATGGCCTGCTGGATGGCTGTCTGGAATTACTGGGCGGCTATGAACTGATGCAGGATACTCGTGACCTGTTCTTGTCCCAGGCCGTAAAAGCCAGCGAACTTCACACCGGCAGCGAAGAGTTCGCTGAGCAGGTAAGCCAGTTGCTTCAGTTGATTGTGGCTACCCAGGAGTACCAGTTCTCCTAACAGCGAACTCCAGAATTTCAGTCTAGCTTCCCGAAGTTCGGTACAAGTGACCGCTCATTCAGGAAGCCGGACATCTAAACGGATTAAGAAACAATTTACAGGAGGAGATATGACCAGCACCAAGAAAGACCCGGTCCTGGTAGTTCTTCAGCTATCCGGCGGCAATGACTTCATGAACACTTTTGTCCCGTACACCAACCCGCTGTACATGGACAATCGGCCCAACGTCCACATTCCCGTGGACCAGGTAATGCCAATCAATGACGAGCTGGGCATCAACCCCAACATGCCCGAGTTCAAAGCCCTTTACGATGAGGGTAAGGTCGCAGTAATCCAGGGCGTGGGGTATCCCGTACCTAACCGGTCCCACTTCCGCTCCATGGACATCTGGCACACCTGCGAGCCCGAAAAGATCGCCGACGAGGGCTGGCTGGGCCGTGCGATCCGCGATCTTGACCCCAATAAGGACAACGTTCTTACCGGCGTCAACTTTGGTCGCGGGCTTCCCCGGGCCATGGTAGCCCCTGGTGTACCGATAGCCTCTGTGGGCAACCTGGAGTCCTACGGCGTACTGACCACTATCGAAGCCGAAGAACAGCGGTCTGAGGCCCTGGATATTTTTGCCCGCATGTACTCCCCGGCCATGGGTCAGGGCCCGGTTGTGGACTATCTGTCCCAAACTGGAATGGACGCCCTTAAAGGCGCCGATATCCTTGCCACCGCCCCTGCTCAGTATTCCTCCACCGTGGAATACAGTGACAGTTCCATCGGCCAGTACATGCGGAATATTGCGCAGGTCCACTGTGCCGGACTGGGCACCCGGGTGCTTTACACCACTGCGCCCTACAACAGCTTTGACACCCACGCAACCCAGTTAACAGCCCACGCTAACCTGGTCAGGGAAGTTTCGCGCACCGTCAACGACTTCTACCAGGACCTGAAAGAGCATAACGAGGGCGAGAACGTAATGCTGCTGGTATTCACCGAGTTCGGCCGGCGGGTTCATGACAACGGTTCCGGTACCGACCACGGTTCCGGCGGCGCCGCTTACATCATTGGCGATTGCGTCAAGGGCGGCCTCTACGGCGAGTATCCGTCCCTGGAACAGGACAAGCTGCTGGACGGCGACCTCCACTTTAACAATGACTTCCGAGGCCTTTACACCACCATCCTCGAAGACTGGTTCGACCTTGAGGCCAAGCCCATCGTCAACGGCAGCTTCGAAAAGCTGGACTTCATCAAAAAGTAACCCAGAGATATTGGGAGAGCGCCTTAACCGGCGCTCTCTTCACCTTAATTCACCGAGGTGAAAATGACTACGCAAGTTCAAGGTGTAACTTACCGTTACACCCACACGATTGGACGGGGTGAGGAGGCCGGTCCCGGCTTCAAGAATCCCGTATCCGTGGCTCGTGGCGAAGACAACATTCTGTATGTGGTTAACCGCGCCTACGACTATCGGGCAGACTCCAAGCGCATCACCGTCTGCACTGTTGACGAGGAATATATTGGCGAAATCGGCAACGGCGGGCGTCTTGGCGGTGAGCTGATGGACACCGGCGAGAACGCTTCCGACGGTTCGCTGGTTTGGCCCACCGACATCGCATTGGACAGTGAAGAGAACCTCTACATCACCGACGAGTGGCTCAACCGGGTCGCCATATTTGCCAAGGACGGAGACTGGCTGGGTTCCTGGGGCGTTGCAGGCGATGGAGAAGGTCAGTTCAACCAGCCTTCGGGCATACACTTCGACGCCGACGGAAACGTGGTGCTGGTGGACACGGGCAACAACCGGGTCCAGAAATACACCAAGGATGGCCAGTATATCTCCTCCTTCGGCAGTTACGGCGATGGCGACGGCCAGTTTAACATGCCCTGGGGCATTGATATTGACCAGGAAGGCAACATTTACATCGCCGACTGGCGCAACGACCGCATCCAGAAGTTTGATGCCTATGGCAACTTCCTGATGAAGGCCGGGAGTACCGGCAATGGAGAGGGTGAGTTCAAGCGCCCCACCGGCGTGGCCGTTGACAAGGACGGTATCATCTACGTCACCGACTGGGACAACGACCGGGTTCAGGTTCTGGACAGCAATGGCCTTTTCATCACCTTCATTATGGGCGATGCCACTCTGTCCAAGTGGGGTATCACCAAGCTGGACGCTAATCCGGATATGAAGCTGCAACGAGAGATAGCCCAGGGTCTGGAGCGAGAAAGGTTCCTGCGTGGCCCCATTGGCATCGAAATCGACGAAGACGACCGGCTGTTCATCGTTGACTCCCAGCGTAACCGGATCCAGATATACCGGAAGATTCCTCCTTACTTTGTGGGAATGTACGACGGGGCCCGCCTTTAGGCTGTCTCTACTTCCATCTGGTTATCAGAAATTCGCCCTCGCGCCTATCCGGTGCGAGGGCTTTTCAATGCCTTCATGATTAACATTGTGGAAATTGAACTGGTTGAAGCCAGATCATTCAAGTCTGCAGACCATGCGGAAATCCTCAGACTCTGTGACGCGGCCTACGGAGAGGAGGTTTCCCATCTCTTCGCCGCTTACACGGCCGACGTTCACGTTCTGGCCAGAACGGGGCGTGTCCTGGTGGGACATGGCATGATCGTGACCCGCTGGCTGCAGGTTAACGGCTGGGACCTCTTGCGCACTGCCTACGTTGAACTAGTGGCAACGGCCGAGGGTTTTCGAAATCAGGGGATTGGGACCTTCATGATGCGGAAGTTAGCCGGGTACGCAGCAGAGAATCCATATGAGCTCGTAGCCCTTTGTCCCGCAGATACCAACCTTTACAGCCACCTCGGCTGGGAATATTGGCGGGGACCTCTTTCCATCAGACCAAACGCTGCACCCGAGAACAAGGAAACACCCGCTCTCATTCCGACACCGGAAGAGCGGGTGATGATTTTGAGATTGCCTAATACCCCGCCTCTAAACCTGGACCATCCTCTTTCAGTTGAATGGCGGGGTGGCGGAGAACTGTGGTAGCCGGATCAGGAATTGCCAGTCCGGTGTTGGCCGATATAGCCGATGACAACCTTCTCTCTCTGGCGGTCCCAATAAAAGGCAATGCGGATAGTATTGACCGGGTCTCCACCGGTACCCTTCCCAATTGTTTCGTTCAGGAAATAGGCGCGGCCATTCACCAGCATTCTATACTGTCCCTCGTTCTCGAAGAATTGCCGGTCATGCTGGTTGCTGGAATACCGCCACCGACAGGCCCGGTAGAGGGAATCGTTCAGGTAAGTAATGTCCAGTTCCCCCTGCCGCGCTGCGAAATAGGTTGAAGCCAGCCATTCCAATGCATCTGACACAGCCTGGGGATCATCGAAGGGGTTTTCATTTACCAGTGATTCGGAATTGAGCCGGAACTGCAATTGCCTGGAAAATGCTCCCTCGGCGTGCCCTACAACGTCGGCCAATCCTTGAGCAGGTACAGGGGACTGGGTTTCCGCCAACAAGCCAAACTCCAGATCGGCAATCCTCTGCTCCACTGCATCCGTGCCGCTGGTATTTGAAAGTTGGGCCTTCAGGAGTTCGAGGTCCTCTCGCAACGACTGTAACCCCGCCAGCAAGCCACCGTTAATGCTGACTTCATTCTCCTTACCGGTGTCGTCGTGCCCGGCAACGGATAGATCGAGGTCAGGATCCAGGGAACTCAGCCCACCTGATTCCAGCTCATCACATTCAGAGCCAGCATCCAGGTCCATCGCAATGGTTGACGGGGCGATATCTTGCTCCAGCTCCAGGTCCACAGGAACTACTTCTTCCACTTCCAATGATTCCGGAAGAGACAATTCCGGACTGTCAGGGTCGCTCTCCAAGACTAACTCGGGTTCGGGCCCGACAAATCTTGAGTCTGGCTCAAGGTTAAGGCGATGCTCCGTTTCGGCGACAGCGGAATCGTGATCCGTGTCCAGGGAAGGCTCTGGTTCAACAACAATTACGTCTGAGCCAGCCTCAAGGACTGCCTCCGGCTCCGTGATGACAGTACCCAAACCGCCGCCGAGGACAGGTTCCGGTTCGGGAAATGTGCGCCGGGGATTCGAGGCAAAAATGGTTTCAAGTTCCGAGACCGTTGAAATGATATCGGCCTCCAGTTCAGCCCGCCTTCCGGCCCTGGACGATTCGACGCTTCTGCTCTGGGCCTGATCCCTGATAGGCCGGTACTGCTCCAGAAGGGAGTCCAGGTAATTCACCTGGGCCAGCGTATCCAGGGCAACCTCGGGTTGTATGTTCCTCGCCGCGCTCCATTCGCTGATACTTCTTTCCAGGTAAACCAGTTCCTCGGAATATTCCAACCAGATATCCTGGATTCTGGCCTTCAACTGGTTGACTGCCTCTCTGGCCCGCTGCTTTTCCTTCTCTACAACAATCTCCCCGATGGCGGACGCAAACTCCAGCGCCTCTTCCCACTGGGAGGCATCTGCTCGCAGGGCCAGCAACAGTTCCTTCCATCGCCCAAAATCAACCCGGTCCATAGGATCCTGCACCTCGTCGTAAGGAGGAGGCAGTTTCCCGGACACATACCAGATCATCAGCCCTGCGTCGTTCTTGTCGAAGCCTGTCCGGTCGGCGAGGAACTGGTTGAAGTTCGTTTGCCAGTCGCGAGCGTCCCAATAACCCCGGAAGCACAACTCTTTCCGGTCAGGGCCATAGGTAGGCTCGTCGTTCCACTGCAGATGCTGGACGACGCTTTCGTAGAGCTCATTTTGAATCCCTGACCAGGCCCGCAATATGGCTTCAGCCAGTTCATCGGAAGACTGCATCTTGCGCAGTACTGGGGACTGCAGGTGATGGGTAGGCGCGTCCTGTACGTCCTTGAGCTGAAACTGGGCTCCCGGCACACGAACACCACTATTACGGATGGCCGCATCCAGGCCTCTTCTTACGTCGGAAGGCAACTGGTCGCGGGCATCAAGCACCTGCCTCACAACTGAGGGGGCATAATCTTCGCTCAGCCATTCCTGGGAAGCAACAACAAAGGAGGAAAGGCTTGGTGGCTGCGCTGACATGGTTGGCTGGGTTGCCATCGTTTACTTCCCTCCTTTCAAGATTGGGTGCAGGATGGAGCCCCAAATGCGAACACTTCCCCTCCCACGGGTCCAGTCGAGACCCGACTACACTCTCAGATCACAATTTCGGCCCGGATTATTGGCGAGAATTCAGGACTTAAACGCACTTTTCGATTATGTTATCGTAGTATGACATTCCTGCAGGGCGCGCAATTATCGGTTTGTTTCAAGGCACTACAAAGATTCTAGCATAAAATTGGTTAATGAGTTAATTGTAATGTTGTCTCTGTGCGATATTTCGATTGAATCTGCAGCCTCGAATTCCAAAATAATATTCCGGCCGGTCTGCTCTTGCCAACCGGCCCAAATGTGCCCCATATTAGAACCGCGTAAACACCTCGCTGGAGCGTCTAAATGACTATCGAACGCCAGCCCGACACCTTTGTGGTTACTGTGGTATTGGTCAATGGTCTCACTGCCGAACACCGGTATCCTATTGGGAACGTAAGAAGCCTTCAAGAGTTTGAGCGCGCCATGGTCGGGATAGTAAGGGAACCCATCGATGCATTGATGGGCAATAGCCCAGCCACAGCCTTTATCCTGGCCTACCCCGTAGCGGTGTATAACACGGCCCACGTTATGACGCTGCGAGTACGAGGTGAAGGTTCCAGTCAAGCAATGCAGGCCGCGGACCACGTCCACGAGATGGGATTTCTGGCCCGCGACCGGAGTCCCTGACACCAGGTCCCCGGTGCCTCTCAGCCAAACAAGGTCCCGCAACGGTCCCGTCAAGCCCCTGTGATAAAATTGCCACCAATATGCACACAGACTTGCAGGCGGCGACACCATACCCCTGGTGGATCCTGCGCCTGGTCTAAATCCCGTTTCGGTACCGCACGATGACAGTTCCTCAGCTTAAATTGAGCATTCTCGACCAGAGTCCTGCGTCCACCGGAGAGTCGGCCACGCAAGCCTTGCAGAATACTATAGAACTCGCGCAGAAGGCCGAAGATTGGGGATACCATCGCTTTTGGGTTGCCGAGCACCACGGATCCAACCGGAATATGGGCTCCTCCCCCGAGGTACTCGTTTCCCACCTTCTGGCCAGGACGAGCCACATACGAGTTGGCTCAGGCGGCGTGATGCTGCAGCACTACAGTCCCTACAAGGTAGCAGAAAATTTCAACGTCCTTGCTTCCCTCGCCCCTGGCCGTGTTGACCTGGGCATTGGGCGGGGGCCCGGTGGTATGCCAAGCACTACCAAAGCGCTCCGACCACAACCAGGGAACGGCTCCGACCCTAAGCCGCTGGAGGAGAAACTGGCCGAACTGAGGCAGCTTCTTGCCAATCGCCCAGGCACTGCTGGAGATGTCAACGGACCAATGGTCTCCCCGGTACCTGTTCAGCCTGCAGATGTTTACCTTTTGGGTACAACCAGAGGCAGCGCAGAAGTGGCGGCGGCACAAGGGCTTCCCTATGTCTTCGCCATGTTCCTGAATGGTGACGAGCAGGAGATGCGGCAATCCATCGACACTTACTTTGAACTGTCCGCGGAATTGCCGGGCTTCCGGCCGGAAGCAATGCTGGCTTTGCCGGTTATAGTGGCAGACGCTGACGATGAAGCAGCGGCATACGCCAGGGATATTCATGTGGTCAGAATCCGACTGGCCAGCGGGCGCACATTTACCGTTTTCTCGGAAGAGGCGGCCAGGGAATTCGGACGACAGTCCGGCGAGGAATATACCTACGACGTTCAGCCGGCCAACGTGATTCATGGTTCGGCGAACGTAGTAAGTCACCGGCTGCTGGCGTTACAGCGGGAATTTGGGGTAAACGAGGTCTTTATCGTAACCGCCATTGACCGTTTCGCAACTCGCCTTCACTCTTACGAATTGCTGGCCCAGTCCCTTCTGGGTGCTAAATCCGAAGGGCAGGACACGCGAGAAACTGAGGAGAGCCAGGCATGAAGAGTCAACGCAAGCTCAGGCTCGGGGCTTTCTTTTCCGGCACGGGGAGCAATATGGCCTCATGGCGGCACCCCCAGGCCATTCCAGACGGACCCATCAATCTACAGTACTATCGTAACCTGACTCGCAAGGCAGAGGATGCCAAACTGGATTTCGTGTTTTTCGGCGACGGACTCTACATCAGTGAGAAGTCTCACCCCATCTTTTTGAACCGGTTCGAACCCTTGACCCTGTTGGCTGCCCTGGCCATGGACACCACCCACATCGGCGTGGCCGCCACCTTGTCCACTACTTACAGTGAGCCTTTCACGGTCGCGCGTCAGTTTATGTCCATCGATCACATCAGCGGCGGCAGGGCCGGCTGGAATATCGTCACGTCCCCGCTGGAGGGTTCCGCCCTCAATTACAGCAAACCGGAACATCCAGCTCACGACCTCCGCTACGAAATGGCCCACGAATTCCTCGAAGTTACCAAAGGGTTATGGGACTCGTGGGAGGACGATGCCTTTGTCTTCGACAAGGAAGCAAACGTTTTCTTTGACCCGGAGAAGATGCACCAACTCAACCACACGGGCCGGTTCTATTCGGTACAAGGCCCACTGAACATATCCCGCTCCCCACAGGGCAGGCCAATTCTGATCCAGGCCGGTTCCTCGGAGGCAGGCCGCAGCTTTGCAGCCCGCCATGCCGACGTCATATTCACCGGCCAGCCCAACCTGGAGGCAGCAAGGGAGTTCTACAACGACGTAAAGGGAAGAGCGGCTGAATTCGGCAGGGACCCTGAGGAATTGCTGATTCTGCCCGGGTGCGCTCCCATAGTGGGAGACACCGAGGAAAAAGCGACCCGGAAATACCAGGAGATTGCCGACCTGGTAGATATTGAACAAGCCCTCAATTACCTGGGCCGCTACTTTGACGACCTGGATTTCACCCGCTTTCCGCTGGATGAGCCATTTCCCGACCTCGGAGACTATGGCAGGAACGGGTGGGAAAGCACTACAGACCGCCTCAAGAAGACAGCCAGGGACGAGAATCTGACCCTGAGGCAGGTGGCACTGCGAGCAACCACATCCCGCCACAAGTTCATTGGAACCGCATCCCAGGTTGCCGATACTATGCAGGAGTGGTTGGAAGAGGGAGGCGCCGACGGGTTTATGGTGAATAATTCGGTGCTGCCTGTAGGCTTTACCGACTTCCTGGAAATGGTAGTGCCCATCCTCAAGGAACGGGGCATTTTCCGCACCGAGTACGAAGCCGACACCCTGCGCGGCAACCTGGGGCTGACTATCCCGGCAAACCGGTACTCCAAGTCAAACAAGACTGGCTAAGCCTGCTGTGGCTGGCTGGCAGTCTCGTTCTCTTCATCCCAGTCAGGGCCATTCACCCGGTCATATAGGTCCGTAATCTCATCAGGCGGCGGCGCGGTCAGCAGCGTGACCGCAACACCAAGAATCAAGGCCGCCACGAATCCGGGTACACCGGGGTTTATCTGCCATACTCCCAGGGCCTCCATCTGGTCCACCGTTGCTTCGAAGCCTAACAGGTCGGCCAGGGTGGAGTATTTCTCGTAACCGAGGCCAGCCAGCCACCACCAGGTGGAGACTACGGAACCGGTAACCACAGCGGCCAACGCCCCCCAGCGATTAAAGCGGCGCCAGTAGAGCCCCATAATCAGGGCAGGGCCAAAGGCGGCTCCCATTCCTCCCCAAGCCAAGGATACCAGTGCGTAGACCGACTCGGGGGAGACTATGGAAATCAGGGCAGCTATGACGCCCACCAGCAACAACATACTCCGGCCCATCCATACCCGAGACTGGGTCCGCATGGCATAGGCGATCCTCTTGATAATCGGAAGATCGTCGGTGGCTATGGCTGAGGCCAGCAACAACTGAGAGTCTGCAGTACTCATTACGGCGGCTATGACCGCGGTAAGAAGCAGACCGGCAACTATGGGGTGAAAGAAGGTCTCGGCCACCACCAGGTAGAGTTTCTCAGCGTCCGGCAACGCTATGCCACGGTCCAGCAAGGCCGGAGCCGCCACCAGACCCATCAACAAAGCGAAGAGAAATATCAGCACGACCCAAACCGAGCCCACATTCCGACTGCGTTTCATGTCTCCTTCCCGCTGCACGGCCATGAAGCGGGAAATAATACGATGGGCCCCGAGAGCGCCCAGGCCCCAACCAACGGACGAGAAAAAGAACAAGATCCCCAGCTGGGAGTTGTTCTGATCGGTGAAGGGATTCCAGAATCCGGGAGCGGTGGACTCCAGGCCGTGGAAAGGATTGTTAATGGTAAGAATCAAAGTAACCGGAATAATGATGAAACCCGCCAGCATAATCACGGATTGAAAAACGTCGGTGCGAGAGACTGCCAGGAAGCCACCAATGAAGGTATAAGACACTACCGCAATCAGCGAAATCACTACACCAATGTTGTGGCCATGCGCCATGTGGTCCAGCCCGAAGACCACTTCCAGGAGCTTGGCCCCGGCAATAAGGCCGGAGCAAACATAGAGGGTAATGAAATAGATTCCAATCAAGCCCGAAAGCGATCGCAGCAACCCACTGGTATCTCCAAAGCGCTTTTCCAGGAACTCGGGGAGAGTCAACGAGTTTTCTGCCGCCAAAGTGTACCGGCGGATTCGCTTGCCCAGTATGGTCCAGGCAAACCAGTGGCCCAGGATGATACTGACAACGGTCCACAGATGCATCATGCCCGCGGCAAAGGCCAGGGCCGGCAGTACCAGCATGGTCCAGCCACTGGTGGCGGAAGAGGCGGCGCTGAGGGCGGATGTAACGTACCCCATTTTACGGCCGCCCAGCACGTAGTCGGACATATCGTCCATGTGCCGGGAGCGTACTACGGCAATACCGATAAGGACCGCGAAATAAGCGATGAAGACAAAGAGAATCCAGATTGCATTGGCAGGCATGGAGTGGTTGATCCTCAAGGAAAAGGGAAGAAAGGAAAGTTCTTGGTGCTTTTAAGGAGAGTAACTACTGTTAATAGTCTCTACCTGGCACATTGAGGTTGTCAATAACCGGTAAGAGAACGGGAGGCTGATATTGAGCAACCAGCACCACTTACTGGGCGTTATTCAAACTGGACTTTATTTCTTCCAGAAGAACATCCTTCGCCTTGGTGCCAGGCTTCTGCCCAGAAACCCTTCGAGGCTTGCGCGATGCAACACAGTTCTCGCCCCTCCACTGGCATCCTCATCAATCAGGGTGGAGGGCACATCCTCCCAGTCAAAGCCACGGCGACCAAATGCGTCGCGCTGCTCCAATACTATTACCCGCTGCCCGTCAATCAGCCACCCGTTGGGGGTCTCACCCTCCCTTTTCATCAAGGCTGAGGCCCGGAGCAGGTCGTCGAGGCGGGCCCTGACCCGATCGTACCGCTTTTCCGCATAACCGAGCCATGTTTGGCCCTGGCACCACTGGGGCGTGCTGGATTCCCCGCCGCATTCGTTTAGAATTCCGCTCAATACGCCAGAGGACAAGTAGAGCCAGTCTTTGGGGAGGCTGTCCTCTTTGAGGCATTCCATGGTTTCGGCAAGGTACCTGCGGTAAAGATGCCCGGTGAGACCCTCCCGCACACCTTGGATGCGGCTGTGCAATCGCTGCCTGAGTTCCTCCTGGTGAGGAGGTAATGCGGTGGTGGTGTAGATCATCAGACTCCGTTTGACGATCTCATCGGGGAAGGCCGTGGGCTCGGCATTCATGGACAGGACGAATCCGGGGTACTCCTCCACGGGCGGGGGAAGCTCATCCTTGATTATGTCTCTGCCATGCCTGCTAAATGCATTCCTGCCTATGTCATCGAAGACAACCGGGTACCGTCTGTACGCTTGTTGTAATGACCTGAGTTGCCTGTTGGTGAAGCTCGATTTATCCACTGGAGTGGACTTGCCAAACATCGAAGTCATCAACGTATCGACCAGGGTCGTCTTGCCACAGTTAGACTTGCCAAAAACTATGGCAAAGGAGGGATACCGAACTACGTCCTCCCCCAGCAGCAGAGCCCTGGAGCGCATGTCGCAAATGAACGGCGAAAAGTAGAACCAGGACCAGAGGGTAAAGTAATCCCGCTGCAGACGCGACACGTCCCCTTCGAAGGCGCCTTCATAGTTGTTGAAGTATTCCAGCATCAGTTTGGCATCGGTTGATACTTTATCCTGATCCCAATCGAGCAGAAACTCTTCGCCGGACAATATTGCCTTTTCTTCCGCGCGTTTGAGTGAAAAGTACCGATTGTCTGATTCCTCAGCGGACTTAACCAGCTTTATGCGGCTAATCTCGCGCTTGATCTGGGGCGTTATCTGTTGCTTTCCATTGCGAAAGGGAGGAGCAGCGGCCGCTACGTGGGGACTAATGGCGGCAGCCACTCTTTCGATCCTTTCAACTTGAATGGGAAAGCTTGATATCCCATCCCCATCAGCCGGACGATCAATGACCAGTGTAGAAGTATGATCCGAGACTGCTGGCACCTCTTCAATTTCAATCTCTGCGTTTATTATCCTTTCCGCCGGCAGAGGAATCTCGTCCGAAGCCGAGTCCCTGATAGTCCGATACATCTGAGAATAGTGCTCCCAGGCCTCTGGGTCGTCGTCAAACGTCACCAGGGTTTCCGGCTGCCTTCCTGAAAACGCTCTTTCTGAGAGATTGGCAGAGCCAACCACCACACGCCTAGATCCATTGCTTCGGTTCTCGAGGAGATATAGCTTGGCATGAGCAACCTGGTTGCGCAGCACTCGGAACGAGGCCTTTCCTACCTGCACCTGGGAAAGGATATGGGCGTGTCGCTGGTCGGTCAGGCCCATGATAGCGGCCCGAGCATCGCCAACTGCCACCCTTTGAAATGCCAGTACATCCTTGATACCCCTAAGGGTGGCTTCACAACCAAATACGCATTCAAAGGAGTCAAACCCGAACTCATCCAACATCTTTACAATGGCGGGAATGCTGGCGGAATAGGTCAGGACACGGATTGAATCAAAGCCCTGGAATAACTGCCAATCAAACTTTGCCTCGTCGACGAACCTGGCCTTGACTACCCTTAGTCCCGTCCCATCGTCAAGGGCAAAGCCCGCCTGAACCTGCTCCTGGTTACCTTCACCCCCAATGTTGCCAAACAAATCCTGCATGCTTATACCTTCAAAATACTTCCCCTTCAACCGCAAAGCCGAAGGGGAAGGGGAAGTCTGACGTTTGGGTGGTTAGACTACCTGCAAAATAGCTAAACCCGTCGCAACAGTTCCTCCTGCAGTTTGTCCACGTCAAAGGCTCCCGATGTTTCGGCTACCCGTGCGTCGCCCTCGCGAACCATTTGCTCGGCGACGGTTTCTTCCAGCTTTTCGGGCAGCTCTTCCTCATGCTCTCTTCGCCTTATCACATCGCGGTTGTATTCCACGAAAAGGCGGCGCATGGCCACTACCACTGAATCGGTAGAAGACAGGTATTCGGGAAGTTCGTACTGAACGTACTTTTCCGCATCATAGTCCTGGTTGCGGAAGTTGAAGTTCAACTCCCAGTTGCGGTAGGGCCAGGAGACCGAACTCCACAGCCGCCTGACTGCGTTAGGCTTTTTGCTATAGCGTTCCACGTTCAGGTAAACCATGCGGGTCAAATTGTCTTCGACAGGGACGGCCCAGCGGGTGCTGCGGAAGAAGGCGTTATTGCCGCCGGTGCGAGACATCCCCGGCAAACGGGTACCGTTCCATTCGTTGACACCTGGAGAATCGGCCTGCGGCGGTCGTACCCGTCCCGGGGCCTGTCCCGACTTTCGCGCCTTCCGGTCGAAAATCCAGGTCCACATCAACCGCCATTTAGTCTTGGGCCAGACGCCACCCACCCCGGGGTAATACATCTGATAGGGTATGTTGCCATCTTCGTCGTAGTAATAGCGTTCCACGCTGGACTTGCCCCGTCCCGGCTGGTAGTGGACGGTCTTGTTGTTGACCAGGTTCACTCTGTACCCCAGCGGGGTCCTGGGACGGCCGCCCAGCCGGCTCTTCAGGATTCGAATGGCGTTGCGGTGCACCATGAATGCGTTATGAGCATCCATGGTATTCTCCAGCACCAGCACCCAGTTGCAATCGAACATGGAAAAAACCGGACGGTGGATGTTGTGCTCCTCGAACATTTCCGGCGGAATGTCCTCCTGAGGGTCCACAGGTTCGCCATCACCCATCCACACGAAGACCAGGCCCTTGATGGTTGCAGTGGGGAATTTGCGAGCCTTCATTCCCGGGGCGCCCACCATCTTGGATTCAGGCCCCTCGGTCAGGAATGCCACACAGTTGCCTTCGCCGTCAAATGTAGCCCCGTGGTAAGGGCAGGTAACGTAGCCAGGGAAATAACAGCGGCCCATTGACAGGTAAACCGAGCGATGGGGACACCAGTCCAGCAACGCCTGCACTTCATCGTTGTTGTCCCGGAAAAAGACGACGTCGGTACCCAGCATCCGCAGCACTTCCGGCTTGCCCTTCTTGACGTCCTTGTCAGGCAAGGCCGGATACCAGTATTCCCTGAATCCTGTGGTCGGCATGCGGCTGCGCCGGTCGTCCGGATCCGCGGGTTTTCGGAAGGGCGGCGTCTCATCAAACCCCTGAGTGCCACGCCGCATATCTTTGTAACCGCCTGGGTAGCCGGAGAGAGGTTTCAAAAGCAGTCGCTTCAGGCCCATTCTAATTCCTCCGAAACTAACGGACTTTGCTCAGGGGAACCATTGCGATATGTTACCGTCAAACCCGATATTGAATCCGATTATAGCATGGGGCCGCCGGATATTCGGCCACCAATGACAGCGTTGATGTCAGAAGGGATACGGTTGTCCTCCACCTACTGCAAGAACTTGCCCAGTTATATAGGACGCATCATTGGAAGCAAGGAAAGCAATTGCCGCCGCTTGTTCGTCCGCTTCACCACGCCGGCCCATTGGTATTTCGGAAAGGCGGGTCTGTTGCCGGTAAGTCTCCTGCAGGTCAAGTTCCTCCTGCGGCAATTCCGGGGGAACGGCGGATATTCCGTAGTTGCGAGGGGTGACCCGGTCCTCGGCCAAGGTACCGCTGGGGGCCATGCAGTTTACCCTGATACCCAAGCCGGCCACCTCTCGAGACAAAGACGTGGTCAAGCCAATCTGACCCGCCTTGGCCGCGGCGTAGGGCACCCGGAACGCGCCGGTCACCGCGTGGGTAGCCACATTGACTATGGAACCTGACTTCTGCTCAATCATGTAGGGCAGGACAGCTCGGCAACACCACATGGCTGTCCAGAAGCTCTTGTCTATTTCAGCCTGTATCTGGTCGGGCGTGTAGTATTGGTAGGACTGGAACCAGATGGTTCCTCCGGCCACATTGGCCAGCACGTCTATCTGGCCGAACTGCTCCTGGGCAAAAGCCATCAGGCGTTCGGCATTTTCCCACTTGGACAGTTCCCCCAGGCAAACTGCGGCCTCAGCGCCAAAGTCCTTCAGTTCGTCGCACACCCGTTGCGAAGACTCACCGACCATGTCACCAATGACGACGGCAGCCCCTTCCTGGGCCAGCCTGCGGGCGGTAGCCGCGCCTATACCTTGACCGGCGCCGGTAATTACTGCCACCTGTCCTTCAAAACGTCGGGCGCCCGAAGCTTTGGAGTCGAGAATTTCTGGCATAACCTCTCCTTGTTACTCTTTGGAACCCCGGCATAGGACTACAGCCGACGCGAGGGTATATAACCTCAATGGCCCAATGTTAACCCGTCACCCCGGGCCGGGCAACAATTTCAACCTCACGACTGAAGCAAGCATAGCTTAGCGAGGCACCAAGAACTCCAAAGACAGATTCTTTCCCGTTTGCAAATAACTTTAAACTGTTTTTGCTCTGAAACCGTCATGCAAACAATGATTTGATACTATTCGCAAAGAATATTAGAAAATACGTTGACACTATTTAAAAGCGGTTGTATATTCCGATTAATAGGAGTCATATGGTACCCACTACCTCTATATAAAAGGAGGATACTCTATGTGGAACCGATGGATATACAGCTATAGACCTCTGCTTTTCGTAACAATGTTATTTGTCCTTGTCCTGCTTGTGGCCTGCGGGGCTGCCGCTCCTGAGGAATCGGCGGAACCCGCTCCCGCACAGGAACAACCTGTAGCAGAGGCAGAACCTGCCCCCACTGCTGTACCCGCTGCCGCCGACACCAGTATGGAACAGGAAATGGCAGAGCCTACAGTGGTTCGGTACGTGGAATCCCAGGGTGAAATACAAGTAGAGACCAATCAACACTGTGGTGGTAACAGGCCTATCATCTCCCAGTTCTTGCCCTACGTCGAATTCCTCGTAGAGGCTGACCCGGTTACGGCCGAGTTCAACCCGTGGCTGGCCGAGTCGTGGGAAACCACTGCCGATGCAAAGACCTGGACCTTCAAGTTGAGGCAAGGCGTCGAATTCCACCACGGCTATGGCGAAATGACGGCGCAAGACTTCGTCGACATGGCCGTTGCCAAATCCAACACCGACTGCCAGTCCAGCACCACCAGTTTCTGGAAGGAAATGGCCCAGGCCGAGGCGGTGGACGACTACACCGTACAGTACACCATGAACAACGCTTCCCTGCCCATGATCAGCGTTGTTTCCAACTTGCCCACCGGCCTGGAGTTATTCTCCCTCAGCAAGCAGCAGGTGGACGAGGTAGGGTACGACAACCTGGATGGGGTGAAGCCCGCCAGCACCAGCTACTATCAGTTCCTTGAGCGCAACCTCGGTGAGGGCGTGGTGTACGAGCGGGTGCCCTTCGACCACTGGCGCATTCAATCACCATTCGAAGAGATGGAAATCCGGTGGATCGGTGAGGAATCCACCAGGCTGGCCGGACTACTGGCAGGTGAGATTCACGCCATCGCCCTCTCCCGCGACCTGCAGGAGACTGCCATTGAGAACGGCATGAAGGTCATACCCGCCCAGCAGGCGTTCAGCCAGCTTAGCCTGTTTTTCGGCGGCATGTACCTGATGCCTGGCGACACGGACTTCGACCCCACCACTCCGTGGTCTGACGTGCGGGTACGCAAGGCCATGAACAAGGCCATCAACCGGGACGAGTTGAATGAGTTCATATTCAAGGGAGAAGGCGAGCGGATGCACGTTACCGCCTGCTGCCACCCGGTGTTGGACGGCAACATTTACAACCCTGAGTGGGATACCAGCTGGGATGAAGAGTACGGTTACGATCCTGAAGCCGCAAAGGCATTGCTGGCCGAAGCTGGCTTCGGACCTGATAATCCGATCAAGGTCGAGATCGTTAACTACCGAACCTCCGGCGAACCGGAATCCCCCATTGCTGTAGAGGCGATGCCCCAGTACTGGGGACCGGTGGGCATAGAAGCCACCATCCTGGATATGGACTCCGGGGCCTACTCCAAGAAGCGACGCGAAAAGCAGATGCAGCACAACGTCTATGCCAACGTGTTCAGCTTCCGCAAGATTCACGACCGCATAAGGACGGAGGCTCCCTCCAATACCAGTGGATTCCACTTCGCTCACCCCTTCATCGAGGAGAAGTACCAGGAAACCCTGGACAAGACGACCCAGCCAGAGATCGACGCGATCGGGCGCGAAGTTTCAAACTTCTGGTTTGAGCAGCACTGGACCATTCCCATGTTCTGGTTCAAGTTCAACTTTACTGTTAATCCCGAAGTGCTCGAAGACTGGGTTTACCTGAACCGGGGCTACTACTGGCATAACCAGGTGCCAGCTACCAATTAGCTCAACAGGCATCACTGGCAACATTGTTCTGCGGGCAGATTCCCCCTTCTCACTCCCTTGTGGATGAGGAGGGGGATTAAATTAACACTTTAGCCGGGACACCCAGCTCAGGTCGATGACGGGCTTCCGGAAGGAAGATCAGCATGCAGAGATACATCATCGTCCGTGGATTTCACGCACTCATTACGCTATTTGCCATCAGCATAATCATTTTTGCCCTCACCAGGGCTACCGGCGACCCAACCGATGTGATGCTCCCGCCTGAAGCCACCATTGATGAAGTGGAGAGGCTGCGGGACTACTGGCGCCTGGACGACCCCCTTCATGTCCAGTACCTGATCTACATTGGTAATGTATTCACAGGGAACTTGGGAGAGTCGGTGAAGTGGCCGGGCAAGACAGCGGGAGAACTGATTCTGCAGCGCATGCCGGCGACCATCAAGCTGACAGTCGTAGCAATGATCGTCAGCGTTTCGCTGGCGCTGCCCCTGGGGATTCTGACGGCCGTCAAGAAGGACACGATGTGGGATGTGGGGGGGAAGATCTTTGCCCTGCTGGGCCAGGCGGTGCCCAACTTCTGGCTGGGCATCATGATGGTCTGGATTCTGGCCGTTCACTGGGACTTATTCCCCACCTCGGGGAAGGGAGATGGTGGTTGGGACGGCATCCACCACCTGATATTGCCGGCCTTTGCGCTGGGGGCCTTCAACCTGGCGGCAGGACTGAGGTTGAGCCGTTCCGCCATGCTGGACGTTCTGGATTCGGAATACGTGAAGATGGCCCGGGTAAAGGGACTGCCGGAGTGGATCATCATCTGGAAGCATTGCCTGCGCAACGCGGCGCTGATCCCGTTGACCTATTTCGGCATACAGTTCGCGGGGCTTATCACCGGCTCTGTCATTACGGAGACGGTGTTTGCCTACCCTGGAGTGGGGTTGCTGGCCATCGAAGCCATTCGGTCCCGTGACTTCCAGGTGGTACAGAGCGTCGTCGTTGTCTTCGCATTCATTTACGTGGTCGTGGCCCTGCTGGTGGACGTTCTTTATGCCTACCTTGACCCCCGAATCAGGCTCACTTAACGGGCGATGGACCTTAAGACCGTTGGTTTACGTTCCAAGGAGATTGCCTAATGGCAGCAATTGATGAAATTGCCATTCCGGTACGTCGGAGCGGAAGACTGTCCAGAATCTGGGCGACCGCCCGACGATACCCCATCTTTCCGATGGCAGTGCTGGTTCTTGTGCTGGCGCTGCCCGGGATCTTTGCGCCCGTGATCACCGACACCTGGCTGCAGGACCCGCTGGAAGGGCGTGTAACCGAGCGTCTGATGCCCCCGGTGTGGCAGGAAGGCGGTTCGTGGGACCATCCGTTAGGGACCGACAAGGTTGGCTACGACATTGCCAGCCGGGTGATTCACGGAGCCAGGGTATCGCTGATAGTGGCTGGCGTGTCAATACTTACCGGCGGGTTTGTGGGAACCACCCTGGGCCTGATCGCCGGCTATTACGGCGGGTGGGTCGATCACATCATCATGAGGCTGGTGGACATCAAGCTCTCCATTCAGGCGGTGCTGCTGGCCCTGGTGCTGGTGGGGGTACTGGGCCCGGGGTTCCATACGGTTATCATCGTCATTGCCCTGGTGTTATGGGTGAGGTATGCCAGGCTGGTGCGGGGGGAGACCCTGTCCTTGAAGAACCAGGACTTTGTCGCCAAGGCCAGGGTGGCTGGAGCGTCCAGCGGAAGGATCATCGTCCGCCATATATTCCCCAACGTGGTCAACACCATCATAGTACTGGCTACGCTGGAGGTGGGGCAGGTTATCCTGCTGGAAGCGGGGTTGAGCTTCCTGGGAGTGGGCATACCCCGGCCCACTCCGGCGTGGGGGCTGATGGTGGCCGACGGGCGGGACCTGATAGTCCGCGCCTGGTGGGTGGCGTTCTTCCCGGGGATGGCCATTCTGATGACGGTGCTGTCAATGAACCTGCTGGGAGACTGGCTGCGCGACAAGCTGGACCCCAAGCTGCGGAACGTGTAAACAGGGACCCTGCTAACGGACAAGAGAGGGGACGGGATTTTCTCCCGTCCCCGTTCTATTGAGGCGCGCTGAGGCGGGAAGCCTTACTTGAAGGCGGGCATTACTTCCTGGGTTATCAGCTTCAGGCTGCGCTGAACGGCTTCCTTGGGCAGAAGATTGCCGGGGTTGAGTTCAGCAGTGAACCCGGTTATGCCCAGCCTTTCGCGGTACTGGTGGAGCTTGTCGATAACCTGGTCGGGGCTGCCGACTATGACCTTGGTATCCAGAATCTCCTGGTAGGAAATGGACTCCAGCCGTTCCAGCCGCGCGCGGCGGACTTCTATCAAGTCCTGACCGCCAGTGACATCCGCCAAGGCTTCCTCGAAGCGGCCCTGCTGGAAACGCTCACGCATGCGCCGGAAGTAACTTTCGATGGACTCCCGGGGCTCTTCCAAGGCATCCTCCTCGGTGGGCGCGACATACATGGGGAAGCGGACAGAGATGTCCCCGCTTTCGCCCTCGTGACCGGCTTTCTTCCACGCCTCGTGGTAATGCTTCAGGTTAACTTCCAACTCGTTGACATCCATGCCGCGCATGGACAAGAAAATGGGGAATCCCAGGCGTCCAACCCGCTCAAAGCTTTCTTCGCCGCTGGAGGCGATGCGAACCTTGGGGTGCGGCTTGGTGAAGGGCCTGGGTGTCAGGCGGGCGTTGGTGATGTTGTTGTACTTGCCCTCATAGGAAAAAGTCTCGCCGGTAAAGGCCTGGAGGATAATCTCCAGCGCTTCCTGGAACCGGTCCTTGCTCTCCATGTAGTCAATGCCCATGGTGTCGTAGGCGCGCATGTTGCCGCTGCGGCCGACACCAAACTCGAAGCGGCCCTGGCTAATCTGGTCAACCGTGGCGGCCTCTTCGGCGATACGCAGGGGGTGCACGAGGGGCAGGACGTGAACGGCGGAACCAACCCGCAGCCGCTTAGTCCTGGAGGCTATCGCGCTGGCGATGACCATCTGGGCCGAATGGACGGCGCGTTCCGGCGTAAAGTGGGTTTCACCGAGCCAGACCGTATCCAGACCAAGCTCGTCGGCCAGGTCCACCAATTCAAAGGAATCGCGGAAGGCGTCCTCGTGGGCGCCGCCGCCGGTTGGGAAGTCCAGAAAGATTCCAAAGTCCATAGGGTTTACCTCCTGACACGCTAGTTAGAGGTATGCGGCCCCACTCGGAAACCTCGGATAACCACAGTCCATGTCGGCGGGGGCTTGCGCCGAGTAAGCTTGGCTACAGTTTAGTCTTATTCAATCGAAGCGTCAAATAACAAGCGGGTTTGGCCGCGTTTCGTTCTGGGGGCAGGTAATTTTGACATGCAATCAATAGTATGGTATGGGCGAAAGTTCGCCCTCAAATGGTCAAGCACGAACCCCGCCCGAATTTGGGCGGGATTAATTTATATTGGGAG